>Ga0209006_10005248_pt1 | contig 11765 bp, 12 predicted proteins | sample JacPin_JW_Ref_O2_FD_188567 | JGI IMG/M metagenome (GOLD analysis project Ga0209006, IMG submission 188567) | Forest soil microbial communities from Algoma, Ontario, Canada - Jack Pine, Ontario site 1_JW_Ref_O2 (SPAdes) (version 2) | ecosystem: Environmental > Terrestrial > Soil > Boreal... | reverse complement strand
CGCTGGCGTGGCCTCTATTAGATCATGAATATCAGGTTAGACAAATGTGATCATTGAACGAGTCACGCACGCCGCCGCCCCTGGCACCCCAGTTATCACGACCTCTACCATTTCGGTCATTGTCATAGCCACCTCTGCCTCGCCCTCTACCACGACCCCTTCCTCTGCCACCACCTCTAATACCGCGATCACTTTCTCTGATATCATCTAGACGAGCTCTCCGATCCCTTTCATCCAAGGCCCTGTTGTCACTCTCTTTTGCCAACCTCATCTCCTGCTTCTTTTCTTCAACAAAGGTACGAGGAATACCAGCTGGTGAATCCTGTGCTTCAAGTAAGAGGCTCCAAAGGGATTTCATAAAAGAAGGAGTATCCTTGGTCAGAAAACCTGTTAGATTGATTTGCATCTTTTTGGGGTCTGGGTTCTGAACAAGATTTCGCGTTCAAGTGTCGTAGGACGGAAAAGAAGGTCAAAAATGGACGAACAGGTTGTTGCTTATCTTCTAGGAGGCCCATTGCATACTCCACAACAACTTCGTCTTCGAATCCAACGAGCTCAACAACTTTTTTGGCAATCCACGGTCTAACGACGGTTAGGTTTACTTTACGCATGTCAACCTTCACCGATGATGATGAACTGGTAGATGGTCGTAGAAAAACCACGAGAGACATACTTTTTTATCGAAATCAGGAGGAAACTTGATTGTCTTGAGAAGCTTGACTTCCTTGTCTGAAAATCTACGGTCTTGGTCTGCTGAAGTGCCTTTGAAGAAGCCTGATGAAGGTAAGCAGAAGAAATGTTGTCAAAACGAGATGATACCATGCCATTTGCCCGGTCTCACCAGCGTCTGCCATCTTTGCAAAAATGGTCAAGTAAACGTTGAAGTTCACCCGTGGGAATAAAATAAAATATGTAAATAAATAATGTCATTTTATCTCTGTGTCGATTGCGGCGGTTCAAAGACATCCGCTGTCGTGTCTGATTCCTCTGGCAATGTGCTCGGACGTTCTCGAGCTGGTCCCTCAAACTTTTCATATCTCGGTTTGGATCCTTTCATATCAACCGTCCGTTACGCCGTCGGCAACGCCCTCGAGGCCGCCAATGTCTCCCTACCACCCGACATAGCCTTTGCTGCCGCTTGGTTTGGTATTTCAGGAGTCGATTCAAACGCCGCAATCGCTGCAATCACTCCCGCTCTCTCAACACTCGTCGGAATCCTCCCAGGTCCCCGGCTCATCATTGCAAATGACACTCATCTTCTGGCCGCACCACTACGTTTACACCCGGACATCTCTCATGCTGTTGCTTGTATCGCTGGGACAGGCTCAAACTCCGTCAGTTTCAAAGAGACTGATGGGAAGCTCGAGGAGCTTGGCCGTATCGGGGGTTGGTGCTGGATCCTTGGCGATGAAGGTGGAGGGTTTCATGTCGGGAGGGAAGCTATCCGCCGATTATTGCTTGAAAACGATATCGCTTCACTGAACGTTACCCCACGTGAAACAACTGTCACGAGCACCACTTTGAAGGCGCGGGTGTTGGAGAAATTCGGAGTGACTGAGATTCTCGAGATTCTGACACTGGTGCACCTTCCCGATCCATCTCCTTCAACCGTACTTGCCCCGGACGCGCCTCCTTACCTCCTCATTCCGCGCGACAAACGACTTTCTTCCCTTTCACCGCTTGTATTTGCTTCTGCATTCGACGACGGCGACCCTCTTGCACTCGGCGTTCTCCGTACATGCGCCGGAATGCTGGCCTCCCAAATTGCCATCCTTCTGTCTCCTGCTTCCCAGCAGGAAACAACTAAAGACTCTCGCACTGTCAACCCGCGAGATAGCGTCCTTTGTTTTGGTGGATCCTTGGCCGGGGTAGATACCTACCGTGAAATGGTTCTGGAGGAACTAAAAAGGGGAGGGCATGTTTTTCGATACGTGGAGTATATCAATGACGCCGCAGAGGCCGGAGTGTCAGCATTGGCGGCTGCTCATAGCGTGTGATAGACTGGCTGTCTTGGATGAGCTCATGATAGGGGGTGATGATAATCATACCTTCCAAGCATGCTGGTCGACGTCCCGCATTCGAGTAAACTTTACGACGTGAAGGTACAGTACACAGCTGTCAGTTACGCGTGGTGCACTGCTACCGTATATATGGTACTGGTTTCGCTTATGGTTAGCGAATAATTAATTAGCAATTAAGCAATTAATATCTGAATCCCGTCCCCGCCCACCCCGACCACAGCCCTCGTGAGCTCAAGCCCATGTTGCGATGATGAGGTACCATCTTTGCCCCAAACGGGGATAAATCTAAATTTATGACCTCACAGGGGAGACTCACACAGGGGATAGGGGACTTATCCCTTGGCCTTATCCCTTAGACCTTACCTCTGAGGTGCGACAGGGTTCACCATGTTTCGTGTTCTTGGTCTTATTATTGAATCCTAGCTCAATTGTTGTCTTGGTGAATAAAACACGTCGGGTGATTGAGGGTTCTGCCGGTGTTTTTCAAATCGTTTGGAAACCGGCAATCATCTGATCTATTGATCTACCACTTCTTGGGTCGCTGGGAACTCGACGATTTTTTCGTGCGCTACGTTTTTTCGTCATGTGGGACCAGATCCACAGTTCGATCATCAATCCCAATGGTGACCAGTGTCCGGACCACCACCAAACATACATCGTATTAGAGTCTAGAGGGACAGTGGGACACAGTCATATACGGCACCTGATCTACTCGCACAGCGTTTTGGCATTGTTGTCAAAAAATTTAGCGAAGAAGAAAAGGCACCGGAGTTTCAAGGACGCGCGCTGAGTTAAGCGACGATCCATCAATTCCATCAATCCGTTTCGTAGATAAGCGTAGCTGGTGGGGAGAATACGATGGTTCCCCCTCGAACAACAAACCATGAACTACGTTGGATTCCCCATAGCTGGCTTCCTGGCGGCCATCCTTGTACTTTTCCCTCTCCCTCGATTGATACGAGCGCATAACATTGCCGGTATTGCGTTGGTTTTTTGGATTTTCCAATACTGCATCATCATCTCTGTCAATACCATAATTTGGGCCGGAAATTCTGACAATTCAGCGCCAACCTGGTGCAAATTATGTGAGTCACCATATGGATGGTCTCACATGCTCAGGGGCCTTATGAATTTCCAGCGAACAAATTCAGAGATGTTGCACCGATCGCCGTCACTTCTGCGACCCTCTGTATCAGCAAGCACCTCGAATTCATTTCCTCCGGGCGTGCAGTTTCCTCTAGCCTACTGCAAACCTATCGAAAATCTTTCGAGCTGGTCATGTGTGTTGCAGTTCCGTGTCTGTGGATGTTTTTGAGTGAGCCAACAATTCAGCCCACTTGACCAATTCAGCTGAATCTCGGCAGTTTATTGTTTTCAGATATTGGATTATTATATCATCGAAGATTTCGGCTGTTACGAATCTCTTTTCCCGTCTGTGGTCACCCTTGTTATCCTTTGTGTCCCCCCGCTGGTGCAATGTGCGGCGACTCTCGTCTATGGATGTACGCAAAGCTTTATTTTTTCTTTCTTTCCCTTTCCCCCCTCTGACTCGCTCATCAGGTATCACCGTTCACCATCTCCTCCGCCACAGAGCGTTACATAAATTCCTCACGCCGTTCCTCACGAGTCGTGACCCCTCATTGTCGAGTTCGCACACCTTACGCTTGTTTGCACTGAGTATTCTTCTCGGCATCCCGATCACCATCTGGATGGCTACGGAGTTGCAGGAAGTCACCACCGATGGTTCCGAACGTATGGTTTCATGGAAAGTCATTCACGAGAATGATGGCCAGATTTACACTTTCTCAAGAAACATGTTAACGCCGGACCACTTCAGATCTTTGATGCTACGGTGGTGGGCTATCCCTGCAGAGGCATTTACATTCTTCATCCTCTTCGCCACCAGCCGAGACGTGTTGGCCGAGTACCACAAGATGTGGGTTTGGTTCAAGGTTACCGTGCTCAAACAACCTGCCCCCCAAGGGGGGATGTGGAAATGGTCGAAGACCAAATCTGAGTACGCCGTGGTATAACTTTTGTCTCACTTTCCTTTACTCATTTCTCTTTTTCCCCTCTAGGACGCTTCATCTACCCACGTTCAGTACCACTGTCACCGTCCAAGACTCCAAATCGCAACTTCAGGAACCGAAATGAGTGTTCCAAAATTCCGTACCCGTTATCCGGCGCCATCTCGTCGATTCTTATTTTAAGCGATGTCTCATGCAGTGCATGCAATTCAAATCATTGACCCGACGCGGTCACGGACTAGCGGTCGGCACTCCTTGATACGTAAGTTCCCTCCGCCAGATCATAAAGTAAGACGAAGCGTGATACCACCATTAAGTCTTCTCTTTGCCTGCACAAGAAAGATAAAAGGATATCTGCAACAAAAGACACCCACACAAAAGTCAGACAAGAAGTCCTGAAGTGGGTCCCGAGAATATCAATTTTGCAGGATGGTCTGCCACAGGCCGCCACTCCTGGATCATCCTGTGGACGACCCACTTCAGAGAAACGATGTGAGGGGGTTATTGAGGAATGAGGCGAAATTCAGATTGAATACTCGATCTGCGCCCTCGACGTATCGCCTGGCAAGCATCTTGTTGACGACCCACACATACATGATAGATAGTCAGAGACGTGCCTTGGATATATGCACGCTGGTCAGCCAGTATGCATGCATTCAAGATCATGTAGCGTTCCGATATTCAATCTCCGTCAGTCCCCCATTGGGCCAACCCCCTATTTTTGTCAAATGGAATATTTTAGAGTGGTGAGAATGAATCACTGATGCACATAGATAACCATACATACATAGAATCCTATCATTGATCGAACAGAACGTGGAACCTTTGGCATCAGCAAAATCGGAGGCAAGCACCTTGCCGACGACTACCGTGCACAAGGTCGTTTATTAAATAAGTCCTGGAAACGAGACTGACAGAGAAAGGCAACGAATCCAATTTAGTCTGGGCATAATTAGCGAGGCATGGAAACAAATATCTTTATCAGACTGTCCTCGGTTTTCTGTTTCGGGGAGTATCCATCTCGCCCCGCTTCCGTTTCAAGGCATAATCTAGTAAGTCCTCCGATTCATTCTCGGATTTTAGCGACGTCAGAAGCGGATCGACTTGCAGAGTAGCCGATATCAGACAGTTCATCTGCCAAAGGTTTAGACTTCGCTTTGAGGTTGACAGGGAGTGGATACGCTGCAATAACACGGAGGACAGCGAGTTTACCGATGGAATCCAACAGTTGATTACGTTCCGCAGGGGGGTAAAGTCATATATCAGTGCGAGACAACAAACAAAAGGGGATGAACAGACGGATTGCCGTTGGTGGTCAATGAGTGTACAGCATCCGCAGATGTTTTCGCGGACACAGAGTCATTGTTGCCAGACAAGTAAGATTTTTCTTGCACCATCAAGAACAGTTTTTTTCCCGAACTGAGCGACACAACAATACCAGCATATCTGGACCGCCCATATCTCCGGGAAGACACCACCCAGCACTCGATTCCTTGAACCACTGGATAACTTCTTTCGGACTAATAGGCCACGCCGAAGCGTTTCCAAGACGATTTTACGACCCTCTGAAGTCGCTTTGGTTGGATCCAAACGTCAAGCAAGCCGGGAGTAGAGGTAACGAGGTCGCATTGCCTGAAAAATGCGTACATCATTCTCTGCAGCCGCCAGCGAATACCCAGACTCAGCTTCGCCACCGCGTTACCATACAGCTTTCTTTTCGTCGTTGGATCGCTTATTTGATCCGCAATGCCAACCGAACGAACAGGACATCATCCGTTCCCGCGCTCGAACCATATGCATCATTGAAACTAACCCTCAATTGGGTGACAATAAGGTGGTCAGAAGAGCGAACGCCAAAGATGGATTCTGCTTCCAGGATGTGACGAGTTTTCTTTCCTTGGTTAGCCTGAGTGGATACGACCAATGTTTGGTGGAGGATAAGGACAGCAGTAGAAAGATAGCGACAACAACTTCAAGTTGTTTGGATGGTACCACACGAAGTGATAGTGACTCTGGATTTTGGCTGCCCAGCTGCAGTGCCAGTTTCCTCGATCTTCCTGGCCACATCCCCGAGAATATATGGTTTTATAAGAGTATACAACGTACGCAACGTCTATGAGAGGTCTAAACCAGCAGACGCACCTGTTGAAGACCTAGTGTAGCGGTATCTTGGACAAACCAGTGTCACTACAGCGAAAATTTGGCAAGCAGCCTTCAGGCGTGGGCTTGTCATCATAGTAGGAATGGGTTCTTTGGTTATTCAAACATCCAGCTTTGCAGAGGATGCGCTGGTGAAGGTGAGCGTACAGTGAGCGCAATGCTCGTTATATCGCATCACGTGAGAGCTTTGCTGGCTGACTCGCTGCTTCGAGTCTTCGACCGCGTACTTACCTCGTTTCTCTCGATAATAATCCACAAAATCACCTCAAAAACGATCTTACTAAACACACTAAACATGTTTCGTTCTCGGTTCTCATCAAGCACCTCACCAAGACCAACACCATGGCCACGGATTAGGTCCTCATCTTGCACTTTCTTCCTTCTTGTTCTCTCTCTCCTCTACCAGACTCTCCCAACATTCGCCATAAAATTTAATTTACAATCCTACCGTTATCCTCCAGCAAAATGTATCTGGAACGCGGCACATACCAACACTCTCGTCATCGTCACAGCAAATGTTGGACCTGGAGAGTCACAGCGGGTCGACATTGAGATCCTAGACTCAAGCCCACAAAAGAATATATACTTGAAGAAGAGGGATATCAATGGAGAGACCAGGTTAGCTGTGACTACCCATGCGGAAGGCGAAGTTGGTGTTTGTTTCAGGAATTATATGGCTAGCGGTGCGTCCTCATACTAAGAAACAAAATGTGGATCTCAACGCGTTTTCCATACAGACATTTCCTATGAGGTAGCAAAAAAATTATCACGAGTCATTGATCTCGACGTCGATATTGGTGCAGATGCTATAGACTATAAGTACGCCGTTATCGTTATTACTTTTCTGTTTGTAGTAAACTCATATTTTGATACTAGTGCGATTGCGAATCAAGAATCTCTGTCAGGGCTTGAAGTCGAAATGCGCAAGCTGGAAGGGCTCGTCAAGGAGATTGTCGACGATATGGGCTACCTGAGGTCACGGGAAGAGCGGTTTTCGGACACTAATTGTGAGTCACAGCGCCTAGCTAGAGTGACCTTGTCCTCACCGCATGCAATTCTAGTGTCAACGAACAAACGTGTCCAATCTTTCGCCTGGTTTACGATATTTGCCTTGACAGCTCTCGGGGCGTGGCAGATACTGCATTTACGGGCCTACTTCAAGCGAAAATATCTCATCGATTAAATAATAGTGAAGTAGAAAATCCAACTTGTCCCTTATGCATATGAACTTTGAAAAACACTCTATACCATATAAACTAATACCCAAGTCCAAAATCTACTATTCGATCGTCTAATTCCTGGTCATCATCATCGAATCCACTCGACTTACCCTGCCATCGCGACACCTTTGATTGCAAAAGGGCATCAATGTCGTCAAGTGTCCGACAAGAACCAAGAGCGGTGCGGAATTTGCGGAACCACTTGCACCGATTGCTGGCAGTCTTTATTAGTATGGATTTCGGCAAATCGGGGCATAACTAGGATATTACCATTGATATTCAATAAAGTGCCTGACATGCGTTTGAGCTGTGGCCATCGAAACAATTCCTGGGTATTTTTTACACAGGTCTAGATACTCGAGAGATATCTTTACTGGATCTGGAATGATATTCGCAAAAAGGCTGAATAAGCCACCATCACAGAAGGTCGTCAATCCCATGATGTCCAATAGGGTAATTGACGCACCAAGGATTCCCGAGTAACGTCTCTCCGACCATGAGGCCATCTGCGCCAGTGTACTGTCGATTTGTGTCCAAGTCATCCCAAACACGGACGTTTCCATTGCTAACAATCGGGACACTCAAGTTCTCTTTAAGCCGTTTTACCTCGGCCAAAGTCGCAGCCCCTTGCCGTCTGCGGCGTGCGGAAATGGTTCGCGCATGGAGGGTGATCCAGGAAGCACCACATGCCTCAAGGCGTGATGCAAAGTCGAGGGTTTTCGGAGCGGGTTGGCAAAGCCGAATTTTAGTCGATACAGGTACGGAGAGGGAATGAGACATGGCAGATACTGATTTCAGTTCGGAGATTCTGGTGTGTAAAGAATTGCGATCTGAAATAGCGGAACGTGTATGCTTACCGATATTTTCGACCAAGGACCAGTCTTTCTGGCCGAGAAGATAAGCTCCGTAATGCCCCTCTCGTGCGCATTCCTGTGGGCATCCGAGGTTTAAATCTGTTTCACTTCGCAGATGCTTGAGTCAATCGTGCGGTTTACGACCACAAAGTCATCGAGCTGGCACACCTCACCTATACCATCGCAATAGACTTGTAATTTTTTCCCAGCTTGAACAATCACCTCTGGGTCATTTCCACACAGCTGGACCACTACAGGTCGCTCGAGTCCATCAGCGGACGCACTCAAGTCTCGTTGGTGTGTTTCGAGATAGTTTTGATCGTTTAGAATTTTGTCTGGGAGCAGCATTTGCGTATATGCCATAGTAGCGTTGTATTTCCGTACCAGAAGACGGAATGGAAGGTCGCTCTGGTTTACCATGGGCGCTGCGATGAATGACAAGGAATCCATCCAAGTTTGACCACGTGATAATCTCAACTTCACGCGTCCGACGCGGCTCGTCGGACGAATGCCACTCAATGTCGTGAACTGGCAAGTCGCCGTGGTCTGTAAGCATCCACTGATTTAATCTTTCACCTCGGGTCTTAGCTTTTTTCCATCCCAGTTTAGTTTCCACCCGTTCTGATGGAACACATCAAAAAACGGCCGTGCACTGTATCCGTCTACTTTTCGCTTGATTTTTATACCGTATGAGCTCAATATGCGGGCGCAATGATCAGTATTGCGCTTGTTATCTATAAGGACTTTACGGCTTGGTGCAAATGTCTTCTAGAACTTGGATTCCAGCATCGGCGGGACAGACACCCATGACCGTCACAATGCTACGGTGAGCTTTTGTTAAAGATATTCGCACCTTCATCTTATTACCGGAGCAAAAAACCTTTGCCCTGTTTCGGGATTCGTACCTCTTATAAATATCAATTCCTTTTGTTAGTTTAGGCCCGGCGTCCTGCTTACAGGGCTGGTATTTATGGAACGAGATCGTCGTCCGATATAACCCGATCCAGAGTCACCGTGCGTTTGTTGAGGGTCAAATGGAAGTTTGCGAAATCCCTCTGCCTGCGATCTCAGAGGATAACGGTGAGTGTTCTCCTGTTTCTAATTCGTAACCGCGTGATCAATTGCATGGTCCGGCTCTCCGGACCTGTCACTAGCTTTCCGGAATCAAAATCATGTTAATGAATTGGCCGAACCGCTGGATAACTTGCACCAGCGGTCTAACCACCCGAAACTTCGGGACACGTCACACATCCTTCACCTATATGACTAGGTCCAGGCCTTTAACTTTTTCTTCGTTCCTTGATTGGGTTTCTTCTCGAGTTATCCGGTCATGTCGATTGGACGATGACACATGCCCCGAGAACTGTCTTGTCCCGGTAGCAACTCCACCGTTTCAAATGTTCAACGTGGGAAGGCCATCATGATCAACCAGTGTTGGCTAGTTCGCAGTCTTCATTTCCGCTTTCCCTGAGCTAGCTAACATTACTGTGGTCATCGGTAGAAATGTATTTCATGTACACAACACAACGGCCATCAGCAGAAGCAAGCGAGCAGATTGTTTAATCGTTTCTAATAACAGCCGTAATTCAACGGCGAACTTGTGGATTGACGGCTTACGAACATCCAGCTGGGGATTGGCTCAGTTTGCTACGCCCGAACAAACCGAGTTCTCACTGCCTACCATCAGAGGCACAACGTACTGTATCCTAATGCTGTCCATTATGTTCTCGTGCTGAGGTTTATCAGACCCTGATTCTATTTTTTCGTCCCTTACTGACTGAGTCCCATCGCTTAGGATGACATACGCCACCCGCCTCGCCTTGGATGGTACGCACCAATTCTTGTGTTTCTTCTCGCAAAAACATGATTTTCATTGGTCAAGTGGTGTATGAGCCTGCAACGTTATTTGACGGTGAGTAATGATACACTGGCTTTCCGAGATTTATTGGTGCAGGCTACGTAAAGCCTGACTACAGAAATTCCCACGCATCCACAATTTCTTGTCCTTATTTGACAATCGACATTATATGCTGTACACTGAGAACGGTAGGTCAAACGGTCCACGAATTGGGTCATTTACCACATTTTTCTTGGCTCATCCATTCAACCGCCAAGCATGATTACTTCCGATTCGACTTGGCGAACCAATCCCTTTGTCACCTGGACGGGAAGGTAGCAATTCATCTCATGTGGGAGACGAGTTTCAAACACAGACGGAAACAATGCTGATGTCTTGGAAGCTAGTGTGAGGCGGTTCACGAAAGCTACGATATACTCCAAGGAATGATCGGAGTGATCACTGACCTGCAACACCGCTTCTCGTTCTGTAAGTTCGGTTCTTTCTGTCTCATTTCTCGTATACTGTACTGTGCAAGCCTGTCGCAGGTTCCGACGTTTTTGAGCAAGGCTACGACGTCGTTGGCAGCCAAACCGCCATGCTCCTGAACGGGAACGTTGTTTTATGTAAAATGACGTATACCATTTGACAGGAGGCAAGTTCCTCATACCACCTGACCTGCAGGTGTAGTTCATGGACCAACTAGGCACCGTTTCCCACCCTGATTGATGGCCAGGTAGTCTGGAGATATGCCGCTTCTCATCAAGGCATTACCTGCTGGGTGAACCTGTGACGTCATGCCATTGGTGTAGTCACGAGTTCGCCGTTCCGATGACACCGGAGGTTGCACCCTGCTTTTTTCGACTGGCGTACTCGATTCGGAGGTCGTGAAGTCCCGAATCTTACCAGTTCTATCATTGCTGTCTCTGCCCGATGCTGCTGGTCGTTGGGCGCAAAAGTACGCAAATCCTTGGTTTTTATGATGGTAGGCTGACCACCTTTGTTCACGCGATCATTCTGCAAGAAAATTTTATGAATCGACTTGCCGAACCATGAATAATAACCGGTCATCGAGCATGGGCGTTCCATGTCCATGTGCCTGATGGCCTACTGGGCCTACAAAGGCCGAGATTTTCCATCTCAGATTTGGCGCCTAAGGAAGGAACAGCATGTCCCCACGTGTTTTCAGTCTTCGACACAGGGCCACTTGTGCTGTGAGAGCCCGTCGACAGATTCGGCGCATGATCTCTGGAGTTTGGGAATCTAGATTTTCTGACTACGATGAAAAGGGTAAAAACAGTGTGCTCAGCGTTAAGTATGGTCACGGGCCGTCTTCTTGGCCAACCACGTTGTGAACTAACGTGTAGAATGCGAGACCCAAGTCCTGGGCGAATGATCGTATTGCGACCGTCATTTATGTCATTTATGTCATTTATGTACTGGAAAAACGAAGGCAGATAATATATTTCTGCTGCCCAACCCGCGAAAAAAATATGGCATCGGGAAAGCGGATGGTAAAGTAAATAAGGAACTATGCGGATACAAGTCCGGGGAAAGCCAGTGTAGTGAGAGGTATGGCAGAGCGATTGATAAAAGCCTTGTTCTATGAAAAGAGGAGGAGGGCACTAGGCGAGTGGGATTACAAT
>Ga0209006_10005247_pt1 | contig 11765 bp, 9 predicted proteins | sample JacPin_JW_Ref_O2_FD_188567 | JGI IMG/M metagenome (GOLD analysis project Ga0209006, IMG submission 188567) | Forest soil microbial communities from Algoma, Ontario, Canada - Jack Pine, Ontario site 1_JW_Ref_O2 (SPAdes) (version 2) | ecosystem: Environmental > Terrestrial > Soil > Boreal... | reverse complement strand
AGACCGTACGCGTACCGAGCGCCTCGATCCAGTGGATCGACGCCGCCGGGGACTATATGTGCATCCACGCCGGCGGCGAGACCCACATCCTGCGCGGCACCATGAAGGAGCTCGAGGAGCTGCTGGATCCGCGCCTGTTCCAGCGCGTGCACCGTTCAACCATCGTGAATCTGCGCCTGGTGAAGAGCCTGCGCGCGCACATGAACGGTGAGTACTTCCTGACGCTCGAGGGCGGCCACGAGCTGAAGCTGTCACGCACCTACCGCGACAAGGTCGAGTTCTTCCTGAGCGGCTCGGCCAGCTAGAGCCGTAGTGCTTTCTTCGGAGGGTCATGGGATGAGGGTTGCCTTCGTGTGCCTGGCGCTCGTGCTGCTGCTGCCCTACCTGCTCGCGAGCTACGGCGCCTACTACCGCAAAAGAGCCCTCGGCGTCATCGACAATGACAACCCGCGCGCTCAGGCGGCACGTCTCGACGCCCGTGGCGCACGCATCTATGCGTCGCAGCAGAATGCGTGGGAAGCAGCCACCCTGTTCAGCGCCTCGGTGCTCGCGGCGATGGTGGCGGGCGTGAGCCTCAGCCATATGCTCATACCGTGTGTGCTGTTCCTGGCTTTCCGCGTCCTGCACCCGATCGCCTACATCAGCGGCTGGTCGACTCTGCGCTCGGTGGTTTCCACGGCCGGACTTGCCTGCTGTGCGTGGCTGCTGGTGAGTGCGGCGATCGCGGCTTGACCCGCGCGCGGGCGTGCGCGCGGCGTTTTGGGAACCCAGAAACGGCCGCGGCCGGCAGCGCTCCTCAGTTCCCTGAGTGCCTTCGCCGGCTGGCCGGTGATGCGGCGCGCGCCCGCCTCAGGCCGCTGACTTCTGCCGATCGAGCTCCAGTGCTGTTTTCTTTATCGGGACTCGGCTGGCATCCGGAAGGGCGTCGTCGATCGCCATGCAAATCTCGGCGACGTCATCGCGTAGCGCCTCATCCGCATCGAACATGTGGCGATCAAGAACCGTGCGTGCCCGGGTCAGTAGCGCCAGGAGTTCATCGTTCGTCATGGGGTGTGCCCGCTGCGGATCGAAAGGTCCGCCATGGGAGGGGGAGAATACGACGACGGCGAGCCCAAACCCACTAGATCTTGTGTCTGGCGAGGCGCACGATTACGAGATCTTGTGTCGCTCACGCCTTTTCAATGGCTTAAGCCGCGAAGCTCGGGTGCATTGCCAAGCAAAGCACAAGAGCAAGCTCGCCGCTTTGCGCCCGTGGGACTAGTCTGGAGTCACTGTTCGTTACGGGGACTTGGTCGTGAAGGAACGCCCGACCCATGCCGCTGACTTTCCGCTGCACGTCCGACGCGTAGAGCTGAACGTGGTGCCGCCTGAAACTTCAACGGTGAGCGGCATAGAGGTACACGAAGAGAAATGGGGCACGATCACCGCGCAGCACGTCTACAAGATGCGTTGCGAGTGCGGCCGCTCGTGGTTCGAGCTCGAGCTGCCGAAGTTCGTCAGATGCCCCGCGTGCCATAAGCTCGGCCTTGTTTCGCACCCGGGTCAGAGCTAGACCTTGCGGTGACCCGGATCGCCAGCGACAAGCCTCAGATAGCAGGAGCGCGGAACCGCTGAGATCGGAAGCCCCATCCGATTGACGCCCTGGGCTGCGCTGGCCACTCACTTTCCGATCCCTAACCCCAATTGGGATATATCCGCACCCGCTGGGCTCGCCGGCGCATTCTCCCCCGATTCGATCTCCAGCAGCGGCAGGTCCTGCTGCGCAAGACCCTGGATGTCCCCGGCCACGCCGACAAGTTCCGCGACCCCGCTTTGCAGCTGCTTCTCGCGGCGCGCCCACCGCTGCATGGTCTGGCTCTTCTCCGCCTCGAGTTCCTGACGCATGCGATGGAAAGCCGCGTAGATCGCCTTGAGCTTGTGCGCGAACTGAGAGGATGTGAGGTAGTCGTAGACGGCCTCCATCTTCTCGCCCTTGCCAGCGGAGACCATGCGCTGCTTGTGCAGCTCGAGCAGCCCGGAGCGCAGCACCGTGGCCAGCTGCAGCGCCGTGCTCCAGGAGGTTAACCAGATATCCTCGTGCAGCCCGAACAGCTGGCCGTCATCCCAGTCTTTCGGAAACGCCGTGCCGATGCTGACCAGCACGCCCAGGTCCGCGCCGCAGCCGCGCAGGTCCTCCTTGAGCTTGCCCGGCCACTGCGCGCTCCAATCGCGCGCGCGCTTGGCCTCCCAGAGCAGCACGCCGGCCACCTGGCCGCTGCGGGTCATCACGCGCTGAATGACATCGCCACCGCGGGCGCCTTTGCGGACCTCCTCGATCACGTCGAGCGGAAAGGCCGTCTCAAGGTCTTCCTGAAGGGTGAGTTCCAGCACCTCGCCCTGCAGCTGCTGCGAGCCCTGGGTGCCCTTGCGCTGGGCCTCGGCGAGTTGCTCGTTCACATCGGCGAGCCGTTTCTGCAATTCCGCCTTTTCGAATTCGGCGCGCTCGCGCTCCTGGCCACGAACCCGGGATTCCAGCTCCCCGCGACCGGCGTCGAGACGGCGTGCGACCTCGTTCTCGAGCTCACCGGCGCGGTCCTTGAATGCCTGCTGCTCCCTGAGGAGGTGGAGTTCGCGCGCGCGCAGGGCCGCGACCTGTCCGTCCCGGTCGGCGAGCTGACTCTCGTAACGCGCACGCTCGTCGCCCAGCAGAGCCTCCGCCTGCCGCCGCGCGGCCTCGGCAATCTGGCTCTCGATGCCCTTTTCCCGCGCGGCCAGGTGCGCTTCGCGGCGCGTGAACGCATCGACCTGACTCCCTCGCGCTGCGACCTCGGCGCGCAACGCTGCAATTTGTGTGGCCTGCGACTGCTGCGCCAGCGTCTGCACTTCCTTGAGCGCCAGAGCGTGCTGATCGCTCTGCTCCTTCAGAATGCGCCGCAGCTCCTCGTTCTCGCTGCGCAGCGCCGTGCCCTGCTGGCTCGCGATCTGCTGGGCACTCTTGGCCGCCTCGGCACGCTCGGCCCTGCGCACCTCTTCCAGGGCATCTGCGGTGCTGTGCTCGAATTGTTCGAGCGCTGCGCGCGCAAACCCCTGCTGCAGGCTGAATGTGCTGTCACATTCCGGGCAGGTCACGCGCGAGTCCGCGGACAGCAGCAGCGAGCGCGCGGCTGCCGGCTCGCTGGTCACGCGTTTCGCCCGCGAGTCGTGAGTTGCCATGTGGGACGATCCTGTCGCGGTGCGCGAATACTCGGAAGGAAGCCCATTGTACTGCGGGCGCGGCGCGGCATCGGGCGCGTGCCTCTTTGTCCAGTGTTCATGGCGCGCGGCCGCTGGATAAGTGGCCGTGTCAGGCGCCGGAGAGCCAGCCGCGGGGCGTCGCCGCCCCGGCCGCGACAGGCAGTTCCGCGCTACCGCCCTCCGTCGGCGGCGGCGACGTTCCGTTCGAAGGCCTTGGAAAGCAGCAACGCCGGCAGGAGCGTCGAGACCGCAGCCTAAACGAGCAGTGCGCCGTACCAGGTGTCCGGAGAACTGCTCGTCGAGGAGGGTCGCCAGCAGCAGCGCGATAGACCCCGGCCAGGTCCCTGGCTGCCGTGACCGGCTTCGCGCCCCGCATAAGCAGCGCGGGTAAATGAGACGTACGTCACGAACCTCGGCGCGTTTACGCCGATATGTGAGCCATCGCGACGCGATTTGTGCCGGTGAATTGCTTAGATATGTCCACGTATGGAAGCCGCGTCCCGAACGTCCCTGGAACCGCTCCCCGACCTGCCGGTCGAGGCGCCCCTTGAATCCGCGGCGCCGCGCGCCGCGCAGCCAGCGCCCAGCGCACCGGGCGCCCCGCCGGGCGCCGTTACCGACTCCGGCACCGGGCCTAAAGACCCTTCTGCTACGGGAATCACGCTGCTGGATCCGGAGTCACTGCTGCTCGAGGGCGCGACCTCCACGGTACCAGCCCTGACGATGGCCGCGCCGCCGGTCGTACAGGCGGCGGACGATCTGGAGCTGGTGCTGGAAGATCCTGCCGTGGTCGAGGAACTGCTGACGAGTCCTCCGCCCCCACCGCCGAAGGCGCCGCCGGCACCGGCAAACTCGCCGACCCTGACACCGACGGCTGCGCCCAGCGCCGCCGCGGCCGCAGCCGCGACCGAGCCGCGTGCTGAAGTACGCGTCCCTATCATCAAGACCGCCTCTCTCTCGGCCGCTGCCACCAAGGCTGCCGCCACCAAGCTCGCGGCAGCCAGCAAGCGCGTTGGGGAAGCCCCGGGCGTGCCGAAGCCAGCCGCCGTTGTGCCACCCGCCCGACCGGCACCGGCGCCCGCAGTCGCGCCCGCGCCGCCGAAAGCGGCCAAGCCGGCCGCGCCGGCTCCCGAATCCGATGGCCTCGCCGGCTGGACGAACGCGCGCGCCGCGGCGGCGCCTGCGCCCAAGGCCAAGAGCGCGCCGGCGCCCGCCGTCCCCGCCAAGGCACCTTCGAAGACTGCGGCGAAGCCTGCCGCCGGCAACGCCACGCCCCCGGCGGCCGCGGCCGCACCCGCATCCTCCGTGCCCATGGATCGCGACTTCATCGCGCGTAACCAGGTCGTGGAGCGCTACCTGTCGGGGCGCCTGCCGCTCAAGGGTGCGACCGAGTTCGAACAGTTCGTTCACCGGCATCCGGAGATCCTCGATGAGATCGGGCTGCCGGAGCGTGTGAATGCCGGGTTGCGGCTGCTCGAGGCCAGCGGCAAGCCCGAACCCTGGCAGGAGGCGCCGCGACCCTCGTGGCAGAAGCCGCAGGTAACACTGGCGCTCGCCGCCGTGGCGGGCGTGCTCGCCGTCGCCCTGATGGTGCTGACCGGTACCGGCGCGGCCAAGAGCCACAAGATCGCGGAACTGCAGAAGCAGGCAAACGAACAACCCCTCGATCCGGCCACCAGCACGCGCGAGATCCGCCTCATGCCCAGCCGCTCGGGAGCCTCCAACTCCCCTGCGATCACTATCGGCGGCGGCGGCGCGCAGCTGGCGGACTTCAAGATCGACGAATCGCGCTCGCCCTATCACATCTTCCGCGTGACCATCGATCGCATCGACCAGGGGCGCGTCGGCGTCATCACGAACCTCGTGAAGGATTCCAACGGTCACCTGCGCATTGCGCTCAACAGCACGGCTCTCGGGCCAGGCAACTATCAGCTGACCATCGAAGGCCTCAACTGGCGCGGGGATCCTGAGCCGGACTCCTGGGTCACCATCGGCATCCTGCGCTAGGAGCGCTCGCGCCTTCAGCCGCGCAGGGTCGAGAGCGGCGGCTGGTTCACCACCCGGCGCGTGGCCAGCCAGCCCCCGCCGGCAACCAGCAACGCGCCCCCGGCGACGCCCACCAGCCACGGCAGCAGCGTAAAGCTGTATTGCAGCTCCAGCCAGCGTGTGGTGAGGAAATAAGCCGCCACCGAGGCGCCGATCGCCGCCAGCAGGCCCGACAGCGCCCCGAGAGTGGTGAACTCCGCCAGCACCCCCTGCACCACCGTCGCGCGGCTCGCACCCAGGGTGCGCAGCATTGCGCTCTCGTAGCGACGTTCGTCGCGGCTCGACTGCACCGCCGCGAGCAGCACCGTGAGGCCGGCGAACAGGGTAAACACGAAGACGCTCTGCACCGCGAATGCGGCACGGTCGAGGACGCTGCGCACCTGGGCCAGGAGCTCCTCGATGTCGAAGATGGAGACGCTCGGAAAGCGGTGCGCCAGCTGCGCGAGCGTGCCACCCGAGGCGGGCGTGAAGTACGCGCTCGTCATGTAGGTGCCGGCGATGTGCTCGAGCACACCGGGCGCGAACACGATGAAGAAGTTGGGCTGGAAGGTGTCCCATTTCACCTTGCGGATGCTGGCGACGGTGGCCTCGAGCTTCTCGCCGGCGATGTCGAAGGTCAGGCGATCACCCACCTGCACGCCCAGTGACTCCTGGAACTCGCTCGCGAGTGACACCAAGGGCTTACCCACGTCCGCCGCCGTCCACCAGTGCCCGGCAATCAGGCGGTTGTCGCTGCCGAGCTCATCCGACCAGGTGAGGTTTTGCTCGCGCGTGGCGAAATTCTCATCACCGCCGCGCGCACCCTTGTCGTCCTCCACCGGCTTGCCATTGATGGACGTGAGTCGCCCGCGGATGATGGGCAGTACCTTGGTGGTGCGAGCCCCCTGAGCTTCAAGAAAGCTGACGAAGGCCGCACGTTCGCCGGGCGGGATATTGATGAAGAAGTAATTGGGCAGGTTCGGGGGCAGCGTGCGCCGCCAGTCGCTGTTGAGGTCACCGCGCAGGATGCCCAGCAGCAGCAGCACCATGATGCCGCCGCCGAAGGCTACCAGCTGCACCACACTCTCGGCACGGCGGCGGCTGAGGTTGGCGACGCCGAAGCGCCATGCGACTCCGACGCGCCCGCGCAGCCGTCCGGCCAGGTACACCAAAAGCAGCCCCGCCCCGGTCAGCGCCGCCACGAATACGATGAGTCCCGCCGTAAAGTACAGGAACAGTCGTGTCTCCTGCACCACCCAGTAAATCAGCGCGAGCACTACCGCGATCGCCGGCCCGAAGGCAAGCAGCACCAGTGGCGGCGGCGGCCCGACGTCGCGGCGCAGCACGCGCAGCGCCGGCACGCGTGCCAGCTGCAGCAGTGGCGGCAGCGCGAACCCGGCCAGTACCGCGATCGCGGTGACGAAGCCGATGCCCACTGGTACCAGGCTCGCCGCGGGCAACTCGTTAACGGCGAGCAACGTGCGGATGGTACGCAGCAGCCATTCCTGGGCGAGATAGCCCAGAGCCGCGCCGAGCACCGAGGCGATCAGCGCCAGGATCACCAGCTGCAGCACGGTCAGAGCCAGGGTGAAGCCGCGCGTGGCGCCGAGGGTCTTGAGGAGCGCCACGGTGTCGAGGTGGCGATGCACGTAGCGCCGCGCCGCCATAGCCACGGCGATTGCGCACAGGAGCACACTGACGAGACTGGCCAGGCTCAGAAAGCGCCCGGACCGCTCAACCGCGTTGCGCAGCTGCGGGCTGGCATCGGTGATGTCGCGCACGCGCTCGCCGGGGGTCTTGTGCTGCTGCAGCCAAATCTTGAAGGCGCTGACCTCGCTTCGCTCGCCGGCGAAGAGGCCGGCGTAGCTCACGCGGCTGCCGGGCTGGATGAGCTGCGTCGCCGGCAGATCGGCGACGTTCATGAGTGCGCTCGGGGCAAGCTCAGCGAAGGTGCTGCCCTGATCGGGCTTGGAGATGAGCACCCGCCCCACCCGCAGCGTGGCGGCCCCGATGGAGAACTCCGAGCCGACCTTGCCGCCGATCGCCGCAAGCAGGCGCGAGTCCGGCCAGACTTCACCGGCCGGCGGAATCCCGGCGGCAGGGGTGCCGGGGCCGAAGGGCGTGTTCGACGTCAGCACCTGCCCGCGCAGCGGGTAGGCCGCGCTCACCGCCGCGATGTTGGTCAGCTGGCTGGCATCGCCGTTGAAGACCACCGACAGCAGGCGCGTCGCCTGGGCGCTGCGCAGGCCGCGCCGTCCGGCCTCGGCAAAATAATCCTGCGCGAGGGGCTGCGGTGAGCCCAGCCGCAGATCCGCAGCCAGCACCTCGCTCGCCTGCAGCGCCACGGCCGCACTGATGCGGCTGACCAGAAAACCCACTCCTGTGAGGGCTGCGACCGCAACGGTCAGGGCAAGCAGCAGCACGCCAAGCTCTCCGGAGCGCCACTCGCGCGTCAGCATCCGCAGGGCGAGGCGCACGAGCCTCACAGTGCGCGGCCGGCTTCCATGCGCACCACCCGGTCGCAGCGTCCGGCCAGGGCGGCATCGTGGGTGACCAATATCAGCGTCGTGTGCGCACTGCGGTTGAGGCCAAACAGCAACTCCCCGACGCGGGCACCGGTCGCGGAGTCGAGATTGCCGGTGGGCTCATCGGCGAACAGCACCGCCGGGTGCGTCACGAAGGCCCGGGCAATTGCGACCCGCTGCTGCTCGCCCCCGGAGAGCTGGCGCGGATAGTGCCCGGTGCGCTTACCAAGACCGACACCGCCCAGGGTGTCGGCAGCGACGCGGCGGGCGTCCGCGCGGCCGGCCAGCTCGAGTGGCAGCATGACGTTCTCAAGCGCGGTAAGGGCGGGGATGAGATGGAACGACTGGAATACGAACCCGACCCGCTGTGCACGCAGCCGTGCCCGCCCGTCTTCGTCGAGCTGCGTCAGATCCTGACCCTCGAGCAACACGCGCCCTGAACTAGGCGCGTCGAGTCCCGCGAGCAGCGCCAGGAGCGTGGACTTCCCGGCGCCGGAGGGGCCGGTGATGGCGACCGACTCGCCGGCGGCGATATCGAGCGAAACATCGTCGACAATAGTCAACGAACCTTCGGGACTGCTAACCTGCTTGCAGAGGTTTTCTGCTTTGAGAACGCTGCTGCGATTCATCGGCGCCGCCGCGCTGAGCTTGGGATTGGTATTCATCGTGCTCCAAAACGCGGTGGCCGCCGACCATAACATCCTTGTATTCGGCGACAGTCTGAGTGCCGCCTATGGAATCCGGCCGGAGCAGGGTTGGGTCGCGCTGCTTACGCAGCGACTACAGGCTCAAGGTTACGGGTACCAGATCGTCAACGCCAGCGTAAGCGGTGAGACGACTGAGGGAGGCCTCGAACGGTTGCCCCGAGCCCTGCAGCTGCACCAGCCGGAAATCGTGGTCCTGGAGCTTGGCGCCAATGACGCGTTGCGCGGGCTGCCACTCAGTGTCACCCGGGCCAATCTGGGCAAGATGATCGAGCTGGTGCAGGCCACCCGCGCCCGCATGCTGCTGGTCGGTATCCGCATTCCGCCCAACTACGGGCCGCGCTACACCGAGGAGTTCGCCGGCATATTCCCGGCGCTGGCGAAGCAATATCATCTGCCGCTGGTTCCGTTTCTCCTACAGGACGTCGCGCTCAACCCGGCACGCATGCAGGAAGATGGCATGCACCCGAATGCCGCTGGCGAGCCGCCCGTTCTTGACACGGTCTGGCCCTATCTGAAGCCGCTGCTCAAAAAGAATCCCTGAAAAACATAGGACGCCGATGGACAAAATCTGGCTCAAATCCTACCCCCCCGGGGTGCCCGCGGAGGTCGACCCGTCACAGCTGCGCACGCTTAAGGAGCTGATCGAGCAAGCCTGCGCCCAGCACCCGCAGCGCGTGGCATTCATCCAGATGGGCGCACAGCTGACGTACGGTCAGCTCGACGATCTGAGTAAGGCGTTCGCGGCCTGGCTGCAACATGAAGGCTTCGCCAAGGGTGACCGCATCGCGATCATGCTGCCGAATACGCTGCAGTACCCGATCGCCTTGTTCGGGGCGCTGCGCGCCGGGCTCACAGTCGTCAACACCAATCCGCTCTACACGGCGACCGAACTCGAGTACCAGCTGAGCGATTCGGGTGCCACCGCCATTCTCGTGCTTGAGAACTTCGCGCACGTGGTACAGCAGGTGCTGCCGCGCACCAAGGTCCGGCGCGTGCTGGTGACGTCCGCGGGGGAGTACCTCACATTCCCCAAGTCCATGATCGTAAACTACGTCGTGCGACGCGTGCGCAAGCAGGTTCCTCGCTGGGACATTCCCGCGGCGGTCAATTTCAGGTCCGCGGTCGAAGCGGGCCGCAAGCACACCATGGCGCCCGTTGAGGTCAATTCGGATGACCTTGCATTCCTGCAGTACACCGGCGGCACCACGGGCGTGGCCAAGGGCGCGATGCTCTCGCACGGCAATGTCAGCACCAATGTACTGCAGGCCGCCGCCTGGGTTGGCAAAGCCTTCGAGCAGCCCGGCGTCCTGATCACTGCGATTCCGCTCTATCACATCTTCGCGCTGTCCGGAAATTGCATGACGTACGCGCATCTGGGCTGGGCCAACGTGCTCATCATCAATCCTCGCGACCTCCCTGCGATGCTCGGAGAGATGAAGAAGCATCCGCCAAATTACTTCAGCGGCGTGAATACATTGTTCAACGCCCTACTTCACGCCCCGGGGTTCGCAGACATTGATTTCAGCGGCCTCAAGGTGACACTCGGCGGAGGCATGGCGGTGCAGAAAACGGTCGCCGAGCGGTGGAAGCAGGTAACTGGCTGCGTGCTTACACAAGCCTGGGGACTCACGGAGACCTCTCCTGCAGCCTGCATCAACCCCGACCACATAGAGTTCAATGGCTCCATCGGCCTGCCGATTTCCTCGACCGAAGTAGCAATCAAGGACGACGCCGGGCAAGACCTCGCGCTTGGGCAGCTCGGGGAGATCTGCGTTCGCGGGCCTCAGGTAATGAAGGGTTACTGGAATCGCCCAGACGAAACCGCGAAAGTCATGCTACCGGATGGCTGGCTTCGCACTGGTGACATCGGGCGCATGGACGATAAGGGCTTTGTGTTCATCGAAGACCGGAAGAAAGACATGATTCTTGTTTCCGGGTTCAACGTATATCCCAACGAAGTAGAAGCCTCCGCGGTCACCCACCCTGGGATTTTGGAAGCGGCCGCAGTCGCGCAGCCTGATGAACGCTCAGGAGAGGTTGTGGCGCTATTCGTTGTTCGGAAGGACCCGAATCTAACTGAGCAGAACGTGATTGATCACACGCGCAAGTCGCTGGCGGGGTACAAGGTACCTAAACACGTTTACTTCAGGGCAGAGCTGCCCAAGTCGAATGTCGGCAAAATACTCCGAAAGACGCTGAGAGAAGAGATCTCGAAGGTGTCTACAGGATGACGTCATCGGAGGGTCGCGAGATCGCGACCTCGCGTTTCAGGCTCGGGCAGAATGAAAGTCAGGACAAACAAGGTACCGTGATCCCGTGACTTGCTCGACCGACGCAAGCCAGCCTTCGTTTCCTGCTTGAACGTGGAGAGTAGATTCGCCAGCCGCCGGAATTCATCTCGGGCGGTGCGTGGATCCGTAGCATCGCCTCGAGAGAATGCGAAACGATGGATAGCTCCAATCGACGATCGATTGCACATCGTCGGCGTCAGAACTCGGATGCCGCTTTTAGTCCTGGAAGATCTAAGACGGACTTGGCCACCCCTTACAATTGCTAGGCCCGTCCGTTCCAGCTCGCGGAGGAGGGCGCGATGTGGAACGTCCGGCGCATACTGCCTAGCGAGCGCAGCAAACGAGCCCTCAGGCCCAGCAATTGGCAAACGCTTCGGTTTGCCCGACGGACCGGTAAACGCGCTGTCTGACCTCCAGCCATCTGCTGCCAGTTCAATTGGCGCTCTGCCCCGAAGTGCCGTCGAATGACGGGCACTCCCGCTTAGGATTTGCCGGACGTGGGCTCGTGTCAGACCAGTTTGGGCAGAAATGCGCGACCGGTTGATCTTCCCGTTGCGGAGTTTCGCAGTTGCGGCCGCGGCAAGGACAAATGCCTCACGAGAGAGATCAGAAAGTGCTTTGGGAGTGATTCCCAGTGGCAGAAGGACGGTCGCCAGATCGCAAAGCAGTTCTTTTAGGGTTTGTTCAGACTGAACAACCGGGGTTTGATCTGAGAAACGTCTTTTGCGACCTGCGCGACGGTGGGCCATCGAAACTGAAAGTCCGAATCGAGCCGATTACGGCGACCGGCCAATCATCCCACGCCCGACAAACGTCGGAGCCCTGAAAACCCTACGCGTCCATACAGAAACGCGGTTCAGCGAATTATGCTTCCTGGCGGTCTGACGCCGCTACCGATGATGCCATTAGCGGCAGCGCCTGAACCAATGATCCCGTTAGCCGCCGCACCTGAACCGATGATTCCAGCGGTGTTGGGGGGTATGCCGCTACCGATGATGCCGTTG
>Ga0209006_10005246_pt1 | contig 11766 bp, 5 predicted proteins | sample JacPin_JW_Ref_O2_FD_188567 | JGI IMG/M metagenome (GOLD analysis project Ga0209006, IMG submission 188567) | Forest soil microbial communities from Algoma, Ontario, Canada - Jack Pine, Ontario site 1_JW_Ref_O2 (SPAdes) (version 2) | ecosystem: Environmental > Terrestrial > Soil > Boreal... | reverse complement strand
CGGAACGCAGTCGGGGGGCCAGATCGATGTCGAGACCAAGAGCGGGACCAACGACTACCACGGCACGGTTTTCGGTTATTTCAGGAACTCGGTTTTCGATGCCCGCAACTATAACGATTTCAACCTGGCTGGAAATCCTGCGATTCCTCCCTTCCGCCTAGGGCAGTACGGACTGACGCTGGGAGGACCGATCCAAAAGAATAAGACGTTCTTCTTCCTCAGCTACGAAGGGCTGCGACAACTGCAGTCAACCACGGAGCAGGTGACGGTGCCGGCGGGAGTAGGTAATGCTTCGTTTCCAACAGGCGAGCCGCAAAATATCACGGTCCCGTATCAACAGTATGTCTTGCAGCAGGCGACAAGCCTGGGTTACGGGGCACAGATGTGCAATATCATGCAGGCCTTTGCCTGGCGAGCCTCGGTGGGGTCAATCGGCGGCTGCACGCCCCGATTTGTTTTCCCCGACAGCGCATTCCAGTACCAAGGCGGCAACCAGGATCTGGTTACGTTCGCAGCTCCTACCACGGTGCATGAGGATACCTGGTTAGTACGCATTGACCATAAAATCAGCGAGAAAACTCTGCTTTACGGCCGCGCGCAACGCGACATCAGTTTGGTGGATGCTCCGAACGGTAGCAGCAGCCTTCAGTCGGACAAGCTGCAGACCATCAATCATCCAGCGAACTACATGGTGGCGCTGCAGCACACCTTCCGTCCGACTCTTTTCAATGAAGTGAAGTTTTACGTAAACCGCGCGCCGTTTCATAATCCGCAGGCCAGCGCGCTGCCCTACGGGGTGAGTACGGATAATTTTGTGGGGCTGAACAACAACAGCGCCGACATCGAAATCGGAAGCACCTTCGGCTTGATCGACAACCTGATCTGGTCGCGGGGCCGCCACACGTTCAAGATTGGGATGGAGTACCGGCGTGTGCGTCTGAATCAGGGGCAGACTTCCAACAATACATTGACGTTTGGCGATGATTATTCGTTGTCGCAGGCTTCGCTCTCGAAGGTCGACTATATCGCTCCGTGGTGCTGCCATGGGCTGCGCCGCAACTTCTTCATGCCTTACTTTCAGGATGAATGGAAGGCAACGCCTACGGTGACGCTGACGGCGGGGCTGCGCTGGGATTATTACGGTGTGGCTCATGAGGCGACCAATCGCACGACGGTATTCGATTTAAATCAGTTTCACGGCGTATGCCTGGGAACAGGATCATTCAACGTAGCTCCGAGCCCCGGCCCCATTAATACGGCTCCTTGCCCCGCGAACCCGGGCTTGTACAACGCCAGTTACGTGAATTTCGATCCGCGATTGGCGTTGGCTTGGGCTCCCGGAATGTTTCATGGAAAGACAGTAGTGCGCACCGGCTTCGGCATTTATCATGGGGCCGCGCAGAATGATGACTTGAATGCGGGACTGGAGAGCGACACGTTCCGAGTTTTGGTCAACAGCTTCAATCCGCCTGTAGGTTGCGCAAGTCCCTGCCCCAACTTGCAATCCCAATTCGAGCAACAGGATCCCACTTTTGTAGGATTCGGTGGGATTGGCAAACAGGCCAACCATCCACGGGCGCTGCAGCGGGAAGGGCGTCGCGATCTCTATGTGGAGACGTGGACTCTGAGCCTGGAGCATGAACTGCCCGCCAATTTCCTGGCTTCGGCGCAATATCTAGGCAGCCGGGGTGTGCGTTTGTTCTCGCGGGGTGCCGTAAACCTATGCACCGAGCCGGTGACCTTTAATCCCGTTGATGGAGATTGCGTCCGCACACTGGACCAATTCTATCCAGGCGGCAATCCTTTTGGCTCCGTCGACTACAAGAGTGATATTGGGTCGAGCACGTACAACGGGCTGGGGCTCGCTTTGGAGCGCCGGTTCAGCAAGGGGCTGGAGTTTCAGGCGCGTTACACGTGGTCGCACTCGATCAACGACGGCTCCGTGGGCGGGGGCGAGTCCAGCGGTCCGGAAAATGTGAACTGCCTGCAGTGCGACAAAGGGCCGAGCATTTTTGACGTGCGCAACAACGTCGCGGTCAACGCAGTGTACGAGCTTCCGTTTGGCCCGGGGAAGCCATATCTCAGCTCTCAGGGAGTACTGGGCAAGGTATTTGGAGGGTGGCAATTGAGCAGCATTGGCCTGAGGCACACGGGCCATCCGCTGACCGTATTCATGGACCTGAGCAACCCGATTGACAATACGGTTGCCCCGTACACGAATTCAGCGTTCGCCGGAAGTCCCTATACCTATCTTCTTCCCGATGGGAATGACCAAACCAACCAGCGGCCCGATCTGGTTCCGGGAGTTCCATTGACGTTACCCGGCCAGCATCCTGCTGCGGGGAATATTCCAGGTCTGCCTTACATCAACGCCGCAGCATTTCAGGCGCCGCCCCGAGATGCCAACGGGAATTTCACCCGATTTGGCAACGAGCCCAATGGAGTGATTCGCGCCCTGCCTTACTGGCAAATTGATCTTGCACTCACCAAGGAAACGAGGCTCACTGAGCGGGTCACGCTGGCGTTTGCAGTGCAAGCCTTCAATATCTTTAATCATGTGCAATTCGGCGATCCCAACGCCCTAAATATGGTTTTCGATCCCACCGCTGCAGGGACTGGCTTCCTGACACCTCAGGGAGGGTTCGGAATCATAGACACCACTGTGAACTTCAACAACAACAACGACAACGCCGCTTCTCCGAATACCGGCACTGGACTGCCACGGCAGCTGCAGTTTATGGTGCGCGCGAAGTTCTAGGAATCCAGATTCGAGGGGGACCTGAATTAGCCGGGTGATTCAGGTTCCTTTCAGATTGAAGGGCTAGAGTTCTGCGTGGCGCTCACCGCCAGAGAAGTTCTTCTCGAAAGGAATCGACAGAAATCATGAGAAACAGAACCTTTCCTTTACTAAGAATGTTGTTGATGATTGCGGCTGCCGGGTTGTTGTGCTTCGTTCTTCGCGCGGTTGCAGCGCCGCCTGCGGGTGGTTACTCCGTGGTCAAGAAGATTCCGGTTCCGGGGCAGGGAAGTTTTGACTACCTCATTGTCGATGAAGGCGCTCGCCGCTTGTATGTTTCTCACGGCACACAGGTCGAAGTGCTGGATGTGGATTCGGGATCCATTGTCGGGAACATTCCCAACACGCCCGGCGTGCATGGAATCGCGATCGACGCTGAGATTGGCCGCGGGTTTGTCAGCAATGGCAAGGCTAACAATGTCACGATTTTTGACCTGAAAACCCTGAAGCCGATTGGCGATGTGCCGACCGGACAAAAACCTGACGCAATTATTTTCGATCCGGCAACTTCGCGTGTGTTCGCTTTCAATGGCGCAAGCAACAGTGCGACTGCTATTGATGCGGCCACCGGCAAGGTCGCGGGAACGGTTGATCTTGGCGGCGGACCGGAATTTGCCGCGGCAGATGGAAATGGGCACGTTTACAACAATCTGGAAGACGAGAGCCTGGTGCTCAAGATCGATTCCCGCAAACTGGCTGTCGAGCAACGGTGGCCCACTGGGCCTTGCGCTTCTCCCAGCAGCATGGCGATGGACCGCGCCAACCGGCGAATATTTATTGGCTGCCGCAACAAGCTCATGGCCGTCATGAATGCCGACAACGGCAAGGTCATCACCACCCTGCCGATCGGTGACCACGTCGACGCGACCACTTTCGATCCCGAGACAAAACTGATTGCTAATTCCAACGGCGAAGGCACCATCACTGTGGTTCACCAGGACAGTCCCGACAAGTACTCGGTGGTTGAAACTGTGAAGACCGCCCCGAAGGCCAAGACTATGGCCCTGGATCCGAAGACGCACCAGCTTTTTCTTTCCACGGCGGAGAATGGTCAGTTCGAAGTGTTGGTTGTCGGGAAGTAGCTACTGCCAAAGTTCGGAGTGTCAGGCTTAATTATGTTGTTAAAGCGTAGTGCGTCGTCGCGGATGCTGTCCCTGGTGTGCCTTACTGCAAGCTTGCTCGCTCTGGCTGGCTGCACGAAGAAGTCGGTGGCACAAACGCCAGTTGATTTGCAAATCAAAGTAAGCAAGTCGTTTCGCTTCGTGGTTTATGGGGACACGCGGTTTCATGATCCCAAAGACTTCGAAGCTGCGAATCCGCCTGTACGCGTGGCTTTGGTGCACGCCATTGCCGACGCCAAACCGGCTTTCGTTTGCTTCACTGGGGACATTGTTTACAACGGCTACGACGTGAACGACTGGAAGACCTGGGATGCCGAGACCAGCATCTGGCGGGATGACAGGATTCCAATTTATCCCGCTCTCGGCAACCATGACTTGCATGGGGACGAGAGGATCGCGCTGGCCAATTACTTTGAGCGGTTTCCTGATTTGAGAGAGAGCCGTTATTACTCCGTAAGGGCCGGGAACACGCTGATGCTGGCGCTCGACAGTTCGCTGGACGAAGCCACGGGCCCGCAGGGAGAGTGGCTGGCGAAGAAGATCGATAAGATTCCGTCGGATGTCGACTTCGTCTTCATCATGTTTCACCACCCGCCATACACCAGTTCCTCGGATGAAAAGAAATTCGGCGGAGGGCACTCAGCGAGAGCCGGCGAGCAAAAACTGGCCAAGCTGCTCGAAGAGCGGCAGACCCACACTCGCGCCCGCTTTATAGTTTTTTCCGGTCATGTGCACAATTACGAGCGGCACGAACATGGCGGCGTAATTTACTTCGTTTCCGGAGGAGGCGGAGCTCATGCGTATCCCATCGAACGTGCCTCTGACGATCCTTTCCAAAGTAAGCAGATAAACTACCACTACCTTCTCGTAGAGGTGGACCACCAGCAGTTGAAGGTTACGATGAACCGGTTGGATTTGAACGACGGCAAGGTAACCTTGACCCAACCCGACTTTGTGAAGATCACACTGGGTGCTCCGGCTTCGGCTAGTGTTGCGGCGCGGTAAGCGAGTCCTTCGGGCTGCCATCGCTCAGCGAAGGTATTTCTACTTCGATCGGCTTGGTAGCGACTGATGGCCCATTGCTTCGCTACTTGTCCGGATAGTTTCTGAACTGCCATACGACGAAGGCAGGTTGCGCAAACCTGCGTTCAGATGTATGCGGTCGGGTGCGGCGTCGCTGGAAAACCGGGATGACAGAGGACGATACCCATTGCGAGTGCGGATTTTGTATCCCTTTAGATGATTGCCTGTCAGTTTGACGGTGATCGCTCGCCAGCCAGAATTGGGATTCGCCTTGGGGTAGTAGCTTAGGGAGTAAAGATGCGCTAAGTCGTCGCGGACCGACGCGAAGGCTTGTTTTTCCTCTCTCCAGTTCTTGGCGAAGTAGGCCTTGCCGCCGGTAGCCGCAGTCATGCGCTCGAAGACCGCGGTGGACAGCGGCTCCAACCTGGCCTCCTGCGTGCTGATCATGTATACGGAAACGCCGGCGGACTGGGCGAATTCCGCTACATCTTCGGGTGGCACTACGCTGGAATTGTCCGGGCCGTTGGAAAACACAACTACAACTTTCCTGCCCTGGTACTGGGCAGCGTCTTTCAAGGTGAGCAACAGGGTGTTGTAGAGCGCGGCTTCGTCTCCGGCCACGGTCGATCGTACGGCGTGCAAAATTTGCGTCCGGTCGGCAGTAAGAGTGGCAGCTCGAGAGATATCCCGGCTGTAGGAATAGAAAGCAATCTTATCCGCGGTTCCCAGGGAACGAATGAACTCGGCGATCGCGTCCTGCGCGAACACGAAACCGCGATACATGTAATTGCTGGTATCAAACAGAACGAAAACGTTGGCACCGGCCAGCAATGAGTCGAGAGTGTGGGTGGAATCCGCGCCGGAGGAATTTTTATTCAACTCACGAGCTGAGTCTGGAGATTCCGCGGATTTTGTGGCGTCGCTTACGCTAACCGCAGGTTCGTTGCCTTCGGCGAAGGTAGCGATTTTCTCGTCAATGCCATCTTCAGCGATGGAAAAATCTCCGGGTTGGAGACCTGTAATATAGTTTCCCTTCTTGTCAGTCACAGCGACGTTGAGTTGCACCAGATTGACCACAACATGAAGATCGGGACTCTCCTGAGCGTCAGTCCCGGTTGTGCCGCTGGTGAACAGACCTGAAAACAAAAAAAGAGACAGAATGGATTTGCGTACCATGATTCCTGGTTCCTACTCTGCGATCCGGTGAGTGCGATCGCGATTATTCTAGAAAATCATTCTGCGACCTTAGGCCGAGCTGCGCCCGCTATTGGGGCCGAGGCTATCTTGCCGTTGCGAAAGTCTTCGCCGGTTTCGTGGATGGCGCGAAGCAGCGCCTGCCAGTCTCCCAAATCGGTCGCGAAGATCTTTTCCACCATCGATCGGGTCAGCTGCGGCACCAGATGGTTTAGCATCACCGGCGAAAGCCCGGTTTCATCGGCCAGGCGCGCCCAATACAGATTGGGCGAATCCCAGGATTCCGCCAGCAGGCGGCTGGAGTAGCCGACGAACGTGGGCAGCGGTCCAACGTTTAGCAGGTCGCTGGCGTAACTTTGCGCCAAGACGGGATGAGGGACACCAAAATCGTGGGACAATCGCTTCCAGTTCACCTGCTCGGGATGCTGGCGAGAGAGGGTTTGCAATTCCTGGCTAGACGGTCCCCACGAGGCGGTGCCTGCGGGATATCTGCGCTGGAACTCAGCCGTCAGATAGAAGGTGTCGGCGGGGGTTACCTGCGGGAGTATTTCTGAGGCGTGGCCGGCGCGGAGACCTTGCTCAATTTGCGCGGAACGCTGGGGATTGAGCCGATCGGATAAGATTGTCATCACTTCGTTGCGCAGTTCTTGGTCGTTGGCGGAAGCATTGAGCAGCTCTTCTCCCGTTCGTTGATACAGCGCGACCGCGTGAAGTTCGTTCTGGCTGACATCCCACCAGCGGGGCAAGATTGCATTGGCCAAAAGGGCTGGCGTCAGTTCCTTCCAGATGAGAGCCTGAACATTTTCCGGCGAGATAAAATCCTCTTCGAGATCAGCGAGAACATAGGGGAGATCGGCGAGCGAGCCAACGAAATGCGCTCCTCCTCCGGCGGGCGAACCTTGACCGAAGAGCATGGGCGCCTGCCAGACTGTTTTTATGCCACCCACTGTTTCACCGGTAAAGTCGTGGGACCTGACCAGCAGCGGGTTACTGTGCAACGCCTGTGCGCCGGGCGGCTCATAGTAGGCATAGTTCAAACCCACAAGAGTGTCCCTGAGGAAGGAAGCAAGCTGGCCGCGAGCCACTTCGAGATGTGCAGGCGAAGGAGCAGGAGATGCGAGAACCTTTGCCAGGTCGGTTCGCATCTGCACTTCCGTATGATGGTTGTTATAGATCCCTGCCGCCCATTCGGTTCTCTCACCATTGGTGAAAATCGGCCGCGGCATCTCGAATTCGCGTAATTCGCCAGCCTTATGGATCACGAATTCGTCCAGCGCTTTGCCTTGACCTTTCTCGCGCAGGGCATCGCCCAAGGCGAATAGTGTGTCCAGAGAAACTAACCGCTGGCCATCCATCACGGAGCGAATTCGGACAGCCACTTCCTTGTGGACCCTGATTCCATCGGCTGAGGACTGGCGAGGTCCCGCGAGCAGTTCGATGATCTCTGCTTGTGAAACTCTCCCTTCTCCGGTGGCAGATCGAAACAGTTCTTCAAGAGAAGAGCGGCCGGCGTCATAGACCTGGGCTGCCGACCGAATTTTCGCGAATGGTTTGATAACTTGCTGCCACGAAGCATCCAGCCGCTGGTTGGGGATTTGCCCTTGCCGGGCGAGGACTTGCCAGATTCCGACGTTCGCCTGAAAGATGCCCATCCCATTGCCACGGACGGCATTGGGAAGGTTGTTGAGCGCTTCAGCCGTTTCCAGAAACATCACAATGGATTTGTCATTTAACTCCTGGAATTCGGAGAACACCCGATATTGGTCGCCAAACTCACCGAATTTTTGCGCCAGCAGGCGAACCGTCGCAGGAGCCAAACGGTGTTCCGGAGATCGCCTGCTTTCAAGCGCACTCACTGCCATATATATCTGCAAGGGGCCGTCATTGGTGGATGGTCGGGAGAGAGCAAACATGGTTTGCATAAACTGATCGGGACGCGTGAGGTGGCTGTTACGCCTGCCCCATTGACGCACCATGTGCAATTCATTCTTCTGGCGAAGAATGTCATTCCACACCTCGAGGTTTCCGGGAACAATCGGTTCGCCGGTCGGTTCCCACTGAAGCCGGGTGACCAAAAGCAAGAGATCAGGAGCCGGTCTGAAAGCACCGGTTGTGGCGCTGGCCGAAAGATCTGGTGCCCGCAAAGCTTCGTAGAAAAGGCGCAGCCGATGCGGTTCGGTGAAATATGCTTGCCGATTCTTATTCACCCGTGAAAGGACGTCAAAATAGGCGGCCAGCCAACCCTTGTCGCTGCTCAGCAATTTCTGGACGAAGGCTGCCGGGGATGCCGGGCTAACTCCAACCAGATCCTTCCACGCAGATTCTGCTTCCAGGCCGCCGGGAACGACGACGCGCCCGGCGCGGATGCAGATGTGGCTGCCGTAAAAATCAAGGACCGCGGCGAAAGGCAGAAGTTTCTTGATGCCAATCGATCGCTGCAAAACTTCGGCGGTTTGAGGATCGAGCTTGGAAAACGCCCAATACAATCGTGCCACGGGCGGATCGTTCAGCAGGGTGTCAATCAGATCCTTGGCGGCCTCTTTATTGTTAGTACGATTATTTTTTGCGCTGGCCGTGGTCCAGTCGCTGGCGGAAAAGAGCAGCGGCACGGGAGAATCGGCGTACGAATAGTCGAAAGGTTTTCCTCCTTGCAGCGTCTGCTCTAACTCAGGCAGAGGGAACCCCGAATCGATGGTCAGGAAAGCCCGTTCGGAATCCGCTGTCTGCAAGGATGTGCCGGGTTCTCCACAGTTTGGCCGGGTCCGATAACCGAGGATGCTCAGGAGCGGTTTGGCATCATCGCAATTGGAAACACGAATCTTGCCATTGCTCGTTGCGGCCATGGCCGAGAGTTCCCGGGCCTGCACCACGTAGCGGCCCAGAAGGATGAGAAATTCGGTCTTCCGGGAGCCGTCATATCCCTGCATGAACACATTTCTGCCGAGTAGGGGCAGCACTTCCTCCGGCCCAATCTTTTGACTGATGCCGGCCAGGCGCAGAAAGGAGCGGAGCGGGCCCGGGATCATGAATTGCGATGAGTTCGCGACTACTTCGTCTGGGGGAGAGGATGCAACCATCTCGGATGGGTTCGAACTAGCCACGGTAGCAAAGTCGTCGGCGTTGGCACAGAGGCAACAGCAGGAGAAGAGTGCCACCACAAGAATGGAACGGCGAAGAGGGTATTTCACGGCTGGACTCCTCTTAAAAACGGCGAAAGCTAACGCAAGCAGGAGTACGTCGCAGAGAGCGGGGATTGTCTTTCATCCGCGAAATGGAGTTGCCCCCATCCCCCAAGCTTGCGATTTCTAGCCACCGCTTCCAAATACCAGTGTCGGCCACAATACCTCATACTTCTGAATTATCCAAGCAATTTCGGGAGTTTTTTACTCGGATTTACTTCCGTAGAGTTGACTACCGCCAGGAGTGGGACGAGCGAAGCTGGTCGAATGGGCGGAAGGGAAAGCTGAGAGGTCACGGATTCTTGCCAGAACTTTCGACGCAACGCCTTTGGATATCCCGTTTTATTTTCGAGTTGGGGCCGCCTCAGGCGACGGCCCCGCTAAGGGCAGCCAAACCTGAAAGCGAGTATTGCCGGGAGTGGAGCTAACTTGGATGTTTCCGCGGTGCTTCTTCACAATTCGCTGGACGGTGTCCAGGCCGAGGCCGGTGCCTTCTCCAACTCCTTTGGTGGTGAAAAAGGGCTCAAAGATGTGGGGCTGCACTTCCTCGGGAATTCCTGGACCGTTATCGCCGATCTCGACAACAACGCAATTGTCATTGCGGTAGGTTCGGATGCGCAGTTCGCCTTGTCCGTGCATTGCGTCAATCGCGTTGTCAATAATATTGGTCCAGATCTGGTTTAGCTCGCTGCCAAAGGAATTCACCAGGAACGGAACCTGCTGGTAATCGCGTTTCACCACCACTCCCTTTTTTAACTTGTGATTCAAAATGGTGAGCGTATTTTCCAGGCTCTTTACAACGTCGACGTTCTGGACCGGGGACTGGTCCATGTAGGTGTATTCCTTGATTGCGCCGACCAAATCCGATATCCGTGAGGTACTGCTCTCGATTTCGTGCAAAAGACTTGCGATCTCTACTGAAGCGGCTATCCTTACCAGGGCGGCTCTAGCTGTGTCCGCGGCGAGGCTGGCAAACAAGGATTCGACCTCCTCTGGTTTGATGTTCCGTTGCGCGAGGCCGGCCGCCAACATCCACAAGTCGTTTTGTCCATGGCTGCGCAAGAGAGAATCGATCTGGTCCTCGAGGTCGCTGATGGTTAGCGCATCGGGCGGAACGATGTCGGTTCGCGTGAACGAAGCCTCGAGTTTTTCGATTTCTGATTTCTGAGCGGATGTGAGGTCGCGTTTTCCCAGCTCGAGACTGGCGTCCCTGATTTTCTTTAGAATGTGGCGCAATTGGCTGGCGGCGCGCTTTGCAGCCGACGCCGGATTATTCAACTCATGCGCCAGCCCGGCCGAAAGTTTTCCCAAAGAAGCCAATCGATCCCGCTGTTGTTCAAAACGCGTGGCTTCGCGGATGCGATCGGACATCAATCCGACGAGCCGCTTGGTAAGCTCCGGCATTTTTTGCACGAGCTCTGGGAATAACGAGGCGGGAAAGCGCAAGGCACGGCTGTCAGTCTCGGCCCGCCCACTAACGGTAAATTGCTTCATTCTGGAAAACGGCAGCATGCCGGCAACGTCGCCGGGTTCGAGATCGAAGGCGAAAGCTTCACCGCGAAGTTCGCCCCACGCCTGAAAGTGACCCTCAAGCATCACGAACATCGCGTCGGCAGGGTCTCCTTGGCGGGCGTAGACATCCCCGGCCTTGAGGTTCATCTCTTGCGATTGGCTGATGAACCATGCGAGCTGGTCGTCAGGCAAATCAGCGAAGACAGGAATGCGAAGTAGTTCGGACTTGTCGACCATTTACACCTTGCTGAGATATTGATGGATGAACTGCACTGCTACTGATCCTTCTCCAACACCGGAAGCCACTCTCTTGATAGAACCGTGGCGCACATCACCAACGGCAAACATCCCCGGGATATTGGTCTCCAGCAAAAACGGATCCCGGTCGAGCGTCCATCCCTTCGGACGCTGCCCGCCATGCATAAGATCGGGGCCAGTCAACAGAAAGCCGCGATCATCCCGCTCGGCGATATTTGCCAGCCAATCCGTGCGCGGCAGTGCTCCAATGAAGATAAACATTGCATTGGCGGGTACGCGCTCAGTCTTGCCGGTATCGGAGCAAAGCACAGAAATCTCCTCCAGATGGGTTTCGCCATGTGCCTCGGCCACCCCAGCATGGGTCCAGAGCTGAATGTTGGGAGTTTCTTTGATCTGGTCGATGAGATACTGCGACATGGTGCTGGAGAGTGATTCGCCGCGCACAAGGATGATGACTCGATCGGCGTATCTGGCGAAGTTCATGGCCGCTTGACCCGCAGAGTTCGCGCCGCCCACAACGTAGACGATCTCACCTTTACAGGAAAGCGCTTCGGTAGCGCCGCCACCATAGTAAATTCCCGCGCCCTGCAACCTGTCGATCCCAGGAGCCTGCAAGCGCCGCCACTGCACTCCCGTCGCGATCATCAGCGCGTGACAAGAAATCTCGTTTCCGTCTGCCAGC
>Ga0209006_10005244_pt1 | contig 11770 bp, 12 predicted proteins | sample JacPin_JW_Ref_O2_FD_188567 | JGI IMG/M metagenome (GOLD analysis project Ga0209006, IMG submission 188567) | Forest soil microbial communities from Algoma, Ontario, Canada - Jack Pine, Ontario site 1_JW_Ref_O2 (SPAdes) (version 2) | ecosystem: Environmental > Terrestrial > Soil > Boreal... | reverse complement strand
GGCAAATCGTCGCCAACATCTAGTTAATTGTGTCGGGCAGCTTCTTGCACGAGTTGCACCCGCGAGCTGACGCCGAGCTTGTTGTAGACGTGGGTGAGATGGCTCTGTACGGTGCGCGGCGAGATGAAAAGCCGTGAAGCGATGTCGTTGTTGGCCAGCCCTTCGCTGACCAGGCGCACGACGTCGCGCTCGGTGGGCGTTAGCGCGGGCCAGCCAGTTGTCGGCCGCTTACGGTCACCATGTCCTCGACGGGCATACGCGATCGCCTCCAGTGCGGACAGCGCCGCACCCTCGGCCCAAGCGCTCTCAACGTCGCTGTCGCCCAGTGCATCACGGACGGCCCCGACCGCGGTCGCGTAACCGTCCTCGTAGATCTTGAACCTGACCGCGCCGGTGTCCTTCCTGACCGCCTCGGCCGCACCGAAGAGCCGCGCCGCTTCACGGTGACTGCCGGCCTCACCTAGAAGCCCGGCAAGACACTCCAGGGCGTCCGCGGTGATCAGGTGCGCATCGGTTGCGGCCGCCATGGCTAGCGCTTCACGGGCGTCGCGCTCTGCCAGCTCGGGCTCACCCTCGGCGGTCGCGACACGAGCACGGGAGGACAGCGCCATGGCCCGATGGCAGCCGACTGCCACCGACACGGCGTCTTCGGCCCAGCGGCGGGCCGCAGCCACGTCACCGCGCGCCAGCATGACATCGACTATCGGGTTGACAGCGACCATCCTCAGCCCACCCGTGGCGCGGAACCGCTCGGCGGCGCTGGTGCCGGCCGTCACCGCGGACGCGACATCGCCTGCCGCCAAGTGCGCGACGGCCAAGGGCGCGTTGCACAGGGCTTCAAAGAGACCCCCCAGTTCGGATACCGCTTCCAATGCGGCGCTCGCCGCTGCTTGCGCGGCTTTCGGATCTCCCATCCACGCCAGCGTGTGGCCCAGGTGGGCCTGGCAGACGGCCCGCGTGGCCAACTCGCGATCCGCCTCCGCCTCCGCCATCAGCTCGTGGAACTGTGCGGCAGCTTTTGGAAGTTCGCCTCGCAGAAACTGTGCCGTGCCCAGCCCCCAGTAACGACACATCCGCGAGACAAACCGATCTCCAATCTCGTTGGCCAGGTCACGTCCCTCCTCGCCGGCCTTGATCGCGGCGCGCGGATCACCGTCGTGTATTGCGACGTAGGCCTGCCACCACAGGATCTGGCTCAATCTCCAAGTGTCGCCGGAGTCGCGGGCCAGAGCGGCCGCCTCCTCGAGGTAGGGGCGAGCGACCTCGGCGTTGAAGGCCGCGGTGCTACCGCACGCGATGAGAGACTGGATCAACAGACCGGCGTCACCGACCTCTCGTGCGATCTCGAGCGCTCGCTCGGGGTGCTCCATGCCCCCTGGGGCAGCCACCGCTGCGGTGAGCACCGCGTGGTCAGCGAGCGCCCGCGCGTAAGTCGTGGGCGTCACATCCGCCGGGCGCGTGGATGGGTCAGATAGCACTGCACTGATCCAGGACAGGGCTTCCTGGACACGCCCGGTGGTCCACCACAGCCGCTGCAGGGCGCACGCCAGGCGCAGTGCCCCCTCACCGTCGCCGATGTCGCAGCTCCACGTGAATGCGGCTCGCAGATTGTCGATTTCGATGTCGGCCCGCTCGACATGCTGATGTTGGCCGACCGAGCTTGGCTGGTCCACGAGCGCGGCCAGGTGTGTGTAGTAATCGCGGTGGCGCATCCGAACCGCATCGGATTCACCTGAGTCGCCGAGCTTTTCCAGTGCGTATTGGCGGATCGTCTCGAGCAGCCGGTACCGCGTTCGGCCGCTGGTGTTTTCGGCAATCACGAGCGACTTGTCAACCAGCAGGGTCAGCTCATCGAGCACCTGGTGGGACTGCACGTAATCGTCAGCGACGACGACTTCTGCGGCGTCGAGGTGAAATCCGCCGCGAAAGACCGCCAGCCGTCGAAAGATCACGCGCTCCACATCGGTGAGCAGCGCATGCGACCAATCCACCGAGGCCCTCAGCGTCTGCTGGCGCCGGACCGCGCTGCGGGCGCCGCCGGTCAGGATCCGGAACCGGTCATGCAGGCTGGTGAGGATGTCGGTAACAGACAGTGCCCGCACCCGCGCCGCGGCGAGCTCGATCGCCAACGGCATGCCGTCAAGGCGTTGACAGATCTCCGCCACCGTGGCGGCATTCTCGTCGGTGATGACGAACTCGGGCCTGACCAGGCGAGCACGGTCGGTGAACAACTCAACCGCTTCGTCGGTGATCGACAGCGATGACACCCGCCAGATCACTTCGCCGCTCATGCCGATCGGCTCACGGCTGGTCGCCAGCACCGTCACTGCCGGACAGGCCCCCAGCACGGCAGCGACAAGTGCGGCCGTCGCATCCAGGAGATGCTCGCAATTGTCCAGCACCAGCAGCATCTGCCTATCCGCGATGAACCGTAGCAGCGCGTCGGTCGCAGAAGGGCCGGGAACGTCGGGCAGCCCTAGCGTGCGGGCGGCCGTGGCGGGGACGAGGTCGGGTTCGGTGATCGGCGCCAGGTCGACATACTGTGCGCCCTCGCGGAATTGCCCGGCGATCTGGCCCGCGACCTGTACCGCAAGGCGCGTCTTGCCCGACCCGCCGGCGCCGGTCAGGGTGACCAGTCGATTCTCGGTGAGCATGCGGGACAGCTCCGCTATTTGCGCCGTGCGACCGACGAAGCTCGTCAACTGAAGCGGAAGCCCCTCTGCCGCCGCGGCAGGCACCCGCAGGGGTGGAAATTGGTTGTGCAGATCGGGATGGCACAGCTGGATGACCCGCTCGGGGCGACGAAGACCTCGCAGCTGGTGGCTGCCCAGCGGAAGCAGCCAGGTGCCGGGCGGTAGGCGGTCGGCCACGATCTCCTCGGTTGCGCCGGACAGCACCGTCTGGCCACCGTGTCCCAAGTCGCGTATGCGTGCGGTTCTGTTGATGGTCGTCCCGATGTAGTTGTTTTCGTCGCGCAACTGGACCTCGCCGGTGTGCAGACCGATCCGCAGCCGGATCGGCGCCAGCGGTGCCATCTGCAAGTCGAGGGCACATGCCACCGCGTCACTACCACGGTTGAAGGCGACGACGAGGCTGTCTCCTTCGCCCTGCTCAACCGGGCGCACTCCGCCATGCGCGGCAACGATTGTGGCCAGTGCGCGGTCGAGTCGTGCGACCGCCTTCTGCATTTCCTGGGGCTGCGCTTCCCAGAGTTGTGTGGACCCTTCGATATCGGCGAGCAGGAGCGTCACCGTTCCAGTCGGTAGCTCACTCACGCCTATGTCGCTCTCGTTCACCGGCGGCGTGTCCGCGCCTAGGTCGATCTCGCTCATGTTAGCCAGCATCGCCGGTCGTCAGCGCCACAACATCAGCGAAACCGCGCAGATTTCGTTTGCCGTCGCCTCGGACCTCCGACCCCGACCTGGTTTTTTTCCGCCTTCTGACCGATGGTTTTGGTCTGCGCGCACCACATAGTCGACGTGACGTGCAACAAGAGAGGTAGATCCATGAAAATTCCGTCCATAGCACCGCCGGTCGGCTTGGTTAACGCGGTGCAGCGCGGCCGTCATCATCTTTTGCGGCTTCACCAGTCGCTTGCCCCCGCGCCGGCCGCGATGACCGAGGTCGTCGTCGGCGCCTGGTTGGCCCAGGCCGTGTCCGTTGCCGCCGACCTGCGCATCGCCGATGCACTGACCGAGGGGCCGCTCGGGCTGGACGAGTTGGCGGATAGGGTCGGCGCCAACCCAGACGCGCTCGGCCGGTTGCTGCGGGCGTTGATCAGCCGTGGCATCTTTCGCCGGCGCAGTGACGGCCGCTACGACCTGACGCCGCTTGCGCGCACCCTTCGGTGGGATACGCAGGATTCGGTGGCGGCCTTCGCGCGGTTCGTTGGATCGGCGCACGAGCGCGAGCATTGGAGCCACTACATCTATGCGGTCCAAACTGGTCGGTCGGTCGTTCCCAAGTTACGCGGCGTGGAGGCATCCGAATGGTTCCCAAGTCAGCCGGAACTGAGCGAGGTTTTCAACCAGGCCATGACGAATCTTTCGGAGATAGCCGTCGGGGCGGTGACCGCCGCTTACGGCTTCGGCGGCCACCGCACCATCGTGGATATTGCCGGCGGGCACGGCCGGCTGCTGGCCGGCATCCTGTCGGCGAACCCAGCCGCTTCAGGCATCCTCTTCGACCTGCCGCATGTGGTGGCGGGCGCCGAACCGCTGCTCTGCAAACACGGGGTCGCAGAGCGCGTACGAATCGTCGAAGGTTCGTTCTTCGATGCGGTTCCCGAAGGCGGCGACCTTTATGTACTGAAGAACATCATCCACGATTGGCCCGACGATAAGGCCCAACAAATTCTCAAGACGCTCCGCGCGGCGACTCCGACGGGAACAACCGTTCTGCTGGTCGAGTGCGTGATACCGCCGCATGATCGAGACGCGCTCGCCAAATGGTCGGACCTGGAGATGCTGGTCGTAAATGCGGGCCGGGAACGCACAGGCGATGAATACCAAGATCTGTTGGAGCAGGCAGGTTTTCGCATGACTCGGATAGTGTCGACGGCCTCACCGTTTAGCATCTTGGAAGCCACCGCCGCCTAATCGGAGCCGGGTATGCCTGCACACGGCGGCATACTCAGCCGGGGTCAAGTAGCCCAGCGCCGAGTGGCGGTGTCGGTGATTATGGTCGCGCTTGAAGTCACCGATTACCACCCGGGCTTCGCGCAGGGTCGTCCAATGGTTGCGGTTCAGGCACTCTTTGCGCAGGCGGTTGTTGAACGATTCGATGTAGCCGTTGTTCCATGGCGTGCCCGGCGGTATATACGACAGCCCCACCTTCCCATCACAGAAGTGTTGCAGCGCTTGGGAAACTAACTCGGGGCCGTTGTCCATCCGTAGCACCATCGGCACACCGTGAATGGCGAACACCTCCTCAAGTTCGATGATCAGCCGGTCGGCGGTAATGGAGCGTTCCACAAGGTGTAGCAGCGATTCGCGGGTGTGTTCGTCGATCATCGAGGCAATCTTGACGGCCTTGCCGTCGATGGTGGAATCGTACTGAAAGTCCAGCGCCCACACGACCTTCGGTGCGTCAGCGACCACCAGGGGGATCGACGACACGCCGGCCCGTTTACGAGGGGAATGCACCCGCACCTGCAGGCCTTCCTCGCGCCACAGTCGGTGGACTTTCTTTTTGTTCACCTCACGGTGTTCGTCGTGGCGCAGAGCGGCCCAGGCGCGGCGGAACCCGTGGCAGGGGTGTTTGACCGCGTAGGCACGCAGCCAGGCACGCAGGTCCGCGTCCGGGTCGGCCGGCGTATGCGCGATCGGCACACGCCGATAGGTGGAGCGGGCAAGCCCGACCGCTTTGCACGCGAGCCGTTCCGACACGCCTAGAACCTCTTTGAGCATGTCCACGGCATGGCGCTTGGCGGCCGGGCTCAGAATTTTCCCTTGGCCACCTCGCGCAGGGCGTCTTTTTCCAGTTCGGCCTCGGCCAACAGTCGCTTGAGGCGGGAGTTCTGCTCGCGCAGCTCTTTGAGTTCCTTGGCGGCGTCGGTGTCCATGCCGCCATAGGCGCGGCGCCAGTTGTACAGCGTCGCCGCAGACACTCCGAGTTCGGCGGCGATCTCCTGGCCAGTCTTGCCTTCGGCAGCCAACTCGTCCGCGCGGCGCAGCTTGCGCACGATGTCCTCCGCGGAATGCCGCTTCCGACCAGCCATAACTTTCATCGTCCCTTCCAGCCCGACATCGGGCCACAGGACTCTAAATCCAGCTGGACTCATTCAGTGGGAACACGCCAGCACCACGGCAGTATGACCATGCACCATGCACAGACGATGAGGCTGATGCAGTCAACCAGACTCGGTGATCCGGTCAGTAATGGCTTCGGCCGCTTTGCCGAGCTTGATCAGGTCCGCCTTCGTCAACGGTTCCACCACCAGTTCGCGAACCTTCGCGACGTGTAACGGGGCCGCGGCGGCGACCCGCCTCATTCCCGCCTTCGTGAGCTCGACCACGCTCACCCTGCCGTCATCGGCGCAGACAAGCTTGATCACCAACCCGTCGTCTTCGAGGCGCCTGACTACGTGCGATAACCGCGACAACGAGGAGTTGGCACGGGAGGCGAGCTCCGACATCCGCAGCGTCCTGTCGTCGGCTTCCGACAGATTCGCCAACACGACGTACTCGAATGTCGTCAGTCCGGTGGTGCGCTGCAGATCGCGTTCCAGGGCCGCCGGAAGCTCCATGATCATCGACAGGAGCTGGCGCCATGCACGCTGCTGATCGTCGTCGAGCCAGACCGTTTCGTGTCGACGACTATCACGCTTGGGTCGAGTCATGGCGACGACCCGATGGTGTCCCATCGCACAGTTGTCATCCGGACCTCCTCCTCCGTCTGAAGGATAGTTCCACCATCAACCATTGAACGTGAGCCGCCGACCGGCGACGGCTCCGTCGTGGAAACCCTCGGCACCGGTGATTTCGTGGGAACAACCCGTCACCCTGTGGCACCGGTGACGGCGTCTGGTCATCGTCGAGGCGTCGCGGTCTGAGTCGCGCGGGCAATGAGTGGATGCGGCCCCATTAGTTGACGCGTCACGTTACCACGGTCTAAGTTTATTGAAGCATCAACTGATGCCGCCCGCCGTGCCCGCGTGGATGCGAGATTCGCAGGTGCAACCGCTCGGGTCAACCCTGTTCGCACGCATACGTCTTCGAGGAGCCCTCGTGAACATCGCGGTATGGATCGCGTCCGGCTTACTCGCCGCCGCATATCTCTTTGTCGGTGGCACGAAACTGCTGACGTCCAAGGAGCGCCTAGCGGAGAACCCCTCCATGGCTGGCGCCGCCGAGGCGTTGTCCGCGACGTCGATCAAACTCATCGGCGGCGTCGAGGTGGCCGGCGCTCTCGGGCTGATCCTGCCGTGGTTCACCGGCATTGCGCCGATCTTGACGCCTGCCGCTGCCGTGGGTCTGGCGCTGCTGCAGGTGGGCGCGGCGGTGTTCCACGGTCGACGAGCGGAGTACAGCAAGTGGCTCGTGAACGCCGTGTTCCTGGCGCTGGCGGTCTTCATCGCGGCCGCTCGGACCGCGGAGGTCGTGCGATGAGCAGCGCTCTGCAGTATGCCGTCGTGGGCACCGGCAGCGTTGGCGCGGTTCTGGCGCAACGGTTCTCCGACCACCACGTCCCAGCACTCTGGGCCAACACGCGAGGTCCGGAGACGATCGACGTCACCGAATTGTCCGCCTCGATCACACCGGCCACCCTCGACACGGCCCTGGATGCGGACGTTATCATCTTGGCCATTCCGTTCTTGCAGGTCCGTGAGCTGGGTGGGCGCCGCGCAGACTGGTCGGGCAAGATCGTCGTCGACGCGACGAACGCGTTTCTGGTGCCTAATTCCGCGCAAATCCTCGGCGGCCGCTTGTCGACCGAGTTCAACGCCGAGGCGTTTCCGGGCGCCGCGGTGGTCAAGTCGTTCAACCAAACCGCCGCCAGGCAGCTCGCCGAGGAGCGCCCACCCGAATTCGGGAAACGCGTGGTCTTCGTGTCCAGCAACGACTCCGCGGCAAGCGCGGTGGTAGCCGGGCTGTGCACCGAGCTCGGCTTCGCCCCAATCGAACTCGGACGTCTCGACGAGGGTGGCGTGCTCATCCAAGCCCGCAACGCCCTGGTCTTACGCGAACTCTACGAGCTGCCGTCCGAACTCGAGAAGAACACTCAGGTGACGTCGGCGGTTGGGCGGGATCTGAACCCCGGCACGTGGACGATCGACCCCGTCCACTCTTCCATCACGTTCTCGGTTCGCCACCTGATGGTCGGCAGAGTACGTGGGCGATTCGGCGACTTCTCCGGGGCGATCACCGTGCCCGAGAACGGAACTCCGAGCATTACGGCCACCATCGCGGTCGGGTCGGTTGACACCGGCAACCCAACCCGCGACGAGCACCTGCGGGCACCCGACGTCTTCGACGCCGACGAGTTCCCCACCGCGACCCTCGTCTCGGTCGACATGCACGGCACCGGGCAGAACGACTGGGCGCTCATAATCGACTTCACCCTGCGCGGAATCACCAAACGCCTACCACTGGCGTTCGCATTTCTCGGGGTGAGCGCCGGCATGGGTCACGGTGAAGTGGCCGGGTTCGATGGCGTGATCAAACTGAAGCGTAGCGACTTCGGCGTCCTGACCGACACTCCCGTGCTAGCCGGGGGCGGCCCGATGGTCGGAGACACCGTCGATGTCACCGTGTGTTTAGAGGCCGTCAAGGCACCCGCCGCGCCGACCGGATGAGAGGGCGACGCCGCACCCGCGTAGGGCCGCACATCGGACTGACAAATCAGAACTGAAGGGAAGACCACAAGCTGGCCGCCGAAGTGGGTTGAGCCTCGATATACCCGCTGCCCAAGCCGATCTCGAGGCGCCCGCCGCCTGGTTCGGCGACTTCAAGCACAAGCAGAACCACCGACACCGCAAGTCGGCGCTGGGCTACCGAACGCCGGTCGTAGCTCCGGATGCGATCAATGCCGGCAAGCCGCTGGGCGACATGCCGGTAGAGATCGTCGACGTTGCGGCAGATGACAACAGCCAGCAGGTTGTTGCGACCGAATACGCGAAACTCAACGTCGACGATGTCATCACCTCGCCGCAGGATGCGCGCGACACCGTGCGGGCCTACAGCGAACTGGGCTTCGACCGGCTGCTGTTCCTCCCGGCCGTCGCGTCACTCGACCAGGTCGACCGATTGGCCGACGCCGTGCTGTAGCGGAGACGCGCGCACGCGACCCGTATCCTTTGTCGGCAGGTACTAATGCAATTCGAGGCGAAGGGTACGAGTGGTCGACGACAGGCATGGCGACGGGGCACGACGACCGAAGCGACCGCCGCGCGACCAGGCCTTCACTTCGGGTCCCGGTCGCGTTCGCAGGACACAGCCCCAACATGGAGCTAGTGAAGAGGACCAGCGGGGGCCCCGGATTCCGCCCGAGATCGAAGCGAAACAGCTGGCGCCCGACGTGCGCCGCGAACTCAGCACTTTGGACCGTGCCAATGCCGACGCCGTGGCCCGCCATTTGGTCGCGGCAGGGGAGCTGATCGACGAAGACCCCGAGGCTGCCCTCAGCCACGCCCGCGCCGCGCGGGCGCGCTCCGGTCGCATCGCTGCCGTGCGGGAAGCCGTCGGAATTGCGGCCTACCAGTGCGGTGACTGGTCCCAGGCCATCTCAGAGCTGCGGGCAGCGCGCAGGATGGGCAGCAAGTCACCGCTGCTTCCGCTGATAGCAGACTGCGAGCGTGGGCTCGGTCGACCGGAACGGGCACTAGAGCTCGCGCGCGGGTCCGAGGCGGCCAAGCTCACCGGCGACGAAGCCGACGAGATGCGCATCGTCGTTGCCGGCGCCCGCGCCGACCTCGGTCAGCTCGAGCAGGCCCTGAACGTCTTGTCCACTCCGCAACTGGACCCGACCCGCACCGGCACCATCGCGGCCCGGCTGTTCTACGCGTACGCAGACACCCTGCTGGCCCTCGACCGCGCCGCGGAGGCAGTGCAGTGGTTCCTGCACGCCGCCGAGGCCGACGTCGAGGGTGTCACCGATGCCGAGGACCGAGTCAGCGAGCTCGGCTGACGTGGGAACGCTTGCGCAGGAATATGATTGCCTGCTTCTCGACTTGGACGGGACGGTGTTCCGCGGTCATGAGCTGACCGACGGCGCGGCCGAATCGCTGGAAAAGGCCGCGGGCAGAAAACTATTCGTCACCAATAATGCGTCCCGCAGCGCGGAGCAGGTCGCCGGCCATCTGCACGATCTCGGCCTCCCGGCGACCGCTGAGGATGTCGTCACCAGCGCGCAAAGCGCCGCCCACGTCCTGGCCGACCAGCTGGAGCCCGGTTCTCGGGTGCTGGTCGTCGGCACCGAGTCGCTGGCCGCCGAGATCTCGGCCGTCGGTCTGGCGCCGGTACGCAGCTATGACGACAACCCGGACGCCGTGGTCCAAGGCCACTCTCCGGAAACAGGCTGGGCCATCCTCGCCGAGGCGGCGCTGGCCATCCGGGCCGGCGCGCTGTGGGTGGCGGCCAATGTCGACGCCACCCTGCCGACCGAACGCGGTCTGCTGCCCGGCAACGGTGCCATGGTGGCCGCGTTGAAAGCAGCGACCGACGCCGAACCGCAGGTCGCGGGCAAGCCGGCACCGACCTTGTTGCTCGATGCGTTGGCGCGCGGCGACTTTCAGACACCACTCGTAGTCGGTGATCGGATGAACACCGATATCGCCGGCGCCAACGCCGCCGGGCTACCCAGCCTGATGGTGCTCACCGGGGTCAACTCCGCGCGCGACGCGGTTCACGCCATCCCCGAACAGCGCGCGACATTCATCGGTCACGACCTCCGGTCGCTGCACGAGGACGCGGATGCGCTCGCGGTGACCGCGCAACCGGCGTGGCACGTCGAGATCGAGGACGGTTCGATAACGGTCAGCAGCGCGGCCGATGACGACGCGGGCGACGGACTCTCGATTGTTCGCGCCGTCGCCAACGCGGTGTGGTCGAGCGGCCTCGATGGACCGACCGTCACCATCAAGGCCGGCGACGACACCGCCCGCGACGCCCTGCAACGGTGGTCCCTGACCTAAATCCGATAGCGTAGAACAGCGATGAGTACCGACCCACAAGAGATTCGCGCACGGATCGACGCCCTGCTTGCTGAGCTGCCCGATCCGGCGAACTCCGAGAAGATGCCCACCGAAGCCGATCTAGAAGAGCTTGCGCGCCGGCTTTCTGAGGCGCACGACATGCTGGTGCAGGCTCTGGAGTCGGCGGAGAAGGCCTGAGTCCGCCGTGCCGCGGCGTACCCGTGTTGATGCCGAGCTGGTCCGTCGAGGACTGGCTCGCTCCCGCCAGCAGGCCGCGGAGTTGATCGGGGCGGGCAAGGTCAGCATCGACGGGATGCCCGCGGTCAAGCCCGGCACCGCCGTTGCGGCGACGGCTGCGCTGAAGGTCATCGGCGAGGCGGAACGCGGCTGGGTGTCTCGTGGCGCGCACAAACTCATCGGTGCGCTAGACGCGTTCGGTATCGGTGTGGAGGGTCGACGCTGCCTGGACGCCGGCGCCTCGACGGGCGGATTCACCGAAGTCCTGCTGGATCGCGGGGCCCGTGAGGTCGTCGCCGTCGACGTCGGCTACGGCCAGCTGGCCTGGTCGCTTCGATCAGACCCACGAGTGGTGGTCGTCGAGCGGACCAATGCGCGAGAGCTCACGCCGGACGTCACCGGCGGCCCGGTCGAGGCGATCGTCGCTGACCTATCGTTCATCTCGCTGACCACAGTGTTGCCCGCGCTGACTGGATGCGCCTCGCCTGACGCGGATATCGTTCCCATGGTGAAGCCGCAGTTCGAGGTGGGTAAGGGTCAGGTGGGAGCCGGCGGGGTGGTGCACAGTCCGGAGCTACGCGCGGGTGCCGTGCTCACCGTCGCGCGTCGCGCCGGCGAGCTCGGTTGGCACACCGTCGGGGTCACGCCGAGCCCGCTGCCGGGCCCATCGGGCAACGTTGAATATTTCCTGTGGTTGCGCGCCGAAACCGATCGGGGTCTGTCTGCTGATGAGCTGGAATGTGTGGTCCGCGACGCAATTGAGGCCGGTCCGAAATGACGCGTGAACGTACTGTGCTGCTGGTGGTGCACACCGGACGCGCGGAAGCGACCGAGACTGCCCGTCGGGTAGAGAAAGTGTTGAACGACAACAACATTGGCCTTCGCGTGTTGTCCGCTGAA
>Ga0209006_10005243_pt1 | contig 11770 bp, 8 predicted proteins | sample JacPin_JW_Ref_O2_FD_188567 | JGI IMG/M metagenome (GOLD analysis project Ga0209006, IMG submission 188567) | Forest soil microbial communities from Algoma, Ontario, Canada - Jack Pine, Ontario site 1_JW_Ref_O2 (SPAdes) (version 2) | ecosystem: Environmental > Terrestrial > Soil > Boreal... | reverse complement strand
CCAGCGACTTGCTGCCTCCAGATCGCCCAGTTGAATGGAGGCCTCCGCCAGCGAACGCAACACCCCGGCATTCTTTGGATCGAGCTCGTGCCCCGCCCGCAAAAGGCCCGCTGCCTCGTGCCACTGCTGTCGGCGCATTGCCAGGTAACCGGCGGCAATGTTCCCCTGTATCCGCTCCGGATCGTTCGACGCCCGTTGAAGGGCCTGTCGATAACTGCCGTCGGCAGCGTCCAAGCGGCCCAGTGCTTCCAAGACGCGTCCGTGCCTCAGGTGCAGCTGAAAGTCGTCCCCATCTCTCGTCGCCAGAGTCAGAGCCTCATCCGCGTCCGCGAGGTCGCCGCGCGCAATCGAGATTTCTGCCGCAGAGTTGGCCGCAAACAGCCGGTCTTCGCGCTGGGCGGACGGATTCAGAGCCGCTTGGCGAAAATCCACCCGTGCGGCGACCGCCTGACCCTGGCGCTGCCGCGCCAACGCGCGGTACAGCAGCGCCTGCTCCGTATCCGGCCGCTGCTGCAAAAGTGCCGTCGCCTCCTGCACGGTTCTTTCGTCATCGCCGAGCTGGTAGAGCAGCACGAGGTAAGTTTCCCGGGCGGTACTGTCATCGGGCTCCAGCTGCAGATAGCGTTGCACCTCTTCGGCGGCTTCGCGCGTCTTACCCGCCTTGACAAAGCGATATGCCCGATCCAAGTGAGGAAATGAGCGAAAGCGGCGCACCTGCCGCCGGAGCCAGCTCTCCTGTCCGGTCTCGCGTGCAGCCTCCAGAGTCGCCTGCGACGCCGCGGACGCATGGGCCGCCGGAACCGACGCGCCGGCCGCCGCCGCGGACATCAATGTCGTCACGACCAGCAAGGCACTTCCGTGAATCGCGACGCATCGATCGCTCGCCTGCATCGCACGGCGGCCGCGATGCGTCCGCTCATGCCGCTTGTCCCGCTTTTTGACGTCGAACATCATCATTCCACCCGCAGCGCGCTCTCCAAGCACTCCTTATTCAAGGCACCCATTTCGATCAGCAATTCGCCCAGGCGCGAGGTACGTTGCCGTTGAAGCTCCAAGGCGGCATTGAGCTGCGAAAGCGTAATGAAGCCTCGATGCAGCAGCACATCGCCGAGACGTTGACGAAATGTGGGTATTTCCTCCATCGCGGGGAAGCTATGTCCCGTCTTGTCCCATGTGATCGGCTTTCCGGTACGGAGGTAGCGCAGATAAATCCGGATTGCACGCACGGTCGCACCGAAATTCACGACGTTGCCCCACAACATGCGCGGCGCACTGAGTACCGCCTGCAACGGTCCGTACAAGCGGTACACACAGTAAACGCGAAGTAACAGCCGGTGCACGAGCAGCGCGAGCGTCGCCAACATCAAGAACCACAGGGTGCTGCCGCGTTCGACCAACGGCGGGAACCGGTAACTCTCCGGTGTCAGCCATTGCACCGTCCATATCGTGCTGACGATCGCAACGATCAGGTAGCCGAGGATGGTCGCCAGATTGGTCACGAGCGCTTTACGGTCGCGATACAGCATGTATTTCGTGCGCCAGTCGCCGGCCCATCCAAGGTGTGCCCATCCCTGAAAGGCGATTCCGATCACCCAGCGTGATTTCTGGCGGACCGCCGTGCGCAGTGTGGATGGAAAGAACTCGCGCACGCCGACGAATTCGCGGAGCTTTCGGGATCGTGTTTGCCTCGTGAGCGGATCGCGGAGCGTCACGTCCCGCTCGACGGCGAATCGTACGAAGATTTGCCGCATGCCGAGTCGCTTGAGCCGGAACCCAAAATCGTAGTCTTCGGTCAACGAGTCGACGCTGAATACCTCATTGTGGTTTCCCATCGCAGCTGCCGCGAGCGCCCGACGGCTGAAAGCGACGCCGACGCCCGCCGCCGGCAAGCTGCGGTTGAGCATTTCACGTACGACCAAATCTTTGTAATGGAGTTGCGCGAATTCATCGAGATAGTGACCGCCCGTGAATTCATGCCACTTGCGCTCGAGCGAGAGCACCGGCAGTTGCACCATGTCGTAGCGCGGCATGAGGTAATTGAAAAGGCGGTAACACAGCGGGTGGATGACGTCTTCGCAATCCTGCATCACGTAAACCTGAAATTCGATTCCATGGTCCCGCTCGTGGCGCTGGATTCCCTGGTAGATCCAGTTAAGACAGTCCGCCTTGTTTGTCGGACCATCATGCGGCACTGTGACGCGAACCACGCGCGGCCCTTCCGGCGGCAACAACTCCACTTCACGGGCAGTGGCGGGGTCGTTCTGATAGATGCCGACGAAGATGACGTATCTGGAGTAAGAGAGCGCCCGACGGGTGTTTGCGAGCATGCTCCGGATCACGGCCGATTCGTCCCAGGCCGGGATCATCACTGCGACCCACTGCTCGGCGCGCGCTCGCAATTGATCCTCGCTGAGCGGACTGAACCGGGAAAGGATGAACAGGCGCCTGTAAAGCGCCCGAGCGGCGTAGCACAAATCTATGAAGCAATCGTCCAGTCCGCTGACGACGAAGATCCCGCCGACCAGGCCGGTCAGCACCTTGGCCGCCACCAGGACCATCGCGATCACGTCGCTGGAGCCCATCGCGCATCTCCTGCTATGCAACGATTTCGAACGGCTGAGTGGAAGGCACCCGAACGCCTGGCCCGGCCAGTCGCGCTTGTATTGCGGCAAGAACGCGCTCGCTGGCGAGCCCGTCGCCATATGGATTGTGTGCTCGCGCCATCCGTGCGTATTCGGCCGGGTCGTCGAGAAGAGCGGTGACTGCATCAACGATGCTGTCGGTGTCCGTGCCCACCAAGCGGGCGGTACCCGCCTCGATGGCTTCCGGCCGCTCAGTGGTATCGCGGGTAACCAAGACGGGTTTACCCAGCGCCGGCGCCTCCTCTTGGATGCCTCCCGAGTCGGTGACGATGACGCGTGCGCACATCATCAGATACACGAACGGCAGGTAATCCTGGGGACCAATCAGAAAGACATTCGGAAGACCACTGAGAATTCGGCGCACCGGCAGTTGAACCTGGGGGTTTAGATGAACCGCATATACGATCTGCACTGCCGGCCGTTCGACGGCAATGCGACGCAGCGCGACGCAAAAACTCAAGAATTTTTTACCGAAGTTCTCGCGACGATGACCGGTCACCAGAATAAGTGGCCGGCTCTCCTCTAAAAAGGGAAGGCGGGCGCTCAATGCGCGGCGAAGATCTTCATTACCGCGCAGCCTCGCGACTATCTTCAGAAGCGCGTCGATGACCGTATTGCCGGTCACCACGATCTGCGCTTCCCTCACACCTTCCGCAAGTAGATTGCGCCGCGCACATTCAGTGGGAGCCAAGTAGAGGCTCGAGACCGCGTCGGTGACGCGGCGATTCATTTCTTCCGGCCAGGGTGAATGGATGTTGGCCGTCCGCAATCCTGCCTCGACGTGCGCAACCGGAATGTTCCGGTAAAATGCGCTTATGCTCGCGGCCAGCGTGGTTGTCGTATCGCCGTGCACCAGTACCCAGTCTGGTTCGAACTGCGCCAAAACGCCATCGACCCCTCGTAGGACGCTTCCAGTCAGGTCAGCGAGACTCTGATTGGGGCGCATCACGTTCAGGTCATAGTCCGGGGCGATCTCGAACAGATCGAGCACCTGGTCGAGCATCTGGCGATGCTGTGCGGTCACGCAGACTCGGGCTTCGATTGCTCGATGCTTCCTGAACTCCTGCACCACCGGAGCCATTTTGATGGCCTCCGGCCGGGTCCCGAAAATGGTGAGAATCTTCGTCATGTCAACTCCTCCGTAGAGCCGTTTCGATCGAGCAAACTCGCTCGCCGCAATCAATTGCGATTTAATGACCGGGCCATGTATTGCAGGTAGGCCGTGAACAGGGCGCGGGCGCCCGGGTCCAATAGAGAAAACATGTAGTCGGGCGCGGTGAACGCGATGAGGTCGGACGTAAACACGGCTTCGATGCGCAGTTGATCCAAGACACGCGAGAAAGGTGCAGCAACGGCTCGGAAGGGGGCGGTGTCGGATGGCTTGCCGCCGGTTTGCTCGAACAGCTCGACGACCGACCAGAATTCGCGTTCCGTGGATTGGGCTGCGGCACGCACCGCCGCGGCGTAGACCGCCAGCGTGTCCAGGGTAAGCTTGTGGACGCCGATGCCATCTTGGAATATCACGATGCCTATTGCAGGCGCCGCCCTTAACAGGCCGTCCCAGAAGTGTTGCACCTGTTCGGCGGGTGCCTCTGCGTTGGAGAACCCGGATATCGCAATGGACGCCGCAGGCGATATCAGGCGCAGGTACGCGCTCAGGCGGTGTAGATATGAATGCAAAGTCGACGCAGCCGCGGCTTCACGCCAGCTGGTGTCGTCGATTTCGTCGCACAAGTACCAGCCCGCGAATGACGGACTGCTCTCTACAACGGGAATCAACTCATTGATGACACGAACGGTGCGCGCTTCCCGATCCGCCAAATAAACGGCAACGACGTCGGGGGATTGCGCGATCTTCTCCCAGTAGGCGGGGTCGTGGTTGAGTCCCACCATCACTTTCATGCCCGCCGGCTCCGCAAGCTCCAGAATCTCCATCAACGGCGATTTATTGCCGCCTCGCGCGGTCAGGTGGAAGTTCAAGTCGTCAATGACCACCCATTGCACGACGATTCTCGAGATCTGCAGACGCCGCAAATTCTCAAACAGACGAATCCAGTGTTCGTGTGTCCATTCGCCATGTTCCTTCAAGAGTTGCAGATAGGTGCCCGATAGCCGCGGACCGGGCCCCGGTGGCATGGCGCTGCCGCGCGACCACGCCAACAGCGGCGCACCGAGCGCCGCTGCGAGCAAAGATCGTCGTTTGCAAGCGTACATCGTCAATGAGTCCCTGCCCGGCGGCGTCGCGCCGCGCTATGCCGATGTCGGACTGACGAACGTGTAGCCGAGCGCCTTTATGCCGGCGACGGTCTGCTCCAGATAACTGATGCTGTCTTCCGGGTTGTAGAAAAAGCTGGCGTAGCCGTCCCGCACCACCAGCGTGCGTTGGGCGTCGGCGATGATGTCGGCCGGCAGCCGCGGCGGAATTCCTTCGTACGTCGTCGGATCGACGCCTCCGAGGCTGTCGGCCAGCACCTTCATGCCATACACGTCTTGCACCGTGTATGGACAGAATTGCCCCGCGAGGCGCGTGTAATCTATCGCTTGGTTGGACAGCAAGCCCGTGAAATACAGGGAACGTTCGGCGCGCGTCGTGAAGGTGGTTGCGGCCGCTTGGTAATCGGGCACCGAGGCCGCGTATGCCGGAAAGGTCATCATCGTCGGCATGGCCAGACCGCATGCGGCGAGTTCGGTCTGATAGGAGGCGAAGCGCCCGAGCGCCCAACTCGAAGCGGTGTCCGGCGGTACCGGCCCCACGTAGTCCAGGATGCCGTTGCCGCTGCCGGTCAGCCGGTAGAATTCGCAGTCGTCGGCGGTGACGCCGGTGTACGGGTTGTCGACGTTCGAGTACTGATGGGTGTAGCCGTGGCAGATCAGCGTGCCGCCCTTTTGCTGCATGTATTTGATGGCGGCGACCACGGCGGTTTCGGTGTGCATGGAGATGTCGACCGCCTTGCCGTTGTTGTAGACACCGAGCGGGTCCAGATAACGCGCAATGATCTGAAATCCAAACGGCACCTTGTTGCTCGACAGCCAGTTGGCGATGTTCTTCAACGTCGTCGCGTTGTTCATCGGATCGATGTCCTCGAGCCGCACGAGTGCCCGGTGCTGGGTCGTGGTGGCGGGCGCGAGGGCGTCGAACAACAGGTCGCAGAAGATGAGATAGCGGTCGCCTTCGGAAATGTAGGCAAACGGAATTTCCCCGATGTAGGTCAGGTTGGCGGCGCGCACCGCCCACGGGAATGTCGAATTGTCGGCGCGAACGCATTCGCCGAGAACGGTCACGCCGGTGCCCACCGCGGAATAACTCATGATGCCGGCGGCATTGGCGCTGTAGCGCTTCAGGCTCTGCGAGTTGTAAGTGACGGTCGCCACCGTCGAATAATCGAACACCCACGGTGCAAATCCGTACTTGGCCTGGAAGCCGGAGTTCGCGGCGGTGAGCTGCCAGATGTTGTCGTAAATCCAGATGACGTTGGCCGTGGTCGAATAGACGTCGCTGAGAAACGCCGCCGTCAACGGCTCACCGTAGGTGGATCCGATGTACACACAGGCGGTGTAATTGTTCAGAGACCCCGGCACATAGGAGACCACCGGCAGGGCTGTCCATGTGCCGAAATGGCTGACGAGATTGGCCGTCATGATGGCGTAGAGTTCGCCGAGCCAACCGTACGGCCCCGTCGTGTCGTAGAGGACCAGCGTGGAAGCGCCGGTTACAGCCGACGGCGCAGCGATGCTCCCTGCGAGCGCCGGCGACGCCAGGGACAGGGGCGAGTGCGACGCCAGAGAGACCGGCGAGTGTGCCGCCGGGGGCACGGACGAGCGCGAGGACTTGGGACCTCCTTGCGCCTTGAAGTAGGGGTTGCGCGTGTTTTGAATCACCGAGGACTCGAGTCGGGCGTATCGTTTGCCGTACGCGCGCGCTTCGGACGCCGCTCGTGCGAGTCGTCCGGGCAAGGAAGCACTGGCGAGCATCGCACCCGCGCCCAGAATGATTTCACGTCGCCGCTTGGATTCGATGTCGTCCATGTTACGTACCCCGCTGTGGGTGTGTGTTACGAATCGGAGTTGATCAGTCAATTGCGGACCGCGCCGCGACTGGCTTTCGGTCCGCTCCGGATGAGAGAAAGCCGCGGCGAATCAGGGCCGGAGATTAGCTCATCGACTGCTGTCGGCTTCTACGGTATTGACCGTAGCGCTCGGTATCAATCGCCCTACGGGCGATTTTTTGGTCAGTCACTCGAGTGTCGATTTCAATATTGTGCGTCAATGATTTCAATAATTTCCGTCAGTAGCTTGGAGCGACCAGAGCGAGCGCCGATGAAAAGATCATGCGGCACTGAACCGAAAACGCTCTCAACATTTTCCGTCGGCAGCAGTATGCTTGGCGGCAATTTCCATCAGCGTTCGCGAGGCGCACATGAGTACCGGAGGCCTAGTTTCTGCGCTTCGATTCGAGCTGCGATCCGGTGAATGGGTCCTATGGGATGCGCGCCCCCATCGTTTTGAGTCGTTGGCAAATGATCGCGCGCGCATTCGTGATGCCTTTACCAACGAGGTCCGCGACGTAGCCGTCGCGGCGCTCCGCGCCCTGCCCTCCTTGCCCGCCGCGGCGCGTGATGCCCGGCTGGATCACCGGCGCACCGCCGATCCTGACGATTGGTCGTTGGCGAAACGGCGGGAGGTTGCGATCAGGCGGGCCTTGACTGGGGATGGTTCGACCGTCGAACGCGTGCGCGCCGCCGCCGAGGCGCTAGGCATGTCGACGCGCACAGTGTATCGGCTTGTGGCCCGCTACCGGATCTCCGCGCAGACCACGAGCCTGATGCCGCGGCCGCGGGGCCCCAGCAAAAAGCGACGGCGCCTAGGTGATACCCGCGAGCGATTGATCGACGAAGCCATCGAACGCCGCCATCTGGTGCATCCACCCAGCCCGATGGAGGAAGTCTATCGCAGCGTGCAGCGATGCTGCCGCGAGCTGAGCATTCCCGCGCCGGCACGCGGCAGTGTTCTGTCTCGGATCCGCGCGCTCGACGCCCGTCGCGTCGCGCACCGGCGCTTGGGTACCAAGGTAGTGCAGTCGATCACGCGCTCGACGCCGGGGGCGCTCGAAGTACGTGACGCGCTTGAACTGATCCAAATCGATCATATCTTGGCCGATGCGATCGTCGTCGATTCGCGTTTCCGCAAACCGATCGGTCGACCGTGGCTCACTGTCGCGATTGATGCCGCAACGCGCTGTGTGCTTGGCGTGCATGTGGGACTGGAATCACCCTCCGCCCTGGCGGTCGCCTTATGCTTGGAGCACGCGTGCCTGCCGAAGGATCGGCCGGGGAACGCGGCGAGAAGCGAAGCGCCGTGGATCATGTTCGGCTTGCCGAAGGAAATTCTCGTCGACAGTAGACCCGAGTCCCACGGCGCCGGCCTCGAGCGCGGCTGCAACGAGTATGGGATCACGCTTTCGCACCGCCCTGTCGCGCGCCGGCACTTCGGCGGCCATATCGAACGCCTGATCGGCACGCTCATGGGACGGGTGCACCTGTTACCGGGCTCCGCGAACGCATCCCCCGTCGCGCGCTGCCTGACCCTGGCCGAGTTCTCCGAATGGCTATCCCTCGAAATTGCAGGTCAATACCATCACACAGTTCACCGCATGTTGGGCACGACGCCGGCGGCCGCCTGGGCAGGCAGTCTGGCGCGCGGTGTAGCACCCGCGATTCCGGCGGATCCGGCGCGGTTTCTGTTGGACTTTCTCCCGGTGGCTCGTCGCCGCTTGCAGCGCAATGGCCTGCAGTTTGAGCGAATTCGGTATTGGTCCGACGTGCTACCGGCGATCGCCCAGCCGCGCGAAACCTTGGTCGTGCGCTACGATCCGCGTGACCTGTCGCGGCTTTACGTCATGGGTTCCGACCGACACTATCACGCGGTTCCCTACGCGAACCTTACCCATCCCCCGATTTCCCTTGGCGAATTGCGCCGTATTTTAGCGATGCTGCGCGCGAGGGCCAAAGGCCGGATCGATGAGACCCAGATCTTTTCGATGCATGAGCGGCATCGACAAATGGTCGCGACGGCGACGATCATGGCCAAGACCGAGCGCCGCCGTGGCGAAAGGCGCCGGCAAGCTCCGACTGTGCCCCCCGGTCATTGAATCGCGGTCTTCAGGGTGGACCCGAGTGATCCGGGCCACGGCAGCATTTCTTCGGCGAAGTACCACCAGAAATATCCGCCGATGTAACTGGGTGGCAATCCCGTGGTCACGCTGGCCATCGGATAATACTGATCGATTTCGTTCGTTTCAAAGGTCGAACCGTTCTCCGGATTTGCCGTGCCCAGCTCGCCAAAGCCTACCTTTGCATTGGGAAAAATGCCCGCCAATTTAGTGTATACCTGCGGCCAGTTTGGAGTTTCCCCCTGGCATTGATCGGGATACCAACTGATCAGGGCATATTTGAGATTCACGCGGATCTTTTCCGTTTCGACGGGACGCTGTGCCGCCGGCAGGTTCAATGAGAGCCGATTGTTGATCCACGTAAACATATCGTTGCCGCCGTGATCCGTAGCAATGCAATTATTGTTGTCGGCGGGCTCCCCTTCGTAGAAGAACGTTATAGCGGTCGCCGCACCGCTGGCCGCGACGACGTCATACATCGCTTCGATCTTGGGGAGAACGTCGGCGCCGTTGCTCTCTGTGCTGAGCCAATTGCCGTTGACTTCGTTACCGACCTCCCAGATGTCGACGACCGCGTTCAACGTTTTGGTATAACTTTCCGTCCAGGCCTGTACCGAGCTGGCCGTATAGCTCGTCATATACGAAGAATCTACGAGTTCCCCCATGATGTAGGCCGACGGGCGCAGCGTCCGGATGGGCGCCAGATAATATGAGGCCGGTTCCCCGGTATCCAGAACGACTCGCGCCGTCGGCACGCGACCCAGCAGCTTGAAGGCGGAAAGCGCGGCGTTTACGTTGCTGACGTCATCCAATGTCACCCCGTATATCGGCGACGGTACGGTCCTACCGGTGCCTGGTGGGGCGGTACTCTGTGTCGTCGATTGCGCTGCGCAGGCGGCGCTGGAACTGTCATTGCCCGCGCAGGTCCATGTCCACGGGCCGTTGCCGCTGACGATGGACGGAGTGCCTGAGGAACAAAGGCCCGTCTTCGGAGAATCGCTGAGAGTCACGCCGTTGGCCGAGCCACAAGCGCCCGCAACGAGACGTTGAGCAGAACATTGGGCGTCGGTTCCGCCGTGACGGCCGGAACAGCTCCACGCCCATGGGCCGGTACCCGTAACGGCCGAGGCCAAGCCCGACTCGCATAGGTTCCTGGCTGGGACGCTCTCGAGAAATGCGCCACTAGACGAGCCGCACGTCCCGTTCTCATCACCGCCATGATATCTGGCGGCCTGCGCTGGTTGCATGACAGCGGAAGGGATAAGAAAGAGATTCAGTAAAAACAATATACGAGGCCGTTGTAACATCTTTACCCTGCTGTAATCGTGGTGTGGAGAGAGTTGTCCTCGCGTGTCGATAGATATCGCACGCCTCGGCGGCGCTGGCCAAGTGTCGCGCTGAGACGACAGGACTGATGAAGGCACGATTCGCGCTTGCACGCTGGGCTGCCCCGGTAAACGGGCAAATCAAACCCTCACAGCATCAATCTTTGACGTGCCGCTCAACCCGCGTATGTGCCGTTCCGCGGCGGGTGCTCTCCGATTTCTCCGAGCGACACGAGATTCAAGGCGACGGCGAATTGGGTCGCGGCGGCGATGCTCCGCAAATTCAGGCGTCGCATCAACTGCATCCTCTGCTTGCCCACGGCCCTCATTCCGCGATGCAAATCCGCAGCGATTTGCCGCGTCGGTACTCCCAGCGCAATCAACCGCAGGATTACCTCCTCGTCCAGACTCAGCGTCTTTCTGTGCGAGGTCTTCGCCGAGTTGCCCACCAGCCAGATGCGCGCCAACATTTCCATCGTCCCAAGGCAGACTGCGCGTTGACCGGCGGCGGCACAGCGCAGAGTCCATACGAGATCCGCCCGTGTGGCGTCTTTGCGGACGTAGCCGATGGCGCCGGCCGCAAACGATTCGCGCATGGACTGAAGGGAATGACGGGCGGTGAGTACCACCACGTGAGCATCGTGAAATTCGCCGCACAATCGCCGCACTGCAGTAACGCCCGGACAATGGGGAAAATTGAGATCGCAGATCACCAGGTCCGGTTTGACGCGACGACCCAATTCGATGCCGGCGTCCAAATCGCCGCTGTCGCCCACCATGATCAGGTCGCTCTCGGATGACAGGAGCGACCCAATACAGTGCCGCACGACCGGAAGATCATCTATCACCACAAAGCGATGGGCCCTGGCCTCAGGCTTCACGTATCCTGGCCAAATGGCGTCTAACGCGGCAAATTGCGCATGAACCATCGGATGCTCGAGGCTCTTACATAATCCAACTATTTTGGAGGTTACTAGACCATTATCGCGTCAACAACGTCCAAACCCGGCCTTTGCGTTTCTTGACGCGCTCCGGAATTGGTGCACTGAACATGTCCACAGCGGGAAAAGCATTCATGCGATCGCAACATCGCGGAGAGATCGACATGCAATCGACCGTCGCGCACGCGCGGCAGCATTTCGCGCAGCTTTCGCACTACCCAACTTTGGCCGCGATTCACGAACGCGATGCGCTCGCGCAGATCGCTGATCGCCATCGCCTTTGCGTAGAAGGCACCCATATTAGGGGAGGGCTTCTCACCGAGGGTTTTAAGGTGACGGTGGAGCATGGCGCACCAGCGCGCTTCGTCTCGCTGAATGGTCCGCAGCAGTTCAGCGAGCGGACCGTTGCCGGCTGCGCGTGCGGACTCGAGCGTGACCCTCGCTCCGGCACGCTCCGCCTCGAGCAGCTCGTTGAGGAAAGTGGTCACCTCGTTTGAGTCGGCATAGCCCATGTACTGATCGCTGGCTTCATGTATCGAGCACGCGGGCGAACTGAACTCGGGCACCTCTCCCTCGTCTGCCTCTTGAATCTTGCTCATCATCGCCTCGTCCCAGCACTATCGCCAAGCTGTAGTGCCATGAGAGACCTCCATCATTGTCGCGAGGATTCCACCGACCGACATTTCCAGATAT
>Ga0209006_10005242_pt1 | contig 11772 bp, 10 predicted proteins | sample JacPin_JW_Ref_O2_FD_188567 | JGI IMG/M metagenome (GOLD analysis project Ga0209006, IMG submission 188567) | Forest soil microbial communities from Algoma, Ontario, Canada - Jack Pine, Ontario site 1_JW_Ref_O2 (SPAdes) (version 2) | ecosystem: Environmental > Terrestrial > Soil > Boreal... | reverse complement strand
CTTGCCGGCGGCCTGGCTTTGGTCGAGGCGGAACCCGCCATGCTGATCGCCTTCAACGCCACGCCGGGGACAGCGATTGCCGATAACCCGGGACCCTATGGCGCTTATGCGCAGGCTCTGGCCGAAATGATACGTGAAGCCGGCCTGTCGCTTGCCGACGTGTTCGATCGTACGCGCTTGCGCGTCAATGAACGGACCAAGGGCGGCGAAGTGCCTTGGTACACATCGCGGGTCGACGCGTCCGTGGTGTTCTTCGAGCGGACAACTGATGCTCCTCCCCCAGCCGCATCTGCCGAGCAGGCGCAATCGCTGCGGTCGCGACCGATACGGGAACTCGACGCCCAACAGGCTTATCTTGAGGCATTGAATCGCGACACGCTGCAAGGCTACTTGGATTTCCTTGCCGTCTATCCCGACGACCCTATGGCGAAGCGGGTGCGGGCCATCGTCGCAGTCCGGCGCGAGGCGATTACTTGGCGCCAAACGCGCTTGGTGAACACTCCGCAGGCTTATTGGTCTTATCTAGGGCGTTATCCGCACGGACCGCACGCGGTGGACGCGCGCCGTCGATTGACTTATTTCACCGCCGCGCAGGAGCTACCGCCGTCGTTCTCCTTCATCGAATACGATGTGCCGCCACCACCGCCGGAAGAGACCGTCTATCTCGATCAGCCGGTTCTCGTCTTCGACGATCCGATCTATGCGTTCCCGTCCCCTCCGCCGCTTCCGATTTTCTTTTTGCCGCCTGCGCCGCCGGAACTCATCGATCTGCCTCCGCCACCGCCGCCCATCGCGGTCTTCGTCCTGCCAGTTCCGATCTATGTACCGGTTCCGATTTGGTGCCACCCGCCGGCTTTCGTCGCGTCCCCGCCGAACAACGTGATCTTTGCGAATGTCCACAACAGGGTCGTGATCAACAACACGACGAGCATCGCCACGATTACCGATCCGGCCGGGAAGACGACGACCTTGCGTCAGCAACCTCCGGCCGCCCCATCCGGCTCGACTGCACGGGCCGCGGCACAGTCGGCGTTAGCGCCGGCGTTGCCGCCGTCAGTGGCGCAAAAGGCCGCTGCGATTCGGAAGCAGACGCCGTCCGCAGACGGCAATCAGTTTGGGCCGTCTGAGCGGGGTCCAGTACAACAAGGCCAGCCGTCGGAGCAGTCCCGGCCAGCGCAACTATTGCCGGGAATGAGAGGCCAGCCCCTGCCGCCGACAGGCGGTACCTCGAGCACCGGCGGTGTGCAGATCAATCAGCCGACGCAGCCGGGAAAACCTTCGACGCGGCAGCCATCGGGACAGCCATTGCCAGGAACAAAGGGTCAGCCCCTGCCGTCGACAGGAGGTGCCGCCAGCACTGGCGGTGCGATCAATCCGCCGACGCCGCTAGGGCAATCTGCAACGCGGCAGCCGTCAGGACAGCCGTTGCCAGGAACAAAGCCCCTGCCGTCGACCGAAGGTGCCGCCCGCGGTGCACACATCAATCAGCCGACGCCACAGCAGCGGTCGAAGCATCCATCGCCGCCACCACAGGCCATGCGGCCGCCATCGCCACTACCGCAGGTCATGAGGGCACCATCGCAACCACCACAAGCCATGCGGCCGCCATCGTCACCGTCGCTGATCATGAGGGCACCCTCGCCGCCGCCACAGGCCATGCGGCCGCCATCGCCACCACCGCAGGTCATGAGGGCACCATCGCAGCCACCACAAGCCATGCGGCCGCCGCCATCGTCACCGTCGCTGATCATGAGGGCACCCTCGCCGCCACCACCACAAGCTATGCGGCCCCCGTCTCCGCCGCCTGCAGCGGCACGAGTTGCGCCGCGACCGCACAACTAACAACTAAAATTCTCAGCCTCGTGGCTTTAAATTCTCAGCCTGGTTTATTATGCAACGCGTCGCGGCACAGCGCCTGCCTAGCATTTATCAATTTCCGGAAGAGGCGGAGGAGGGCGGCTTTGTCGCTTATGGTCCTCGCGTCGTCTATATCTTCGGAGAGCTGGTAAGCCGGCAGCTCATCAAGCTCTTGCGGAGGCGCGAAGCCGGCCGATCGTTCGAGTTGGTGATCAACCTTAAAACTGCCGACGCGCTCGGCATTACGGTTCCCTCAATATTACTGGCACGCGCTGACAAGGTGATCGAATAGCGATCCGCAGTCCGGTTGTGGGGCTCTTCCCGGACCTTGGGAAGTGTCTGGCTCAAGTTCCGCACGTGCACACCAAGCGCGTTGATCAGGTAGCTGTCACCATTCGCGATTTGGTCGTGCCGGTGACCGCCGGGCGAATGCCCATCTCGGAAGGCGGCGAGGAGCGCTTGTCCGACCTATCGCCGGGGGTCGCCTATTTCCGGCCTACCGGCGGCGAGCAGGACGTGCTCAACGGCGGCGACCAGAATTGATCCTCGTCGAAATCGCGCTGGTGCGTTGAACAACTGCTTGTTGGTACTGCGCAGCGTGATCTAGGCCGGGACAAGCCGGAAACGTTCCCACTCGGTGGGCGTCTCTTCAACGCCTCTTGCCAACCCCCGTTCACATCGCCCTCACGCGGTCTGATGCGACGTCCGGCGAAGGCAAACTCGGCTCCGTTTACAGCAAAGGGAAATGGCGAAATCGTATAAACTCCCGCCTCCACCGGCCGGATCGCCACCGAAGCATCTTCGTCGGCGCTGCGCGGCACGTGCTCGAATGTCTGTGCACCGCGTTCGCTGGGGTGGATCCGATTGAAATAGAGCGCGAGCGTATCGATAAATTGCAGCTGTTTGTAGTTTTGGAACAATCTCTTCTCGTCGAGCCGATCGACAAGCCGAGCATCTTTGCCGACCTCCGCCTTCAGCCGCTTTTGTCGCGCAAGCTCCCCGTCGAGCATGCGCTCGGCTATCGGCCGTTCCTTCTCGGGGAATTGTTTGATCAGAACATGATTGGAAAGACCGTACCGACCATTGTAGAGGCCCCAGCTATGCATGCTCGATATCAAGCCACAGAACGGGTGCTGCCGCTCGTTGAACTCCGGCGATTGCCGGCTGGTGACCGTGATGTACTGGGCGGGCGTTTCGATGAGATTATACGGAAGACCGGTCTTCTCATCAGTGACCGGATCGCGGTCGAACTCTGTCCAGCCGGCGTCATGATGGGAAATGACGTAGATCATCGGATCCAGCGGCGACAGCGACTCGAACTCAGCGTTGCCGAAAGCGCGAGCAAACTGTCCGCAGAGCGCGGTGTGCTCGTACATCATGATCGCCAATCGCGGCGCGCCGGCTGGTGCGGTTTGAATAATCATGGGCGGTTGCTCGAAAGTGCAATAATACCCGTTGTAGCGATTTTCGGGATTGTTTTGAAGCACAGATTGAGAAAAGAAACGTCGATATGAACCTACGGCACGGCGGGTCGTCTATGGCCTTCAGGCCCAAGGTCTTACACACGCTCTCCAGCGCGAGTGACATTTCGTGGATCGTCTCGGGCTCGAACGCTTCGCCAGAAAGGAAAGGGCGTATTGGCACTGTCAGCCCGCCGCGATTGGGTCCATGTTAAAAGCGTTAACATCACGAAAGGCCGACAGCAATGGAGTTCTGAGTGAGAGCCCGAAACCGGCAGCTGCGGGGGAAAGGAACGGACAAAGCTGCTACGAATCGAACTAAGAGGCTTCGCATGAACAAGGACGACGAATACCGCGAGAATGCCGCCGAATGCGAGCGCGTGGCCCGCATAACCCGCGACAAGACCGATAAGCGCACTTGGCTGGATATGGCTCAACATTGGCGTGGCCTCATCGGCTTTCCGCCCGGAGGGAGCCAGCGGTCGGGGGATTGAGGGCAGACAGACTTTAGAGCGGCACCCTCAGGCCGTTACGACTTTGGCGCCTCTGAAATCCTTGGGCCGTGAGCAGCCTCGTCCACTTTATTCGGATCAGCGCAGGATAACTCCATTTGCGTCCACAATGCTGCTATCTCAAGCAACGTATCACGCTGTTCGTTGTTAGCGGCTTCATCGGCCCAGCGCAGGCATATCTCGGCCTTGCGCTTGCAGTCGTCTAACGTCGGCATATCAGACCCCGCGATGTGATAGTCGCCTCGCCCCGTGCCAATTATACCCAGCGCAGTTCCGTGTAAGGGGTTTGGAATGTGAATTTGTGATGACAGCAGAAGTCAAGCAAACTCGCGTCACCAGCCAAACTTCGCCCGGAGCGCCGGATGCACCGAACTAGCGTCAGGTTCGGGAACAGGCCGCCGAACACGATCAGCCAACCCGAGCCACGCCTCAGCCATAGCCAAGAGGTGCTTCTTTTCCTTATCGCTGGGGGCTTTTTTCGCTAGGTCAACACACGTGCCCGCGTAGGCGCGATACTCGCGTTCCTTCGTCATGTACCGGCGTCCCCGACTTCCTATTGCATCGCGATAAAGCGGGAACCGCGCACGCGTTCCCCGGGAACTCACATCTTAAGTAAAAGTTCCGTAAAGTGAGGCTCACTGCTCCCCGCCTTCGCGCAGCCGTCGACCTGCCTCAACAACGCAAGCATTTCGCGCGGCACGTCTTGCGTAACTTCATAGCGGCTACTTAGTGCCTGACCTATCGCAGCGCGTCGTCAGTTCGATTGTCGTGGCTCAATTACATCCTCCTTTTGAAAGTTATCGCTTCAATCTATTTATCCCCATTATTGCTTCACGATTTGCGGTATGAAGCATTCAGTCCTTAACATCGCGCCGGGCGCGCGCGACGGACTCGAACCTAAATGTTGGCCCCATCTCGACAGGCCCGCGATTTCGCCACCCCTCTTTGATCCAAACTGAGGCCGTGGTTTGAAATCGTGCTGCAACTCAACGAATCTTGGATGGCCCTAGATCTGTACCGAGATTCCGATGAATCTTACTTGGCGGACGCGGGAAGCGCAGGGCCAGAGGAGTTGGCCGTTCGCCGTAACCTTGCGGCGGAGAGGTTTTTTATGCGTTGCCTGCGTGCGACGCACGGCCCTTTTCGCAGATAACGGTCCTGCACGTCCATTCTAAGGATACGGCGGTGTATGACCGCGCCTTCCTCGCTTGATCTTAGGGTTTGTTCGCGAACCACATTCAACACGGTTTTCGCTTCTCACCTCGAGGATGTAAATATTTTTGAACCAATATCGCGCATGGTTGGAGCGATTAAGATCGGTCCGCGTGCGCAAACGTTACTCACCTAACAGCAACCTGACCTGCACACAGGATTGCCAACCGAATTGGAGATGGGCGCAAGTGAACGACCAGCCGCTTTCCTAATTCGCAACGCAGATTTCTTTGCGTCTTGAACAATAGCCGGAACGTCAAACCCAACCAATCGGCCGTGGCGCTTTAGGAATCTTCCATCGACTGCGACCGTATCCACGTTCTCGGGTGTTGCGGATAGGACCACCGTGGTTTCGATGTTCGCTAAAGGAGCGATATTGAGATCGTTCGTGCGAATTAAAATAAGGTCCGCTCGCTTTCCAGGCGTCAGGGAGCCAATCACTTCACTAAGCCCGAGGGCACGGGCGCCGTTAATCGTAGCCATTTCAATTACATCACAGAAGCCGATGGGCGGTATTGATGCAGTGTCAGAGCCTTTCCACGGAATACTCATATTCCACGTAAATCTCATGTTCTCGAACATATTTGGTGGCGCAATAGAGGTCGCGTCCGAAGAAAGCGTGATTGAGATGCCGGCCGCTCGGGCTTTCAGCAGAGCACTACGTGCATCGCCGTCTTCACCTAGACGCAATTCAGAATGAGTCGAGAAGCTGAGGGGAGTTTTCGTCCGAGCCATCGCGTCTCGATCACTGTCGGTCGCGAGGAGATAGTGGCAAAACAGAAAATTCGGGCCAAGATATCCCCGGCGTTCATAATCCGCAGCATCATCCGAATTTGGTTTGGCTTGGCTTGCATGAACCGCTACAGGAAGTCCGCGTTTGAGCATAACTTGCATTTCTTCATGGAAGATCCGAGCGTCGCTTTGAAGCATGCCACGGAGATTCACACCCAAATGAACAAGCCCTCGAAGTCGGGATGGATCCGAAAACCACTCTTGCTGAACTCGATCAAGATCTCCAAAGTTATTTACTACATCGGGAGGTAAGAGATCAGGATGTCCAAACGCGTAGCGCGCTCGGAGCAAGGAATCGCGGTGAGCGTTGAGCTCCGCGTCCAAATGCTGAGGCGAGCGGTTGTTGTGACACCAATTGTGTACAGTCGTGACGCCGCCGTTTGCTAATTCCGCGAGGCCTAACAGGACGCTGCTATAAAAGTCGTCAGGTTGGTAAAGACCTGAGGTTCCCCATTTCGCTTGATAATACTGAAAGCCATCGTCTGAAAGGAAGTTCCGACCGAGGGTGCTCCACATGTGATAATGGGAGTCGACAAAACCTGGCATGACGATCATGTCGGTAGCATCGATGACTTCGAGTCCATTTCCGTCTAAATTGTCGCCGACTTCGCCAATCACTCCATTGCGAACTAGGACGTCGCCTTTTGGCAAAGTGCCAAGGTTCGGATCAACCGTAATTACCGCGCCACCTTTTATGATAAAGGAGCCACTCGGCGAAACATCAGTCGGCATGATCCAAATCCCTAATTATAAAACGGAAGAACAGCTGCGATTCTGCGCCTTTTGGTATGAGTTGCAAGTTATATGAGAACTCTGCGCCCTTTGATTTGAACATGAGTAGCGGGAGGGAGCGTGCGCCGATCCGCCGACAGTCTGCGCATGGGCATCCCGTGGAAGGACAGCGATTCCGAAGAGATCGCGCCATCCGCACGACGGATCCCACTCCCAAAGATCGAAACGACCATTGTGCAATCGGCGACGCCGGCGAATGTCGATGGTCATGGTGATGGTAGAATTGTGAAGCGGGGACGACGCCTCACACATGTCGATGTCTAGGAGGTCGTCCACCGTGCCGAACGATCGGCGCTTTAGGTTTGAAGCGAAGCCGGCGGATTGCTGAGATCCGTCACCAGCGCGATGGGAAACCTCATATTTTGGGCTTCGTGCCGATATTAAGCCGAGCGTATTGGATGCTCCAAACCTCGCGTCTTGCGTTCGCTTTTTGCACGGTTCCGCGGCGCGCGCGACAGCGGTTAAAATGACCGGGGGAAAAATTTTAGCCACAGCCGCATAGGCAGCCGGCGTTGGAGAATTTTGTTTGCTCCATCCCCGGGTTGGTGCCATATTTTTTTAGCTGGGGCGAACCCAAGGGGAGAAACATGGCGTTGTATATGAAAAACTGTGTGGCTGCGGTGGCGCTCCTACTGGTGGCGACCGGATCCGCATCGGCGGAAGGCCTCAAACAATGGTGGCCGCTTAAGGTCCTTGACGCATCCTCCGGCAAGGATGTGCCGGCCGAGTACGTCCCGCTGCAGAGAGCAGAGAAGGCCTACAATTTGTGCGTGCTTTTTCCCCACCTGAAGGACAGCTTTTGGCTCGCCGTCGACTACGGCGTTGCCGAGGAAGCGCGGCGGGCCGGCGTGAACATGACGCTCTACGAGGCGGGCGGCTACGAGAATTTGAATAAGCAACTGTCGCAATTCGACGACTGCCTTGCCGGCCACGCCGATGCGATCGTCATCGGTGGGGTCTCCGAAGGCGGTATGGGGCAAAAATACATCGAGGCGATGAACAAAGGCATTCCAGTGATCAGCGTGGCGGTGCCGGTCACCCAAACGAAAATCGCGGGCAAGGTCTATGCCGACTTTCACTTCATGGGCGGTGTCAGCGGCCATTACCTCGTCAAGTATCTCAACGGCAAGCCCGCTGCGGTTGTTACCTTTCCGGGGCCGGCCGGTGCCGGGTGGCCCGAAGGCTTCAATGAGGGCTTCAAAGACGCCATCAAAGGCACCAGCGTAAAATTCCTGGGGGAGAAGTTTGGCGATACCGGCGTGCAAACCCAGTTGCAGCTCATTCAGGACGCGTTGCAAACTTATCCGGATATGAACGTCATATGGGGTGCGGCGGTGGCTTGCGAGGCTGCTGTCGGTGCCGTCGCTCAGGCCGGCCGCAACGACGTTCTCATTATTTCCGAGTACGAAAATCAGGCCATGCTCGACATGACCAAACGCGGCGAGATCCTCGGCTTCGCGACGCAGTACGCGGTCATCAATGGCACCATCGCGGTGGACCAGGCGATCCGCGCCATCGAAAAGAAGCCGATGATGACCTTCGTCAAGCCCATTCCGGACATGGTCACCAAAGAGACCTTGCCGCAGATCAAGTTGGATCTCACGTTCGCCCCGGCCGACTTCAAGCCCGTCTTCACCGTCAAGCAATAGTGCATGGCGTGTCGGGCTCCGACATGACCGGCTTGGCACCATCCGAGCCACCAGCAGATTCGAAGCTGCTGGTGGCTCCCGTTCCTGCGATCCAAAAGGGCGGCCACAAGCTCCTCGAACTCGTAGAGATTTCGAAGCGCTTTCCCGGCGTGCGGGCGTTGGACGGCATCGATTTCGATCTGGCTCATGGCGAGATCCACGTGCTGTTCGGCGAGAATGGCGCTGGCAAGTCCACCCTGATCAACGTCATCGCCGGCACCTATCCGCCCGACGAGGGCAAGGTGATTTTCGAAGGGCAGGAGTTGCGGCACTTGTCGCCGCATCATGCCCGCCTGATCGGCATCAGTCCGGTGTTCCAGGAATTTTCCTTGGTGCCTGACCTCACCGTGGCGCAGAACCTTTCGCTCGGACGCGAGATTTCGCGCTTCGGATTTCTGCGCGTTGCGCAGATGCGCCGGCGTGCCGAAAACCTTCTCGCCGAGCTCGGTTTCGATCTCGATCCGCGTAAGATTATTCGCGATCTGTCGCGCGCGCATCAGCAGATGGTGGAGATCGCCAAGGCGCTCTTGAGCAACGTGCGGCTGCTGATCCTGGACGAGCCGACGGCTTCTCTGACAGAACGCGAGACGCTGCGGCTTTTTGCCCTCATCGAGCGGCTGCGCCGCGACAATGTGGGCATCATCTACGTGTCGCACCGCATGCGTGAGATTAAACAACTCGCCGACCGGATAACGGTGCTGCGCGACGGCAAGTTGATCGGCTCGCGCAAGGCCGCGGATGTGACCGAGAGCGAATTGCTCGAAATGATGACGGGAAGGAGGATCGAGGTTCTATTCCCGACGATTGGCCATAAGCCCGGCGAAAAGCTGCTGCAGACGACCGGCCTGAGCGTCGGCGGCGTTGTTGATGGCGTCGATTTTCACGCCAAAGCCGGGGAAATAACCGGCGTTGCCGGATTGGTCGGCTGCGGTAAGTCGGAACTGATCCGCGCGATCTATGGTTTGGAGCCCGTCACCGCCGGTAAGGTCCTGATACGCGGCGAGCCCTGCGAGCGTATTTCGCCTGCGTTGAGCCTCAACCGCGGCGTTTGCTATTTTCCGGCAGATCGCGTGGTGGAAGGTCTCGCCTTGGAGCGGCCCATACGCGAGAATGTGTCGCTGGTGGCTTCGCGGCTTCCGCCGCTTTCAAGTTTCGGTTGGATACGGCGAAGCGTCGAGCGCCGGCTTACGCGACAGCTTATCGAGCGGCTGCAGTTGCGGCCTCCGAGCCCCGAGCGCACCGTTGCGCATCTGTCTGGCGGCAATCGGCAGAAAGTCATGCTCGCCAGAGGCCTGACGCGCGACTTCAAGGTGTTCTTGTTCGATGAGCCGACCATCGGCATCGACGTGGGAGCGAAAATAGAAGTCTATAATTTCATGAAGGCGCTGGTAGAGGCCGGCGCCGCGATCGTGCTGGTGTCCTCCGAGCTTCCGGAGGTGCTGCATCTTTCGAACCGCGTTTATGTGATGCATCGCGGCCGCACCGTCGCGGAACTTGCCGACAAGGATATTACCGAACAGAATGTCCTGGCTCACTTTTTTCAGGAAACGCGCGAGGAAGCGGCCGGATGAGCGTGATGTCCGTGAACCGCGAGGCTCTGATGGCGCGTATCTCCACGCGGCTGAGCGTTGTGGGCCTCATTCCCTTTCTGCTGATCCTGATCGTCATCGGCATGATGCTGGTCGAGCCGCGCTTCTACAGCCTGCCGAACCTGTTCAACATCCTGCGTAACACATCGTTTCTTGCGATCATCGCGTGCGGCCAGATGCTGGTCATGATCGTCGGCGGCATGGATCTCTCGGTCGGCGCCACGGCCGCGTTGGCGAGCGTGGTCGCCGCCAAGGTCATGGCCGGGTCCGCCGCATCGTACGGCCTCGATCCCGGACTCGCCATTGCGGTCGGCGTTGTCGCCAGCCTGGGCGCCACGGCTGCGGTCGGTTTTCTCAACGGTTTGTGCTCGGTACTCCTGCGTGTCCCCTCGCTCATCGTCACGCTCGGCACGCTGTCGATCGTTTCTGGAATCACACTGATGATGACCAGCGGCATCCCGGTCTATGGTTTGCCGCAGGGCTTCATCGTCGACTTCGGTCGCGCATCGTGGTGGGGAATACCCGCGCCCGCTTACGTGGCAGTCGCCGTGTTGGCGGTTGTCTGGCTGCTTCAGCGCACGACGCTGCTCGGGACCTACATTTACGCCATCGGCGGCAATCCCATGGCGGCGATGGTGTCTGGCGTTTCGGCGACGTTCTATGTCGTTTTCACTTTTGTGCTTTGCGCCGTATTGGCCGGGGTAACCGGCCTGCTCCTCACGGCGCAAATGGGTTCGGGCCAGACCAATCTCGGCGGCGACCGCTTGATGCTTCTGAGCATCGCAGCGGCGGTGATCGGCGGCACGAGTTTGCGTGGCGGTATCGGCCGGGCCGAGATCGTCGGGCTCAGTGCACTATTCTTGTCTACATTGACCAACGCGCTCAATCTGCTGCGCATCAACAGCAAAAAAGAGCTTGTCGTGCTCGGGGTTGTGGTCGTGGCGGCAGTGGCGATCGACTCGCTCGGGCGAGGCAAGGCGGCGGTGGAATAGAGACATGGTCGAGCTAGGCGAAACAAAGCCTGCGGCTGCCGACCTGCCGACGACGGCCGTGCGCCGCGAGGCACTCGCTGATGTCGTCCGCCTCATCTATCGCGCCTTGGTGCCGGCGCTGCCCGTCATTCTTGCGCTTGGTTTCGGACTTTACGTGCCCGCCGTTCTCTCGCTCGAAAACATCATCAACATCGTCCAGCAGACGGCATTCTTGTTCGTACTCACCTGTGCGCAGACCTTGGTGCTGCTGACGCGAGGACTGGATCTGTCGCTGGGGCCGAGCGTCTCGATGATCAGCGTTGCCAGCGCCCTGATCATGACCGCAATCGTCGGGCCTAATGGCTCCAGTGGATTTCTGGCGGCCGTGGCGGGAACGGCGTCGGGACTCTTGATCGGACTGCTCGTCGGTCTTTTCAACGGCGTCGCCGTGTCCTGGCTGCGGGTCAATCCGTTCGTGGCCACACTCGCCAGCATGAATATTTGTCTGGGCATTGGCACGTCGCTTTCGGACGGACACCCAGTGTTTGGGCTTCCCGAAGAGTTCAACATTGCCGGATATCGGCTGCACGTGCTGGGCGTACCGATGCCCATCATCTATGCCATCATCGTCGGCGTGGCCCTGCACCTGCTTTTGCAGCGCACCGTGGTCGGGCGCGCATTCTATTTGCTCGGAAGCAATCCGCGGGCGGCGATCGTTGCCGGATGGCCGCGCCGCCGATTGCTGGCGCTCGCCTATGTTTTGTCCGGGCTGTTGACGGCTTTCGGCGCGCTGATCCTCACCGCGCGCGCGGCTTCAGGCGCGCCCAATCTGGGTGGCGGCCTTTCTTTGCAGACAATCGCGGCCGCGGTGATCGGCGGCGTAAGCTTGGCAGGCGGAC
>Ga0209006_10005241_pt1 | contig 11772 bp, 8 predicted proteins | sample JacPin_JW_Ref_O2_FD_188567 | JGI IMG/M metagenome (GOLD analysis project Ga0209006, IMG submission 188567) | Forest soil microbial communities from Algoma, Ontario, Canada - Jack Pine, Ontario site 1_JW_Ref_O2 (SPAdes) (version 2) | ecosystem: Environmental > Terrestrial > Soil > Boreal... | reverse complement strand
CGTGCACATGCCTTCGCACATCTTCGCGCGCCTTGGACTTTGGCAGGACGACATTAACTCCAACCTCGCGGCCATTCGCGTCGCCGATAACATGGCTGCACATCATCATGTGATGCATCACAAAGTGCATTCCATTGACTTCCTCGAATACGCGTACATGCAAATTGGCGACGACGCCAGCGCTAAGGCGGCCATCGAGCAGATCGCAGCGATTCGCCCCGAACAAATGGATTCCGAATTTGAGAATTATTTACTGGTGCGTCAGGCGGAAGGGCCCGCCAAGTACGCTCTCGAGCGCCGCCAGTGGAGAGAAGCGCTAGGCCTGCAACCAAGCGCTGGCGCGCCGCCTGACGTTCAGTTGGTCACCTACTGGGGGCGCGCCGTTGCCGCTGGCCATCTTCACGACGCAGTCGCCGCGCAAGACGCGCTGACGCATTACGACGAACTGCTCGAAGCCACGCGCAAAGGTCCTCGGCCCTACATCGTTGACCGCCTGAAGGACGAGCACCAACTGGTGCAAGCCTGGGCAGCCTACGCCGCGGGCAACTCGCACGATGCGGTTCGGCTGCTGCGCGCCGTAGCCGACGATCAGGACAAAGTCGGCAAAGCCGAAACCGAACTGCCCGCCCGCGAAATGCTTGCTGACATGTTACTCGACCTGCAGCGCCCGCAAGAAGCGCTGACCGAATACGAGATTTCCCTCCGCACCGACCGCAATCGTTTCAACGGCCTCTACGGCGCAGCGCAAGCCGCCACGCTAGTCCAGCAAAAAGAGAAAGCGGACACCTATTACACCCAGTTGCTGAAGAATTGCGAAGGCATCCACTCCGATCGCCCCGAGCTAGCCCAAGCAAAAACCTTTCTCGTCTCTGCGGGCACCATGTAGGCGCGGGGCTTTCAGCTCCGATATGTGGCCCCGTAATCCATCTTAAGTGTCGAAGAGAAAGTGGCGGCCTTACCGTTGGCGTCACCGACGTCAAAGCAGGCTCAACTCCTGGTCGCGTAATCGGAAACTGACACGCTGCCGATTCCCTGGCAGGCTAGACTTTTCCGCAAAAAAGCAGATTCCTGCCTGCGGCAGGCAGGCTTCGTTGATGGGCTCCCCGGATGACGGAGCGGGCTGTGATTGAGCTGAAGTTGTAGGGGCGCGTCTGAGAGTCGCGCCTACAGGCTCAAACACAGAGTCAACTGCGGCCGTCTCGCAAAGGCGGGACGGCCGCTACAAAGTCAGACTCAAAGTCAAAGTTAACGGCAAAGGGGCCGGCGGGAGGCCGGCGCTACGAATTCAAAGGCAAAGGCGAAGACAAATTCAAAGGTGCAGGCAACGTCAAATTCAAAGGCGCGGAGAGATCCTTCGTCGCTGCGCTCCTCAGGATGACGGCGTCGCCTGCACGGACGGACGCTTGGAAGGACCGGTGGATGGAGCGTGGGGCGGGCGATGTGCGCTAACGGAGGCGTACGGTTAACTGGTGGAGTTCACGTTCGGCACCTGGGCCTTGTTTCGTGCTGGCGGCGGACCTAGAATTGGGATAGAAGGGTGCATTAACAGGAGGTGATGCCCTTGCAACTCGACGACCGCATGAAGCAGTTGCTGCGAGAGCTGGGACACGCCATTAATGATACGGTGTCGGATTCGAACCGAATCGCGGAAGCGATCTCGGGAGTGCGTTCGGCGGGATTCGACATTGTGCTGAAGCTGGACGCGACGATTGGCCTGGCGCGGCGTTCCGCGCAGGACGCGAAGATGACCACGCAGGACCGGCGCTTTTTGGAATCGCTGCATATTCGAGTGGATGATGAAATCATGGAAGAAGAAACGATCGAGCCGCGAGTGGAGATCACCGCGCAAGACATAAAATTCCTGAAGTCGCTGAAGATATCGTTCGATGAAGAACTTTAATTCTATGGCTGGCGCGGTTTGCTGCGCCGCCGTGATGCTGGTGATTGCCGCGCCGTCCGCGCGCGCGCAGGTTACCGAGCCGGCGCGCACACCGATTCCCACCGCGCCCAACGCGCCGATTGTGGTGACGCAGAAGCCCACCAGGGCGGTGTGGTTGAAAGCAGAAGTGATTCACGCCGACCTGAACACGATGATCGTGCGGGAAGTGGGCAATGAAATGGTGATCCACACCTTCACATTCTCCGAGAGAGCCAAGAATAAAATCGAGCAAGTGCAGGACGCGGGCGGATACCAGAACGGGGACCACGTGAAGATTTTGTGGATACCCGGCACTAGTGAAGCGCTGAATATTAAGGGCAGGCCTTCCAATCCGATTTGATTCCTCGTATTGCGCTGCAAGTTTTCGGTGGATTTACACGCAGCAAGTTAGTCGGCGAGACAAAATGATTCGCCCTCCCGCAGTTGCTGGACGCTTCTACTCATCCGAGCCGAAGGACCTTGCGCGGCAGATTGCCGAATTCGCGACCGCGACGAGCGCGGAAAACATCGTGGCGCGTGGTTGCGTGGTGCCTCATGCGGGCTACATGTATTCGGGGCACGTCGCGGGTGCAGTTTATTCTTTGCTGGAAATTCCCGCGCGATGCATTTTGCTGGGGCCGCGGCATTATCCGCGCGGCGAAGCGATGGCAATTTTGTCGCAGGGAAGCTGGCGAACTCCGTTGGGAGATGCGCCGGTAGATGGGGAGTTGGCCGCTGAGCTGATGCAGGCTTGCCCGCGTTTGCGCGAAGACGCGGTGGCGCACGAGCGCGAACATTCGCTGGAAGTGCAGATTCCGTTTCTGCAGAGACTCGCGCCAGATTTTCGGTTTGTACCCGTGGTGCTGGGAGCGGATCGTTATCCGTTGCTGGAAGAATTGGGCCACGCGGTGGCGAAGGTGGTGGCTGCGCAGAGCGAGCGCGTGCTGGTGATTGCCAGCACGGATATGAATCATTATGAGAGCGACGCGTTCACCCGCGTGAAGGACGCGCGAGCGATCGAGCGGATTCTGGCGGTTGATCCGCGCGGGTTGTACGACACGGTGCGCGCCGAAGGGATTACGATGTGCGGCTACGCGGCTACGACGGCGATGCTGGTGGCGATGCGGGAACTTGGCGCGGAGAGCGCGGAGTTGGTGCGCTATGCGACGTCGGGCGACATTACCGGTGAGCGCGATGAGGTGGTTGGGTATGCGGGGTTGATCGTGCGGTGAGCGGCACCGTCACGAACACGCGAAGCAAGCTTCGCATCAAGCAAAGCGGCGGCCCTTCGATCCCGCACCGCGGGATCTCAGGATGAATCGCGCTGCGGCGCGATTCACAAGCCGCCGCACTCCATGTAAAATCGCGCTGGCGCAGAGCTTGCGTCGCTAGTTGACGTTTAGCGTGAAAGTGAAAGTGTGCGTGGTTGTGCCGCTGGTGGCCGTCACGGTGATGGTTTGGTTTTGCACCACGGGCGTGCCCGGGTTGGTGGGCCCGGTGCTTCCACCTCCACCGCCGCCTCCACACGCGGCAATCCCAATCAAGAGCGTGAACATCAGCACGGAACTGGCGAGATTCCAGCGGCGTCGGCGCGCTTGAATTGCGAGTGCGAGGAGCGCGGCGCACAGGAGCAGGACGCGAATCGCACCAGCGGTGGTGCGCCATCCACCGAAATCAATGTGGCGGCTTACCGGAACGAGCGAGCTGGGAGCGGTGGTCGATACCATAAGAGCGGTAGTTCCGCTGCCGGTGACAGTGGCAGGGCTGAAGCTGCAGGAGCTCTCGAATGGCAAGCCGGAGCAAGCGGCCGGGGAGAAAGTGATCGCGCCGTTGTAGCCGTTGCTGCCGGTAACGGTGACAGTGGTGGTGGCGCTGGCGCCGGGAGTGCTGACGTTCAATGCGGCAGGCGCGAACGAGACACTGAAGTCCGGACCGGGAGTGACTTGCTCGGAAATAAATGTCTGAGAAGCTGCGTAATTGGAGTCGCCGCTGTACGAACCAAAAACGAATTGCGTGCCGGATGGAATCGAGCTGGTGGTGAGCTGCGCCTGTCCGTTTGACACGCTTACTGCAGCACCGATGGGACTGGTGCTGCCTCCGGAGGTAACGGCAGACAGAAACTGTACAGTGCCGGTGAGAGCGGGTCCGCCCGAATGTACCGGAGTGACCTGAGCCGTTAGAGTGACACTCGTGCCTTGCTGAATTGCGGCATTCGATGTTGTGACCGTGGTCGTAGTGGCGAGAAGCTGCACGACTTCTTGCAACTGGCCAAGTGACGCTTGGTAGTTTGTATCTCCGCTGTAGGTCGCGTTGATTAGTAATGTTCCGCCAGGAAGCGACGAGCTGGACACCTGCGCCTGACCATTGACCAAGGAAACCGGACTGCCCAAAGGGGCGCCATTAGCCGTGAAGGACACAGTTCCGGTGAGAGCAGGACCGCCCGGCACAACGGACGCAACTACTGCGGTAAACGTGACGCTGGCGCCGTGCTGAATCGTTAGATTCGAGGAGGTAATGTTAGTGGTGGTCGCGCCCTGGTTGCTGATAGCTGCGGAATTCGAAACGGCGGATTGGACATAGTTCGAATCGCCGACGAACTGCGCAGTGATCGTATTGTTACCGAAGGGGAGTGTGCTGGTGGATAGCTGAGCAGTCAGCTGAGCAAACCCCGTGGTGGAGTTGATGGTCGCACTATAGTTTACGGAACTTGCAGATGGCGATACGACGATCGGATTGCCGCCGACGAAGAATTGAACATTATTGCTCGGGAATTCAGCGGGACTCGGGCTAGCGGGAAGAGATGCTTGCGTGCTGACGGTGGCCGTTACGGAGACGGCAAAACCTGCCTGAGCATTCTGAGTGGCAGGGCTCAGGCTGATGGTGGTAGCGGCCTTGGTTACGGTGACGACGTCGGGTGCGGCGGAGTTGTTGCTCGCGGAGTAGCTCGGATCCCCACCGTAAGAAGCGACGATGCTGTGCTGGCCACCGAGCAAGAAGATAGGCTGATCTTCCGTGTAACCTTCGCTGTTCAGCGTGAAGCTGCCGCCATCCAGTGGGTTGGTGGAGCCGTTGAAGGTGTCCTTCAACGTAACGGTTCCGGTCGGGCAGCCGTATTGCTGGATTCCGTTTGTCGCGCACGGGTTTCCGCTGGCGTTGGTTACGTTGGACCGCAAGATGTAAAAGCTTCCGTACGTGAAAGATGTCGCATTCGAGCTCGTAACCGCGCCGTTGGTTGGGTTGAACGTAATGATCGCGGCCTGGGTCTTGCTGGGTTCCGGATTAACCGTCACGGTAAAAGGAGACGAGCTGCTAGGCGCAAACGTGGAGTCGCCGGAGTAGCGTGCGGTGACGGTGTAATTGGTCCCGCCCGGCAGAAAAGTCGTGGTGGTGCCGGCTGGCAAGGAACCACCGCTGAGCGTGAACAGCTGCTGGGCGCCTTGCTGGTTGCTCGCGCTCGAGCCCGTGTTGGCAATTAGCGCGATTGTGCCGGTGGGCGTTCCTGTGCCGGTTTGAGGAGCCACGGCGGCAGCTACCGGGATGGCTTGGCCGTGCGTGATCGTCGTAGGCGGCCCCAGTGTGAAGGACGAGACTTTGCTCGCCTTGAATTGGCCGGCGTAAGTGCTCCACTGGTTGACCAGATTCGTCGCGTTGACGCTGCCCAAACCAGTGGCGAGGTCGTAGCCGGAACCCGTGCTGTAACCCGAGAGCACGCCAAACTGATCGCCGGAATTCGTCGTTGTGCAGTTGGGGCTGCCTTTGGTGCAGGGCATCGCGATCGTTGAGCCCGAGGGAATATCGTAAAAGATGCAATTATTCGTGCCGGTGGAGGGGACGGTGTTGCTATTGCAGCTGTTGGAGGCCGTAGCGGCCATCTTGTAAAAGACGTAATTGGCATTGCCCTGGCGTTCCCCGGTCTTTTGATTGATCAGGGCCATGATGCCGGCGAAGATTGGCGACGATACGGAAGTACCTCCGAAGCCCGAGAAATCGCCGGAGTTGAGGCCGCACGGGCCGTCTGCATCGGACTGGCAAATAATATAGAAACTGTTGTTGAATCCGTTGCTGGCGAAGAGCGAGACATCCGGAACGTCACGCTTGTTATCCGCGGGCACGCCTGGCGCGCTCTGCCAGGACGGTTTGGCATAACCTCCCGAGCAAGTGGACTGCAAATTGTTGGTGGAGGATGTGCAATTACTAGCGCCACCGCTGCCGCCGGCGACAGCCACAAAGTTATCCTGCTGCGCTTCAGGATTGTTGCAAGTCTGCTCGGCGGTGGTCGTGGGAGGTTGCAGGAAGGGAAAGATCTCGGAATTCGTGCAGGTATCGTTCCAGGTCATCTCCGGGATGTAGCCCTTGGCGTTCGCTTGGTTAGCGTTGTTGGTGAGGCTCCAATACTTGGACGTGGTCGTGAGGTCGTTGAAATCGGTGGCGCCCACGGCGACGTTGTAGGAAGTGGATCCGAAGCCGCTTACTGCGAGTCCGAATTGGGCAGATGATGCGCCGCGATCGCAGACGGCGGAGCCTGCGTCTCCAGAAGATATAAACACGGTGATGCCTTGCGCGGAGGCTTGTTGCCAGAGGGCGTTGTAATAGGAGTTCCCCGCGGTGCCGACGAAGAGTTCGCAAGCGCCGTAACTTTCGCTCATCACCGGCGCAAGATTATTGTCCACGATAAATTCGGCGGATAGATCCACGCCGAGAGTGGCTTCGGTGGATTGGGATTCGACGAAGTCAATGGTCGCGCCCTTGGCGACGGCGCTGGACCATTGCGTGTCAATGTCCGCTTCGGACTCGTCGGACTGAAATCCCGGATCGGGTCCATTGAGAATAATCTTCAGCGATCCTTTGGGAGATGCGACCCCGAACATGTTCCAGAAGGCAGTCCAGTCGGCGGGGAGGATGTCGGTTTCACCGACGATGGCGATCGTCTGGCCGGTGCCGTCGATGGGCGTGGCCGCGTTCCACAGGGGAGCGACGTTGTAAATCGTAGCGATGTCGTACGGGCCCAAGGCTTCGCAGGGCCCGCGCAGAATTCCGCATTCAAATTGGCTGCCGGGCGTGAACTGCGGAATCGGCAGTGGCTGCGTCGCGAGTATCTTTCCGGAATCTTTGTCCCGGTGAAAAGTTCCGGCGGAGTGGTTCATGGGACGGGCGCGGAAGTTGTGCAGCGACCTGACGCCGGCGACTACGGGCGTGAGGGCGGTGGGAATCGAGGGGTCGCTGGAGTTGGCCCAGTGGTCTTCGACTGCACCGGCGGCGGTGGGGACTGAGTATTTGTGGATCGCGGTGTGGAACGCTTCCTGGACTTGGCCGGCGGTGCCGGAAAATTCGATTACGGTGCGGCCGTTGGAGATTGGGGCGACTTGGAATCCGTGGGATTGCAGCCAGGACGTTATGGTTTGGATGTCCTGATCGGAGGGGCCGAACTGCTGGCCGAATTGCTGGGGCGTGAGCCACTGGTGGTAGTTGGGCGAGGATTGATCCTGCTGCTGGTCGAGCAATTGTTCGAGCGTGGCTTCCTGGCTGGGGCTGCGTTGCAAGACGAGGAGCATGCGGTTCATGGGCAGGCTGGAGGGAGCCACGCCGCGATCGTATTCCGCGCTCGCCAGGTAATAGGTGTTGCCTTTCAGCACGGTGAGGTTCGATTCGTCCACCGCCTGTGTGATGCGCGACTGGACGGGCGCGGTTTGCGCGAATGTGCGCAGCGCAAACAGTAGCGAACAGAAAGCAAAAAGCAGAGGGATGCGCAGGAAACGCGCGGGCTTGGGTCGCATGGTTTCGTTCACCTTGGTTCCCGTTTTTGGGCAGCGAGGACGGCACGGAGAGTAGACGGAGTTGTAAGAAGTGTCAAGTTGTCCTTGGGGACAGATTTCGGGTAATGTCGGGGCCAAAACCGCTCATCGCGGCAGACGGCGCGCCCCAGCGGCTGCTGGTTCAATGCGCGGAACGGATGCGGGTGGCGAGGGTGCGGGCGCGGGTGCGGGCGATGTCTATGAATTTCTCGTCGGCGGCTAGCTGGTCGAGGGTGGGGAGCAGGCGTTCGGGCTCGGGGAGGAGCTTGTTGTTGTAATCGCGTTCAATCTGCTGCATCACGTCGTTGACGCCGAGATGGTCGTAGCGCATGGTGCGAACCAGATCGGAGAGGTCCGTGGTTTGGCGGGCGAGGCCTTCGAAGATATTGACGAGCTGCGTGGCGGTGTCGTCGAGCGTGTAGTTGAAATCGGTTTCGTGCTTTTCCGCGCCCTTTTGGTACAGCAGGGTTTTCGCGCCGAGGTTGGCGAGGCGGCGATGGACTTCCAAATCCACATTTTGAAAATTATTCAGCTTGGCGGCCAGCGCGAAAATGCGTTGCGCGAGGGGTGCGCTGACTTCAAATGGCTGCGGATTGGCGTCTTCATCGAGCTGGCGGATGTCATAGGTGCCGGAACCGGCTTGATTGATTTTGATTTCGACGAACTCGGGGTAGCTGGTTTTGAATACCTTGCGGAAAGTAATTTCTGCAGCGGCGTTTTCTGCGGCGGCGCGCGAAGCGCTGAATGCGCGGTGTGATGCAGCGGGACGCAGCAGGCGGGTTGGCAGCGCAACGGACGTTGCCGCGCCAGAAACTGCGAGGGCGAGAAAAAGTAGCGCGGTGCGAGCGAGCGCGGTGGCGCGATGACGCTGTGAGGAACGAATCGTGAATTGCCGCATCACAACCCAGAGATGCGCGCCGCGCGGGTTTGGTTTCGCAGAGTGGATTTTGCCGCGCTGGGCACAGAGCCCGGACGGACTCTTGCTGGGATTGCGGTGATGGAGGCGAGCAGGCGTTCGCGCGCGCGGAAGCTATGCGCGTGGCAAAGCGCGACGGCCAGAGCGTCGGAGGCGTCAGCGGGTTCGGGGTATTCGGCCAGTCCCAGCGCGGAGGTTACCATCTGCTGCATCTGCTCTTTGGATGCGGCACCGTAGCCTGCGATGCTGGCCTTCACTTCGCGCGGCGAATAACTGTGCGCGGGGATGGAGGCTTGCGCGGCGGCGAGCAGTACCACGCCGCGAACTTCGGCGAGCTTCAGCGCGGTGCGCATGTTCAGCGCGGTGAAAACGGATTCCACAGCAACGGCGTCTGGCGCGAATTCCGCGACCAGGCGAGCGATCAATTCGTGAATTTCGCGCAGGCGCGCGGCGAAGGTGGCGCGCGCGGGAAGTTTCAACGCGCCGAAACGCAGCAGGCGCGGAGCGGAGCCGATAAATTCAACGACGCCGTAGCCAGTGGCGCCGGCGACGGCGGGGTCTACGCCGAGCACGCAGAGGCGCGCGGTCTTCTTTAGAGAGTTCGCGGTTATCGTGTTGGGCGCTGGGCGAATCATCTGAGTCCGCACAAGTGTAGTGCGCGAGGAGGACGGAGTGTAGTGTTTTTTCGAGGGTGGGCGACGCGAACACAACTGGCAGAGTTGACCAAGTATTTTCAGATCAATTATAAACGAGGTGACGTCATGACCGTTCGTGAGAAAAGCTTAGAAATCAGCTTCGGGCAGGATACGCCTATCATCGCAGCGGGCAGGGAGGAGCACGTGATTCCTGCGTCACCTGTTTCTCGCCGCACCTTCCTCGCGGGCGGAACCGCCGTTGGTGCGAGCCTGTTGCTGGGTCAAATGGCTGGAGCGGAAAGTTTCGGGGGCGTCGACGGTCCCCTTCTCAAGGAGTACGACATCGCTACTAATGGCATCTCCTTGCACATAACCGAGCAAGGGGAAGGGCCGGCCGTTCTCTTCTGCCATGGGTTTCCGGATACTTCCTACACCTGGCGTCGACAGATGAAAGCCGTCGTGTCAGCCGGATATCGGGCAATTGCTCCGGATATGCGCGGTTATGGGCGCAGCTCAGCTCCGGCGGACGCAAACTTGTACACGCCGCTGCATACGGCCGGTGATTTGGTTGGTTTGCTCGATGCGCTGAGTATTGCCAGCGCTGTGCTTGTGGGCCATGACTGGGGCGCAGCTCATGCGTGGAACGCTGCGTTGATGCGTCCCGATCGATTTAATGCGGTGTTCTGTCTGAGCGTGCCTTACGTTCCGCGTGGGGATGTCAGCGTGTTCGAGCGCATGCGGAAGTCCGGCCATCAAAACGATTTCTACATGTTCGAACAGATGAAACCGGAAGCCGATCAGATTTGGGCTGACGCCGCAGTCACCATTCCAGGGATTTTGTATTGGGCGTCGGGTTCCGCTCCAGCCGACAAGCGATGGAGCCCCATGGATCCTGCACGAAGCCTTCATCGTCCCGCTGCCGGGCCGTTGCCGTCATGGGCGGAACCAGATTACGTCGCTCATAACGTCACTGAATTCCAGCGAACCGGCTTTCACGGTGGCCTGAACTACTACCGCGCCGCCGAGCCGTATTTCTATTTGTCCGCCGCCTGGAAAGGCGCGAAGATCACCCAACCTTCCTTTTACATTGCGGGGAAGGTGGATGGCTTGCAAGAACTCTATCCACCAATAGAAAAAATCCGCGCCGGCCTTCCTGGTCTCGTGGGGAGTCTCGAACTCGACAACGTGGGCCACTGGGTACAACACGAAGCCTCTGCGGAGGTCAGTGAGCAGCTGGTGAGGTTTCTGCGCACTGTAAATCCCGCCTAAGACGTGCCGTTCGATTTCCTGTTCGAGATTATGCTGGCACAGCGATAAAACCAAGGCGACTTCTGGAGTTGGAGTTTCGGCTGCGCTTCCAGTCTTGTGATTCTGTTAAACGCGGTAATTGGAGCCGACGCTCACAGGTCTCCTGATGCGGGCGGCTGCTGCGTTGGTTTTGCGCGGTTGTCAATCGCAGAGGCTGGCGAAGCGGGCTTCGCCGAAGAGCAAGCGGCGGCCCTTCGGACCCGATGCAATCGGGTCCTCACGACAAGCAAGCCGCCGCACTCCCAAAAAAGGCTAGCTGGCGATGGAGGCTTGCATTTCTTTTTCGTCGATGTCGAAGTTGGCGTAGACGTGCTGCACGTCGTCGTGATCTTCGAGGGTTTCGACCATGCGCATCATTTGCTGGGCTTGCGCGCCGCTGAGCTTCACGTAATTTTGCGGGACGAAAGCGACTTCGGCGGTGGCCGGAGTGATGCCGGCGGCGAGCAATGCTTCGCGCACTTTTTCAAATGCTTCGGGCGGCGTGGTGACTTCCCAGGCCGAGCCGTCGTCGCGCAGATCTTCCGCGCCGGCGTCCAGCACGATGCTCATCATTTTTTCTTCGTCCGCGGCTTCCTTGGGGACGATGATGTCGCCCTTGCGGTGGAACATCCAGCCGACCGCGCCGTTTTCCGCCATGTTGCCGCCGTTCTTGGAGAACATGTGGCGGACTTCGCTGACGATGCGGTTGCGATTGTTGGTGACGACTTGCACCAGCACGCCGACGCCGCCGGGGCCGTAGCCTTCGAAGGTGACTTCGTCGAGCGTTTCGCCCTCGAGCGTGCCGGTGCCGCGCTGGATGGCGCGCTCGATGTTGTCATTGGGCATGTTTTCGCTCTTCGCGGAGAGTATGGCGGTGCGCAGGCGCGGATTGGTGATGGGGTCGGCGCCGCCGGTGCGCGCTGCGATGGTCAACTCACGGATAATTTTTGTGAAAATTTTGCCACGCTTGGCGTCCGTAGCCGCCTTCTTATGCTTGATCGTGGCCCATTTAGAGTGTCCAGACATGCGTAAACCTTCTTCAGGGAGTGTGGCAGGAGCAGCAGGCTAGCTCTTGCCGCGATAGTGTAGCAGCAGCGTAACATTCAGGCAAGAGAAGGCCAGGCCGGTGTCAGTAGCACATGATATGTCCGGTTGAGATAGCAAGTGATATGTCCGCTTTTCGGGCGGTGGTAGGGGACCATGCAAGGCATGAACTCCTACACA
>Ga0209006_10005240_pt1 | contig 11772 bp, 7 predicted proteins | sample JacPin_JW_Ref_O2_FD_188567 | JGI IMG/M metagenome (GOLD analysis project Ga0209006, IMG submission 188567) | Forest soil microbial communities from Algoma, Ontario, Canada - Jack Pine, Ontario site 1_JW_Ref_O2 (SPAdes) (version 2) | ecosystem: Environmental > Terrestrial > Soil > Boreal... | reverse complement strand
GATGCTGAAACAATTCATTCCAGCGCGTGGCAGGCGAGGAATTGCGGGGGGAGTCTGCGGGTCGAATCCGGTTTGGGGACGCTATCAGCCGCTCCGTTACATCAGTTGGGGGTGCAAGTTTTTCGCGGACGCTCTGTTGCTGGAACAGCGCCTGACGCGCACATTCGATGAGTCAAAGGACGAGGCATTGCCATGCGCATCGTAGTTCTCGGTTCGAGCGTATACAGCGAAACCGCGTGCGCGATGGCGGTGCGGTTGGCTGAGATGGGAAACGTTCCCGAGGGCGCGCTCGTTCTTTCTACTCTGAATCGCGAAACGGCGCTCCGTAAACTTGGACAGTGGGGAATGCGAGATGCCGCGCGTTACGCGCTCGCGAAAGTTGTGCCTGCAAAGCGTAATGGATCGCGAAATGTGCTGAACCGCTATCTCGATCCATTACTGAAGCACGAGGGCGGAGTTTTTCACAGTTTGCGAGAGGTCGCCGAGTGGTATGAATTTCCTGTATCTACCTGCGGAGACCAAAACGCCCCGAACGCAATTGCCCGGTTGAGAAAATGGTCACCAGACCTGATCGTTTTTACCGGCGGGAATATTTTGCGCAAGGATTTGCTCGAGATACCGCGGCTCGGAGTTCTCAACGTTCACCTCGGATTACTCCCGAAGATCCGGGGCATGAGCAGCCCAGAGTGGTCGTTGCTGCAAAACGTGCCGCTTGGCGTCACCATTCATTACATCGATTCGGGAATTGACACGGGGCCGATTCTTCGAAAATACGAACTGCCCGATGCGGATGGCTGCGAATCTCTCGGTGATTTGCGCAATCGCCTGATCGCATTCGGAATCGACAAGATGGCGGAAGTGATTGCCGATCTCGGTCGAGGTGCAATTTCGCCGATCTCTCAATCCCATTTCATTGACAGCCAATTCTTTGTGATGCACGACTTCTTGCGGCAGCGGGCGGCCGAACGGCTTGCCAGAGGCCGCATGCGGGCCGCAGCGGGAACTATGAATGGGTAGGCTCGGGACCATATTGCAGGTCGGGCGCAGCTTCGGTGTACGCGATGGTGTGCTGCGCCTGAAATACGAACTCAAGCGCAGCAGCGGGCTGATGTCATGGAAAATGCGGTCGGTGCATGGCTGGGATTCCTGGACCTTGAACCAAAAGGAAGCCGCCGAACTTCTGGACGAAATGCGTGCCGCTTCAAACGGCACGACATCGCGACGGTTTTTCTTCGGCGACGCGCAGGCCCTCGCTCCGGCAATCAGGCAAATCATCAGCCTGGGCGAAGAACAATCAATTCTCGCGGAAGCGGAGAAGGTTCTGGCTGGAGAACTCCCGTACTTCGGAAAACTTTCTTTCCAGTGCGGACTACCTCCCCGATGGTTTGAGAATCCTGTCACAGGGCAGAAGGTATCGGAGCGGCAGAGTTGGACGCAGATGCGTTTTGCATCTGCCGCCTACGGCGACTTGAAATTTATCCTCGAGCCTTCGCGTTTTTTGTTTGTTTACCCGTTGGTTCGAGCGTATGCACTCAGCGGCGACGAGCGATTTCCTCAGGCCTTTTGGAGCGCCGTCGAGGATTGGGCGCAAAAGAGCCCACCCATGCAGGGCCCACTGTGGATTTGTGGGCAAGAATGCTCGCTGCGCATTCTGGCGTGGTCGTTCGCGCTGCACGCTTTCATTTATTCGCCGTCGACCACCAGCGAGCGCGTCGCTTTACTCATCTCGATGATTGCAGCTCACGCCTGGCGCATCGCGCAGACGGTCGACTATGCGCGCTCCCAGCGCAGCAATCATTTGATCAGCGAGTGCATAGGTCTTTGGACTGCCGGCACGCTTTTTCCAGAATTGAGAGAAGCACGAGTCTGGAAAAATCTTGGCGCGCATCTGTTGCGCGAAGCGTTACTCGACCAGATTACGCTCCAGGGAGTGTCGCAACAGCATTCATTTAACTACCAGCGCATGATCGTGCATTTGCTGTTGTGGACGGTGCGGCTTGCCGAAATTCATGCTGATCCGTTGGGAGCGGAAATTTGCGAGCGCACGCAGGCTGCTTTAGAGTTCATGCGGCCGTGGGTGGATGAAACGACCGGTTTCGTCCCGAATTATGGGTCTGACGATGGCAGCTTGATATTCCCACTTACCACCTGCGCATATAGGGATTTCCGTCCAATGTTGCAGTTGGGTGGCGCCGTTCTGAATCGTTCGGCTTTACGGCAAGGTCCATGGGACGAAGCTGCGCTGTGGTTTGGAGTGGAACCCGCCGTTACCCACCGAGATAAAGATGAAGTGGTGTCGATTTCATCATGCGACGAAACCGGGTATTTTCGTCTTGGAGATAAAACTTCGTGGGCCATGATTCGCGCGGGTCGCTATACGCGGCGTCCATTTCAAGCTGATCAGTTGCACCTGGATTTATGGTGGCAAGGTTTGAATCTGGCGCGCGACGCGGGAACGTATCTCTACAATGGACCTGCGCCGTGGAATAATGGCCTGGCCGGTACGGCTATTCACAACACGGTTACGATTGACGGTCTCGACCAGATGCGGCGCGCCAGCCGATTTTTATGGGTAGAGTGGGCGCAGGCTTCGGGAAGACTGTATGCTTCGTCAAGCGGTGCGGCGCTGGATTGCTTCGAGGGGAAACATGACGGCTATAGGAGTCTTGGAGTCGAGCATCGCCGAACTGTTCGATGGCTACCTGACTCCGGTTGGGTGATCGTCGATGACATTCTCGGAGCGGGCGAGCATGATGTGCGTTTGCATTGGCTGGCTGCTGATTTGCCGTTTGAAATTTCTGACTCGCCGCTTGAAGTTGTTTTCACTGCTGGGACGTCGCGGCTGCGATGGAACATATTCTCGAGCAGGTCCGGTAACGGTTCAGTGGTCCGAGCTGGAAAGCTGGTCTGGAGCGGCAAGGGAGTCACACCCGCAATCGAAAGTGACTCTTTGTTGGGACGGGAATCAGGCACGTACGGCGATCTCAGGCCCGCGCTGTCGCTCGTGTATCAGAGTCGAGCGTTATTGCCGGCTCGTTTCATCACCGCAATTCTGACGAACGACAAGTCCACGCTTCAACTGCGAGATGGGGAACTGGTAATTTCGCGAGGCGCACCTGGAACTGAGTCCGAGGTCTATCGAATGAGGATTTCAGAGCATGTGCCGCAAAACGCAGAATCCCATACGTTCGAGACAAAAGTGGAAAAAGTATGAAACAGGTTTTCCAGGATGCCCGCAGCGCAGAGATCACGGTCGCAGAAGTTCCTGCGCCGAAGCTGCTGGCGGGTTGCGTACTGGTGCGCACTGCTGCATCTCTGGTTTCTGCGGGCACTGAGCGGGCATCGTCCGAGTTTGCCAGTAAGAGTCTTCTGCAAAAAGCGCGTATGCGGCCTGATCTGGTGCGCGAGGTTCTCAGCAAAATAAGTCGAGACGGATTGGCGGCGACCGTGTCTGCGGTGCGCAATCGCCTGGAGCAACCGAGCGCATTGGGATACAGCAGCGCCGGAACAGTGATTGCGGTGGGCGAAGGCATTCGCGACATCAATCCCGGGGACCGCGTCGCATGCGCCGGTGCTGGTCATGCCGTCCACGCGGAGTTTGCTTGCGTTCCCCGCTTGCTGGTGGCTCGAATTCCTTCGGCGAATGTGGATTTTGGTGCGGCCGCTTTCACTACGCTGGGCGCGGTCGCGCTTCATGGCGTGCGGAACGCCGACGTAAAGTTAGGTGACGTTGTGGCTGTGATTGGCCTTGGCTTGCTGGGTCAGTTGACGGTGCAGATTTTGAAAGCGGCTGGCTGTTGCGTGCTGGGGATGGACATCTCGGACGAGCGCTCGAAGTTGGCGCTGCGCCTGGGTGCGGATGCAGTCAGCACATCGCCTATCGCTTTTCAGGAATTGTGCCGGGCACATTCGGGAGGGCACGGCGCCGACGCAGTTCTCATCGCCGCACAGACTGCGAGTAACGACCCGGTGAATCTCGCAGGTGCGGTCGCGCGAAACAGGGCAGTAGTGGTTGCCGCAGGCACGGTCGGCATGGATATTCCGCGGCGAACTTTCTACGAGAAGGAACTCGACTTCCGTGTTTCAAGGTCGTACGGACCCGGCCGTTACGATGCAGAGTACGAACAAAAGGGAATTGATTATCCCATCGGCTACGTGCGCTGGACCGAAACTCGCAACATGGAGGCTTTTTTAAACCTGCTCGCAAATAGCAAGCTCGATGTGCAGCCTCTGATTACCCACAGATTTCCCGTCGAGCAGGCGCATTCCGCGTACGACTTGATTACGGGCAAAACGGATAAGCCCTTCATGGGCGTACTGATCGATTACCCAGATGACGCAAATCTTTCTCGCCGTGTTGATCTCACGAATGTCGAGCGGCCAGTAGCGAGCTTCAAATCCGTGCGGGTCGGTGTTCTGGGAGCAGGGGCGTTCGCGACTTCTACGTTACTACCGGCGATGAAGCGAGTAGCCGGAATCGAAATGGTCGCGGTGGGTGCGGCCAGTGGCTCGCACGCGCAACATGCTGCTCAGAAATTCGGATTCCGGTCCTGCACTACCGATGAGCAGGAAATTATTAACAATCCGGCGATCAATACGGTTGTGATAACAACCCCCCACCATCTTCACGCCGCTCAGGCGGCGGCAGCTCTCAACGCCGGCAAGCATGTCTTCTGCGAGAAGCCGCTCTGCCTGAATAAGGAAGAACTCGCCGCAATCGCAGATACACACGATGATCTTGCCTCGCGAAGTCTGCTGATGGTTGGATTCAATCGGCGGTTCGCTCCGCTTGCGGTGCGGCTGAAAAGTTTTTTGCAGGACGTTCATGAACCGCTGGCGCTTCATTATCGAGTGAATGCCGGCTATCTGGCGGCGGATCACTGGCTGAATGATCCGCAGCTAGGCGGGGGGCGCATCGTGGGGGAGGTTTGCCACTTTGTGGACTTTCTCTGCTACCTGCTCGGTTCGTCGCCCGTGGAAGTTGAGACTCGTTCTCTTTCAAATTCGGGCCGCTACAGTAATGACAACGTAGTGTGCTCCCTGCGTTTCACTGACGGTTCGCAAGGAACTATCAGCTATCTGGCCAACGGCGATAAGTCTTTTTCGAAGGAAAGGCTGGAAGTCTTCGGCGGCGGTCGCGTAGCTGTGCTGGAAGATTTTCGGCGCCTGGAGTTGGTTCAAGACGGAAAGAAGAAAAAGATCCGCACTTTTCTACGGCAGGACAAAGGACATCGCGGGGAATGGGAAGCCTTTACCGCGGCAATTAAGAATGCGACCGAATCTCCTATTCCGTTCCGCGAAGTTGTGAGCACGATGATGGCGACATTCGCTCTAGAAGAATCGCGGTGCTTGGGCCGGCCCATCGCCGTGAAAGAGTTGCGCGGGAACCGCATGGTTCCGAGTGCCGACGGATTTGACCGGGCTTCTTAATTCAAAAGTTTTCTGAAACGTGCTTTCCCTTCGCATGAAGATTCTCTACGTCTCGCAATATTATCCGCCAGAGATGGGTGCTCCGGGCGCGCGGGCTTCCGAGTTGGCGGGGCACTGGGCCGCTTCGGGCCACGAGGTTACCGTCCTCACAGGATTTCCCAATCATCCGACAGGAGTGGTGCCACCGGAGTACCGCGAGAAATTCAAGCGCCTTGTAGTCCGTGAGCGCATCGACGGTGCAAATGTGCTTCGCACCTGGCTGCTTCCCTATCCGAACCGCAGAGCGCATGAGCGAATGCTGAACTACAGTTCATTCTGCCTGTCGGCGTCGATTACCGGTCTCTTCTCGTCGCGACCGGACGTGGTGATTGCGTCGTCGCCGCAGTTGCTGGTGGGTCTCTCGGGATGGTGGCTGGCGCAGTGGAAGCGGGTTCCATTTGTTTTCGAGGTGCGGGATCTCTGGCCGGAATCGCTGGCGGCGGTGGGTATGGGCGAGGGAAATTCGCTGTTGCATCGATCTCTCGCGAAGATTGCCGGCTTTCTCTATCGCAAGTGTGATCGGGTGGTGGTGGTTACTCCCTCGTTTGAAGAGCACCTGGTGAAACATTGGCGAGTGCCGCGAGAAAAAATTTCAGTGGTGGAGAATGGCGTCGAAACGGAGATTTTTTCTCAACGCCCCGGGAATGATCGGCGCAAGGAATTGGCAATGGAAGACAAGTACGTCGTTTCTTACATTGGCACGATTGGCATGGCGCACGGGCTGGAAACAATGATTGCCGCTGCCGCCGAGTTGCGCGATTCGAATCCTGAAATTGCTTTTCTGATTGTGGGAGAAGGCGCCGAGAAGGAGCGCATTATCGCGATGGCGCACGAGCGTGGTTTAAGCAACGTGCGATTTGTCGATCAGCAGCCGCGCGAGAACATTCCCTCCTATATCTGCGCCTCGGATATATGCCTGGTATTGCTGAAAAAAAACGAACTCTTCAAGACCGTCATCCCCACCAAGATGTTGGAATTTATGTCGTGCGCCCGTCCGGTGATTCTGGGGGTGGATGGGCAGGCTCGGACGATTCTGGAAGAAGCTAGAGGCGGGCTGGTGATCGAACCAGGTAATTCCGAAGCTCTGCTGAAGGCCGTGCGCTATTGTGTGGCGCACCGGGACATAACCAGCCAGATGGGACGGAATGGCAGGGAGCACATCGTGCAAAAGTTTTCACGGCGTCATACCGCGGAAAAATATATTCGCATTCTCGAGCAGATGCTGATGTTACCGGAGCGAGACAGCACTGAGATTGCCGCGTAGTTTTTTCTGCGGCGGCTTCAGGTCTAAGGGTGAACCGCGATGACTGCCAGTCCGGTGGCGGCGCCCATTGCCGCCTCAAAGCCTCTTCCTGCCGCAACACGAACTCCGCTCAGCGGCACAAAAAGAATGTCATCGGCCTGGAGCGTGACGTCGGGAGCTTTTGCCTCCAGCATTCTCTTCAACGGGACCTTCGTCTCGGTCATTCCTGCTGGGCCCTTGCGTATAATGCAGGTCCCACTCATCTTCGCCGTGTGATTCGTGCCTCCCGCCAGCGCCAGGGCTTGCAGAACAGTCAGGCTGCCGTTGTCGACCAGCAAACCTGTGGGATGGCCGACATCGCCCACGACATAGATGATCGGCGCCCGAGGTACGGTAATCGTGTCTCCCGGCTGAATCTCGATGTTGTCCTGCATATCGTCGGCCAGATTTCTCGGCAGGTTGACGGTAATCGGGGTTGTGGCGTGCTGCCGGATAATGCTTACTTTCCGTCCCGCCGACGAAGAAAATCCCCCAGCCGCAGAAAGCAAGTCGTAGAGCTTGCGATCACCCAGAGCCGGATAGATGCCGGGCCTGGCAACTTCTCCAAGAACCGTAACGCCCTGGGATGCGGACTCATCGAGAAAAATCGTGACGTGCGGGCTGCGTACGAAGCCGCCATCCTCGAGTCGTTTTTGAATTAACGTCTGCGCCTCTTCTACAGTGAGGTCGCCCACATGCACGTAGTCAATCAGTGGCAGGTAAATGTCTCCGCTGTTGCCGACCCTGGCTTTGGTAGTGAGCTCGGGCACGTTGTAAACGCCGACTTCCAACAAATCGCCAGCTCCTAATCTCAGCTGCGAAGGATTTTCAGGAAACGATGTGGGCGCACTAGGCGAGGAATTATTTTGAACATCTTTTGCCGGTGGATTGTTGTGGGGGACGGTTCCGACCGCAGCTTGAGACAGAGGCTGCGCGGTAGGGAGCCCCGTCACCGTGTTCTGCCCGGGCGAAAGTGAGGGCGCTTGCTGCGAAAACGCTGTGAGCCGGAAAACGCAAAATGAAACCAGAACAAATGCGAGCAAGGTGCGGGCACAACTAAATCTGCCAAACGCCATTACACCCCTCGGTTGGGTAGGAATGCAAAAAGTCTAGCACAGACAGCGATCTTCCGAGTTTTTAAAAACGTATAAGAGGATTGAGGATTTTGTGCTCGCCATCCTCTTTTCCACAGATTTTTTTCTTTTGCCCGGAATGATGATTGAAACGGTTCTCGTCGGCTGTTAGATTTCCCCTACCCTCAACGCAGACAAAAGCAGACGAACCTGTTAACTCACTTCCAGCCGCTGTCGTGCTGCTGCAATACTTACAGTTGGATGAATGAATACCTTGCGAGTCGAGGTCTGTAAATAAGAGCCTGGGGGGAATGGTTGACAGTAGCTTTTTTTGCTATTTTCTTTTTGTCGCTGCTGTTCTCGTTCGTCCTTACTCGTTATGTGCGCGACTTTGCATCACGTCGCGGCTGGGTCGCGACCCCTTCCCACGAACGGCATCTGCACTCGAGGCCTCTGCCTCGCCTCGGGGGGGTGGCGATTTTCATTTCGTTCTGTTTGAGCCTGCTGGCGGCTGCGGCGATGGCTCGCTTCGTTCCTGGTCTGCACTCAGCCCTTTCGCCGAAGACCTTGTTCACCATCCTCGTGCCGGCAACGCTGGTTTTTCTGCTGGGTGTCTATGACGATCGCTTCAGCGCTGGCCCTTACGTCAAGTTCGCGGTGCAGGCTTTGGCTGCCGCAATGTTGTTCGGTGGCGGTTTGCGCATTCTTAACGTCCCGGTGTTATTCGGCAAGCATCAACTGCCGTGGTTCGTAGGGCTGCCGCTTACGATTTTGTGGGTACTGGCGATCACTAACGCCTTCAATTTAATCGATGGCCTTGATGGCTTGGCCGCCGGCTCCGCCTTGTTCTCCACACTCGTGGCCTTTGTGGTCACGCTCTTGAATGGATACTCGCTGGTTACGGTGATGACGATAGCGCTGGCCGGCGCCATCCTGGGATTTTTACGCTACAACTTTAATCCGGCGACAATCTTCCTGGGAGATTCCGGCAGTCTTTTCATCGGATTTCTCCTGAGCGCGCTGGCGCTGGCCGGCGCCGAAAAGGCTCCGACCATTGTTGCGGTGGCGATTCCTGTCGTTTCCTTCGGACTGCCGATCTTGGAGACTTCTCTCTCCATCCTTCGTCGTCTGATCAGCGGCCGCCCGGTTTTTACCGCGGACCGCGAACACATCCATCACAAACTGCTGCAGCACGGACTCACGCATCGCCAGGTTGTGATCGTGCTTTATGCGGTTTCAGCCGTCTTCGCTCTGTTGAGCCTGTTTCTACTTTGGCCAACCGGGAGTTCTCTGGGTTTGGTGCTCGCGGTTCTGGGAATCGGCATTTGGATCGGGGTGCAGCGCTTAGGCTATCTGGAACTGGGCGAATTGGGACGGGTCGCACAGCGAACATTCGAACAGCGTCAAATCGTGATCAACAATCTTGCCATCCGGCGGGCCATCGAGGAACTGAAGGCAGTTCGCGACTACGAACAGATTCAACGAGTGCTGGAAGCAGCCTTCGCCTCCAATGATTTTGACGGCTTTGACGTTCGCTGCAAACTGCTGCCCGGCGAAACTCATCCACTCGGCTCCGTCGAAAACGGAACGTCGCGTCGAGGAGAAGTTTCTTTCCACTGGCACAAGGCACTCGTGGGTCCTCACGAGGGGCTTGCCGTCTGGACCCTTTCGCTCGATCTGGTGAGTTCCTCAAACCGCCGCCGAGGTGCACTGATGGTGCATCGGCTCTATTCGCAAAGAGATTTGCAACTGGATATAAATTTGTTAACGTCGGCATTTCCGATGGTCCTCGCCGACGCGCTGGATCGCGCCCTGCAGCACACGGTGCAGGTGATTCCCACCGCAAGCCCAGATGAGGGATTTATGGCAGCGCAGGCGGGATGAAGCCCGCCGCGAAGGGACGAAACGCCCTTCGCCGGTCAGGCTGAAAACAGAGGTCCAGGAAATTAGAGCTTTGCGCTGACGTAAGAATTAATCTCACAATTCAGGCAAATCTCTTCAAAAGCAGGCGCCGTCCATTGCATGGTATTTTTCTCCCAATTCTTCGATGCCGGTAGCCGCGAATAAGTTGCGATCTTAAAGTATTGGACTTTCGCGGAGCAAGACCCCCAAAGAGTCGCTCCACCGAGCGCGACTACCTCTGTAATCAATATCGGCCTACTTTTGAAACGACCCTCTTTTCCACAAGCGGAACCTCTACGGCTACTGCCTAACCATGCCATCACCGGTTTACCCTAAGTTTCTTTTTCAGGACGAGGGCGCATTGATGTTTGGCAAGACGGTGTATGGTTCGAGCTTTAAGGACGTAAGTTTTGTTCCGCTTCAGTCGGCCACTTTTTGCGTTCAGTGCGAGTCGATCAGCAGCAACAATCGGCCCTACTGCCTCGCCTGTGGGAACCCATCGCTACTCAGCCTTTCCCGTGTCCTGGGCGGCTCCCTCCGGCGGGAGCAGACTGCCCACCTGATCACCGATTCTGAACTCGACAGCCTGGTCCGCGATTTGCTGCGGACGGTTCCCGATCCTCACATCGTGGATATTGCAGAAGGCCACGCCCGGGTGTCGTCGGTGGCTTTGCGCAGCCAGCTTCGGGTGGCGAATGCCGCGCATCCCGTTTCTGGGTTTCACGCTGTGCACGTGGGAGAAGAAATAGATATTCGCGCCGCGGAATTGGATCTTGAACCCGCGATCAGCGCCATCACCGAGCGCGCCCAACATTTGACCGGGGCCACCGGAGCGGCAATCGCTTTGCGCGCGGGAGACGAGATTGTTTGCCGGGCCCGTGCCGGACGTACAGCGCCCGATCTTGGCGTTCGCCTGCAGACCGATGCCGGTATCTCCGCCGAAGCCGTGCGCACCGGCGAAATCATGTTGTGCCACGACGCCGAACGCAATCCCCGCGTGGATCTGGCCAGTTGCCGCCGGCTCGGCGTGCGATCGATTCTGGTTTCGCCGCTGCGCTATTATCGGCGAACTTTAGGTGTGTTCGAAGTGTTGTCCTCTTCTCCAAGCGCGTTTGATGAGCGCGACGTAGCCACCATGCAACTTCTCTCGAGCATGATGGTCGCAGCGATCTCCCGCATCTCCAGCCTGCATCAAGCGCGAGTTGCGCGTCTCGCCGGTTAGTCGCGGCGCTATTTCAACAGAAAACGGCCTCGCAGCTAATATGCCCAATACGGTGTCGCGCCGCCCGGCGCGGTCGTATTCTCGATTGAGACGAACACGTTGCGGCCATAGAAGAACGGCAGCCCCCAGTCGAAATCGAGACTAGACAAAGGAGGAGGTGGGCTGGTGGATGTGCTCACCACAGAAGGACCCCCTAACTGGCTGAATGCAGAATCATTAGTGGCGCCGAACAGCGTTTCAGCGTTCGCGATTGTGAAAGTCACGGTTCCGCTGGCTCCGTTTACCCCTTCGTTAGCAGCTGAGAAATTCTTAGGGCTGGTCGGGCAATAAAAGCCGATAGCATTCGTACAGTCCGGCAAACCTGTCGCGGAGCTATCGAGAAAGAAATAACCGTTCGAGCCACTGTCAATAAAACTTTTAGAATATGAGGTTCCGTTGTAACTGGTAGTGAAGGAGAATGTCTGGTTATCCATACCATACACAGTCGCCGAACCTAGTCCGTTGTTCGATTGCGTTCCTATGCCGAAGACCAGTGATCCACTCACGCTTGCGGCTGAACTCGCTACCGACGGCAGTTCGATAATCACGCCATTGTTGTCCGTTGGAAACAACACCACCGGGTTCACAACCTGCTGAGCCAAAGGTTCACCCGTCGCGGTGCAACTCCCGGAAACGCATTGGTAATAGAAGCCGGCGCTTCCAGTGGTTACGCAAGCTGGGACGTTGCCGCAATCTTGCGCGAATGGACCAACGCCCAGAATGCCATTCGCCCCTAGGCTGGCAAGTGTGTCGGCGGATTGCGGGGCCGTGCTCTGGCAGGCCGC
>Ga0209006_10005239_pt1 | contig 11775 bp, 15 predicted proteins | sample JacPin_JW_Ref_O2_FD_188567 | JGI IMG/M metagenome (GOLD analysis project Ga0209006, IMG submission 188567) | Forest soil microbial communities from Algoma, Ontario, Canada - Jack Pine, Ontario site 1_JW_Ref_O2 (SPAdes) (version 2) | ecosystem: Environmental > Terrestrial > Soil > Boreal... | reverse complement strand
AATTCGTTCCTCCAACAAAAATGAACAGTCTCCTTAGGAACAGGCTTGTTCCGGTGATGCCTTTGGGCAATATCTTTTGCTAGTTTTCAACAGGCCAGTTCTTCCGCCATGAAATGGGAGGTGAATTCTGATGTTTGGTTTTTGATCATGTAAATGCATCCGCCGCTCCAGGTTCTGTGTATTTGTCCTACAAGGTTATATCAAAATCGGAATTCACGCCCAAAGTGAAACCAACTGATGTATAAAGTCATCCGCGGCAACCGATCGAAGCGCCTCCGGATGAATCGGGTGCAGCAATTCTGCATAAGACACAACCACGGCCCGGTCTGCTTTAGCCAAAAAAGTCAAAAAAAAAGAAGCCGGATATGATGTATATCATGTTCCTGACGCCCAGCGGTAATCATGGAGTACATGGCCGCAACCGCCGAATGACTTTCGATTCAAATGAGAGTACTAGCGCCGGGCGCAAGTTGACCAGCTCACCACCGTACGAACGCGGACAAGTACACTAATCACAAAGAGCCCTGTCTAGGCATTCGGTCCTTCACTTCTTCGCGTCCGGGATGGCATCAATCCCCCTACGGACGCATGTAATTGATTTGGGGTCTTCTTCTTCTTGCGCGGATGGTGGGAAAAGAAAAAGTTTTTACAACGGACCCTTCATTTTTATTTTTGCGATGGTCCAGCTTTGGTAAGTATTTCGAAAATGTTTCAAAAAAAATACACCCCTTGTTGCGGCAACCCGGTCCATCTCATCCATAATCCATCCTTTTCGACGTCCACGCACTCTACAGCTGTTCAACCACCTCCATCCTATAGTTGAGAATGCCACTCCTTTACTCTAAGCGGTTCTGCACAGCGGCGGGAGATCCATATTGGAATGCTTGCTTCAGTTGCACGCATCGAGCTCTAGGTCCGCCGCCATCCATTGCCACAACTACGGCCAAGAGCAAAAAGCAAGACTCTAGATACAGCATATAAAAGTGCAAAATTGAGGTGGGGTGAGGAGAGGTGGTCAATGAAATTGTAAATATAGATGAATGTACTTTTCGAGGGGGTCTAAGTGTGAAAGAGCGACAGCTAGAAGATCCAAGAATCAACAGAGGGCTTAATCCTTCTTCTCCCCATCCTTCTTCTCTTCACTCTCTGGTTCTGGTTCTGATGGCGCAGCCTCGTTCTCGGCCCTCTTCTTTTCATAGACCTACAAAAGAAAATCAGGTTACACTATACAGGTGTAGGGAAGTGAATGGCCAGACCTTCTGGAAGAGACCTAGCGATGCTTTCTGCGTTTCGTTTATCTTCTCTCGAATCGCGTCCGCCGTTACTGAAGAATCTCCTGCCTGTCCTTTGACGGCAATAGCTCTCAGCTCACCCACCAGTTTGTTCACATTCTCTTTTTCAGTAGCGTCAACCTGGTCTTTGAAGTCATTCATGTCTGCCAAGATTAGTTGAGTTGACATATTGGACAAGGTGACGAGAATCATCTCACTCTTCTCGATATCAGAACAGACAGAGTCGGCCTTGTTGGCCTCCTCGATCAACGACCGGCGCGCCTTATCGGTCTCAGCATATTGCTCTGCTTCAGCGACCATTTTTTCGATATCTTTATCACTGAGACCGGACGATGAGGCGATTGTCATGGATTGATCCTTGTTTGTGGCCTTGTCCTTTGCCGAAACGTTGACGATGCCATCTACAAGGTACTCGTTAAGGGGAAGGATGTTCGTAAGTAACAGTATTATCAGACTAACCGGCGTCAATGTCGAAGGTGATTTCGATCTGTGGGACACCCTTGGGCGCAGGAGGGATACCGACGAGGTTGAAGTTTCCGAGAAGTTTGTTGTCACGTACGAGTTCGCGCTCACCCTGGTAGATCTTGACTTCGATTGCGGTCTGGCCATCAGCAGCCGTGGAGAAAACCTGAGATTTTTTTGTGGGGATCGTCGTGTTTCTGGAGATAAGCTTGGTCATGATACCACCAAGAGTCTCGATGCCTGATAACCATCAATCGACGACCATTACTACAAATAAAGGGGGAGGAACGAACCTAGGGAAAGAGGGGTAACGTCCAGCAGCAAAATGTCAGTGACATTACCGGCTAGCACGCCCCCTTGAATGGCGGCACCGATAGCAACAGCTTCGTCGGGGTTGACACCTTTGCTTGGGTCACGGCCAAATATGCCTTTCACGGTATCCACAACTCGAGGCATCCGTGTCATGCCGCCGACCAGAATGACTTCGTCAATCTCACTGGCTTTGACACCAGCATCGCTCAAAGCCTTCTTACAAGGCTCGACTGTCCGCTGGACCAGGGGCGAAACCAGGGTTTCGAATTGCGACCGTAGCAATTTAGTATTAATATGCTTAGGACCTGTAGCATCGGCCGTGATGAAGGGCAAGTTGACCTCTGTTTGTGACGTTGAGGAGAGCTCGATTTTTGCCTTCTCAGCGGCCTCGCGGATACGCTGGATAGCCATACGATCTCCGTTAAGGTCGATACCAGTCTCCTTCTTGAAGTCGTTTAACAAGTGGTTGACAAGAACAACGTCGAAGTCTTCGCCGCCCAAGTGGGTATCGCCATTGGTAGACTTGACCTCGAAAACACCCTTCTGCATCTCCAATATCGAGATATCAAATGTACCTCCGCCGAGATCGTACACTGCGATGATGGACGACTCAGAACGATCAAGACCATAAGCCAGGGCAGCAGCTGTTGGCTCATTGATGACACGGAGAACATCGAGGCCTGCAATTTGACCAGCATCTTTGGTCGCCTGCCGTTGAGCATCGTTGAAGTAAGCTGGAACGGTGATGACAGCATGGCTAAGTAAGTTTCATCGATCAGAGTTTTATCATACATGTAAAAGTCGAGTTTCGACATACTTGACTTTCTTATTTAGATACTGCTCCGCAGTTTCACGCATTTTTGCAAGAACCATGGACGACAATTCTTCCGCAGACTGAGGGAATTTGAGGGGTTGTCATTAACAACACACCCGAGAAAAGACTCACGAATTGTTGTCTTTTGCCGCCATTGTCAACTTCGACTGCTGGCCGACCATCGGATTTCCCCACGACGGTAAATGGCCTGAGATGTGCAAAAGAATGTTTGAGTAAAGAACGACGCCAATTGCTGAGACCATTTCCTACCAATGGGCCATATCGTCTTTTACTTCTTTGTCTTTAAAATACCGACCAATCAACCGCTTGAAGGCGAAGACGGTGTTAGCCGAGTTGACAACAGCTTGACGCTTAGCGGGCAAGCCAACAAGGCGTTCACTGTGTTTTGTAAAAGCGACAACGGAGGGAGTAGTTCGTGCGCCTTCCGCATTCTCAATCACTCGGGCAGTCTGGCCCTCCATGACGGAGACGCAGGAATTTGTCGTTCCCAAGTCAATGCCGATAACAGGGCCTTGACATAAACCACTCAATGTCAAAGATGTTTAGGAAAGTGAATGAATGAAGTGAACAAACCGTTGACTTTGGAGTTCATGCTCCTCACGATCATAGGTCGTGGAATACCCTACCATCATTTATAAGACCGAAAGATGAAACTGGCTCGGAATCAGGCTCACCACATAGCAGCCAGAGCGGGCAGCAGAAGCACGAAGAGAACGAATGGCAGTGAACATTTTGGACTGGCGACGGATACTTGGAAAAAAAAAACGGACAAAAAATTCTGAGGTAAGCTGATGACGTAATCAATCAATGCCGACTGGAAACTTCCGGAACAGGCTTTCAGAGATGGAGGCAAGGTGTTGCTTCGCACCTTCTCAGCTTGGCGGGCATGTCAAACGATCCACAGAAACGGATCGGAGGAGAGTACGGGGAGGTCAGAGCTAACATAAACGTCGAACAACTGAACGCATACCTCGTCCGAAACGTAAAAGACATTCATGCTCCCATTGAAGTGAAGCAGTTCAAGGTAAGCAAGTACTTTGTCGTGAAATTATCTGCTCTAACAATGTTGGACCTAGTTTGGACAGGTGATTACATATCGAACGAGTCGTCAGAGCCCAGATGCTAACGAAACTTATAGTCCAATCCGACGTATCTCCTCATAGATGCAAGGTGCGTGCCCGAATTACCTTGAAGCCGTTCCAAAGATGTTTTACTACCTGTATATTTCAGAAAAAGGCGGTTTGTACTGCGCAAGAAGCCTGCAGGTCGACTTCTGTCAAATACCGCACATCAAATAGAGCGAGAATACAGGATGCTCCACGCCCTTCACAAACATAACACAACCGCATCGCCCGAGCGACTCGTACCCGTGCCGGAACCATTCATACTTTGTGAAGACACCAATGTAATTGGCACCCCATTCTACGTCATGGAATTTTTAGATGGGCGTATTTTCACGGACACAAGGATGCTCGAGCTCCCCCAGAAAGACAGACGTGAATGGTGTGATCATATTGTCTACATACACACCATTCACATTTGTAATCTCCCGCTTTCATCTCTAGTTGGCTCTCTGCGGTTCGAGCGCTCGCTGCGTTGTCTTCATTATCTCCGTCCACCCTAGGCCTTTCAAACTTTGGACCAAGCACGGATTATTTCCCTCGGCAAATAAAATCCTTGAGCCGAGTTTCCGCCGCACAGTCTGAAGCTGTGGATGTAGAGACCGGTCAGCGGACTGGCAAGATCCCCTACTTTGACGAGTTGATTTCGTGGTACAGAGAACACCTTCCGGACGAGAGCAAAACTGGACTCCGGGTCGTCCACGGGGACTACAAACTCGACAATCTTGTCTTCCACCCAACTGAAAACCGTGTGATTGGGATATTAGATTGGGAACTATGCACCCTTGGGAGTCCAGTAAGGCCGATTTACCAACCAAATAGCCGAAGTCAACAAATTGACCTCCTTTTACGTGCAGCTTGCAGATTTGGGAAACTTGACGCAAGCTTGGACCATCGACAAGGAGAACATCCCCAAAGATCCAGTGTTTTCCGACTTCAACCTCATGAGAGGATTCAAGAACACCAAGCAAGATGTCCCTATCGAACTTGAAGTACTCGAACGGGAATACTGCCGCCTCACCAATCAACCATACCCCATCACGGAGATGGTGTTCGTCCGCAGTTGGATGCTCTTCCGCGTGCGTGCAACTACTCCCCACGTTCACGTTATGTTCTAACAACTATGCTCCTGTTACTATAGCTGGCTGTCATCTCCCAAGGTATCGCAGCACGCTATGCCCGGCGCCAGGCTAGCTCGGAAAGTGCGTACATCCAGCCGCGTATCTTCCCTGTCATTGGGAGGCTGGCGATGTTGGCTCTGGGGGGTGAAGGTATAGGTATCCTTCGGAACTCGAAATTGTGATATCGAAGAACGTCAAAACCGTGTCGTCGACAAGTACTCGCATCACTACCCAACGTATTGTTGTGGGAATGGAATTGAGTCTGTAAACCTGAACTACACACATCAAGTTCTGTGTCATTCAGGCTTCAATTGTTGACAATGTGGATGTATTGCTGCGTCTAGAAAATACAGTGGAAATGATATACAGACATGGAACAACTATTTGATACATGCGGCAATGACGGTATGTGGAACGGTATGTGGATATGAATCACAGAGAGCTATTGGCGCCAGGCCAGTCTGTAGCTCTTACGCAAGGGTGGCAAACCCGACTCGCGAGTGTCCAAAGTCGAAAGTTGAGTAAACGTTCTGAAGGAACACGTCGCCTACGATCCAGCCAGCTTGGCCAACGTAAGCATACATGCATGTACAAAAGAAACGAAAGGCAGACTGACCAGAGGCAACGCTGCCGCTGGCGATACCACCAATACAATTGGGGGACCCAGCGTGCACAGGGCCGAGGTTGAATGTCGAGGCGGAAAGCGGGAAGGATCTTCCACCGAATGTAAGGCTAATATCGGGAATGGAAGCGCAAGGAACTGCAAACAGAGAATATATGATATAAGGATTTCCGGATGACGAAGCAGATAATGTCTTCTACGTACCAGTGTAAAACCCTGGAGCAACGGTTTCGAAAGCATTCTGAGCGCCAGGGACGCTCTGGTACAGTTCGTCTACACTTTGCTGGTCACCAATAATAAGAGTAGTGCCGGTGTCGATGATGGCGTTCGTGGCGTTGACAGCTGTCTTCCTCCCTACTTTTACCGAGTCCATCACGACCTGCCAATATCCCTGTTTTGTGACAGGTGTGTACGTGAACGACCCGGAATACAGATCACGATTGGATCCACCAATATACAACTCAGCGCCGGACGTGGCGAGCTTGAATGAAAAAACTGGGGATGCGGTCGAACCCTGAGTGACAAGAGTCTGAAAGACAGGGGCGGCGCCGTAAATGGAGATGGATTGGAACCCCATGCCCATGAGCCCGTCAGGAGGGAATAAATCTTTTGAGAAACCATGGGAGTATTGGGTTGCTGCGCCCAATGTCTGCTGCTTGGCCTGTAGGAGTGTGTCTGTTGAAGGCAGTCAAGACCAGAACATCGCTCAACACTCACAGATAGTCCATCAATAATGACAGTATCGTTCCACTGTTCACCAGTGACCGCTGAACCATCTCCGTACTGGAGCGTGAACGTCTTTCCGAGGTCTTTTGATGTTGTAGAGGTATTTGGGTTGTAAATGGTATGACCCTCGCAAGAAGTGTTGCAAGTCGGTCCGGGTAAGAAAAGGTCACTGCTTCCGGTGTCGAAATCGACTGTATATGAAATAGGAGGTGTTCCGACTGCAATGGTGCCATGCCAGAGCTGGCCAGCGTCGTCTGTCAACGAGAATTGACCACCATTGGAGGCTGATGTCTTGGAAATATGTTTATTCTGAGGATCATTCCGTGACATTGCAGCCTGGCCACGATGATGCTTCCTACAAGGAAAGGTCAACACGATGGTTTGGATGGGGGAAATCTAAACCCACTCTTCAACGAAAGCAAAGTGTCGCTTCAACGCCTTGGAGTTCACAGAACCGTCAGCGTTTGTTAAACCAGAACGTTTGCTTAATGGGATCCTCGCACCACGCAGTGGTGTTGGGAGTGGGGCGGCAGCAGTGAAGATAGGAAGGACAGCGATGAGAGTGATTATGGTTAAATGCATGGTTGATGAGGACAAGAAGCAAGAGTGGGTTTGATCGAATAAGCAGCAATGCGGGCTTTTATATGTTTTGCGAAAGGGGTCGATCGATATTAGCGGATGTTGCCTTGGTGATTTACTTCCGAAGCCCCTATTTTTTATTTTTATTTATTTACATATGTAAATAACCCTCAACAAATGCCCATATCCCTCATATCAAAGTCTTGCGCTTAGGCTTCGCATTAGCTACATTGTTTGCGTTCCGGGCCGATGTACTAGCCTGCGATTGTGACATTTGCGCCTTCGCGGACGATTTCATCGCGTCCTCAGCCGATGGTCCCAGGCTATGGTGAGTCTTTGCATTCTCTAGGTGGTTTGCCGCAGCTGCCATATGTGTCTGTTCTTGCTGCTCGTGTACACCTGCATTTGCGGTGTGCTTCTCTGCAGCAGGCGTCTTCCCTTGCTTGGTCATGGTAGCCGCTGCAGCCACGTTTGCTCGCTGTGCTTTCGCGTGTGTATCTGCTGCATCCTGATGCGATTTGGCCGCTTTCGTATGTGCTTCTTGATAAGCGTTCTGTTTGACTGGGGTGTATGTTAATATTAGCAGGGCCACTCTGGGTGGAATGTAGTACGCACTACCGTCCTTAGCTAAGGTTTGCACATCGTCAGTTATGGATGGAACAGATATAAATGTAGAACTGGAACACACCATCACCTATGGCCTTCAAACCAGATGCGCCCACGTTCACACCATGAAGAGGGTGGTTAGTTGGAAGCTCGTTGAGTTTATCTCTGTGAGCCGTGACCTCTCCGACGTGGACGCTGCCCTCGAGTTTGTTGTTCACGGTCTTTGCATCGATCTTGGGTTCGAATGCTTCACTATCCGTATGTGAGGCAGGTGCAAGATGGACTTGGCCATTGGAACCATGGCCAGTCACAACATGAGGGTGTGCCAACGCCCCACCCTTAGCCTTAGCGCGGAGTCAATATCGAAGCGGCGAGATGAATAGAACTTACACTCAAAATCGGGCCGCCGTTGGTATCTTGCGGTGCAACGCTGACAATTGAGCCTATTTCGGGCATGTTTTTCATTGGGAAAGGCATAGCGAGAACATTTCTGAGCAGAAGCGAAAGGCTTGCGACGAAGATGGATCGTGAGAGACGCATTGTTAATGGAAAGTCTTTGCGGGTGTATTAGCAGGCTGTATGTCGAATGTGGTTATCTCAGAACTCACTGAGGAGAAATCGTGAGAGAGAGACAGTCAGTGAAGTCGTGGGTGAGACCAGCTGGAGAAACTTCATTCAAAGAAGGGGCCTTTTATACTTCTGGCCGTGACTAGACCCATGGGCTTTGCGGTATAGGTTGCAATGGACATTCGGCTTTCATGGAGACCAGAACAGGGTAGAAGGTGATACACATAGAATTGAAGTTGATGCAATTGTATCTCCCAAGCCCTTCAGAGGATTGCATATACAGTAGTGAGCTATTGCTTTACCAGTGACAACCTTACGCACCCATGATGGTACAGTTAAAACTATCCCACCGGACTCATCCATTCGAATGCTATAAGACGGAATTCGAAGAAATATTCGTTGTATGTATGGGTGATTGATCTCCATCGGCGATAAGTTTGTCACCCTGTGGACCTGACCCTTGATAACACAAAGATAACGGCGCACAGTGAAAGCGTCAAACCAACGGCACTGGACACGTCCGTTTCCAAGAGAACGCCGTACTGTCCGACATTTAGTTGACGGTTCAAAACCAAGATTACGATGGCCGTCGGCCTTTGCTAGTTACTGTTATGGCCTTGAAGGGTGATCAATGAGTATCAGGCAGTGCGTTGAAGGCGTCAGGACTCCGGATCTTGACATGGACTTGTCGTTGATTGGCAAGCACTTCTATTGCGAGTCGCTACTGGGTTTTGCAGACTTTGATGAGGCGTACGCTAGGTTTACTTACATAGAGCCGTGGGAATTTGAAAAGTGATACATATTGTGATAGCCTGGATCTGCCCAAACGCAATGCGAGGTTACAGTGTCATGAGGGTACTAAACTTGGGTATCCTCGACACTTTCCTGCCCACCAATTTTTTCCAAGTACGAAGGGATCGTTCAACGTCAGGAAGACACTTGTGACCCGGCTTTGTTGTTCGAACAACATCAATCTTTTTCAAGTCCTTCAGAGACTCCGCGCGCGCGCCGAGATGGCGAGATATCTGCAGGAGGGTATTCAACCACACATTGCAATGGCATGGGTTGCCATTCCATTGTGAGTCTGCTTGTTTGTGTGCGTAGTTCAAAGCATCCCACCAACGCTGACAGTATCGAGTCTATCGAGTGAAAGGATCAGTGAATCTAAGGAATTTACTGAATTGTAGGAGAATCTACTATACCCAAGTCATGAAAGTTTCGGGTGAGAGACATATCTGTGCCTCATCCAAGCTGAAACCAACCGAACTAACAGCGGCCACATCCATAATTTCAACCTTTTTGTGTCTGGCAGCATATTCCAACACTTCTAGTGGATGGTCGGGGATGGCAGCTCTGAGGATTGTCGGTTGTCATGTCATGCAGGGAGTGTGGACATACTTCATGCATATTTCAGTTGTTGCCATGGCAGAAAAGACTTCATACTTCTCCACGGCTTCCGCAAATGAATTCAAAACTGTGAAGTCAAGCGAAGTTAAGGTAGGAGGCCTCTGGTGCAACATGAATTGTAAGAGGATGTCAAGAACATCCGAAGTCTCCGTAAGATCAACGACATCCTCAGTAAACGAAGTGAACCCTTCGGCGCCTGCGAATGCCATTGCATGGACTTCCAGATGTTTCTTGTAGAATCTGAAAAGTATACCATCGCTGGATCGGAGGGTGATATCGGCCTCAGGGCTGCAAACTATGCGTTATTCTGGTAAAGCTGGAATGTTTATGAGTAGGAAGCGTTATATGCTTACATCGCTCAGAAACCGCAGGTTTCGATCCCGAAGTTGACGCCAATTCTGAACTCATGACTTCAATGCAGAAAGAGAACACGTGTTACAGGATAACGCTCCGTGTGCAGAGATGGAAGGATAGCCAAACGCTACTGAAAATGGTCCAGATCGACATCAATCGTCGCCGACCAGGCTCGGTCCTCAAACGCCCTTAAGAAAGTATACCCTTTCGCACACTCTTCATTAGCGAGCACCTTTACTGATGGCCGTAAAACCTCGTCAGATGACACCAAGATGCAGAGCGTCTTCGCACGGCTAATCGCAACATTCAATCGTCGCCGCTCCAACAAGAACCCGACTTCCGCACTGGACGAATGCGAGAAAAGGCAAATCACGAAAGCAGCCTCAGAACCTGGTCATCCCGAAGGGCAAGGAGGGAATGGTTATTCGAGAGGCTCGTGCCATGGTTATAACCTCGTACCTTGAAGCCTTTCCACCGTATCGACTCTCACTTTATCCAGAGTCGTCGAGAGACTCATTCTCCCCATCGCGTCGGTAAGGTCTTCATCTTGACCTCGCCTACCATGAAATCCAAGAGTCTCTTTTACCGCTTGTCTTTGTATCCGGTGTGGTGTTACCACAAATATATCATCCTCCGGCGAACATGCCCTGATGGTTTTGACAAGTGCAGCGGCTACCGCAGCCTCTCCACGCACATACGACTCATATGCGATTTGCTCAGCATGGGTACTCCGTGTTTTCAGTCGAACGAGCGCCAATGAAATCTGTTGTGGCAAGAGACCTGGGATTTCGGTTATCAACGCTTCACGATCATTCTTGCGTGATGGTATCTTGTGTGACGGTGTCTTGAGCATAGTTTGCGGTTTTCCGAGCATGACATCCGATAATGCAAGAAGAAATAGTTGTGCATTCTTCAGTATGCTTTTATCAGAGACGTCATTCTGATCAATGTTATTGCGTATGGATCGAAGTCGCGTGGCGATCTGTTGAGTCTGCGCCTTCTGTGGTTCGAAAGCACGCGAGTAAATAGTAGCCACGAAATCTCCAAGATCACGGTTCAATCTAGAACACAATATTTTGTCAATCTTGACAGCACAAAAGGATGAAAGACAGAGCAGACCGGAAATTCTCTGCATAAGCAGGCAAAGCGAGAGGGGAAAAAATCAGCATAAACTATATATCACGGAAACATCACTTGACCTGTCAGCTGAACAATAGTACTCTGGGAGCCAAACTCCTCCGACAATGAGGACGGAGAGGGAGGCTCGACGACTTCCCGTGCCGCCATGAGGCAATCTAGGATAGATCCAAACAAGGGTCTCTTCAGTTGCGGATATTGTGCAAGCAAGATGGGCGGGAGCTGTTCAGAGTCTCCAGAAATGACTACTCTGCCTGTTGCATTGAGGGACCTGAGGACAAGTGCTACGGACCCGAGCGTCAGTTGGCCAGCTTCATCAATGAACACGCAGTCTACTTCAAACGAGCGTTGCTTGCTGAAGTTGTACAACTGCAGGGTGGGTCGAGTCAATATTTATAATGATTCGAATCAGCATGATCAAACGAACTTGATAAACTGTGCCAGCATAGATATATGCCTGTTGACGGTTAATGGCCGGTGGGGGATGGTCATTACCTTGGATGACGTGTTCGACCTTGATGCGGTCCAACCAGGCTACAGATAACCCATCAATTCTGTGGTAACATTCCATAAGGTACACCAATTTGTCCAAGCAGGCTTGAATAGCTGCATGAGTCATGGCAGTGAGAAAGAT
>Ga0209006_10005238_pt1 | contig 11776 bp, 6 predicted proteins | sample JacPin_JW_Ref_O2_FD_188567 | JGI IMG/M metagenome (GOLD analysis project Ga0209006, IMG submission 188567) | Forest soil microbial communities from Algoma, Ontario, Canada - Jack Pine, Ontario site 1_JW_Ref_O2 (SPAdes) (version 2) | ecosystem: Environmental > Terrestrial > Soil > Boreal... | reverse complement strand
CGCCCGCCGCAAAGTACCTCATCGTCGAATCACGTACTGCAAACCCTACTTGCCCATCCCCGCCGCCTTGATCGCGGCCGCATAAGCCGCTCCGTAGGTGCTGTAGTTAGGATAATTCGGATCGAATCCCTGCAACCAGTCGTCGGTGTAAATCTCCATGATCGTAGCGTTATGCTCCACCGCAAACGGCAGGATGGTCACCAGCGACCCGACCGGAGGATTCCCCTGCGGACTGCTCAACGCGATCGTCTGCAACTCCAACGGAACGTCGCCCTTATACAGCGTCCAAAGATTGCACCAGTCCGCCGAACACGTCGGATATTTCGTGATGTCGCTGGCTTCCAGTCCCTCGTTGCCCAGCGCAATCTTCAAGGGCACCGCGTTGGCCGCTTCAATGTCAGCCATGGTGAAGGTGTCCACCGTGTCCAGGCCCACCATCAGGGTCTTGGGCGACTTCAGCGTCGACTGATAATCCACCATGGCGTTTACATAAGCTTCCCACGTGGCATCGGTCCATCCCCAATCGTTGACAAAGGTTTGAGTACAGGGATCGGTGCCGAAATTTTGCGAAGGGAAGGTCTCTCCGCCACGTCCCAGCCCGATCCGGATATATCCCACCGACGCATTGCTGCCGTAATGCTGAATGACCTGCGCCATGAACGCCTGGTAAGGAACCTGGAACGCCAGATCAAAATAGTTCGGAATCTGCTCGCCGGCGCACGTGGTGATGTTGGAAGCGCCCAGCGCATTCCAAATGTATTGCGGAGTGGAGCTGTTGGTGACCAAATCGGCGACCGCCCACACAATAATATTGACCTTCTTTCCCGCGGCGATAAATTGCGCGATCTCGGCATCGAAGGCGCTGAAATTATATTGCGGGTTGTTCCCCGGACCCAGATCGGCGCTGGACCATTCCAGCCACAGATCGACGCCCGCCACAGTCGGATTGTTGTTCACCAGGTATTTCACCACGTCGGCGTAGTAAGGCTGGTTGGCGTTGGTCGGAGGAAACAACAGCTCCAAAGCCACCTTCGGAGGTTTGACCGTCGAAACCGTGACCTTCGCCGTTCCCGACTTGGTCGTATCCGCAACGCTGGTCGCCGTGATCGTAACCGAGGTATTGGCAGTCACCGCAGGCGCAGTGTAGTTGCCATTGGCGTCGATCGTGCCTGCCGAAGCCGCCCAGGTCACGGCAGTGTTCGTCGTGTACAAAACCGTTGCCAGAAATTCCTGCGTGCCACCGGAAGGCAGAGTCTCAACTTTCGGCGCCACCGTCACGCTGATTGGCGGATTATTAAAAGTAATCGTGAAAGTCCCGGTGCCCTGGTCGCTGGCGGAATCCTTAACGTGAGCGGTAAACGTGGTCGAGCCCGCGGCCGTCACTTTCCCCGTAATTCCTCCTGTGGTGGCATTAATGACCAGCCCTTTGGGCAGGCCCGGTGCCGCGTAAGTATAAGGAGGCGTTCCGCCGCTGGCGGAAATGCTGCCGTTATAAGGAGCGTTCACCGTCCCGGTTGGAAGGTTCGCGGTCACCGTCAATTGCTTAGGAGGTGCAATGACATCGCTGGAACTGGCGAGCGCGGCCTGAGAAGCCAAAGTCACGCAAAATAACAATAAGAAAGATAGGTAAATCGAGAAGAGAGTGGCGGGTAGACGATTGGTGGGACACAGGAATCGACACACGAGATCCGCCCAGCGGCGGTAGTTGCAGTACATTGTCTTTTTACCTTTTTCTTTCTGGGATTGGGCTTCGACGGTAAGTGGCGCAATGGGATTTTACCAGACTTCCGACCTCGGGGAAGAGTGGTAGGACAGGGGTCAAAAGACTCTTACCACATGGAAGGATCGCAGCAAATCCGAAGCCTGAGAACGCTCCAACGGCCTGTTCACGGCAGTAAGTAACCGCTCTTGTGCGCGTGGTCCCGACCCCAACGTAACCTCGGTTTGGCTTCGGTTCGGCGATAGCATGATGTAGTCCAAACCACGGATTAATTGGACTTGCGAGAATTTCTTGATGCAAAAGACTCGAATATGCTTGCTTGTGCTTGTGGCGGCGGCCTCGATGCTTATCCTTTCGCCGCTTTCTGCGTCGGCTCAGGACGAGCCTTCTCTGGGAGACGCGGCCCGCCAGGCGCGCCTCCAGAAGCAACAAAAAGACGCGCAGGCGAAAGACGCCTCGAACCCGGACACCGGTAAAGATTCATCGGCCAATGATCCATCGAAGAAAGATCCATTCATCAAAACCGCGCAGCCAGCCATTACCGTAAAAAAGACTTCGAAGGTGATCACCAACGAGGAGATTCCAGAGCACATAAGCCAAACCGCTCGTCCGGCTGCGTTCAGTGCCACGTCTGATGCCGCCAATGACGACCAGCCCGCTGCCTCAGGCTCTAATGGTCAGGCGGAAGCGCTCCGCTCCCAGATCACTTCCATGAAAGACAACATCGCTTCTCTTCAGAGCCAAATCGACAGCGTCAACGACTCCATCCGCTTCGCTCCCGGAAATTGCGTCTCCGGCTGTGTGCAGTGGAATGAGCGCCAGGTGCAAAAACAACAGCAAGTCGACCAGATGAAAGCGCAGTTGGAAGAGCAGAAAAAACAGTTGGAAGACCTTCAGGAATCCGCCCGCAAACAAGGCTTCGGCAGTTCCGTCTACGATCCGTAGGCTGCATCGTTAGCCAGGCCACCACTTACTTACTCGGCGGCGTACCTCATTTATAAACACGAGCCTGGTCGCCTTCGCGACCGTGCACCTTTCAATGAAATTGAGATGAATTCGATCCGCAAACCGCTACTTTGTTGCCGTTGCTGGGTTCTCTTCCTATTGGAGGCTGTTTTTCGCTCAATCCAAGGTCTCTGCCAGAAGTGCCAGCGTAAAGAGCGTGTAAGATTTTTGCCCGTATACAACCCATCCCGGCGAAATTTTGATCAGACTAGGGAACAGGCCTTATATAAAATCGATTAAGATCCCAGAATCTTTTGATCCAGGAGTTGGCATGAGTATTCGTGGATGGGTGTCGTCACTTTCCGCGTCGGCGATTTTCCTCGCCGCCGTCTTCTCCACTGCGGCCCACGCGGCCACCCCCGACCGGATCAGCGGTCCGATTGCGTCCAGTCCCACCATCGTGCTGGCCAAGAGCCTCCATCCCCAAGCGCAGCCAAAATTCGACCAGGGCGCAGTCGAGTCTTCGTTCCAACTCGGCTACATCACCATGTTTCTAGCTCCCTCGCCCAGCCAGCAAAAGGCGTTGGACTTGTTGCTCGCCCAGCAACAGGATCGAACTTCGCCCAACTACCACAAGTGGCTTACTGCGCGAGAGTTTGGCGATCACTTCGGCGTTAGCCGGAACGACATGAGTAAGATCACCGCGTGGCTTACTTCGCAGGGCTTTCACGTTCTGAGCGCCGGAGACAGCCGCAATTCCGTGATCTTTAGCGGCAATGCGGCTCAAGTGCAGAGCGCGTTTGCAACCGAGATCCACCGGTACGAAATCAACGGAGAACAGCACATCGCCAATTCGACTCCCGTTTTGCTGCCCACCGCGCTGCAGGGAGTCGTCAGCAGCGTTATGGGCCTGCACGACTTTCGCGCCCATCCGGCCAGTCATAGCCGGCGGTTCGGCGCGGCGCGGAGTGCTCGTCCCAACTATTACGACGCGAACTTCGTGTTCCCGAATTTTCTTGCTCCCGGCGATATCTCCACAATCTACGACATCGCCCCCTTGTATGGGGCTTCCACAGCTATCGACGGCACGGGGCAAAAGCTCGTTATTCTAGGGCAGACTGACATCCTTCTCGCCGACATCAACGACTTTCGCGGCGGCTTCGGGCTCAGTGTCATTCCCACCAGCGGTACGGGCGCTTGCACCACGAATGCGAACGGGATAGTAATCGCTCCCTGCACCACGACGAATTTTCAGTACGTGCTGCTGGGCACGGATCCTCTCACGCTCTCGGCCAACGACATTGGCGAAGCCGATCTCGACATCGAATGGTCCGGCGCGGTAGCGCGCAACGCGCAAATCATCTACATCAACGCGGAGACCAGCAACGGAGTGTTCGACGGCCTTACTACCGCCATCCCTTCCAGTGGAGCGCCGCTGGCCACGGTTATCAGCGCCAGCTACGGCAACTGCGAGTCGGAGGCGGGGAGTTTGGAGACCGTGCTTGAGCAGGGGGTCGCCGAAGGCGTGACCATCCTGAACTCATCCGGTGACGATGGCGCCGCGGCCTGCGACTTCAACCCTCCGGGCAATCCGGTGAACCCGCCTTTCAGCCCTGCGGTCGGTGGGCTTGGCGTGAGCTATCCGGCCAGCAGTCCGGAAGTCACCGGGGTTGGCGGCACTGCGATCTCCATGGCCGACGACGCTGCCCCATCTTCGTTTTGGGGCACCACCATCGGCGCGAACGGCGGCACGGCTCTTACCTATATTCCCGAATTTCCCTGGAACGACGACGAAGAATTCGCCCAGTTCTGTGCATCCAACTCGACTGCTCAGTTCTGCACCCAGGGTGGCAGTCCGGCAGTGGGCGGCTGGGTTCCGATTACGTCCGCGGCGACGGCCCAGAAGGATATCTGGATTTCGGCAGGCGGTGGCGGAGCCAGCAACTGCTTTTCTCAGAACGCTACTACGGGAGTGTGCGAAGCGGGCTTCCCGCAGCCCACGTGGCAACAGGGTCTGACGGTTGCCAGCGCTCCGGCCGGAGTCCGTTATGTTCCTGATGTTTCCATGTTCGCTTCGCCCGACTTTCCCGGCTACGTTTTCTGCACGCCACAGAATCCCAACACCACCAATACCAGCACGTGCGCCACCTCAGTCTTCGACGCCGTGGACACCTTCGAGTCGATTGTCGGCGGCACTTCCGCTTCTACTCCGATGTTTGCTGGCATCGTAACTTTGTTGAATCAGTTCTTGAACGGAACGTCTTCGCCGGGATTGGGCAATATCAATCCCACTCTCTATTCGCTGGCCGCGCAACCTTCGACCACCGGATTCCATCGCGTTACCAGCGGCGACAACAATGTTTACTGCTCGCCGGGAACTCCTACGATCCAGACCACCGAGCCCTCGATCCAATGCCCATCGGCGGGAGTATTCGGTTTCAGCGCCGCTAACTCCGACAGCACGACGGGTTACAACCTGGTAAACGGCCTCGGCTCGGTCGATGCCAATAATCTGTTTACAGATTGGGCGGCAAGCCTGACCAGTTTCACTCTTGCCGCTACACCCCCTGCGCCTTCTTCGACTCTGGCAGCGGGCCAAAGTGTGACCAGCACGATCACGCTTACGCCGGTCAATGGTTTCAGCTCCGCGGTCACCTACACGTGCTCGTCAACAGCGACGCTGAAGTGCACATTCAGCCCGAGCAGTACGACCACCGCGACCACGGTCACTGCCACTATTCTCGTCTTTGCAAATACTGCCGCGGGGGCGCTCAACGTCACGATTACCGGCACGGCGGGGCCGGTTTCGAGTACTGCTTCTGTTGCCCTGACTGTGACCGCTACCACCGAGACGTTTACGATCCAACCCAGCACAACTTCTTACTCCGTGGTGGCGGGAGCCGCAGCCAGCGTGCCCATCACCGTTACCAGTACCACTGGTTTCATTCCGCCGCCGAACGCGGGCAATACTATGACCGCCTTGCCGTTGACTTATACCTGCTCCGGTCTCCCTACGGAAGCGAACTGCAACTTCAGTCCGAACACAACCAGTAGCCTCACATCCATCACGCTCTCGGTGACGACGACCGCACCGTCGGCGCAACTGCGTCGGCCGCTGGATCGTGATCGCGGCGGCCGCATCTTCTTCGCGCTCCTGCTGCCGGGATTGTTTGGCATCGTTTTCGTCGCCGGGACGCGTAAGGCTTCCGGGCGCGGAGTGCGTGTGCTGGGGCTGATCTTCGTGCTCGGTGCGTCGACGCTGTGGCTGGGCTCGTGCGGCGGAAATAGCACGAGCGGCACCAACTCCAATCCTGGGACTCCGGCCGGCAGCTACAAAGTCACCGTCAATGCCACTACGGGCGGAAATGCCGCAATCTCCAACTCAACCACGTTTACGCTTGTGGTTTCACAGTAAATTCACTGATCGAGTAAAAAGAGCGCTCCGCTTTTGCGGGGCGCTTTTTTCATTCGCGCTGGTTGACGGCCTGCTTTCGGTTCATAGCTGGATCGGCGGCGCGGGCTTGGGGTTTGCGCTGCGTGAGGTCGGGCGTGAAGAGTGCCGGTTCCGGCTTGCGCGGCATGGCTGTTACGGGCTTTGGCTTTGGGGCGGGGTCTATATTTCCCAACGCTTCGGATTGGAGTTGGGCGAGAGCGTTCTGGACGAGGTGCTTGCGCGGTGCTTCCTGTTCCGGGTCCGGGGCGACTGGGCGCGGCGGTTTCGCGGGTGGGGCGGCGTATTCGGGGATTTCGCGAACCATGTTGCTGCTGATATTGAATTTGACGCGGTGGGAATTTTTTACGGCGATGTGGAGAGCTTTGATGATGAGGTCGGCGCGGCGCAGGTCGATGTGGTTGCGGACCAGGGCGTTGATGACTTCCATGAGCGAGGACTGGATGGATTCTTCGTCTTCGAGTTGCGCGATGGGGTGAAGGCGGGCGCTGGGCGGAGTTTTGACGCCGCGCAACATGCGCTGATGGAAGTAGCAGAATTGCTCTCCGCGCATGGCGGGAGAGCCGCATTGGACTCCGGTGACCTTGATGTGCTGGCAGTCGCGAACGTTCTTGTTTAACGGCACTTGATCTGACCTCGAAAATTAAAAATGTTTTTGGCTAAATCCCTGGATTGATTGGAGTTAGCGGAATTTGATCTGAGGGCTTCCGGGTAAAATCCTGGAAACAAAGGGTTTGCGGCTAAATTCTTGATTAATTGGGAGTTAATTTCGGCGCGATGCGGGGCTGGTAGAGCGGAGGGATCGTAACTTCTGGGGACTGCCACTAGCTACATTTTAACATTCGCATTTTTGTAGGCTGTGGATAACGCTGAGGTATGTTGATGAAAGGGCAGGAGATATAAATATTTTGTGGGGGCTTGACAGAGGGTTGGTGGGTGTGGTTATTCCGGAATTGGGAAGGATCGCGGTGAACTGCTCTTAGACGTCCTTATAGCGGAGCTTCTGCCTAGCTTCCTCGCCTGCCGCATCCTGCAGCCACGCCATTAGGTCCTCAAGCACTAGGAGTTCAAACGCAGGTTGTTCTTGGGACGCGCTAAAAACTTGATGTGTCGCACCGAAGATTTGGCGCGAGGACCCCTCGTCCCCCACAAGGAGAGACTGCAGGTAAAACCGTTCTCGGAATTGTTTTCCCGCCGACCAGCACACAACGAAGTCGACGTGCTTCGCATACTTGGCTTCCTTCTCAAAATCTGCGACCAAGCTGTCGAACTCGAACTTGTATTCCAGGATCTTCGGCTCCGTGACGTAGGGAAGGTTGTAGCTCCGTGTTACGCCCAGTCTGTTAGCCTTTGCATCGAATAGAACGTTTTCGTTGTCGAGATAATTCATGAAAAATACGGAGTCGTAGCGATCACTTTGACTAGTGCCAAGGAAGCTGAAGCCCCTGAGTATTCCAATTCCTATCAATTCGTGGAAGAGCGCGATCACGTCTTGCTCCTGTCGGGGCTCGGATACAACGGAGACCGGCTTCCCAGAGAAGGTGAGTGACAAGGGGTGGTGGTTTCTGAACTCCTCCTGTGCCCGTTTCCAATCGTATACCTCTCGATCCGGAGCTATGTTCTGTGATCCCGTGTCGGGGCGTATGTACAGGAGAAAGCGTCGAAATGCGTTGACGCTTCGTACAGCCAGTTTCTCCGCTAGTCTGGTGAGTTCAGGCTGGAAAACTTTGCGGCCCATGTCCGGGTTTCCGTCTGTGAAATGGACAATGACGTGTGAGTTGGCCTGATATCCAATTGCGCTTGTCAACGGGATCACGGAAAGCTCGCCTTGCGTCATGAAGTCAGTTGCAAGTTGGAGCCCTCCGTGGATAATCTTCTGTCCCTTTCTGAGTGCAAGGACGTCGTCGTTGAACTCTGTCCAGAGCTTGGCTGAGTGCAGAAAAGCCGCGTAGAGGATCACGCTGTGGCGTTCAATGAGCTCTCTCTCCTCGGGGTCGAGTGCAGAGTTAAAGTACGAATTTTCCGCGAGAATTTCGTCTTTGTCCCATACGTCATAGAGGCATTGCAGCCTTTTAAACTCCGCAGGTAGCTTGAGCAGCTTGGTTTGCGCATCTCCTTGGATGCTGTCTGCCGCCTTGCTGACGTCGCGAAGGCTCTGTACTTTGAGGTTAGGGATTTCGTGCGGGTAGTAGTATTCTGCGCGCGTTTTCCTCTTTTCGCTGACTTCTTTATCAGAGGAGCGCACGCGGATGTTGATGGTGGGGAAAAATTTCGACGAGGAGAGGTAGACACCGCCCAGTGGCGTCTTTATGCGAAGAACGTCATACCACTGTTCGGCGCTTCTTGCTCCAAGCCAGGAAAGATCTCGCGGTCGCTCTCCGGAGCTTTGCCCGACAATGATTTCGACGGAGGTTCCGCTCTTCTCGCCCGCAAGCTCGGATACTCCGAATTCGACCGTTCCGAGCTTTGGTCGGGGGATTGTTCCGCTACTGTCTTCTGCCCACTGCCGCCCTTGACGCAAAATGACTGCGATGCCCGCGTTGTCTCGCTTGCTTTGTAGCTTGATAAATGAGAATCCATAGGCTAGGAAAGTTGCGCCAACTCCTTTGTGGCCCCGAAGGTCCGCCTGTTTCTTGAAGCTGACACTTGGCCGCAGGCAGTACTTAAGCTCGTCTTCGCTCATGCCTATTCCATTGTCAGTGACGCGCACCATGCGCCCGGGTATATCGATGAATATCCAGATTTGCGGCTCGTAGCTGGCGCTCTCTTGTCGCTGTCGCGCTTGGACGGCGTCGAGGGAGTTCTGAAGCAACTCGGAGAAGAGGTCGAATGTACCTGTGTAGCTCTTCAGGATGTTCTGTACGTCTCTCTTACGGGAATCCTCGAACACCTGTGAGAGGGCCGCTGGCCCTGAGGCGTCATCTGCCGCGAGAGGATCGAAGCCGTCGAGATGGGCATAAGTTGCCATCGCTTTGTCTCCGTTCGGGTTCGGGGCATTATAGCGGTTAGTTGTGCAGGCTTCTTGGAAATGTGTTTTAGTCTTTTGGTTCCGATTCGGCTTGGCGATTTATGCGCACAGCATGGGATGATAGCTTCCAGTGTTTTTCCGCGCTGAGTGGGAAGGAGTGACAAGGGAATCTGTGGAGGGCGCGGCGGCAGGGTTCGTGGTGGTAGAGATCCCTCGTCGGGCGAAACATGGTCTTCTTTCCTGCCAGCTTGCTCTCGGCCCTCCTCGGGATGACAATTCTTTTTTGACTCTGATCAAGGTCAAAAGCACAGCGGGCAGGAGTGCCCGCTCCACACGCACCCGACTTTGTTGGTGGTTGACGAAAGGATAATCTGCCATGGCGTGGGCGTGGCCGTCCCACAGTCGAGATCCTTATTTACTTTGGAGGGAGAAATGACAGGGGAATTTGTGGAGAGGCTCGGCAGGATTCGTGGTGGTAGAGATCCCTCGTCGGGCGAAACATAGGTTTTTTTTCGAACGGCTTTCTCTAGGCCCTCCTCGGGATGACAATTCTTTTTTGACTCTGATCAGGGTCAAAGGCACAGCGCCCGCTCCACACGGGCAAGGCCAATATCTTCCTCTGCGTCAACTTCAACGTCAACAGCTTTCGCTGCGTGCGGCGTCGCCTCCCACTTTTCGCAAAGGACGCGAAAAATGGGGCACCCTTTGCTTCGCGTGTATCGGCCTTTCAAAGTCAAAATCCCCAGCCTCTCGAAGAGAACGCGAGAAGGCTGGGGCACCCGCTGTGTGCCTATACACGCGAGATCCCTCGCCCCGCTGGAGAGAACGCGGGGCTTCGGGATGACGGCAGCGTTAGGGTTCGCGCACGCTTGGTCGGTGCCTGTCTTTGTTTTTTCTAGCTCATCTGCGAAACTGACCACTGGCCGCTAAACACTGTTCGCTCTCCACATGGGAAAGATTCACGTGCTGTCTGAGATCGTGGCTAACAAGATCGCCGCGGGCGAGGTGGTGGAGAGGCCTGCTTCGGTGGTGAAGGAGTTGCTTGAGAACTCGCTGGACGCGGGGGCGACGCGCATTCGGATTAATGTGGAGGCGGGAGGGAAGAGGCTGATCCAGATTACCGACAACGGGTGCGGCATGGTGCGCGACGATGCCATGCTGGCGTTTGAGCGGCATGCGACGTCGAAGATTAAAGATGCGGAAGACCTGCTGAGCGTGGCCACGCTGGGGTTTCGCGGGGAGGCGCTGCCTTCGATTGCGTCGGTGTCGCGGCTGCGGCTGGAGACGCGCGCGGCGGACGAGGCGGGCGGGACGGTGGTGGAAATTAACGGCGGCAAGATGGCGCGGGTGGAAGAGGCAGGGCTGCCGGCGGGAACGTCGATTACGGTGCGGGATTTGTTTTTCAATACTCCGGCGCGGAAGAAATTTTTGAAGTCGGAGTCGACGGAGCTGTCGCATATTGCGTCGCTGGTGACGCACTATGCGCTGGCGCATCCGGAGAAGCATTTTGAATTGCATTCGGCGACCAATGCGATGCTGGTGGCTCCGGCGGTGGCGGGGCACAGCGAGCGGGTGTATCAGGTGTTTGGGAAAGAGGTGCTGGATCAGTTGATTCCGGTGGCGGCGACGCAGCCGCTGGAGCATGGCGGATTGCCGCAGGCTCCGCCGTGGAGGCGGGAGCGGGATAGAGATGAGGAGGCGGAGAATTCTTCGGCTCCGGCTTTAGTGAATCGAGCTTTAATAAGCCCAGGGGAGATGCGGGTTTCGGGGTTTGTTTCCAAGCCGGAGATTCAGAAGCTGAATCGGAACTCTATCTTTGTGTTTGTGAATGGGCGGTTGATTCGCGACCGGCTGGTGCAGCACGCTTTGACCGAGGCTTATCGAAATATTATTCCGCCGACGGTGTATCCGGTGGTGCTGCTGTTTTTGGAGTTGCCGGCGGAAGAGGTGGACGTGAATGTGCATCCGTCGAAGACTGAGGTGCGGTTCCGGCAGCAGTCGGTGATGCATGATTTTGTGCGGGATTCGGTGCGGGCGGCGCTGATGAAGGCGCGTCCGGTGCCGCAGTTTGTGACGGAGATTCGGGCGAGGGCGACGGCGGGAGAGGCGTTGACGCCGGGGGCGATGACTCCGGAGTGGGAATCGGCAAAAGCTCTGGACGGTGCCGAGATCCCACTTCTCGCAGAGGACGCGAGAAATGGGGCACCCGATTTCTATTATTCCGCGCACCAGGATTCGGCGAGTGGGTTCGCGTTGCAGGCTCCGGTTGTTCCTCCCATCTCGGAGCGATTGCGGTTTGAGGGCGGGATTGCGGTGGAGGCTAATGCTGGGATTCCTGTCGCGCGAGGGCTGGAGAACATTCCCGATAATGGGTGTGCGCCGGCGCTAGAGGTGCGCGACGAAGAGCCGACTTTGTCTTCGCTGGGAACGCTGCGGCCTTTGGGGCAGATTCGGAATTCGTTTATCTTGGCGGTGAATGAAGATGGGTTGTGGATTATCGATCAGCATGTGGCGCATGAGCGCGTGTTGTTTGAGCGAGTGCTGAAGCAGCGGAGCGCGCAGAGAGTCGAGAGCCAGCGGCTGCTGATGCCGATTATTGTGGAGCTGTCTCCGGCGCAGCAGGCGGTGTTTACCGAGATTTCGGATGAATTGCAGCACAATGGATTTGAGGTGGAAGCGTTCGGGGCGCGCA
>Ga0209006_10005237_pt1 | contig 11776 bp, 9 predicted proteins | sample JacPin_JW_Ref_O2_FD_188567 | JGI IMG/M metagenome (GOLD analysis project Ga0209006, IMG submission 188567) | Forest soil microbial communities from Algoma, Ontario, Canada - Jack Pine, Ontario site 1_JW_Ref_O2 (SPAdes) (version 2) | ecosystem: Environmental > Terrestrial > Soil > Boreal... | reverse complement strand
CGAGGCTGATGAAGGTCGGCCGCGTGAACAGGTACGAGTAGCTGTCGAGTTCGCTCGCCGTCAGCATGATGTAGCTCTGCGGCATGTTGACGAGGTTCGATACGTCGAACAGCATGTAGTATTTCTCGCCGACTCCCGCGGCGAAGTTCTGCTGTATCTGAGTCAGGGTGAGCGCGCGGTCATGGATGGCGAGCATGCGAATCTCGCCGGTCCAGGCGTGGTCGCCGGAGACTTCCGAACCCAACACGAGCGCGAAAGTATTATCCCAGGAGGCGAGCGAGCCGCCCTTCTGCGCATCGACGTCGCCGGTGAAGACACCGTTGACGTAGAGCTTCCTGCCGTTGACGGGGTCATAGGTCAAGACGACGTGCTGCAAAGAGGCCTGCGCCACGGCGCCCGCGACGGAGGTCAGGAACGGCGGATCGCCGTTGTCGTTGGTGACGCTGCTGCGCACTTCGCCCTGGTACTGCTGCAGCTGCTGCGAAAGCGTCACGTTGCGCGTCGTATCACTGCCGGAATAGCTGACGATGTCGGCATTGGTCTGCGTCACATTGCCATTGGCGATCCAAGCCTCGATGGAGAACTCGCCGGTCGACTGGATGAGATTCGCAAGCTTCTGGCTCGCCTCGCTCGATCCTTGCGCCTTGCCTCCCGCGGCGATATTGATACCCCACCCGCCTACCCAGGTCACGTTGCCGGAGAGCGTCAGGTCAAGTTCCGGCTGCACGCCGCTCGTATCGTAGGCGATGCTGCCGTTGCCGGTCTGGAACTGGTAGAGCACGATCTGCGCATTGGCATAGCGGCTTTGTCCCGAGGCGACGGTGCCCTGATAGAGCGACAGCTGCTTGGAGACAATGAGCGACGGATCGACCTTGGTGGTCGGTATGCCGTTCGCGAAGGCGGTGATCGCCGCCTGCATGGTCGCGGCATCGGCCGCGCAGCTCGACGTCCAGCAATGGTGGAATTCGGTGGCGAGGCGCACGACGAAGCGCGACTGCGCCGGGTTTATGAGGTTGATCTTCGACTGCGCCTCCGCGTACGCCTCATCCGGATTGGAGCTCGCGAAGTACGGAGCCTGCGGCGTCTGCGCATTGTCCGAGTGACAGCGCGAGCACCACGGCACGAGGATCGGCTGCCAGATGAGCGAGGCGAAAGCGTTCGAAGAGGCCGGAAATGTCTTGCTCGGCTCCACAAGCTGCGAGGGTGGCGGCTGCAACTTGATCGCCTGGCTGCCGACCGCGCTGGTGCCGGCCCAGTTCTGAATCCATACCGTGAGCGTCGCGCCGCAGGCCTGCGCGGAGGCGAGCCAGCAGTTATGGCCGCCGGAGACCTTCTGCACCATCTCTGACTGGCTGGGATTGGTGAGGTTGACGACCGTATTGGCCGCCTCGTAGGCGAGGTTGATGTCGTCGGCGCGCGCAAATTGGGGCGACTGGCCGCCGGCGTGATGGCAGCCGCCGCACATGGTCGGACCCTGAATGTTCTGCCACAGATTGACCTGGAACGCTTCGACGTCCGCATTCTCAGGCGCAGGACCGGTGTAAGCCTGCACGGTGGGCGGCGCGGTGACCGGATTCGCCGAGGTGGCGGGTCCGCTGCTGGTGCAAGCGGCCAGCAGCGCTAGCACTACGGCGAGCGCGCCCTGCTCGATGCGGCGCAACGGATGCAAACTCAATGCAAAGCCATTCATGCGATGCTCCCTCGTCATGGTCCGTGTCCTCACGGGCCCATGCAGTACACAGCGGATTCGGCAAAGACCTGCTTCAACTTGTAGCCGCCTGTGGTGAAGCTGCTCACCATGGTCGCGACCTGGGTGCGATCGGCCTGGTTCTGCGGTGCGCGATAGCACACCGCCTGGAAGACCTTCTGCACCTGGCATTGCGCGAACGCGGTGCTCGCGGCGAGCTCCTGCCCGAGACTCTTCGCGCCCGTGCCGCTGCCGGGCAGCGCGGAGCTCCAGCCGAGCACCTGGTTCGGCCCTTGGCGCCAGCGGTTGCTCCAGCTGTCATTCGGGGTGATGAAGCCTTGATTGAAGTTCTGGGTGTTGATCAGGTACTTCGCCTGCACGACGCCGGGCGTATAGAGAGTCTCTTGGGTCGCGACGCCGTCGAAGTTGTAATAGGCGAAGGCCTGCGCCATCGGATCCATGGCGGCGTGGCAGCCGATGCAGTTATTGAGAAAGATGCGGCTGTCACCGCCGGGTGAACGACTCACATCCTGGCGAACGCGATCCGGAGGACGCGTGATGTCCATGATCGGGTTCAAGTCGGTGCACAGATGATTGATGAGCGTGAAGCGAAACATCGCCCGGTTCGTGCCGTTGATGAAGAAGGCCGAGGAGCCGCCGCGCGTCGTCATCACACCGGCGGTCGCCGCCGTCGGCAGCCCATAGGCCGCAGACTGCGTGGTCGGAACCAGCGTTGCCTTCAGATCGACGCCGTCCTGCTCCGCCGTCGCGTAATGGTTGTTGTTCGCCGCCGAGACCGGTGGCAGACCCGAGGCGTTGCTCTTGTAGAGAACGTCAGCGGACAGAACCGTACTGAAGTTCACGTCGTCGCGCACCATGCCGATGACGGTCGCCGTGTAGTCGTTGAGAGGCGCGAACACCGTCTGGTTGCGGTTGGTCCACGGCGTCACGAAGTTCTTCAGCACGACGTTATAGAAAGATGGGTCGGCGGTGGCGAGCTCCGCGGCGGCGAGCGCGTTGCCACCGGCGATGTCCGCTTCCATCGTAGCGAGCGTCGCATCCGGCGGATCGACGCCTGCGATGCGCTCATAGATGCGCTGCGCCTGCGAAGTCGGATCCGCGAATGCGGGCGCCTCAAGCTGTGCCAGAAGGAGAACGGCGCACGATGCACTCGCTGCGGCACGCGCCGCGCGGCGCGGTAGCGCCGAGTTCAGCTTGCTTGCGATCGTCATGGCAGTCACCCACTCGCGAATAATGAACTGGACGCGACGGACTATACCGGCGCGCAAAACGGGTTCTTGATGTCTCAACTCCCGGACGTCGCCACTCGCAGACATGTAGGGGCAGAAGCTCGCCCGGGTATGCTTTGCGCCGTAAACTGCGAGCCCGGTCACTCCATGTACCCGCCCGACCGGCTACCTAAGCAGCCGGGGCGTTGAAGGCGCTTGCGGCAGTCCCTGGCGCCCCGGGACGAGAGAGAAGCGCAAATCAGTATTGAAGGCTGTGACGGCGTCCGCAGAACGCTGTGTGCGCTGCGGCAAGGCAGGATTAGGTCATGCGTTTCGACCAGATGGGGCGCGTCTCCTTTAGGAGGGAGGCAACATGTTCGAGAAGCACGGAGGTTCGATGCGCGCCTGGGCAGGCGCCAGCCTGCGCATAGTCGCCTGCGCGGCAGGCGCGTGGGCGCTCGTGGCATGCAGTCCGGGTACAAGGATCAATCTCGGCAGCGGCCAGGCCGCAGATCCTGCGACGCTCGATGCCAAGATCTTCTACGTCAAACGCACCGTCCCCTTGATGAGCGACGATCTGCGGCTGCTGCGTCCGCCGGTACCGCAGGCGAATCTATACATGCGCGCCACCGCCTCGCCGAGCGCAGTGGAAACCAACATTACCGCAAAAATCACCGGCACCGATTCCTACGACGTGAAGGATGTCTCCGTATCCGCCGACGGCACCATGGTCCTGTTCGCGATGCGCGGCCCGCTCACCCCCGACATGAAGGACTTCGATCCGCCCACTTGGGCCATCTGGCAGTACACGATTGCGAGCAACACCTTGGCGCGCGTTATCCCGGACGACGATACCGCCAACGCCGGCGAGGATGTCTCGCCCGCGTTTCTGCCCGATGGGCGCATCGTGTTCACCTCCACGCGACAGCGCCAGTCGAAGGCCGTGCTCCTCGATGAGAACGACCCGCAATTTGAGTATCAGACCGAGGACCGCGACGAGTCGGCCTTCGTCCTCGCCGTGATGAATCCCGACGGCAGCAATATCCACCAGATCGAATTCAACCAGAGTCATGACCGCGATCCGACGGTGCTGTCGAATGGCCGCATCCTCTTCACCCGCTGGGACCACGCGCCGGGCAAGGACGGCATGCACCTGTACACGATCAATCCTGACGGCACCGATCTTGAGCTGTACTACGGCGCCAACAGCCACGACACGGGGCCGGATGGCAAGCAGAACACCGCGACCATCGAGTTCGTCAAACCGCACGAGATGCAGAACGGCAACATCCTCGCTCTGATCCGGCCCTACACGAACGATGATTTCGGCGGCGATCTTGTGATTATCGACGGCAAGGATTTCGTGGAGAACACCCAGCCGGTGATGGCGGACGCCGGCGCCAAGGGTCCGGCGCAGACCTTCGCCACGTCCTACCAAGTGCTGACGATTCCCGGTCCCTCCCCGGGCGGTCGCTTCAATTCCGCGGTGCCGCTCTGGGATGGCACCCAGCGCATTCTCGTCACCTGGACTCAATGTCGCCTGCTCGATACCAGCGTCACTCCCAACACCATCATTCCCTGCTCGAGCACGGCGCTTGCGAGCCCGACGGCGATGTCCGCCCCGCCGCTGTACAGCGTGTGGATGTTCGACCCTACGCAGAACACCTTGCTGCCGGTCATGCAGCCCGTCGAAGGCGTCATGGTCACGGATGTGGTTGCGGCGCAGCCGCGCCCGCTGCCGGCGGTCATTCTCGACGGCGTGCCCGGTGTCGATCTGGATCAGACCTTTTTCAACGAGAGCGTGGGCGTCATCGACATCAAGAGCGTCTATGATTTCGACGGCGTCGACACGGCGAATCCGAACATTCAAACGCTGGCAAATCCGGCCAAGACCACGGCCGCCCAACGTCCGGCGCGTTTCATCCGCCTGCAAAAGGCCGTCTCCCTGCCGAGCACGCAGATGCTCAAGATCGCCGACCAGGCCTTCGGCGCAAGCCCCTACATGCGCGAGATCCTGGGCTACGCTCCGGTCGAGCCGGATGGCTCGGTGAAGATCGAGGTGCCCGCCAACGTCGCCTTCCAGATCGACGTGCTCGACGCCAACGGCCGGCGCATTTTTCCGGTGCATGCGAACTGGCTGCAGGTGCTGCCCGGCGAAGTCATGACCTGCAATGGCTGCCACACTCCGGCGACTCAGCAGAATCCGCTCTCGCACGGCCGCGCGGGCCTGTTTCCGCTGGTGAATACGGGCGCGACCACGAGCGGTCAGCCCTTCCCCAACACCGTCGCGACCTACCTGCCCAATGCGGGGGAGACCATGGCCGAGGCGCGCGCGCGTACGAGCTGCGCGAGCGACAGCCCGCCGTGCATGCAGATGCAGCCGAGCGTCAATATCGTGTATCAGGACGTCTGGACGAACCCGAGCGTGCGCGCTCCGGATGCCAGCTTCTCCTTTAGCTACAACGATCCGAGCATCACGACCAACGTGCCGACCACCGATTTGTGCACGACCACCTGGTCGAGTACCTGCCGCATTACGATCAACTACACGGAGCACATCCAACCGCTCTGGGATAAAGTGCGCCAGGTGCTCGATTCCAAGGGAGCCGTTCTGGCGGACCACACCTGCACGCAGGCCGGCTGCCACAGCGCCAAGAATGCCAACGCTGCGCCCGAAGCGCCGGGCGGACAGCTGAATTTGACCAACGCGCCCTCAAGCGATGAGCCGCTGCAGTTCACCTCTTATCGGCAGCTGCTGTTCACGCATGACGAGCAGGCAGTTAACATGGGCGCCTTGCAGGACGTGCTGGTACCGGGACCGCCGGGGCCTAAGGGTCAGGCGACGACGATGCCGGTACCTGTGGGACCGTATCTGGATGCGGGCAGCGCGGATGGTCCGCTGTCGAGTCAGTTTCTGAACCGCTTCGCAGCGAATTCGGGCAGCACGCATGCCGGATACCTGAGCGCGGCCGAATTACGCATGATTACCGAGTGGCTGGATATTGGCGCACAGTACTTCAACAACCCATTCGATCCGGCCGTGCCGCTCAACTAGGAGCGTCTTGCAACGATTACCGAGCGTCCGCTGCCTGCTACTCGTCCTGATCCTCGCTACCCCGGGACTGTGCGGCGCCCGGGAATACCTGCAGGTATTCGTGGTCTCGCCCTACCTCGAGCTGCACACCGGCCCCGGGCGCGGTTATCCGGTATTCAACGTGGTCGACCGCGACGGCAGCGTCGATGTGCTCGTGCGCTATACGGAATGGTTCAAGGTGCGCACCGAGCGCGGCGTCGTCGGCTGGGTAGCCGAAGCGGACATGCTGCATACGGTGCTGGCCGATGGCTCGCCGTTCACCTTCAACCGCGGCGATCGCGCGGGCTTCACTTCGCATCGCTTCGAGCTCGGCATGTTTGCCGGCACTTACGGCGGCGCCACGCTGATCTCCTCCTACGGGTCGTTCTCCTTCAACTCGCAGCTCGCGGCGGAAGTGTCAGTGGGACAGTTTCTGGGCAATGCCTCAAACGGCGTGGTCGCCGATGTCGGCCTCACGCACGTGTTCATGCCCGAATGGCGCTGGTCGCCCTTTGTGATGCTCGGTACCGGCCTCGTGCACACCGAACCGAAGGCGACACTGGTGCAGCCGGTGAATCGCACGGAGCAGACCGCGTATGTCGGCGGCGGCATCCGCTACTACCTGACGCGCCGTTTCTTCCTGCGTGCGGAGTATAAGAGTCACGTGGTCTTCACGAAGCTGAACTCGAACGAGGTAGTCGACGAATGGAAACTGGGATTCGCGTTCTTCTTCTGAGTGCGGTGCTCGCGCTCGGCGGCTGCGCCTCGATACACCACCTGTTTCACAGGCATGACGACTCTGATGCGCAGGCAGCGAATGACTCGGCCTCCGGGGACAGCGACGCGCATCCGCCGCGCGTGATCGACCCGGACGTCGAACGGCGCAAGATCAAGGTGCCGCAGATCCGCTCGCATAATGTCGAATTCGGCGTCCAGTACGGAGCGTTGTCGGTTGAGAACTTCGGCACCAATCCGGTGTACGGCTTCACCGCTGCCTACCACATCAGCGAAGACTTCTTCTTTCAAGGCGCCTTTGGCCGCTCGCAGGCGGGGCGCACGAGCTTCGAGACCTTGAGCAATATCAACCTCCTTACGCCCTCTGAGAGGTACTTCACGTACTACAACCTCTCGCTCGGCTACAACTTCCTTCCTGGCGAGGTGTTCCTGGGTCGCAAGACCGCCATGACGAGCTCCTTTTATCTTTTGGGCGGCATCGGCAGCACGGATTTCGCCGGCGACAGCAAGTTCACCGTGAACTTCGGAGGCGGCTATCGCGTATTGCCGACGGACTGGATCGCCGTGCACATCGATGTCGAGGATCACGTGTTCCAGTCGGACCTTCTGGGAGTCGACAAGCTCACGAACAATCTCGAGGCGACGATCGGCGCGAGCGTATTCTTTTAGGAGGCACTCAGTATGAAACCGTTCATTGCAGGATTGGCGACCGTGCTCGTCGCGCTGCCGCTCGGCGCGGCGGTCGACACCAATTCGCCGGCGCCCGATTTCACCTTGACCGCGCAAAGCGGCAAGCCGGTCGGGCTCACTCAATTCAAGGGTCAGGTGGTGATGCTCAATTTCTGGGCGAGCTGGTGCGGGCCGTGCCGGCAGGAGATGCCGCTGCTCGACAGCATCTACAAGAAATACGGCAAGCTTGGCTTCACCATGATCGGCGTCAATGTGGAACCGGATTCCAAGGCGGCCAATGATTGGCTGAAGCAGACTCCCGTGACCTTTCCGATCCTCTACGATACCGACAGCAAGGTGAGTAAGCTCTACGGCGTGTCGGGCATGCCGAGCACCGTGATCGTCGACCGCAAGGGCACGGTGCGAATGATTCATCGCGGCTACAAGCCGGGTGATGAAGAAGAGTACTTGAGCAGCATCCGCTCTCTGATGCGGGAATGATCCGAAGCTCCAAGGAGCTGACATGCGCCTGGTCCTGGTCCTGATCTCCCTCGGTACGCTCTACCCGCTTGCGGGATGTGCGCCCATTGAGCCATGGGTGAAACCCTATGAGCGCGAGCATCTCGCCGATCCGATCATGTCTTTGAACCGTGATCCGATCTCGAGCGACTACATTGAGCACGTATTCGGCACCCGGGAGGGCGCGCACGGCGCCACCGGCAGCGCGGGCGGGGGCTGCGGGTGCAATTGAGGCGAGAGTCGCGGCGCTCATGGCTCGCGCTGGCCCGCACGCCGCTTGCGGGGCGCATCGCGCTGCTCACCGTCTTCGGGGCGTTCGCGTCTCTGCCGGGCTCTGCCGGCGTGCTGCCGGAGGACGAGGCCGACGCCATGTACCACCGCTACGAAGGCGGCGGAGTCACCGTTCAGGGTCCGTCAGTCCTCATCCGCAAGAAGATCGGCGACAACTTTTCCGTGTCGTACAACTACTACGTCGACATGATCACGAGCGCCTCGATCGATGTGCTGCTGACGGCAAGCCCGTACAAGGAAAGACGCACGCAGCAAAGCGGCTCTGTCGAGTATCAGCATGGCAAGACGACGTACAGCGTCAGCTACATCCACTCCCGTGAGCCCGATTACATTGCCGACACGAGCATTTTCAGCCTAAGCCAGGACATGTTCGGCGACCTAACCACCGTCACCATGAGTTACTCGCGCGGCTGGGATCACGTCTATCGCGACATCAAGCTCACCGACGGCGCGATCGTCAATGATCCAACCTTCGCGCAGCAGGTCGACCACAGAAGCTACGGGGTCGGCCTCACCCAAGTGCTGACGCGCAATCTCATTCTGAGCCTCAATTACCAGGCGCTCACCGACCAGGGTTATCTGCAAAGCCCGTATCGCGACGTCGTCTACCTTACCCCGGGAGTGGGCAAGGGCTGGGCTACCGCCCCGCAGGTCTATCCCGGCACGCACACGAGCAATGCGGGCTCCGGGGATCTGAAGTACTACCTGCCGTACCGCGCCGCGCTCGACCTGTTCTATCGCTACTACACCGATACCTGGGGCATTCGGGCGAATACCCTGCAGCTCGGCTACACGCAGCCGTGGAATCACTGGATCTTTGACGGCACGTTTCGCTACTACAAGCAGAACGCGGCCAACTTCTACAACGATCTGTTCTCGCGCGCCAACGCACAGAATTTCGAGGCGCGCGATCGCGAGCTCGCCGCATTCTCAAGCTACACCGTAGGCGTCGGCGCCTCCTACGAATTCCACGTGCCGCGCGCGCCGTGGATCCAGAAAAACACGCTCAATCTGCGCTACGACCATCTGCTGATCGACTACAGCGACTTTCATACGCTGTACAGCAACACGGTCATTCCTGCGAACGGCCAGGACGAATTGCCGCTCTACCGACTCGACGCCAACATCATTCAGCTCTTCTACTCCCTGTACTTCTGACTTTGATGCCGCGACTGCGCTAAACTCGCGTGAACGCCCATTGCGGCTGCGTCTGTTGGCGTCGCCGTACGGCGACATCAACAGGGGATTCAGGATGCGCAACCGCGTCGCTTTCGCTAGCCTGCTCGCAGGCATCGCTCTCACTCTCAGCGCCATGCAAGTTCACGCGCAGGCGCGCGAAGAAGGCCAGCTGCTCATGGCCACGCAGATTTTGGAGGAGCTGAGCGCGACTCCGGATACATTTATCCCGGATCGTCTGCTAGACCGCGCGTACGCCATCGCCGTCATTCCCGACGTGACCAAGGTTGCGTTCATCGCCGGCGGTCGCCGTGGCAGCGGCGCCATGGTGGTGCGCGACAAGACGGGTCATTTCTCAAACCCGGTATTCGTCGCCCTCACGGGCGGCAGCTTCGGCTGGCAGGCGGGCGTGCAGTCAACCGACGTGGTGCTCGTCTTCACCACGCGCACCGGCGTCGAGGGCATCACGGGAGGCAAGGTCACCTTGGGGGCCGATGCGTCGGTCGCAGCAGGCCCGGTTGGCCGTCAGGCTTCCATCGCCACCGACTCGAATTTCAACGCCGAGGTGTACTCCTACTCAAGGAACCGCGGTTTGTTTGCCGGCATTGCCCTCGACGGCAGCGTCCTGTCGATCGACCGCACTGCCAACGCGGAGTTCTATAAGAAGCCCGGCGTGACCGCGAGCGATATCATGGACGGCGACGTCAAAACCACCGACAACACCGCGCAACGGTTTCTTGCCGCCATAACCGCAAGCACTGGTGGCAACACCACGGCCGCATCCGCGCCGGTGACGAGTGCCGCGCCTCCTGCGTCCGCCGCACCCGCGGCGCCCGCGCCCTCGGGCGGGGCGCAGGCGTACCCGATGGCAGATCCGAAGCCGGGGGCCGAGCCCAAGTAACTCGCGTTAGCGGGGAGCAGGCGGCGGCAGCGCAGGGGTTTTCGCGCCCCTTTCGAGCATTCTGCCTCGCCGCCAAAGAATCGGTCGCGATCCTTACGGAGCTTTTGGGGCAGCGGCGGACGTGACGCGGTTGCGGCCCGCCTCTTTGGACTGGTAGAGCGCCTGGTCCGCGCGGCCGGTGAGGTCTTCAACGGTATCTCCGGCGACCGACTCGGCCACCCCGATTGAAACGGTCACGCCGGCAATCGGCTCCGTCGTGCCGACGCGGTGGATCTTACCGCGCGCGACCGACATGCGAATCTGCTCGGCGAGCGCCAATGCCCCCTGCACCGTCGTCTCCGGAAGCAGGATCGCAAACTCCTCGCCGCCATAGCGCGCCGCGACGTCGCGGCCCTTGATGCTCAGGCCGATCCGCTGCGCGACGTAGCGGATGACTTTGTCACCAAACACGTGGCCATAGGTGTCGTTGACGCGTTTGAACTGATCAATATCCGCCATCAATAGCGAACACGGCGATGCGGATTCTGCGGCGTCGATCAGCATCTGCGCCAGCGCCTGCTCAAAAGCGCGCCGATTGTGCAGCTCCGTGAGCGCATCCACGAGCGCCTGCCCCTGGGCCTTTTCCAGCTGTTCGCGCAATCGGCCGACCTCCGCCGTGGAAGCGCCCATTTCCTCGTGCAGAACCTGCGCCGAGGTGCGCATGCGCGTCGTCTCACCCACGAGCGCAGTGATGAGATCCGACAATGTGGGCACATCGATTTGCTTTTGCAGCCGCTCTTCATGCAGGCTTAGGGATGCGTTGTAGCGCGCTGCCTGATTACCGAGGTTGAGCGCCGACTGGCGCACGTTCGCGAGCACCTGCAAAAGCTGCGCTTCCAGGCGCTCCGTCACGTCCGCGTCGCGCGTGACGATGAATTTGATGAATAGCTCGTAGGTCTCCTGTTCGGATAATGGCGTCTTGTCGGCAAGGCGCGCATCGAGTGCGCTCTGCAGCGCCGGGTTGATTTTCGCCAGGTACTCGTACCAGACCGTGTAGCTGATGGGGTGGAAGCCCGCCGCCTGTGCTGCCATTTGCGGGACGGCCAATCGCAAGAGCTCGGCGGTTTTTTCTTTGGACTCAAAGTAACGCATGCATGTCGGTCCGCTTAACGGAAAAAATGAACCTCGGCACTTTAGACTCGGACTAAAGCGCGCTCACCAGTCACCATCTATGCGGGGGTTCTCTGCGTATTTTATCGGCTTCGCGGCGCAAATGCTTCGGACTTAACCGACGGAATTGAGCACCGGGATGTGCGCACGCGCACCCTTTGCAATATCGCTGGCAATTATTTGAACCCCCGGCAGCACATCAATGCTGCACTGCGCTTTGCTGCACTGCGCAGTAGTCATACCATCAATATTGCCACGCATCTCTTGCGGAAGCGGCTCACTCACCCGGGGGCACGCGAGCGCAACGGCAAGCGCCTCGCAAATGATCAATGAACAGGAGATAGCCG
>Ga0209006_10005236_pt1 | contig 11777 bp, 8 predicted proteins | sample JacPin_JW_Ref_O2_FD_188567 | JGI IMG/M metagenome (GOLD analysis project Ga0209006, IMG submission 188567) | Forest soil microbial communities from Algoma, Ontario, Canada - Jack Pine, Ontario site 1_JW_Ref_O2 (SPAdes) (version 2) | ecosystem: Environmental > Terrestrial > Soil > Boreal... | reverse complement strand
GCCCGTATCGAGCACTCCAGCGGAAACTGCTCGATGAGACGGCATCGGCGGACGCGTTCCATTACCTGCTCGTCGTGTCGACGATTGAGCCTCGCAAGAATCATCTGACTTTGCTCTCCGCGTGGGAAACACTCCGTGTCGAGCGCTTTGCGAACCTAAAATTAATCTTGGTCGGGTCCCTGGGTTGGCACCATAGACAGATCATCCGCAAGTTCCGCCCATGGCTCGAGCGCGGCGATGTTTTCCTTCTCGAGGACGTGCCGGCGCCGGAACTGCGTGTGCTATATGCGCATGCACGCGCGACCGTATGTGCGAGTTTTGGCGAAGGCTTCGACTTTTCCGGGATCGAAGCCATGAGATGCGGCAGCCCGGTTGTTGCGTCCGACATTCCGGTTCATCGCGAAGTCTTCGCCGACGGGGCTGAGTATTTCAATCCTTACTCCGTGGAGGCGCTGGCGCGCTCGCTTCAATCCGCAATCGATCCCATTAATGCGTCACGGCGTGATGAACTGATAGCAAAAGGAGCAGCCGTCGCCGAGCGCTACGTCTGCGATTCGATCCTGCCCAAATGGCAAGCCTTCCTGCAATTGCAGCCGTCAATCGCCACATCACCGGCAATACCCGAAGGGAGTCCCGCGTGGACATGAGCACCGACTTTGCGTGGGAAGAATGGGGCCGACGCGACCCTTATTTCGGCGTGATCACCGACCCGAAGTTCCGGCGCTCCGGAATTAACGCGTCCCTGCGGCGGGAGTTCTTCGAGTCGGGCGAATCGCACGTCCGGCACGTCATGGCGACGATTCGGCAATACGTCGACCCGCAATTCGCTCCGCGGGCCGTGATGGACTTCGGCTGCGGTGTCGGCCGACTGCTCGTCGCATTCTCCAAAATGGCGCAAGAGGTTACCGGCGTAGACGTTTCTCAGTCCATGTTGCAGGAAGCGCGCAGGAATTGCGTCGAGCATCAATTGCAGAATGTTCATTTGTTGCCGTCGGATGACGTTTTATCGACCCTGTCAGGATCGTTCGATCTCATCCACTCCTGCATCGTATTTCAACATATACCGGTCGAGCGCGGCCGCGCGATCTTCGCGAAGCTGATCCAGCATCTGCGTCCGGGCGGCGTCGGGGCCGTTCAACTGACATATTCGAAGAGCATATTTGGATCGACCTATGGCGTCGCACCGCACGCAGTGCCATCAACGGTTGGCGGCGCTCCGGCGTCGCCTGGGAACGCAGACCCTGAGATCCAAATGAACCCTTACAATATCAACGAAATACTATTTCTGCTGCAACTTAACGGGATCCGGCGATTTCACAATGAATTCACAGACCATGGTGGCGAACTCGGCGTGTTTGTATTTTTTCAAAGACCGATTGAATGATCTCGGGAGTGTAATATCGCAAATTGCCCGCGTACGAAGCTACCTGCCGCGCCGGAGCAGGATGTTGTCGTACTGAAGCTCCTTTAGCACGTTCATGTCGATCTTTAATTCCAGCCACTGAGAATCACTGAGGAATTTGCTCGGTGGAATGCGGTATGGGATTAACTGCTGGTCGGCTATTATATTCAGCAAATCGTCGGCTACAAATCCCGCCACTTTCATCTGTGCAAGAGACCATTCGAGCACAATGTGCACATCCGTGGACTTGCGCAACGTGTCGCCTGCGCCTCGCATAACGGCTGTCTCGAACCCCTCGACGTCAACTTTGATGAGATCTACCCTCGCCCCGGCGAGCAACTCGTCCAACGTGCGGCAGGCGACAATAAACCGCCCGTCGCCCTCAGCGGCGATTGCGCCCGCGACGCTTGCATTTGCAGCTCGGCCGCTGGGTACCACGAAATCCACGAAGCCGGACCTATCGGTCACCGCGCAGTTGTGAATTTGGATCGGTCCCAGGGACCAATTGATCCTGACATTCTTTCTTAGTAGCCGCTGCATTGCGGGGTTCGGTTCTATGGAGATAACTCTTCCGGTACCTTTGCTGCCGATTTTGGATGCGGCGAGGCAGGTGAAGTAACCGAAGTTTGACCCGACATCGACAAATACCGTGTCTGGACTCACGGAATTCAATATGAACCTGGAGAGATCCGCCTCCCATTGCCGGTAGACGACCAGTTGCGGCGCCATGATTTCGTCAGACGGGTCGATGAAATATTTCAGCCCATGGATGGTCTGGACAAGCATTGTTCCATCCGGAAACAGAGTGCCGAACGGTCCGACCAATGAGCGGATGTCGCCGACGAGACTTTCCAGGCGTCTCAGCCGATCGGACAAGCTGGCTAGTAATTCGGAATCGTGTTCAGCCATGTATCGCTCCAATATCCTCGTCATTGACCGCTTGTCGGGACTTCACTGTCACTACTTCTTGGTGATCTCCATCAGGCGCCGTGAATTTCTGATGCGTCCGACCAGTCAGCTCCAATCGCTGGCTGACAATCAAGCCATTTCGCGCCGAAATCCAACAAAAGCTGCTCGCGCCGGGCATTTCTTGCGTTCCTTGTATCCATACAGTTTTCCTTTATTTCCCGTGACCTGCAGAGTCGAACACCGAGGAACCATCGATTCCCAGGCTCGAAAAGAGGACGTCCAATGCGATCCGCGGGTCTCCCAGATGTTGACCGACTGCTACCGGCAGTGACTGAGGCAGGCGGGGCGATGGCGGCCATGCAAAAAAGTAGAAGTATGGCTCGAATTCAATTATGGAGGCTCCCTTGCTGATCCCATCGAGCGTCCATATCGCCACTTCCTCCGGCGGCAACGTCCCGGCACTCAAGAGCGGATCGTAGTCGCTCGACCAAGATTGGACGCTGAGTCCAAATCCTTGCACCTCGGTAAGGACGGTCGAACCGCGCTTCGACGAGGCGATATGAGCGGGGATGCGCTCCCACCCGGCGAGCCGGAAGTTTCGCGGTGTCATCAGCCAGCGACCATACGCGACGCCGCAACGCTTCAGTCCCTCATTGTTGGCGTACATCGGCAACAAGTTTGGATAGCTCTCGGCCAATTTCCGCTGCCCTTCTACATATTCATCTCGTGTCTTGGTGTCGGTCTGGACCGCGGAGGGGTTCAGGTAGCACTCATAGGGAACATATAAAGCATTGTCACTCCAGATGACGTATTTGCCCGTTTTCTTCGCCCATTCGAGCGTACGTTCGGCAACTCTCCAATCGAAGGAGAGGTCACGCTTGGCTAATACCGCATCTGCGATCAATGGCTGCCCATTCGGGTCTTTGGTGTTGATATCGATTCCGAGCCTTTCCATTTGCCGCAAACCAACGAAGACAGCGCCGTATCGTCGACTATAAAAATCGAGGCCGTCAGAACTCGTGACAGGTCCGTCGACGTCCAAACTGATGCCTTTCAGCGGCGCATATGCGCGAGGCCGGTAGTCAACCCAATCTCTTTTGATGGATGCGAGGTTCGTGACATCCGAGCTGTAATAGTCGAGCACGAAGGGAATACCCGCCAGCGCCAACTGATCAAGGACGAAGAGCGTCGCATTACGGTCTTCCTGAATCGGATTGATCAATGCCCAGACCGTGAAAGTTCTCTGCGCCGCATGCAGCGCTGCGACCATCCGCCGCAGGGCATCTCCGGCCTGGATTGGGTCTTTCCTTGCGAGATCCTGTAGCCCGTCGCTAAATCCCTGATCGATGTTGAACACCAGCGTCTTGTTCCGGCAAGCCGCGGGTCGAAATCTGCAGTTGGGCGAAAAAGCAATTGCCTTTCCATTGCGGGCCAGCGTGAACCCCTTATCGTGGAGAATCAGGGTCGCGCTCTCATATGCGATATTGTCGCGGTTGTGCGGAAGCCGTGTTAACCCGATGTACTTTATTCCGTGTATTCGCACATTCGACTCAGGTCCGATCGTCAGCAGAGCTCGGCGCAGGAAGCGAAAGCCCGGCGGATCGAAGCTCCATTGCGTCAACTCGCCCGACTCCGGCGCGATAGTTTGGATGACATCCCTGCCCACGCCGTTAAAATCCCCCGCCATCACATCGCCGCGAATTGTGTAGCCCGTCGCTCCGGTAGGTACGGATAAGTGGGCGGACGCGCTGAGGGTTCTCTGTCCTGCACACGAACTGAGATCCCAAGCCAGAAGGGTACGGCCGGCATCGCTTACGGCAACCAGAAAATTTGAGCCTTGTCCCTTCAAATCAGCAAGGGTAAATGTGGTTATGGAATCAATCTGCACACCGGTTCCGCTGCCGTCGACCAGCGCGCCATCGCACAGCAGATGCGGTTCCGGGGGCGCACTACCGGCGCTTTGAATCCACAGGTAGAAATAGTTCGTGTTTCTTTGTAAGGCCAAGGTAAATCCGTGGTCGCGCCCCCGGCTCCAACCTGCCTCAGCAAAGCGAAGCGAAGTGGTCGGAATTTCGGTACCTGAACGATTCCGGAACGAGGCATTCCCCGGGTCAGGTTCGCTCGCATGCGCGGGCGGGCGCCAGAGGGCAAGTGACATCGCTATAAGCATCAGTCGAGCAACACCGCGCTCCCCCAAACCTCTTCCGCGCGAATACATCTTATCCTTCACCGTCGACCAAACCCTTGGCGGCGTATTGGCGCCTCACCTCTTCTATCTCGTGCTGAAGCGCGGCGACTCTCGCTTTCAGGGAGGCCGCTTCCTCCGACGGTGGACCTCGCTCCTCAAGTTCGCCGTGCCTATGCTTCGCGATCCAGTAACTGATGAGCGATCGTTCGGTTGCATATTTGTCGGCAAGAAATCGAATCGATCGCTTGCCCTGCAAAAACTCCCGGACAATCGCAACTCGCATGTCATCCTTGACTGCAAGCGAGGGGGCTGGCCGTTCCGGCTCGTCGCTGACACGTGACTCCGGCGCTTCAGTCTTCTCGACCGCGTAGTAGTTTTCTAACAGCCATGTCTTGAAATCTCGGTCGACTTGCCGTTTCGCCTTGAGCGCGTGCCGACGTATTTTCGTCCGATCGACATACCTCACTCCGCCTTCGGGCCGCACCAGTCCAAGAACATCATAAATACGCTCAATCAGCGGCGTGGGTTCCGACAAAAAGTCTTCGTAATAGACCTCGGTAACTTTGCCGCGTGAAATCAAGGTCTTGAACGAATCCAAATAGACGTCGGAAAGCAGGATTGATCGAAGAGCGTCTTCCGTTTCCTTCAGAGTGGCGACGGCAGGGTCGGAGCCCTTCCGCGCGGCGGCGTAGACGTGCCAGTCGCCGGTTTTACGCGCGTACGCGAGGCTGACCGCCTGGCGAACCTTCTCCCGCCGCCTAACGATGATCCAATGAGTGTCCGGACCGAAAAATGCCTGCCACAACGCGTCCGCCTTACGCGCTTCGCGCACTATCACCGAGAGTGCGGCGCACATGATCTTCGTTGCGACCCAGCCTTTATCCCCCAAATAGAGTGAGTTGAAATTCGCGAGAATTTCCGCGTGCGAAGATGTTTCATTCAAACCTGCAAAGTGTTCTTTGGTCAGGTCAAACAGCACGTCGCCGAATGCGGCCTCAAAATGGTAGGCGATTGACTCCGCAATAAAAGTGGAACCCGATCGCACTTCGCTGGCGATGATCAAAGCCCTTCTCACGGCTGGGTTCCCAACTGAACTCTCCGGTGTGCTAGTCCCGGCCTAGACAATCGCCGATCAGGACGCTGTTGTTGGAGATGAACTCGTCGGACATCAGCATTTCGGCGGCGGCGTCGGTCACCGAGTCGGCGCCGCGTTTTTCGTTGATCACCTGTTCGGACTCAGGAGGCCGATCGAGGATCAGGCGATACAGGTTCAAAACATCGTTTCGTGTAATCATATTGGGCTCCCTTCATTTGACGGTACGTCTTCCGACCGTGCCAGGTTGCCGCGAATAACGGCTATTTGACCGCGAATCTCTTCCAAATGGGTACGCCACGCCGCCTGACCCGTCGCTGCCGCGTCCAACACCTGCAATCTCGCGAGAAGGTCGGCATTCGCATCACGCAACTTACGCTCGAGGTCAATCTGCTTTTGAGCGAGGCTCTCGAGCATATGCAACAAAATATTCGCATCGGGAAATGGAGCCGACTTGACGACAGTACTCTGCCAACGTGCGGCGATTTTCTTTGACTGTTCGCTCTTGCCGGAACACCTGTGCACGACACGGATGCGAAAGTCTTCGAAAGACGCGCTTCCCTTGACGATGTCTTCGAATTCGGCCTTCTTTACGGTCTTTCCGAACAACGCCCGTGAATAGTCCTCGCATCTCGCTTTTTCTGGCTCATTCATCCGCTAGGCCCTCCGTCAGCGCCGATAACATGCTTTCAATGGATTCGCCCATTTTGCGTGCCGTGAAGCGCGACTCGTAGGTTTGCCTCGCCGCCTCGCCGATCCTGAGGCGCACGGCGGGGTTTTCTATCAAAAGCCTTAGGCGGCCCGCTAATTGGGCAATGTCGCCGACTTTGAACAGGTAGCCGTCGACACCGTCATCGATGATTTCGCGCATTCCGCCGACGTTGCACGCAATCACCGGCGTGCCATGCCTCATCGCCTCGATTAGAACCAGTCCGAAACTCTCAAATCTGCTCGGTGCGACAAACACATCGGCAGCCGCGTAATGCTGCTGAAGATCCTTGTCGCTCACATAGCCGGGAAATACCAACGTTGTTCGTGGAAATCGCTTCTTGAGCCGGGCGGCTTGCTGGACGAACCTCAGGCGATAGGGGTCGCTTTCCGCTCCTGCGCTGCCGACGAAAACCACTTCGATTTGACCGAGCAGCGGCGCCAACATTTCGAGCGCTGACAGCAATTGGTCGGGGCCTTTGCGTTCTTCCAAGCGGCCGACGAACAGCACTTTTATCTTTCCTTTGCGGTCGCCCTCGATCATGGACGCGTCCTCTTCGGAGGGCGCCAAAACGGGCGCACCGATGCCATGTAGAACCGTGGTCACCCGCGCCGCGACACGTCCGAGGATGCCACCATAGCTTTCGTCAATTTCGGTGATTACCTGAGTTGAATTGGCCAGAATTGCGCAGGAATTCTCCAGCAGCCAGGATTCGGCGGCGATAACCTTGTCGACGTGCTTTTCCTTGTATTTCCGATCACTTTTCCACTCCGGCTTGAACTGCATCGCGAGCTTGTAGGTCGTATGTAGGGAGGTGATGACAGGCTTTTTCAAGTGCGCACAGCACAGAATGCCCTCGACATCCCAAATCGGCGCGGAGACCACATCGACGCCCCATATGCCCTCCGAGCGTTTGATTTCCCTTAGAACTGCCGTGGCTCGCCGTGCGACGGACGTCGGAATCGGAACCGGCGACGGATATATGAGGTCTTCATCAAATGCATCAATGACCGAATGAACCCAAACTCCATCACAGAAATCGACGTGATTCGCCAGTGATTGACTGCGCGTTACGACGTGGACTTCGTGACCGCTCGCTGACAACTCGATCGCGCACTCTCTCGTCCACCGCGCTATTCCCGCTGTGTCGGCAGGCGGATAGCCCTGCGAGACGAAATAGATTCTGAGAGTCCGCTCCCGGACGGATGGGCGATTGACACTCGTGAATTCACGCGCCTCGGACTCGTTCAAGGGCTTTGCTGGATATCCCTTTTGCGATTCGGGTCCGCTTTTGGCGCTGCCAACACCAATACGCAGCCCGTCGGAAATCCCGGCATTCAGCTCCCGGCAAAGCCGCGAATAATGTGCGGGACTGATTTTCTTGTGGTCCAAGAACCACTTGTTGGAGAAGTCCAGGTCCTTTCGATAGCGTTCGATCTCTGCGATGACTTCCAGATGCAGCGCGCTGTCTTGGCGGCTGTTTGCGTGTTTGAAACAGAAATACGCCTTGCTGCGGGCCGGCGCCAATAGTGACTTGGGTATTCTCTCCAACGAACGAGTCGCACTGGGTGCGTACTTGTGAAATACCCAGGCATTCGGCACGGTAATAATCGTTTTCGAATCCTGGATCATTCTGACGCAGACGTCGGTTTCATCCAGCATGTATTCAAAGACTTCATCGAAACCGCCGATCCGCTCCAGCGCGCGGCGCGAGAATGAACAATTCGTCCCCAGCAACGACGGAAAATAGAAGTCGCTCCCGGCCACCATCGTCTGCGGGTCCAAAGTGTCGAAAAATCTGGCGTTACCGAACTTGTCGCAAACCGTGTAACGGCATTGATAGCTGACGCCGGTGTGATCGAAGGTGAAGCCGCCTGCACCCCCGACGTTCGAGCTTGCGTAGGCCGCCATCAAGCGACACACCCAATCCCGATGCGCAACCGCGTCATCATCGATGAAAAATACAACCTCCCCCATGGCCAAGGAGACGCCGACGTTGCGGGACTCGGAAAGATTCCTGTTCGCGCATTTGGCGCGGATGAATCGAATGCCGTCGGCTTCGATCGCATCGAGAACTTCTTCCGTGTGGTCGGTTGAAGGTCCATTCACGACGATGAGCTCGACCTGACCGTATGATTGAGCAGCGATCGAGGCGATCGCATTTCTCAAATAGTCGGCGCGGTTATAGGTGTTGATGACGACGCTGGCCTTTGCAGGCCCGCCGCTCAAGTATTTCTCGAAAGGATTTTTTCTAGCATCGCATGAGCCCTTCTAGGCCGTTGTAGTCGGATGCGAACCGCCTCGGCTCGCATCCACGGGTCTTCCCGACCGCACTTAGAGTGATTGCCGCCAAGCGGACATGCTTGGCTAAGTTTCTGCTCTTCGAATCAAAGAATGTGTGGAGCGGTGAAAAACAATCTGCTTCATCGACTCGAAACTGAGTGTCCGTCTTGGTTCGTCACGCCGCGCCACACATACAATCATCGCATGACACCCTACAAGGATGTATCGGCGGTAGCGGTGATCGGGTTCTCGTTCCGATTGCCGGGCGGAAATGATGAGATGCTCTGGAAAGACTTGCTGGCAGGACGCGATCTCGTTACCTCAGTCGAATCCGATCGCTGGTCTCAAGCTGCGCTTCTGCATCCGAATAAATCTGAACCCGGGACATCCTATTCGTTCGCTGCGGGTTCAATCGGCGATGTTGCGGGATTTGATGCAGGCTTTTTCGGGGTATCCCCCCGCGAAGCCGAGCAAATGGACCCGCAGCAGCGGGTGTTGCTCGAACTGACGCTGCAGGCGTTCGAACATGCGGGGGTTCCGCCCTCATCCATGCGCGGCAGCCGTTGTGGCGTCTATGTGGGCCTTTCGAGCGTCGACTATGCCTACCGGCGCGCCGACGATTTGGGCGCGATCGATGCGGCCACCATGAGCGGCAGCGCGGGCAGCATCGCGGCGAATCGCATTTCCTATGCGTTTGATCTGCGCGGCCCGAGCATGACGATCGATACGGCGTGTTCATCCTCGCTCGTCGCCTTCCATCAAGCCTGTCAGTCCCTCCGGATTGGAGAGACGGACGCCGCTCTGGTCGCGGGCATCAGTCTGCACCTGCACCCGTACGGCTTCATCGGCTTCTCCAAGGCGTCGATGTTGTCGCGGCAGGGCCGCTGCAGGGTGTTTGACGCGGACGCGGATGGCTATGTGCGTTCAGAAGGCGGCGGCGTGGTGCTGCTGAAGCCGCTGGCGCAGGCGTTGGCTGACGGCAATCGCATCCTCGCCATCGTTGCCGGTACGGGTGTCAACAGCGACGGCCGCAAGTCGGGCCTCACCGTGCCGAGCCATGAGGCGCAGGCCGCTCTGCTGCGTGACGTCTATGGCCGCGCCGGGATCGCCCCCTCGGAAATCGACTATTTCGAGGCGCACGGCACCGGCACCGCAGTCGGTGATCCTCTCGAGACGCGCGCGATCGGCGAAGCCATTGGCCGATACCGTTCTGAAGCCCACCCGCTGCCGATCGGCTCGATCAAAGGCAATATCGGACATCTCGAGGCTGCCGCTGGTATGGCGGGCCTCTTTAAAGCGCTGCACGTGCTTCGAGATCGATGCGTCCCGGCAAACATCCATTTACGCACCGTGAACCCGAACATCGACATCGCAGGCTGGAACCTCGCGCCCGTGGTTGAGCCCCTCGCTCTGCATCCACAACGCCGTCTGGTGGTTGGAGTCAGCGCATTCGGCTTTGGCGGCACGAACGCGCACGCGGTACTCACAAGTCACGAGGAAGGCGAAGGGACCGGGGAACTGCTTGGGCTTCCGCTGATCCGTACGGTGCCGCACGCACCGCTGCTATTGTCTGCGCGCACCCCGCAGGCGTTGCGCGACGCGGCGCGCGACATGGCGCAGCATCTGCGTGCTCGTCAGGATCTGACCGATTACGACATTGCCTACAGCGCCGCATATCACCGCGACGTGTACTCGCATCGCCTCGCGGCGACCGCTGCGGATCGGGGGACGCTGGCGGCAGCACTGGAACAATTCAGCGCGGCCGGCGCCGCAGTGGGAATTACCCAGGGAAGGCATCGCCCGGACGCCTCGGCGCCCGCCTTTGTATACTCCGGCAACGGTTCGCAATGGGCCGGCATGGGATTGCAGCTGCTGCGCGATGACGCCGTATTCCGCGACGCGGTGATCGAAGTCGACGCGCTGTATGCGCAACGCGGCGGCGGCTCGATCCTCACAGAATTGAATGCCACGCCCGCGGCAAACCGGTTCGCACTGACCGAAATCGCGCAGCCGGCGCTTTTCGCCATTCAAGTGGGCCTGACTCGCACGCTCGAGCGTCGCGGAGTGCGTCCGATCGCCGTCTGCGGCCACAGCGTCGGCGAGGTGGCCGCTGCCTGGGCCAGCGGCGCGCTGACGCTGGGACAAGCGGTGCGCGTGATTCACGAACGCAGTTCGCACCAGGCCCGGACCCGCGGACGCGGATGCATGACGGCCGTTTCATTGGGCGCGAACCAGGCTCGGGAATTACTGACGGCACTGCAGCTGAACACGCGGCTTGCCATCGCCGCCGTCAACTCCGGCAATGCGGTGACACTTGCCGGCGATGCAGAGGCGATGACACTTCTGCAGGACGCGCTCGCACAGCGTCACATTGCCTGCCAACGCCTCGCCTTGGACTATGCGTTTCACAGTTCGACCATGGAGCCGATTCGCGCGGAATTGTTGCACGCCCTTCGCGGACTTGAGATGCGCTCTGCGGCGCTACCGATGTATTCCTCGGTGACCGGCGATCGGGTCGGACCGAATGCAGTTGACGCCGGCTATTGGTGGCGCAATGTGCGCGAGCCGGTGAATTTCGAGGCCGCGGTCAGTGCCATGATCGCCGCCGGCGTCAACACGTTCATCGAAATCGGCCCGCGTCCCGTCCTCACCTCTTATCTCATCGAGATCACCAAACCCTTGGGCGCCGCGGCGTTCGTCGTGCCGAGCCTGACTCGCAATGAGGCCGGCGGCGAACGATTGACTGAATTGACCACGCAGCTCGAAGTCTCCGGGGCGCTGCGCGATCTTACGCGTCTCTTTCCGGTGCCCGGGCGCTGCGTGGATCTGCCCCACTATCCGTGGCAGCGGGAACGGCATTGGCATGCAACCACGCCTGAATCCCCGGGAACGCTGACCCGCCGGATTCTGCATCCGCTGCTTGGATTCGCTCTGGCGGGAGAAGCGCTGCATTGGGAAAATCATCTGGACCTCGTGCGGCTGCCCAATTATGCGGACCACGTGGTCGGTGGCGGCGCCGTGTTGCCAGCCTCGGGATTCGTCGAAATGGCGCTCGCCGCCGGTATCGAGCGGCGCCGCTTGGAGCAGCGCGAGCAGAGCGCGCCCTTGGTGATCGAGGAACTGGAAATCCTCGCACCGCTGATTCTCGAATCGGACCGCTCACGAACCGTGCGATTGCGTCTCGAACCGGCCG
>Ga0209006_10005235_pt1 | contig 11778 bp, 13 predicted proteins | sample JacPin_JW_Ref_O2_FD_188567 | JGI IMG/M metagenome (GOLD analysis project Ga0209006, IMG submission 188567) | Forest soil microbial communities from Algoma, Ontario, Canada - Jack Pine, Ontario site 1_JW_Ref_O2 (SPAdes) (version 2) | ecosystem: Environmental > Terrestrial > Soil > Boreal... | reverse complement strand
TTCCTCTGCCAGCGACTATGTCCATGGCCACGTGCTCATCGTCGATGGGGGATGGATGTCGCGCTGAGACAATGCGGCAGAGGATGATGGCCAAATGACCGCCAATACGCGCGCAGTAGCTTCTCCCCCAGCGGTGAACATCTGCGGTCTCTGGCCCGCCGCCGCGTTCCGAAAATAGTCTTTAATTACATTGACGGCGGTGCCGAAGGCGAACTCACTCTGCAAGAGAATCGGCGCGCCTTCGACGCGATCACATTTCGGCCTCGCCAGGCGGTGGCGGTTGCGAATGCAGATTTGCGTACACGCGTTCTCGGCATTGACCTGGCGATGCCCGTGCTGCTTGCTCCCGTCGGCTACTGCCGCATCATGCATCCCGGCGGTGAGGTAGTCGCCGCCCGGGCTGCCGGAAAGGCGGGAACGGCGTACATCCTCTCGACCGTATCCGGCCATCGACTGGGGAGGACGTGAAGGCCGCTTCTTCGGGGCCGGTATGGTTTCAACTCTATTTGACCGGCGGCCGCGCGGCCCCAGAAGACGCCATACAGCGCGCTCAGGAAGCCGGCTACAGCGACCTGGTCGTCACGATCGACACCACTGTGATCGGCCGGCGCGAGCGCGAAGTACGAGATGGGATGGATCAGCTGTTGCGCGGGAGCATCTGGTCGCGGATTCCTTTTCACGCCGCAGTTATTCGCGCGTCCACAATGGTTAGCCCGCTTTTTACTCGACGGCGGTCTCCCTGCTATGCCCAATATCGTGGTGCCGGGCAAAGGACCGCTGCGAGTTGGCGATGCGCATACCGCGCTGACGCGCGGCGCTTTCTTCTGGGAAGACATGAAATGGATCCGCGATCTCTGGAAAGGCTCGATCGTGATCAAGGGAGTTCTTACTGTGCAAGATGCTCGACGTTCTCTGGATCATGGCGCCGCGGCTATTGTGGTCTCGAATCACAGCGGCCGCCAGCTTGACGGTGTTCCGGCGACGATGCGCGTGCTTCCGGAGATTGTCGCTGCGGTCGATGGAAGAGCTGAAGCGTTGCTGGACAGCGGCATCCGCCGAGGAACCGACGTGGTGAAAGGGTTGTGCTTGGGGGCCCGTGCGGATCTCTGCGGCGGGCGTATGCGTATGGGTTGGCCGCTGCCGGAGAGGCTGGCGTCACTCGCGCCCTCGAGATCCTGCTCGCCGATCTCGATCGAACGCTGAAGCTGCTTGGCTGTAACTCAGTTCGCGATCTGAACCGTTCCTATGTGAACGTTCCCGGCGAATGGTAATCCTCACGCGGAAATGGAGTGCGGCTTTCATTTTCTGTGGTTCTTCTGCGCGACGCTGTATATCTCCTCCACGAGTGCAATGCTTCTTCGGCCTTCGAGGCCGTCGCATGCCGGAGTGCCATTGTCCCGGATGGCCCCAACGAAGTCCTCGAAGATGGCTTGATGCCCGGAGAAATCGCTAACGACTGGCGAAGCGACGTTTTCGTTGTCTCCCGACGGGAGGCTCACATTCACTCGTCCGAACACGTCTCGTAAATCGGCGGCGATAATTCGATCGTGTTCGAGAATCAGCGTACCCTGTGTCCCCGTAGCCTCAACTCGCCGTGGATAGCCAGGAAAAGCAGCCGTCGTGGCGAGCACCGTGCCAAGGGCACCGCTGGCGAATTCCAGCAAAGCAATTGCGGTATCCTCGCCTTGGATGGCGTGCATCACGGTAGCCGTGCGGGCCTGCACCCGAACCACATCGCCGAACAGCCAAAGCAGCAGGTCGAGCGTATGCACTGCCTGGTTGATCAGCGCACCACCGCCATCGAGAGCCAGCGTGCCGCGCCACTTGGATTCGCTGTAGTATCCCGGAGAGCGGTACCACTTCACACGCGCGTCGATGAGCAAAGGCTTGCCGATCGCACCATCGTCGATCCACTGCTTGAGGCGTCGAATGTCGGGCTTGAAGCGGTCCTGAAACATCACTCCCAATTTCACGCCTGATTCGCGCGCCGCTCCAATGAGTTCGTCTGCGCGCTCGGTCGAGATCTCAATCGGTTTCTCCGTCAGCACATGAAGTCCGCGACGGGCTGCCGCGATCCCATGAACCGAATGCAGACCAGAGGGACTGCCGATCGCAACGAAATCCATCGGCTTGTGATTCAGGAATGCGTCCAAATCCAGATACGGGGTTCCTCCGTGTATGGTGGCGAAGCGCTCGACTCGGTCGCGATTGGTCCCGTAAATGGCGGCAATCTCGAGTCCAGGAATTGCGCGAGCCGCGCGCGCATGTGTTTCGCTGATGTTGCCCCCACCCATTAGTCCAACGTGAATTGTCATTTAGGTTCTTGCCGGTGCCGGGACTCGCCCATTTAAGTCGCGAATATATCACGCATCGGATACAGGCATATGCTGCCGAGGCAGCGTCTTTCGCGATGCTTAAGGGTCTATTTAGAATTTATGATTTGGCGGACACGCGTTTCGAAGTCAAGGTTGAAAGCAAGCGGAGTTTTCCCGTTGCCCCGAGGCCAGCCTGCGGCCACAGGGTGTCAGATGGGCAACTGGCGATCGCACAACCGCCTTGCAAATTCGCCAGAGCAGGAGAACAGAAGAGCTCCGCGCAAAACTCCAGCGCGTAATTGCTTTTCCTGTCACTCCCTTTCACCCCGACTTGTCTGGCGGATATTGCGGGATTGAGAACAAATCGGCGCGCGCTTGTCATCACCCGATGGCAGCGATCGTCGCTGCGGGCGGCACTGGCGAGATGTATTCCCTTACCCCCTCCGAGAATCTGGAAGTTGTACGGACTGTGGTGGAGGGGTGGCGGGCGTATTCCGGTGATCAGTGGCACCGGGTTCAACGTCGCTACGGGAGTGGATCTCGCTCGCCAGTCGGCGAGCATGGGCGCGGGCCATGCTATCCGAACTCTGACGACGAAGGACTCGCCGAGTGCTATGCTGCTATCGTTTCGGCCACGCCTCTCCCCATTATTCGTTCATAGCCGCGACTGGGTGAATCCGAGCATTGCCTGCCTACTGGGCGGTTTTCTCAGCGACCGTCAGGTGCGACTTCGGGGACGGAGGTAGGGCCGAACCTTACCGGGAGTCATTGCATACGGACTGAGTGGAGAATGGATGCTCGTGGCCATCCCTGGCAGCGGCGGACATGTCGGCCTGGCACATTTTTTCCTTGGCCTCTCATCTTTCATGAAAGACTGTGGCATGGCCGCAAGTTGGTCGACGGCAATCGATATCGGCCATCGCTACTCGCGTACGGTCGCCGGTTTCATGAGTACCGTCGGCAATCTCAGTCAAGTGATTGCGGTTCCCGTAGTCGCCTGGTTGGCAATGCTGGCCGGGTCTCGAGGCCATCCGAACTGGAGAGTTCGTCTTTCGTTCTACGCAGCCATGTTCTTTGTGGCAGCGCTGTGTTGGCGGTTCGTCGAGCCGCGGCGGCGCATTATCGTCTATTCTGCGTCAGACCACGAGGGCAGCAACTGAGGGTTGGCAGGGAAGAATCTGCCTCGAAGGAGACCGAAACGCCATGCTCAAAGATAACGCTGCGCGACGAGAGTTTCTCAAATTTGGTGGCGCGGGAATTGCCGGCGCGACGCTCGGTTCGTTCTTAACTGCGGCGCAAGCCGCGCCCCGCTCTGCCGTCCCGATCGAATATGACGTAAAAGCCTTCGGCGCTACCGGTGATGGTAAAACTCTCGACACGGGCGCGATCGACAAGGCGATTGCTGCTGCCTCCGGCGCTGGCGGCGGCAATGTCATATTCGGCCCAGGGCAATATCTTTGTTACTCGATTCATCTGAAGAGCAATGTTGCTCTTTATCTGGCGCCTGGAGCAGTCATCGTGGCCGCCGAGTCGCCTGGACCCGGCAGCGGTGGGGGCTACGATCCTCCCGAGCCTTGTGCGTGGGATAAGTATCAGGACTTCGGTCACAGTCACTGGCGCAACAGCCTCATATGGGGCGAAGATATCGACAACGTTTCGATTTTTGGCCCAGGCTTGATCTGGGGTAGAGGCCTCAGCCGGGGAAGCGGCGACAAACCTCTTGATGTCGGCGTGGGAAACAAATCGATCAGCCTGAAAAACTGCCGCAACCTCACGTTCCGCGATTTTTCGATTTTGCACGGCGGTCATTTCGCGATTCTGGCGACAGGCGTCGACAATCTCACCATCGACAATCTGAAAATTGATACCAACCGTGACGGCATTGACGTCGACTGCTGCCGCAACGTGCGCATCTCGAACTGCAGCGTCAATTCTCCTTGGGATGATGGTATCTGTTTGAAAAGCTCTTTCGGGCTCGGGTATGCACGGTCCACCGACCATGTCACCATCACGAATTGCTATGTGACCGGTGGCTACGAGGAAGGAACTCTGCTCGATGCGACCTATAAACGCATCAGTCCCGACCATGCCCCGCGCAACGGGCGGATTAAGTTGGGGACGGAATCGAATGGCGGCTTCCGTAACGTCACGGTCTCGAACTGCGTGATCGAACTGTGCCGCGGGATCGCTTTGGAAAGCGTCGATGGCGGCTTATTAGAAGATGTTTCCATCAGCAACATTACAATGCGCGAGCCGGTTGATGTGCCTTTCTTCATACGTCTGGGAAGCCGGATGCGGGGTCCGGAAGGCGTTCCGGTCGGTCAAGTGCGGCGCATAAAGATCAGCAACGTTGTGGTTTCAAATGCCGCTTCGCAACAGTCTTCGATCATCTCGGGGATTCCAGGCCATCCCATCGAGGATCTGGATCTCAGTAACATTTTCCTTCAGCACCATGGCGGCGGCACCAAAGAAGGTGCAAACCTCAAACCAGCCGAGCTGGAAAACTCTTACCCGGATCCAAACCGCTTTGGCCCAATGCCGTGTCATGGATTCTTCATTCGCCATGCAAGACGGATTTCACTGCGTGATGTTGAGGTCTGTTATGAAAAAGACGATCTGCGGCCGGCGGTTCTGCTTGAGGATGTCGTCGACGCCGACTTCATTCACGTCAAGATGGCTCACGCGCCGGGTGTTTCAACGTTTGTTTTAAGAAACGTCGAAGATTTCAACATTTACCAGACCAGGCCGTTTTCCGACACACATCTCGCGAATGTGAAGGATCAGGCGCTCTAAGCCTCGTGGGCGCCAGAGCAACTCTTGCACTTGGGGCCAGATCGAAACCTCGACCGGCACACCGCGCTCCAGATTGTCCCGGCCGTTTTGAGGTTTCGATCGCCGCGGAATCTCGAGTTAACTTGCCTTCGCTGTCGAAGCTTCCTTCGACGGGCAACTGTTCGCCACGGATCCGATAAGAAGCCAGCGCGCTATACGAGATTGGGACATCGCCATGTCGATCACGAGGTGGCCATTTCGTCCCGGTACGGCGATAACCATCGGGTTATTTCGCAGGCTCGACTCGGTCGTGCCCCAAGGCGGAAGATTCGGCGAGGTGTTTGTCCAGCAGATCCCGATTATTTCCGGGCCTGCCATCCTAAGTGCCACCGCGCATCCAGTGGTTGGTATTCGCTAACGCGACACAGCCAAGCCCGCGCTTTCGGGCCAAGGCGATTGCCCGGTCCATGCATCGAGATGCGTTCAAGCTGCCAGGTCCGTCCGGGTCTGTACGGTGGACTACCAGCACAACCCAGTGGTAGTGCCCTACCGTGATCTCATCATGGGGTCAATGATCAATGAGCGACATCGTTTGTGAGCGTGAACGGTTCTGGGAACTCTTCTTCGAGCTCAGTTCGCGTCACCAATTTCAAGCCATCGCGAATTGCTGCCAACAACGCTATGTTTTCGACCGGCTTCTGGAAAAAAGCAACCGCTCCTAATTCGAGCGCTCGTTCGGAGTAGTGTTTTGGATCCCGTCCTGTGAGAACAATCACAGGTATGGCGGCCAGTGCCGGAAATTTTCGCAGACGCTCCAGTACAGCGAACCCGTCCCCGGCAGGCAGCTCAAGGTCCAGAAGGATAAGATCGGGGTGCTCGTTCTGCGCTAGAGCCAGTGCCGAATAACCGTCACACGCGCTCACGGTATTATAGTGATTCGCTCGCAAACGCACCGTCAATGCTCGGCAGGCCAGCGGGTCATCGTCCACGATCATGATCGTAATGTGCGATTGACGACTCGGTTGTATTGCCGTCTTTTCTTTATGCGCTGTCAAACGTGCCATGTTTCTTGCTCTCCTTGGGCACATCTGGGGGTAACGTGCGTCGTTAGTATCTCATCCTGCAAGAGGGCCGGGGAGTTTCAGTGGCGCAGCGGCGTTACGAAAGATCTAGCGATTCTGAGAAGTACCACCCTCCGCCCGCGTCAGCAATCAATTGCATCCTCCTTTTGTGGCCGTAGCCATCACTATGCCGATTATTCGACACACCGCCACACACCAAAGAGCGATGCGGTGTGGTTTTGGAGGAAGCCAAAGAATTCCGACTGGGGTCATCGACCTTGGGAGCCTATCGAGGCTTGCAGGATATTGTATCCCTTACTCCCGCTCGGTCATTTCGAGCCGGCCTCGGGCGGCAGCGAAGTTTCTGGACCACGAGTCGAGGCGCGAACAGTTTCCCGGATTACTTTCGCATTGACGACGATTCGGAAATCCTTGAGTGGCCCGACTCAAAACGCCTGGATAACACTTTTCTCGCGCCTTTCTGGGAGTAGGATCAATCGAATTGTTTATGCGCAAAAGCCGAATCGCAAAAGGAGGCTCAGCATGTTGCGCCTTGGCCAAGCAATGTTCCGATGGTCCTCGATCATCCTGTTCGCGTGCGCCGCGTGTTCAACTACATCTTCGAGCGCCGCAGGGCAGGACATTGCGAAAAAAACGACAGCCACCCCAACGCGCGACGCTGGCCTCGCGGCTTGGCAGCAGATTTACTCCGTACTGACGCATCCTCGTTGCATTAATTGCCACACTGCCACGAACTATCCACAACAAGGGGACGACCGGCACCGCCACCTGTTTAACATCATCCGCGGCCCCGGAGGCAAAGGTGTGGCGGGACTGAACTGTGTTACGTGCCATCAAGGTTCGAATGCGGAGAGCACAGGTGTTCCGGGCGCGCACAACTGGCAACTGGCGCCGTTGTCGATGCGGTGGCAGGATCTCGACGACAAAATCCTATCCAGCGTTGAGGTCTGTCGTTCTCTTACGGATCGATCGAAGAACGACAACCTCGGTGGCGCCGGACTCTTGAAGCATCACGACCAGGAACCGCTGGTTCTTTGGGCCTTCCAGCCGGGCCACCATCGCGACGGGACCGCACGTACATTGCCGCCGCTCACCCATGAGGAATTTGTTGCCGCCACTCGCACTTGGGTCGAAGCTGGAACGCCGTGTCCGCAGAATCCCTGAAATTGGAGGTTTCCTCATGGAAGCATTTAAGCTCACGGTGAATGGTCAAGCGAAGGAAGTGAGGGTTGACCCGGGTACTCCGTTGCTCTGGGTGTTGCGCGAGGACCTGAAGATGACCGGCACCAAATACGGTTGCGGAATTGCGGCCTGCGGCGCTTGCACGGTGCATGTAGCCGGAATTGCCACACGATCCTGCGTAGTTCCGGTGTCGCTGGTGGGCGACCGGCCCATCGTGACAATTGAGGGCATTGGACAGGATTCGGTAGGGCGCGCCGTGCAAGATGCCTGGGTATCGGAGGACGTCGTGCAATGCGGCTATTGCCAGAGCGGGCAAATCATGGGTGCGGTGGCATTGCTCAAGAGCTTGCCCAGACCGACTGACACTCACATCGAAGAAGCGATGGGCGGTAACCTTTGCCGCTGCGGCACCTATGTCCGGATTCGACAAGCGATCAAGACCGCTTCACAACAGCTGAAGTGAAGGAGACGCAAGATGTCAGCCACAAATCGCAGGGCCAACGCCCTACATCTTAGTCGGCGAAGCTTTATTCGCGTGTGGGCAACTGCCGCAGGCGGGTTGCTGGTGTCGCTTTACCTGGACTTTCCCCTGACGGCACAGGACGCGGGCCAGGCCAAGCCAAAAGTCTATCCGCCCGATGCCTTCGTTCACATCAAGCCGGACGGGACAATCGTCATTCAGGTCAACCGTCTAGAGTTTGGCCAGGGGGTTCAAACGTCCCTGCCCATGATTCTGGCGGATGAGATGGATGCCGATTGGGCGCACGTTGTCGCTGAACTCGCTCCGGCCGCTGACGTTTATAAGGATCCGGTCTTCGGTATCCAGATGGTCGGCGGTTCCGGTTCCATCGCGCATTCCTTTCAGCAGTACCGGGAATTGGGCGCGAAGACGCGGGCCATGTTGGTTGCCGCCGCCGCGCAACAGTGGAAGGTGCCAGTCAACCAATGTCGTACCGAGTCCAGTGTCGTCCATGGGCCGGGTGGCCGATCGGCGCATTACGCTGATCTGGCAGACGCGGCGGCACACATGCCGGTGCCCGAAACAGTGCCGCTCAAGAATGCGGCTGACTTCCGATTGGTGGGCAAGAAAACTCGCCGGCTTGATAGCCGCCCCAAGTGCGACGGCTCGCTGAAATTTGGGCTCGATCTCGATCTGCCCGGCATGAAAGTTGCGCTGGTCGCGCATCCGCCGGTTTTCGGGGCGTCGCCCAAATCTGTTGACGACAGAAAGGCTCGGGCCATTGCGGGAGTGGTGGATGTATTTGAGATCCCCTTGGCCCGCAAAGGAGCCGGAGTAGCGGTGGTGGCTGACAAATTCTGGACAGCCAAGCAGGCGCGCGATCGGCTGCGAATCGATTGGAACGTCTCCGGCGTCGAGCGAGCTGACAGTTCCCAATTGCGGGAAAACTACAAGGAACTCGCGCGCACTTCGGGCAACGTTGCCGTAGCTCGGGGTGACGTCAAGGCGCTCGACGGCATCAACGCCACCGCCCGCATATTTGCCGAATACGAGTTCCCCTACCTCGCTCACAGCCCGATGGAGCCTCTGAACACCACCATCCAGTTTGACGGCGAGCGCGCAGAAGTGTGGGCGGGTTCTCAGTTCCAGACCGCGGATCAAATGGCAATCGCCGAGGTGCTGGCTCTCAGGCCCGAACAGATCACGTTCCACACGGAGATGGCGGGCGGAGGATTCGGAAGAAGGGCAGTGCCAGATTCTCACGTTCAGCGGGAGGCAGCCGCAATCGCAAAGCGTCTTCGCGGGATTCCTGTGAAGCTTATCTGGACCCGGGAAGACGACGTGCAAGGCGGCTATTACCGCCCGATGCACGCCCACCGCGTCGAGATTGGAATTGGCCCGGATGGAATGCCGTCGGCATGGCGTCACGTCGTCGTGGGTCAGTCCCTGCTGATGGGCACGCCCTTTTCCGCCTTCGGGGTGAAGAATGGTGTTGATGAAACTGCCGTCGAGGGTACCGCGAATACTCAATACGAAATTCCAAACTTCCATGTTTCAGCTCATCACCCAACCGTGAACGTTCCAGTACTGTGGTGGCGCTCTGTCGGGCATACGCACAATGCTTTTGTCATGGAGACGCTGATCGACGAGTTGGCCACCCAGGCAAAGATGGATCCCATCGCCTACCGCCGGAAACTTCTCAAGCCGGATGCCAGGAAACTACATGGCGCGCTTGACCTAATGGAAGAAAAGAGCGCGGCGTGGCGGAATCAGTTGCCGAAAGGCCACGCCGTCGGCATCGCCTGTCACGAAGCGTTCGAGACCAGTGTTGCCTGCGCCGTCGACGTCTCGATCGAAAACAAGCGGCCGAAGATCAACCGAGTGACGATTGCAGTTGACTGTGGGATCGCAGTGAATCCGCTGACGATTGAGAGTCAATTTCAGGCGGGCGTGAGCTTCGGGGTATCGCAGTTGATGGCGAAGGGCGCGATTACCCTGAAGGACGGCTATGTGGAGCAGAACAATTTCGACGGATATACTCCGCCATACATCGTCGACGCGCCGACTGCGGTGGACGTTCACATCGTGCCGAGCACGGAGAAACCGTCTGGATGCGGCGAGCCGCCTGTCCCGGTGATTTCTCCCGCCGTGGTTAACGCTCTGTCACAGCTTACAGGTAAAAGGTATCGCTCCTTGCCCTTGGTGACGATCTAGCAAGCTGCCCGAATTAGCCCCGGGGGCGACGCTGGTGCCAGAGCGGAAGGTCAGAACGTAATTCGAATTGCAAACTGCAGAACTCGAGGCATGTGTGCGCCAGTCGGATACAGGAAGTTCGGTGCGCCCAGAAAATTATTCACTCGGTTCCATTGAGTGTGGTTGAGACATTGCATGCCTCCGCCCGGAATTGGACCTGCACTTTTCGGTTGGCTTGAAGATCTTGTACACCGACGTATCGAAGTTGGTGCGATGAGGAATATTCAGACTGTTCCGGCGGTTCGATGGCTTGCTGGATCTGGTGAAGGGCAAAGCTGAATTCAGCGTGATTCCTGTGCCGAAGCCATAACTTTTGCATAAACTTCTGATATCGTTTTTCGAGTCTTGCCGGCAGGGTCACTATGAGATCGTCGATTCTGTTTCTGCTTTCGCTTTGCGCGTCCGTCGCGGCACAACAACCACAGGTGCCGGAGATTCAGTATCAGTCGGCACAAGATTTCATTAAGCTACCGCCAGACATGTATCTGGGTGAAGTGGCCGGAGTCGCCGTCAACTCGCAAAACCATGTGTTCGTGCTCTCACGCGGCAACTCCACGGGGCCTGCGTATGGAGCGAGCGCTGCTCAGTTACTGGAGTTCGCTGCCGACGGGAAATTCCTTCGCGAGATAGGTCGCAACCTCTACGCGTGGTCCTTTGCCCACTCGGTCAAGATCGACAAAGACGACAACATCTGGGTCGCAGACAAAGGCTCCGACATGGTCATTAAGTTCACGCCAGAGGGTCGCGTCGCCATGGTCTTCGGGCGCAAGCAGGAAGCATCCGACGAATCGACGGCACCGTTGAAGCACCTCAAGCCGCCGCTGCCGGCCGTTGAGGGCATGTTCCGCCAGGTGACCGACGTCGCCTGGGACTCGTCGGGCAACGCCTACATCAGCGATGGCTACATCAACTCCAGGGTCGCCAAGGTCGACAAGAAGGGCAACTGGGTAACATCCTGGGGAGAGCCCGGCAGCGAACCCGGCCAGTTCATGACCCCGCACAGCATCGCGGTCGACGCTGAGGATCGCATCTACGTTGCCGATCGTGGCAATCGCCGCATCCAGATCTTTGATGTTAAGGGAAAGTTTCTCCGGCAAATTACCATTGACGTCCCTTTCGATCCTGACGCAAAGCCGGCAATCGGCAACAAACCCACCTCGCCCATCACGGGTAACCAGGCCCAGGCTCCCGGGGCCCCCTGGGCGATCTGCATCACGCCGCCGCCACATCAGATACTTTACAGCTCAGATGGCTACCCCGGGCGGATTTACAAGCTCAGTCTTGATGGCAAAGTCCTAGGTGTTCTGGGTGAGTCGGGCAAGCAACCCAAACAGTTCGGCTGGATCCATGAGATGGCATGCCCGTCAGAGAATGTGCTTTTTGTCGCGGAGTTGCTGAACTGGCGCGTACAGAAACTCATTCTGGAACCCAGCCACTGACGTGTACGAGACGGGTTCAGCGCAAGGGGTTTTCTTTACCGGTGTTCCGGTTCCTTGGGTGATCACGAGAATCTGGTTCGCCTTTCACCTGTCCCGATCGCCATCTCGATTCGCGGTCGTTCCGACGCACGGAATCAAAAGCCAGTTCTTTTTCGCGACGAAGTTCTTGGGCAGGCTCCGCCGTTTGTTCAGATGGTTCATCCCAACTTCCAGCGATCCGTCCTTATCCAGATCTCCCAATCCAGATCTCCCACCGCGGAGCCCGCGAAACCCAC
>Ga0209006_10005234_pt1 | contig 11779 bp, 9 predicted proteins | sample JacPin_JW_Ref_O2_FD_188567 | JGI IMG/M metagenome (GOLD analysis project Ga0209006, IMG submission 188567) | Forest soil microbial communities from Algoma, Ontario, Canada - Jack Pine, Ontario site 1_JW_Ref_O2 (SPAdes) (version 2) | ecosystem: Environmental > Terrestrial > Soil > Boreal... | reverse complement strand
AATCGTGTGATTCTCCAGCCCCACCTGCTCGCCCATCATGCTCCGCACCGACTCGATAATCCTCTTGTTCCCCTTGACCGTCGCCTTCAACAACTCCACTTCCGGCCCATCTACACCCTGTCGGCTCGTCCGCTCCAATCCCGACTCCTGCTCATCTTCCGTTGTCAGCTCGCGCAAATAAAATTCCGGATTCGACGAATTGATCCGCAGCGTCGCTCGCTTACCTTCCAGCTCGATATTTTTCTTCCCCGGAATAATCGGCAACGGCGACAACACCCGCTTCAACTGATTTTTCCGATCGTTCTTCACCGCCGTTCCCACCTGCGGGATCGGTATCACCGACTTTCCTTCCACCGCAAACATCCCCTCGCCCGGCGGCAAAAACGTCCCGCCCCCCACCTGCAAACTCGCATCGACGTCCAGCACCGTGTCGATCTTCCGCTCCTCTTCCTGGTGATGAATCTTCGCCGCCAGCGCATCATCTGCCGCCGTCGTATCTTTATCCGCCTTCGCCGTCGCATCCCAATCCACGAGCGTCGCCGGAATCTCCTCCCATCCCCCGCGCTCCAAACTGAAATACCTCACCCGATCCCCATTTTTCTCATAACTCCGCACCATCTGAAACGTCCCATCCTTCAACACCAACTTCTTCCCCCGCGTACTCCGCGCCTCCGCTCCCGCATCCTGCGCACTCTGTGCCACGACCCGCGTACACACACCAACGCCCAGCCCCGCCGCCAAAACCGCGCAACTAAGCCATATCAACGATTTACGTAGTGAAATTTGCAATGATAGCCAGCGTGCCATGCAGCACCCTTGACCGGCGCAACCCCGTCGCCATCCGTCATCCTATCCGATGCAAATCATCACATCGCAGGTTGACCGCTAATTCGAGCATAGCTCCCCGCCCCCACCCACGCAACCACGCCATCCATCTGGTAAAACGAGAGCAATTCAGCGGCTACGCTAAAGAATTTCAGTCGCGGCCCTCTTCCGTGCGCCCAGCCCTAAAACTGTCATTCCGACCGGAGCAAGCCGACGCTTTATCTTTCGCGTTCGCTTCCTGCGAACGCGTCGGCTTGCGTAGTGGAGGAATCTCTCTTCGATTGATTGGACGTAGGGTTCTCTCTTCGATCGATACGCCGTCGCACCGCTACCGATGAAAGTCCTCGCTCAAATCCTTCCATCTAGGATTCACACTCTCGATCAGCTCGACCTTCTCCTCGCGCCGCCACCTTTTGAGCTGCTTCTCCCGCGCAATCGCGCCCTTCACCTGCCCGAACGCCTCAAAGTAAACAAGCTTCGAAGTCCTATAGTGAGAACTGAATCCAATTCGAGCCTTAGTCGTATGCTCCAGCACACGCCTCTCTGAATCCTTGGTCACGCCGACATAAACCACGCCAGACGCGCTCGCCATCATGTAGACGTGAAAAACCACGAAGCCTCAAGTCCCCCTCACCCCACCAACGGCACCGGACTCGGATTCCTCTCCACAAACTGCCTCTGATGCCAATACGGATAAATCGGCGTCCGATCGCTTGCCTTATCCAGCTTGGCAATCTGCTCCGCCGTCAATTTCCAACCCACCGCCAGCAAATTCTGCCGCAGCTGCTCCTCATTCCGCGCCCCAATCACAACGTTGTCCACCGTCGGCCGCTGCAACAACCAATTCAGCGCCACCACCGGCACCGGCTTCCCGACCTCCCGCGAAACCTCTTCCAGCGCATCCACCACCTTGTACAAATACTCGTCCTCAACCTGCGGCCCGAAATCCGCCGTCTTATGCAGCCGGCTCTCTTTCGGCAGCGGCTTCCCACGCCCGATCTTTCCGGTTAGCCGTCCCCACCCCAGCGGACTCCACACAATCGTCCCCACCCGCTGATCGATCCCCAGCGGCATCAACTCCCACTCAAACTCCCGCCCGATCAGCGAGTAATACGCCTGATGCGCCACGTACCGCGTCCACCCATGCCGATCCGCCACCGCCTGCGACTTCATCAAATGCCAGCCCGAAAAATTCGAACACGCGATGTACCGCACCTTCCCGCTCTGCACTAGCCCATCCAGCGTCCGCAGCGTCTCCTCCACTGGCGCCGTCGCGTCAAACCCATGCATGTGATAGATGTCGATGTAATCCGTCCCCAGCCGCCGCAAGCTCGCCTCGCAAGCCTTCAACAAATGAAATCGCGACGACCCCACATCATTCACGTCATTCCCCATCCGAAACGTGGCCTTCGTCGAGATCAACACCTTGTCGCGCCGCCCCTTGATCGCCTGCCCGGTAATCTCCTCCGCCAGCCCGTTCGAATAAATATCCGCCGTATCCAACATATTCAGCCCGGCATCCAGGCAAACGTCGACCAGCCGTGTCGCCTCCTTAACGTCGCTCGCCCCCCAAGCCTTAAAAAACTCATTCCCCCCGCCAAACGTCCCCGTCCCAAAACTCAACACCGGCACCTTCAACCCCGACCCGCCCAACTGCCTGTATTCCATGTCCGTCCCCAATTTTGAATTCGCGTCCAATCCGTCCTTGGAACTAGATGCGCCGCCCCGCCCCTCGTCACGAATGAAATCCATCCGAGCCATTACTTACCTCCCCACCTGCCCTCGCACAAGCTGGTTTCCCGCACCCGCTAACGGCAGTTGGGTGCCGCACCCTTTTGGTTTTAAAGGGTGCGGGTTTAGACTCAGCTCGCCCAAGTCACCCGCCGCAGCCACCCATCAGCTTCAGGCTGCACGCGGGATCGAGACTACCGCCACGGCACGCGTGGCCGAGCATCCTACCCCAAATCCCTCTTGACACCGAGGTGCCTTTATGGTAATATGCCTCGCATAGAAACTCGCGTTCACGAAGCCTAGCCGCCAATCCGCGCCACGATCATTTTGGAGTGCGGCGATTCATCGCCGCCTTTGAGCAGTCAGCCCCACCACCGCTGCTAACCCACTTAGAATCAGCCGTATCGTAGCGCACGCCTTTTCCGACCCTAACTAAACGCTCTAGAATCAAATCCTTAGAAAAAACACCCGGGGGGGCCTCGCTCCCCCCAAAACAAAAAGGCTCCCCGGCGAACGCCGGAGAGCCTTCAATACCAATATTCATCAATCGCCGCCCTCACAGGGCGGCTCTAGCCGCCGCTTAGTGCGTGCAGCGCGGGAACAGTGTCACGAGCACCATCAGGTCCGACAGCGTAAACAACCACTGGTCCGCCTGATTCCCCGCCGCTTCCGCTGCCCGGGCGATAAAGCCCAAGTGCCGGTTTTTCGCGAAGTTATGCAGGTGATCGACGCAAATTCCGGTCAGCGTCGCAACTTCCGAGTCGGTGAAGATCTTCTGGCTGGCTTTTACGGTAACCATGGCCTTGGCCTCTTTCTGGACTCGCCGCTTTTACGATTGGGTTCAACTGCCTTCGATGCTGTCTGTATCGTATTAGCTGCACGGACACTAGAGCAATAGTCGTTCCGTTCCATTAATCCAGAATCTCTCGATTGGTACTTTTATTCCAAACCCCAACAAATCCGGATGGTTTCGGTGGAAAAACCGTGAATTTCGGACTACCTGAAGGGGGAACCCTGTACCAAGGAGCAGGTAAATTTGTCCTACTTTTGCAAGTCTTGCTATGGCTTTCGGTAGGCCGCTGCTATTTCCCGCATCTGTTTCTCGTGTCGCAGCTCATGCCGCGCCACCATCTCGAACCATTCGTACGCGCTCAGGCTCCCCAAGAAGGGGTGCGGCCACCTATACATCTCCAAATTCCGTTCCTTCGTCTCATCGAGAAACGCCAGCATCCGCTCGCGGACATTTCGCAGCTCCGCCAACATCGTCTCCTTCTCGCCGAGCAATTCGGGATCGACTGGCACAGGCGCCTGCCTCTTCACGATGCGCGCCTCGACCAAGGCCAAGGGAAGATGCAACTTTTGTAGGCGTGAAAATCTTCTAGGTGGATGCTGCACCACGCGGTCGGCCGACCCGACCACGCTCCGCTCCACCATGATCAGGTGGGCAACAATTTCCGCGGCGCACCACCCGCCACTTTTAGGCTTCGTCCGCCACTGGTCCGCCGGCACTTCGTCCGCCGTGCCAAGCATGCGGCTCTGCGCACGCGCCAGCTTCTCAAGGATGGGAGCTAATCTCGACACAGAATGAATTGCGACTTGATTGAATCGGACGCCGGGACAAGGCGTGTCCGCGTACTGCAACTGCTACCCCTACCACAGCCACTTTGGAGTGCGGCGCTCCCGCGCCGCCTTTGAGGCGTCAGCGCCGCCACCAATCCTAACGCTATACTGTCGCCCCACCAGCTTGCTCAAATGCATGCGCCAATTGCAACACCCGCGCCTCGCCAAACGCCGGCCCAAAAATCTGCAGCCCTACCGGAAGGTTGCCGTTTACTCTCCCGCAGGGCACAGAAATGCCAGGAACACCCGCCAGCGATCCAGTGACGGTATAAATATCCGCCAGGTACATCTGCAGCGGATCGTTCGTCCGTTCACCCAGCTTAAACGCCGGTACCGGCGAAGTCGGCGTCACGATCGCATCCACCTTCGTAAACGCATCGCGAAAATCTTGCGCAATAAGGGAACGAACTTTCTGTCCCTTCAAATAATATGCATCGTAATACCCAGCCGAAAGCACGTACGTCCCGAGCACGATCCGCCGCTTCACCTCGGGCCCAAACCCCGCGCCCCGCGTCTTGCGATACATCGCCAGCAGGGAATCGTCGTTCACCCGCAACCCGTACCGCACGCCGTCGTAGCGCGCTAGGTTCGAGCTCGCCTCCGCCGTCGCGATGATGTAATACACCGCGATCGCATAATCCGTATGCGGCATCTCGATGTCGATCAGTTTGCACCCAAGCTTCTTCAAGATCTCGATGCCCGCTTCGATCTTCTTGCGAACTTCGCCGTCCATTCCTTCGCCGAAATATTGCTTCGGAATCCCGATGCGCAGCCCTGCGACAGGCTTGTCCAATTCCGTCACGTAATCCGGCACCGCCGCCGTCGTCGAAGTCGAATCGTTCGGATCGCGCCCTGCGATGACGTGCAGCACCGACGCAACATCCTTCACGTTATGCGCAAACGGCCCAATCCGATCGAGCGACGACGCAAACGCAATCAACCCATACCGCGACACGCGCCCATAGCTGCCCATCATCGCCGGTACGCCGCACATTGCACCCGGCTGCCGAATCGATCCGCCCGTGTCGGTTCCCAGCGAAGCAACGGCCAGCCCAGCCGCAACCGCCGCCGCCGACCCTCCGCTCGAGCCACCCGGAATGCGATCGGTCGCCTCGGGATTCAATACCGGCCCGTACGCCGAATTCTCATTCGAGCTGCCCATCGCGAATTCGTCGCAGTTCGTCTTGCCGAGAATGACCGCGCCGGCACTTTCCAGCCGCGCAACCGCCGTCGCATCATACGGCGGCACATACTTTTCTAAAATTTTCGATCCACAAGTGGTCCGCACGCCGCGCGTACTCAACACATCTTTGATCGCAACAGGCACGCCGGCCAATGCCGGCAGCGGCTTGCCCTCGGCGACCATCGCATCGATGCGGTCAGCCTGCTCATACGCCCGCTCTTCCGAAAGCGCAAGATAGGCGTTCAACGCCCTGCGTGAAGCAATACGCGCGTAGTGCTCTACGGCCAACTCGCGCGCCGAAATTTTCTTCGCCGCGAGTGCTGACTTAACGCTCTCGATTGTCCAGTTCTCAGCCATTCGCCAATTTCTCTCGGAATCCGTTCAGCAGGTCTCGCCGTTTCTCCAGCCGTTTCGTTACTTCTTTACTTCATTGCTGCCTTGCTTCGGTTTTTTAACGCTCGATCACTTTCGGCACACGGAAATAAGGCGGCTCTGCATCGGGCGCCTGAAGAAATAATTCGGATGCGCCATGGCACGACTTTTCGACATCCTCGCGCAGCGTCGCGTCCGCCGTCTGATCGTCCGTCAACACCTGCGCCATCGGCTCGACATTCGCCGTATCGAGCTCATTCAATTTCCCGATGTAATCGAGGATTTCGTTGAGCTGCTTTCCATATGTCGCCAGTTCGTCTTCACTCAAATCAAGGTAGGCAAGTTCCGCCACGCGCAGAACATCTTCACGGCTAATCTTCAAGAAGCCACCTCAGCGCCCTTGCGTTGATAGTGCGTCACAATGTAGTTGTCCACGAGCGCCTGGAACGCCGCCGCCAATTCGTCGTAATTTCCCTCGAGAGTCACATCTTTCTTCCCGTCGATGTAAACCGGGCAGCGCGGCGCCTCGCCAGTTCCCGGCAAACTGATTCCGATATTTGCGGCCTTCGATTCGCCCGGCCCATTCACGATACAGCCCATCACCGCCAGCGTCATCGTTTCGACGCCTTCGTATTGCGTCTTCCAGGTCGGCATCATGTCGCGAATGTAAGTCTGAATCGCTTCCGCCAACTCTTGAAACGTCGAGCTCGTTGTCCGTCCGCAACCTGGGCATGCCGTCACGCTCGGCGAAAACGACCGCAGCCCCAGCGCCTGCAACAATTCGCACGCGGCGTAAACCTCTTCGCGCCGATCACCACCCGGACGCGGCGTCAGCGAAATCCGAATCGTATCTCCGATGCCGTCATACAAAAGCACGCCGAGCGAAGCCGCCGACCAAATCTGCCCCTTCATTCCCATCCCGGCTTCGGTCAATCCGAGATGCAACGGCTGCTGCGTCTTCGACGACAAATCGCGATACACCGTAATCAAATCGCGCGGCCGCGAAGTCTTGCACGAAATAATAATCTGATCGTGACGCAGCCCCGACTCGAGCGCGAGATCCGTCGACTCCAGCGCGCTCAGCACCATGCATTCATTAATGATGTCTTCCGACTCTTTACCCAGATTCTGATCCGTGTTTTCCTGCATCTTGCGCATCACCAGCTCTTGATTCAGCGAGCCGCCATTCACGCCGATGCGCACCGGCTTCCCGTTATCGACCGCAATTTTGCAGATCGTAGAAAACTGTTCGTCGCGCCGCTGTCCCGCGCCCACATTCCCCGGATTGATCCGATATTTATCCAGCGCCGCCGCACAATCCGGATATTTCGTCAGCAGAACGTGCCCGTTATAATGAAAATCCCCGATGATCGGCGCATTGCAGCCCGCCGCAAGCAGCCGCTTCTTGATCTCCGGCACCGCCGCCGCCGCTTCCGGCACGTTCACGGTCCAGCGCACGATCTCCGACCCAGCTTCGGCCAGCTCCATCGTCTGCTTGAACGTCGACTCGATATCCGCCGTGTCGGTGTTCGTCATCGACTGCACGACGATCGGCGCGCCGCCGCCCACGTTCACGTGGCCAACCTTCACGCCATACGTTTTTCGCCGAGGATGCAGCGTAGCCGCCGCATCAAACCCGCTAATCTGGTTCAGCATAATCCCTTCTATTTTAGCAGACAGTGGCCTGAACAGGCTCTTACGGTAACTTCTGTTGAATGTACAGAAGTCGTGAGGGAGATGAAACTCGGTTGTTGATCGCGGATCCTGCCAATGAATTACTACTGCACTGTGAGAGCAAGTTGCTTGGTGTGACTCAGGGTGCCCGAGGTGCCCGTGACTGTGACCGTGTAATTTCCTGACGGCGTGCCGGTCGGGGGCGTGGGGCCAGAACCGCTGGAACCTGATCCTCCGCCGCAGCCACTCATCAGCGATGCAGTTAGGAGCAACATCGCGGCGGACGCCGTGGCGAAAGACCAAGACAGTCGCCGCGGACCCACTTGCGTGCCGGCGAAGAAGCGGATGACTCCAGCCGCGGCCAGTAATGCGCCGAAAATCCAAAGCGCATTCGGAGACGAGTGCGGCTCATTCGGTGACCGCATCGGCAGTATTCCCGAGCGCGCCGTCGTCGTCACCGAAACGGTCGCCGTCGACGCAGCGCTCCCGCTGACAGTCACGCTAGAAGGCGAAACCGAGCAAGTGGGGCCAGCCGGAGCTACGCTGCACTTCAGAGTGACAGTTCCGCTGAAGCCACCGGTGCCCGCCAATGAAAGCGGATAGGTGGCGGTGCTTCCCGCTGTCACCGTTGCTGAACCGCTGCCTGATCCGAGGGAAAAGTCCGGAGGTGTCGGTGGCGGCGGCGTCACCGTACCTTGGCCATTGTTGTAGAGCAACACGATTTGACTATTCCCGACCTCAAGAATGTCAAGTTTGTTGTCGCCGTTGAAGTCCGCGATGAAAGGAAATCCGGCATTGGCGACGGGGAATGGCGATCCGAACGTGCCATCGCCATTGCCGAGGATCAGGCCAAGCGAAGGAGTCGATTGGCCGATGGAGCCGAGAACGTCCGGTTTTCCGTCGCCGTTCAAGTCCGCGACCTGGAGGTATCCGCTGAAGACCCCGGGACTCGGTGTGACCGCTGGGTTTGCGTTAAAGGTGCCATCTCCCTTTCCAAGCAGCACTTGATACCCGCCCACGACTACCACCATCAGATCCAGCTGTCCGTCGCTATTGAAATCTGCGCTGACGGGATTGGCGCACGCAGTCGCGCACGATCCATTTGGAATCAAGGTAATCGGTTGGAAGGTTCCGTCGCCATTTCCAAAAAGGATGCCAAGGCCGTTGGCTGATCCCGTAACCAGGTCGGGCTTCTTATCGCCGTTGAAATCGCCGGCGATGGCGTTGCCGAGCGCACCGACGAGCGCGGTGTTTGGCGCAGCGAACGTGCCATCGCCATTGCCCAAGAGAACCGTGAGTGTGCCTAGATTGTCGGGCGTAGTTCCCGCGGTGATCAGCACATCCGGTTTGTGATCGCCGTTCACGTCAGCCAAGCTGTAAGCGAGGCTAGAAATAAAATGATCTGGGGTGGAGTTCACGCGGGAGGAAATCGGCGAACCAAAGCTTCCGTCGCCGTTGCCCAAAAGGGCGATCATGCTCAAGCCGCTCGCATCCCAGATGTAACCCGCGAGATCGATCTTGCCGTCGCCATTGAGATCGGCCGCATAGCCAATTGCCACATAGCCGACGATGTCACTGGTGTTGGGAGAGGGAACGGTAATCGCATAGGTGTGAGCTTGCGTGAAGTTGTTCTTGCCGTCGTTCAGCCAAATGGTCAAGTCCGCCTGGAAAATCGCGGGATTTGCTGTTGAAGGCAAGATTGGCCCAATCGATGCGAAGTCTTGGTGGCCGTCGCCATTGAAGTCGCCCATGGCATTGAAGCGGAACGTTCCGCCTACCGCATCGTTTCCTTGCAGCGTGTCATCACCGTTGCCAAGGAGCATGGTGTTGTATGCAGCGACATCGTTCTTTCCATCGTGATTAAAATCGGCGACCACCATGTTGGTAGGCGGGGTGGCTGCAAGTCCGTTGGAAGCGTTGTAGGAACGACCTAGAGAGAAAATTCCCGAGCCATTGTTGGCGAAAACTTGTACGGTGGAACCCGTCGAGCCGACGAGCTCAGGCTTGCCATCGCCGTTCAAATCGGCGGCGACGAAGTCGGACAGACCTATATTTGGAGGCAAAGTCTGAACATCGCCGGCGCGAAATGTTCCATCTCCTTTGCCGAACAGAATCTGAAGCTGCAGGCTACTTGAGGTTCCGCCGGTGACTGCAATGTCGAGATTGCCGTCTCCGTCGAAATCGCCGATAACGCTCGATCCAGTAAGGATGCCCGAAGGGAGTTGCGTCACAGCCTGAAACGTTCCGTCTCCATTGCCGAGCTGAATGCCGAGGCCGCGGCCGAGCAGCAGATCAAGTTTTCCATCATGGTTGAAGTCGGCGAGTTGGTAGGGAGGCATGGCGTCCGTTGCGCCGGAAGGAATGCCCGGGGAGAAGGTTCCGTCTCCGTTGTTTATAAAAGTGAAAAATGCCAGGTTCTGTTCCGCAAGAACGTCGGGCTTTCCATCGCCATTCAAATCTCCGACGACGAAAGCTGTGACCGGTGTGGAGACTCCTGTCATGATCTGCTGAAAAGTTCCATCGCCATTTCCCAAATACACGGAAAGGGAAGTGGACGGACTCGCGGTGAGAAGATCCGGCTTGCCGTCACCATTGAAATCCGCGATGGCAAATTGCTGGAAGCCTTGATTGGCAAAGGGATTCCAAGACACGGCACTCTTCGTGAACGTGCCGTCGCCGTTGCCGAGGAGGATGGTGCCGTCCCAGAAAAGCAGGTCTGGCTTTCCGTCACCGTTCACATCAGCGGCGAGCTCCTGGCCGGTGCCTGGGTAGGTTGGTGGAGTGAAAAACGGATTCGTAATCTGGCAAATCGCTGACGCGGGATTCAGGAGCAGAAAGAAGAAGAGAACGACACACACTTGCACAATTGCTCGCAGAAACGTCCGTCCCATGGTCTTTCTCCGTCGGCCGGCATTCTGCGGAATGTCCAGCTTTTATCTGGCAACGCCTCAGATCGTTGCGGGCGAGTGCGATTAACTTAGTCGTATCTTAGCACATGCCGAGCGACGGGGGCGCGAACCCCATTTGGAAAGGCCTGGAATAAAAAACCCCTCCTGTGAGGAGGGGTTTTGAAAAGGTCTGGACTCGTAGGTAAGAAATTTATGCCTTCGCGGGATTTTCCCCGCGCGTGAAGCCTGGCGCCGGGCGCAGTTCTGGCCGGACCACCTTCGGATCCGCGCTCGGCGCAGCCTGTGGTGGCGGCGTTGGCGGAGTCCGCGGCTTTTCCGGAAGAGGCTTGCCTTCCATCAGCAGCTTCACTTCGTTGGCGTCGATCACTTCGCGTTCCAGCAATGCCTGCGCGATGCGCTCGAGCACATCTCTGTTATTCCCGAGCAGCGCCTTCGCCTTGTCGTAACCCGAGTTGACGATGCGGCGCACTTCCTTGTCGATCTGGATCGCGGTGTCTTCCGAATAGTCACGATGCTGGTTGATTTCGCGGCCCAGGAAGATCGCTTCATCTTTCTTGCCGAAGGCCAGAGGACCGAGTTCGCTCATGCCCCATTCGCAAACCATGTTGCGAGCGATCTCGGTGGCGCGCTCGATGTCGTTGCCTGCGCCGGTGGTGATGTGGCCGAGGAAAATTTCTTCGGCCGAGCGACCGCCCATCAAAACCGCGAGCATGGTTTCGAGATATTCGCGCGTGTAGGTGTGCTTGTCGTCTTCCGGCAACTGCATGGTCAAGCCCAGCGCCATGCCGCGCGGAATAATCGTCACTTTGTGAACCGGATCAGCGCCCGGCGTCATCGCCGCAACCAGCGCGTGTCCCGCTTCGTGATACGCGGTGTTCTTTTTCTCTTCGTCCGACAGGATCATCGACTTGCGCTCGACGCCCATCAGCACTTTGTCTTTCGACATTTCAAAGTCGGCCATCATCACGTACTTGCGATTCTGGCGCGCCGCCCACAAGGCAGCTTCGTTCACGAGGTTGGCGAGATCGGCGCCGGAGAATCCCGGAGTGCCGCGCGCGATGATCGAAAGATCGACGTCGTCGGAGATTGGTACTTTGCGCGTGTGAACGCGGAGAATTTCTTCGCGTCCCTTTACGTCGGGCCGCGCTACGACAACGCGACGATCGAAACGTCCCGGCCGGAGTAGCGCCGGATCGAGAACGTCGGGCCGGTTCGTTGCCGCGATCAAAATCACGCCTTCGTTCGACTCGAAACCGTCCATCTCAACAAGCAGCGCATTCAGCGTCTGCTCGCGCTCATCATGACCGCCGCCCAAACCGGCGCCGCGATGACGGCCGACCGCGTCGATTTCGTCGATGAAGATGATGCAAGGCGCGTTCTTCTTGCCTTGCTCAAACAAATCGCGTACGCGGCTCGCGCCCACGCCGACAAACATTTCGACGAAGTCCGAACCGGAAATCGAGAA
>Ga0209006_10005232_pt1 | contig 11779 bp, 9 predicted proteins | sample JacPin_JW_Ref_O2_FD_188567 | JGI IMG/M metagenome (GOLD analysis project Ga0209006, IMG submission 188567) | Forest soil microbial communities from Algoma, Ontario, Canada - Jack Pine, Ontario site 1_JW_Ref_O2 (SPAdes) (version 2) | ecosystem: Environmental > Terrestrial > Soil > Boreal... | reverse complement strand
TGTCGCACCACGCCGTAGACGAGACCAGATCTCAAGCGGCAGCGTATTTTCTCGACCGATTAGAAAAAATGTAACTGCGATCTCATCCATCGAGAGAGTGAAAATCAGTAGTGCGGTGCCCAGCATTGATGTGCGTAAACCGGGTAAGATAATGCGCAACAGCGTCTGCAGCCGGCTGGCTCCCAGGTCTGCGGATGCCTCTTCGAGTGAGCGATCGAGCTTTGCGAATCCAGCAAAAATCTCCGTCGTCGCGACCGCAGTCAATGCGGTGGAATGACCAAGAATCACGGTAACAAGACTCAGATGAAGTCCGCTGCTCACGGTAAGCAAGAGCAATGAGATGCCGGTGATGACGCCGGGAACGATCAGTGGCAGCAGCACCAGCCGTTGAAACGCACCTTTGCCTGGGAACGAGTAGCGATCAAGAGCGTACGCCGCGGGAAAGCCAATCAGCATCGACAACACAACCGTGGAAAAGGCAACGATGGCGCTGTTACCGACTGCCGTCCACATAGCAGAGTCGGCAAACAGCGTGCGGTACCAGTCGAGCGTCCAGTGTCTTGGGGGAAAGCCACCGACACCGTCACGGTTGAAGGAGTAGATGACCAGCACCGCGATGGGCAGATAGAGAAAGCCATAAGCGGCGCTCGCGTATGCGGCGGCAAGGGTACGTCCGGCTTTCATGCCGCCCTCCAGCGTCGCTCTAATTTCTGGGTGAGGGTCAGGATGGCCAGCACCATGGCCAGGATCAGAACCGCAACTGCAGCTCCCAGGGGCCAGTTGTAGTCCGCACCGAAAAGGTTAGCCACAATGTTGGCGATCATGACGCTGCTTGGCCCACCTAAGAGCAGCGGCGCCAGAAAGTCACCGAAGCTGAGCAGAAAGGCAAAGGTCGCGCCGGAGAGAACGCCAGGCAGGGAGAGAGGCAGGATCACCCGGGCAAAGGTCTGCCACGCATTCGCGCCCAGATCGCTCGAAGACTCGAGTAGCTCCGGCGGAATCTTTTCGAGCGACGCCACGACCGGCAACACTACAAAGGGCACGTAGATGTGGGTCAGCGTGACGATGACGGCAAAGGGGCTGTACAACAGAAAGCCGAGAGGATGGCTGGTTGCGTGGCACCATTGCAGCAGGGTATTCATCACCCCCTCGTTTCCGAAGATGACTTTCCACGCGTAAGCCCGCACGAGATAGCTGATCCAAAGCGGAATAATCACTGCCTGATAAAGCATCCGCCGGTATTTACCTGCCTGAAAAACAAGAAAGCACGCCAGGGGATAACCGATCACGAGCGATAGCAATACCACCGAGAAAGCGATGCGCATGGAACGGAGAATGACGGTGAGGTAGAGCGGCGTCGTTGCCAGGTGCAGATAGTTGGCAAACGTCCCATGGTGGAGTACTTGTTGGTTCGCGTCCAGGCTCCAAAAGCTGTAACAAAACAATAGGCAATAGGGAACAAATAGAAACGCAGCGATCCAGGCGAGCGGAGGCACCGTCACCAGCCACGCGGATAAACGAGACCGTCCCATTCTATTCGTGCTCCAAGGGCACAAGGTCTTGCGCCTTAAAGGCGAAGCCGCCGCCATTGCCCTGCACCGCAACGCGCGCAGATAACTCCATACCTGAAGCACAGCGCAGCGTCAGCAAGGAATCAGCCCCGTGAAACTGTTCTGCAACCACTTCTGCGGCAAACCGCACCACGTGCTCACCCGCGGCGTCAGAAGCAGGAACGACGCACTCAGGGCGCAAGGAAAAGGTGACCGGCCCATCCGGTAGCGCGACCGGCACCGAGAAAGCTCCGCAATCCGCTACCCCTTGCCGAACTGTCCCAGTGACAAGGTTGCTTTTTCCGAGGAAGGAAGCCGCATAAGCGGTGCGTGGCGTGGAGTAGATGGTGCGCGGAGCACCGCACTGCTCTACCTTGCCATGGTGAAGCAGGACGACGCGATCGGATATGGCTAATGCCTCACTCTGGTCGTGGGTGACAAAGATAAACGTGATGCCAACGTCACGCTGCAGCAGCTTCAACTCGCGTTGCATTTCCAGGCGCAGGTTTGCATCGAGCGCCGACAACGGTTCATCCAGTAACAACAGCCGAGGCCGATTGACCAGGGCCCGCGCCAGTGCGACGCGCTGCTTCTGTCCTCCGCTGATTTGCTTGGGGAAGTGGCCGGAAAACCGCTCCATGCGGACCTTTGCCAATGCCTCCTGAACATGCGAAGTGATCTCACCACGCGGGCAACCACGCACCCGCAAGCCGTAGGCCACGTTGTCGAAAACGCTCATGTGCGGAAACAACGCGTAACTTTGAAATACAGTATGAATCGGACGGCGATGCGGCGGCATAGTATCGAGCCGCTGATCGTCGAGCAAAACGCGTCCGGTGGTCGGTTCCTCGAACCCGGCAAGGATGCGCAGCAGCGTGGTCTTGCCGGATCCGCTTTCACCCAACAGAGTCAAAAATTCGCCCTGCTCCACGTCCAGTGAAATGGATTCGAGTACGGTATGCTCACCGAAGCGTTTGCCTACGCCCTCGAGCCGCAGAAAGCTGCTCACTGGCTGGCCTTTACTTCGTTCCATATCTCCGTATATTTGGCGCGCCGCGGCACATCCTGCCAGAAGACTATCTGCCGCTGATAAGCATCGATATCATCCAGATGCAGGCTGTGGCGCTGCGCTGCGGTCATCAACGGAGCCGCTTGCGGATTGGCCGGGATGTATCCCGTAACGTCGCTGAGTTGCTTCTGTGCCTGGGCGGAGATGAGGTAGTTCAACAGCTGGTAGGCGAGGTCCTTGTTCTCGCTGGAGGACGTAATCATCAGGTGGTCGATCCACCCGGTGGTGCCTTCGGCGGGAATCTCTTCCTGGATAGGGAGTCCGCTTTTATGCAACTGGTTGGTGACCAGGGGCCAACCCATGGCCGCGATCACCTCGTGATTCTGGAACAGGTTCGTGAGCTCGCCCCCGGTCGTCCAAAGCTTGCGGATATTTGGCTTCAGCGCGATCAGCTTCTGCTTTACCTGCTGCAACTGCGCATCGTCCAGGTTATAGATGGCCGCCGGATCGTTCTTACCGAAGCCGAGCACCTCGGCCGCCATGTACATAGTGGAGAGGTCATCCCAGAACGACAGCTTGTTGGCGTACTTCGGATCCCATAACTCCGCCCAGGTTGCCGGAGCTTTGGCAAAGGCGGTGGTGTCGTAGAGCAGGGGATTGGGTCCCCAGGTAAGAGGCACCCCATAGACGTTCCCGTTTTGCCGGACTAGCGGGCGGGTGGTGAGGTTAGGGGAGAGCTGGGCGTAGTTGGGTATCTTGCTCAGGTCCAGCGGAGCGATCAATCCAGAGCGGCTGAGCATGGTGGCCACGTCGCTCGAGGGCGAAATCACGTCATAGTTGGAAGCAGCGCCGCCGCGTAACTTTGCGACCAGTTCGTCGCTCGACCCCATATAAGCCGCGGTTACCTTGCATTGGCATTTGGCTTCGAAGCCCTGGATAAAAGAGGGGTCGGCGTACCCTTCCCACACCAACAAGCTCAGGGTGGGTGTCGCTTTCTTGCATCCGCAAAGAATGCCGACAGCAGCCACGGTGCAAAAGAGAACGATTCTTTGGATGGAAGGTAGTCGCAAAATTCTCCCCTTGCCGAAGATATGGGGTACCCAGGGTCGTTGGTAAGGATCGATCTTAAACCGATGACGGCCCGCAGAAGGAAGAAGTCAGGCTGATTTCCAGAAAGTACTACAAGGGTTTATCTATCGCAACGTCTTTCCTGAGACGCGTGACAGGTCCTATAATGCACGCAGGGTTCCTAAGCGGATTGTCCTCTCTCTCCAATTTCGCAGCACCACGGCTCGCCGGCACCTTTTGCCGGATGCGGTGGTTTGTCCGCTACGCGCGCGGCGAAGCCCGGCTGTGCCGCCGGCCCAACCCTTCGATCCTCGAACGCTAGCGCATTCTCCTAGCTGCACCCGGCCCGCATCACCGACAGCCCTCCTGGGCAAAGGATAGATCTCTATGCACCACCTTCTGGAGAAGGAACTCGCCACTTTTGAAGCACGCACCCCTGGATCCAAAGCTGCATTGAAGCGAGCCCAACCGCGTATGCCCCTGGGCGTGGCCAGCAACTTCCGCAGTTACGAGCCCTGGCCTCTGTTTATAAAAGATGCCAAGGGAAGCCATATCCATGACCCTGATGGCAATGAATACATCGACTTCAACCTCTGCTTCGGCGCCTTGATGGCCGGCCACTGCCATCCGGCGGTGGTTGCCGCGGTGCAGGAGAGGCTGGTGACCGGCACCATGTATGGCATGCCGCACAGCCTGGAATACGATCTGGCGGAGGAAATTTGCCAACGCTTCCCGGTGGAGCAGGTTCGCTTCGGCAGCAGCGGAACGGAAGTGACCATGCACGCGATCCGCATCGCGCGTGGCTACACCGGCCGCGACAAGATCATCAAGATGGAGGGCGGCTACCACGGCGTACACGACTCGGTCCTGGTGAGCATGAAGCCCAGTCTGGATCTCGTTGGTGACCCCGATCGGCCCAACCAGGTACCGGCCTCGGGTGGTGTGCCCGCCGACACGGTCAAGAACACACTGGTCGCGCAGTTCAATGACCTTAAGGTAGTCAATCGTCTGTTCAAGGAGAACCCCGGCCAGATCGCCGCCATCATCATCGAGCCCATCATGATGAACATCGGCATCTGCATGCCGGAGGCCGGATACCTGGAAGGTCTGCGCGAGATCTGCACCCGTGAGGGCGCGCTGCTGATCTTCGACGAGGTGAAGACCGGCGCCAAGTTGGGCCGAGGCGGAGCCTGTGAGTACTTCAACATCAAGGCCGACATCGTGACCCTGGCTAAGTCCATCGGCGGCGGTTTTCCGTTGGCTGCCTTTGCCGCGAGCAAGCAGGTGATGGATGTCATCGCGGAGCAGAAGGTGTTTCATGCCGGCACGTATGCCACCAATCCACTGGTCATGGCGGCAGGGCTGGCTACGCTGCGGGAAGTACTTACTCCGGCCGGCTACGCGCACATCGCCAAGGTCAGCGATGCCCTGGTGAGCGGTTACAAGCAGATCGTCGCGAAGGCCGGCGTTGAAGCGTACGTGGAGAGCGCAGGAGCCAACGGCGCCATGCTGCTGTATCGCCACAAAATTCGTAACTATCGCGACTGGCATGCGGTCGATACTAATCTGTGGAAGCTCTACTGGTTCGGTATGTTGAACCGTGGCGTCATGGCGCAGCCCTACTGGTGGGATGAGCAGTGGACGATCTCCGTCGCTCACTCGATGGCGGATATCGACCAGCACCTCACGGCGTTTGAACAAGTAGCACCGGCGTTAGCCCAGGCCCAACAGGAAACCATGGCGACTGCAGCAAGGTAGCGGCGAAAGGATTTCGACGATGGCTGTCTCACAGACCAGTTGTGAACCGATGTTTATCAACGGGGAATGGACGGAAGGGTCTTCCGGCAAACGCATTCCTGTCTACGACCCCTCCACAGAAGAAGTCATCGCCGAAATTCCCGATGCCAGCGCAGCCGACATCGATGCCGCGGTGGCTGCGGCCCGCCACGCCTTTGACGAGGGTGGCTGGCCGCAGACCACGGCACAGGAACGGGGCCGCATCCTGTTTCGCATTGCAGCCAGGTTGCGGGAAGAAGCCCCACAACTTGCAGAGCTGGAATCCCGCAACTGCGGTAAACCCATCGTCGAATCGGAATACGACATCGCCGATGCGGCTACAGTTTTCGAGTACTACGGCGGATTGGCGAATAAGGTTTCCGGCCTGGTGAACCCAGTTCCCGACAACGCACTCAGCCTTTCTTTGAAAGAGCCGGTTGGGGTCGCAGGGCAGATCATCCCCTGGAATTATCCCATCGGCATGGCCGCGTGGAAGCTCGCTCCTGCGCTCGCCGCCGGCTGCACCTGTGTGTTGAAGCCGGCCGAGCAGACGCCGCTGACCATGTTAAAGCTGGCCGGATGGCTGGCGGATTGTGGTGTTCCTGCCGGTGTCGTCAATATAGTGACTGGACTGGGCGAGACTGCCGGCGCCGCTATTGTGGCCCATCCCGGAGTAGACAAAGTCGCTTTCACCGGATCGGCGGCAGTGGGCAAGCTGATCATGAAATCGGCTGCCGATACCCTCAAACGTGTCACCCTCGAGTTGGGCGGTAAGTCACCCAACATCTTCTTTGCCGATGCGGATTTTGAGGCGGCGATTGACGGCGCACTCTTCGGCATCTTCATCAACCAGGGCGAGGTCTGCTCGGCCGGCAGCCGGGTGCTGGTGCAGCGCTCGATTTATCCGAAATTTCTTGAAGCAATGACTGAGAAGGCGCGCACCATCAAGCTGGGGCCGCCGCTCGATCGGTCCACCAAGATGGGTCCGCTGGTCAGCAAGGAACAATACGACCGCGTCTCTGCCTATCAGAAGCTGGGCAAGTCCGAAGCCAAGCTTGCGCTTGGGGGAGGCAGGCCTGCTTCGATCAGCCGTGGCTACTATGTGGAGCCCACCATCTTCTACGACGTCGACAATTCTTCGCGTATCGCGAGGGAAGAGATCTTCGGCCCGGTAGCTGCGGTTATTCCCTTTGAAGACGAACGCGAAGCTCTGCGTATCGCGAATGACACTTCTTTCGGATTGGCCGCTGCCGTCTGGACGCGAGACATCTATCGCGCCTTACGAATGGTCAAGGCCATTCGTGCTGGGATCGTTTGGGTCAATCACATGCAGCCTACCTACGTGGAAGCACCATGGGGCGGCTTTAAGCAATCAGGGTTCGGCAGGGAATTGGGGGTCCATGGCATCGACGAATATCTCGAGACCAAGCAGGTGCATATCAATCTGAACGAAGCGCCGATTGGATGGTATTGAAACTATGTCCAGCATCCGACTCAAGACAGAAATCCCAGGACCCAATTCGCGTGCGTTGACGGCCCGCCGGTCGGAGGCCATTCCGCGCGGGGTCTACGCCTCCACACCGCTGTTTGTCCGCCACGCGGAAGGTGCGATCCTCGAGGACGTAGACGGCAACCGCTTCATCGACCTGGGCGGCGGCATCGGCTGCTTGAACGTTGGCCACCGTAATCCGCGTGTGCTCGGCGCCCTTCGTTCCCAGCTAGACGCCTTTCTCCATCTCTGCTTTCAGGTGACTGGCTACGAAGGCTACGTGCATGTAGCGGAGAAGCTCAACCAACTGACGCCTGGCAAATTTGCGAAAAAGACTTTTCTGGTCAACAGCGGGGCAGAAGCGGTCGAGAACGCGGTGAAAATCGCGCGCGCTTTCACTGACCGTCCCGCGGTTATCTCGGTCGAAGATGGATTTCATGGTCGCACCATGCTGGGCTTGTCGCTTACCAGCAAGACTCACCCTTACAAGGAGGGTTTTGGCCCCTTTCTGCCGGATGTTTACCGTATCCCTTTTGGAGTGCCTGCCAATGCGCGGCTCTCTAACAAGGGACCAATGACTGCCGAGCAGGTAGCGGAACAACTCGACCAAACCTTCCGTCGCGTGGTGGCTGCTGAATCCGTTGCGGCCATCGTGGTCGAGCCGGTATTGGGAGAAGGTGGATTCGTCGTCCCCCCGGCCGGGTTTCTGCCCGCTTTGGCGCAGATCTGTCGCGATCGTGGAATTGTCTTTATCGCCGACGAAGTACAGACCGGTTTCGGCCGCACCGGTGAGCTTTTCGCCTGCTCGCACTTCGGCATCGAGCCCGACCTCATTATCACAGCCAAGTCTTTAGGGGGTGGGATGCCCCTGGCCGCTATCACTGGCCGCGCTGAGATCATGGATGCCCCCGGCCCGGGTGGCCTCGGCGGCACTTTTGGGGGCAACCCCGCAAGTTGCGCCGCAGCACTGGCGGTATTCGAAGAATTTGCCGATGGCCAACTGCTGGCGCGTGCCCGCGCCCTGGGCGAACTGTTTCAGCGTCAAGCAACTGCGTGGCAAAAGCAGCATTCGTTTATCGGCGACGTGCGCGGTTTGGGGGCCATGCAAGCTATAGAGTTTGTCGAAGCAAATGGAGCTCCCTGCGGCAAAGCCGCAAAGAAGCTGGTGCATCATTGTCTGGAGCATGGGGTTCTTCTCTTGAATGCAGGCACCTACGACAACGTTGTCCGTCTGCTGATGCCCCTGAATATGACCAACGAAGAATTCAACGAGGCCCTTCAGGTACTTGAGGACGGATTGAGGACTGTAGCCTCCGAATTCGCAGAATTGGCTGCCGTCACCCATTAGACACCCTCTTCAGCCGTATCCTTCGTAGGTGCCCGTGATAAAAGCTGCGACGACCGAGGACCTGCCGGAACTCTCGCGGCTTTATGTCGCGTACCGGGTCTTCTACGGTGAGGCATCTGAGGAGGAGCGCGCAGCCGCATTCATCCTCGATCGTTTGAGGCAATCGTCAGGGCGGTACTTTCTGGCCTGGAACGGACGCGATACGCTCGGCTTCATGCACCTCATGCCTTCCACCAACACGCTGGCTATGCGCCCCATCTGGCTGCTTGAAGATCTCTATGTGGATGTATCGGCCCGCGGACAGGGTGTTGCCACAGCATTGCTAAGGCACGCGGAGGCCTTCGCCCGTAGCACCGACGCTGAGCGGCTGACCCTGGCGACAGCTCACGACAACCTGGCCGCGCAACACATCTACAAGAAGCTTGGCTATGTGCGCGAAGATCATTTCTCGTATTTTCATCTTTTGCTGTTGTGAGTGCTCACAGGACCAGAGAGCATGAATAAACGCGGTCGAGCGACGGACGTCGGTGTTGTACATGGCGATCACGCTTCGTATTTCGAAGTGTCGATTTCGGAAAAGCAGCCATGGCGCCGAGGATTTATCCCAGCGGCCAACGCTGACGGCAAGGAAATCGGCCTGATTCTGTTGAATGATTCGCCAGCCGAAGATGTCGCTGCATCAAGATTGATGGCGCCCTGGGAGGCGGCAATCCAGTAGTCGTTGAGGCCCCCGGTTCCCTCGCTCGACAATCAATTGTCTGTAAAACTCAGGTGTGAAGAGAGAATCAACTTAAAATATACCCTCGCGCTTCTACCAGGTTTGGTACCGGCCACTTACTCGAAGTGGCCGGTTTCGGGTCAAAGTCACTAACGTCGGTTAACTCCGATTTGACACAAGCGTTCTTGTGGGGACCGGGGCAGAGGTACTTTAGTGCGACGCAACCTGCAATCGAGGCTATTCATCGCTTGAGCATCCGGAGAAAGAGCAGCCGCCGCCCGGAGGAACCATCGGCGTGGTGTATGTAGACGGGGCCACGACTTGGTTTCCGGTTTCGCTTGCCGATGCGCTGCCATTGCTGGAAACGCCAAACGCACGGGTTGAAAAATCTTTATTGTTCTGGATGACAATACCAGTTTCGCTCCCGTTTCCCGCAAGTTGAACGGCGGCCCACTTTGGGTTTACGAATTGGTTGCCGGTTAGTGTAACGCCGGTAATAGTCGTGGAGCCGGCTTCGGAGTTATAAATGATGGCGGAACCCTGATTGGGACCACCGTCGACGAAAGTGTTTCCCTTAACGGTAATGGTTGCTACATTCTGAGTTTTGTATTCCCTTTCTGACGCGACATACATATCGGAATAGCCGTCCAGGTTATCGACATAATTTCCCTGGAAGGTGATGTTACTTCCCCCTGATACTTCGAGACCGCGTCCCCATTTGTTGTCAATAATAGTGTTCTCCTGGACCATGATGTCGTGGACAGTGACCCCATCGGATAGATAGCTATTGTTGGAGATTCCGTCATCGCCAGAATGGAAGATATGGTTTCCCAGTACCATGATGTTGTAGGCACCGTTAGTATTTGTAATGGAATCTGCCAACGTATTTTCGACCGTGTTGTTCTGGATCAACCCTGCCTGCCCCCCGGCATCGAATATGCCAACGCAAGAGCCGCCATTGATAAGCACATTCTGAATCGTGAAGTTGGTGGCATGATTCACCCAAATCATCCCTGCCTGATAGGTCACCTGGCGAGTAGTGCCTGTGCCGAGCATGACAAGGTTTGATATAGAGCCGCCATTGCCAGCCAGGATAAGAGCTTCGTTATTGCTATCCAGTGCCTTCAAAATCGAACCAGCTCCGGTTCCCATCACTGCTATACCTTTGGCCGTCAGGGTTCCCTTATAAGCAAAGGTGCCAGTTGGAATCAGGGCGGTACAGCCGTTTGCGGCGGCGTAATTGAAAGCATTTTGAATAGCGCCTGCATCGTTAGTCTTCCCGTCACCTACGGCGCCAAACGAGGTAATTGGGCAGCTAGCTGCGTTGGCGACGGACGAGCCAAAAAGGCAAAGAAGCAGGGCGATGAAGATCCCCGAGGCATGCTGAAGGTGCATTCTAAGTCGGCGGCTCGGGACACACGTATCGAAATGCGACAGGCCTGAGGGCGGGAGAGCGGTTTCTGTTGGAGGCTGTGAAAAAAACAAACCCGGTCTTAGCGGAGAGCTCATAAACTTTTCCTTTGAGTGAATTACCAAGGAACAATCTGCTGGGGCGAGCACCGTTACGAATCGAATGCCGTCCGTAGACTGTCTTTTAGATTGAGTGTAAGCGGTTCATCGAATAGTGATCCTGGAGGTCGTGCTGTGCCAGGCGGTTAGCGCGGCGGCCGCAGCATGAAACCCCGTAGCTCGAACAAAGAGAGCTGGATCCACAATGCTAAAAAAGTAAGCCAATGCACTTACCATAGCAGAGCGAGATCTTAGGTCAAGAGGTCAAACTTTCACTTCTGACTGGAGCACTCACGGTACTGTGACCTGCTTCATGATAAAAGAATTACCGGAGTGGTGAGTATTACTTGCCGTAGCAAGATCAAGTTTCCACGATGAAGGTTGGGAAGATTTGCGGCGTGTAAGTTTTTCTTGCCGCTCAGGTCGCAGATGTAAATAGTCGCAAGAATAAAAATTTATTAAAGGATGTCAGGCGCTTTCCTGTTTTGGTACTTACTGGCGGCGACTCGTTGCGTGCGGACCGACTTGAAGACCTGGAAGATTCAGCCCTTCGACAGCGCATGGGCACCGCAGTATCGAATGGACCTGGGCATACACGGGTCCGGCGCCCGAATGCTCCCTCTAGCCTTTGGCTGCAGAGACGATGAAGGCGGATTCAGGTTTCGCATAATCCTGCCGGGATGATCCGGAATAAGGTTCTGGCTCCCTTGGCCGTTATACTAAGCAGTGGGCGGCAGTCCGAACAGGAACAAATTGACCTGCGACCGCACCAGCGACAGGTCTCGCACGCACTATGGGAGATTCTGTTCGTCCCCGAAAAGGCCCCCAAAAAGTGATGTCGATATTGCCACTTTTGGACCGGAAAACCAGAGACGCGTGGTGGAGCGCGGAGCAGGGCAGGAAAGTTTACTTGTATTCGAGCACCAACTGCGTCTGTCACTCCTCGAGGCGGCGGGAGAGGATGGGGAAAGCGGGTTTGTGTGTCGTGCATCCGGTCAAAGCCCCAGTATTGACCGCGCAGAGTCGCCAGAACTCGCTGCCTTTGCTGATCGAGCGCGGCCAGATTTACCCATAGTTCTTCTTCCGTATCGGGTACCGAGTGCGGAGGCGTGCGATAGGTCACCACGATGGTACGGTACGCATTCATCTCAGCCCAGCAGAGGACGACGCGGGCGCGCACCGATCCAGCTACCTGCATGAGAGCTGGACGAAGCGGCGTACCCACATCCTCGTCCAGCATGGATGCAAACCTTCCGCCTTCTGCGAGCACAGTGCGCACCCGACGCAGGGTTCCCAAGCCAGGCGCAATCGC
>Ga0209006_10005231_pt1 | contig 11780 bp, 8 predicted proteins | sample JacPin_JW_Ref_O2_FD_188567 | JGI IMG/M metagenome (GOLD analysis project Ga0209006, IMG submission 188567) | Forest soil microbial communities from Algoma, Ontario, Canada - Jack Pine, Ontario site 1_JW_Ref_O2 (SPAdes) (version 2) | ecosystem: Environmental > Terrestrial > Soil > Boreal... | reverse complement strand
CGATCAACTACATCGCCGAGCACGTGCCCGCAATTCTCGACGGCTGGTATCTCGGCCAAGAAGGCGGCGCCGCGATCGCCGACGTGATTTTCGGCGACTACAATCCCGGCGCGAAATTGCCGGTCACGATTCCGCGCTCCGTCGGCCAGCTCCCCGTCTACTACTACCAAAAACCTTCCGGCAAGCGCGAGTACCTCGACAGCAGCACGCTCCCGCTCTTCCCTTTCGGCTTCGGACTCAGCTATTCGACGTTTAAGTATGCGAACGTCCACGCGACGCCCGACTCGATCGGCCCGCAAGGCCGCACCACGGTCACCGCCGACGTAACAAACACGGGCGCCGTTCGCGGCGACGAAACCGTTCAGCTCTACATTCGCGACGAAATCAGCTCGGTAACGCGCCCGGTGAAAGAACTCCGCGGCTTCCGCCGCATCTCGCTCAATCCCGGCGAAACGAAAACGGTCGAGTTCACGCTCGGCCCCGACGAACTCTCTTTCTTGAATCGCGACATGCACCGCGTCGTCGAACCGGGACCTTTCACATTGATGGTGGGTGGAAATTCCGTGGACGTTACTACCGCAAAGTTGGAAGTCGTCCAGCGATAGGCACGGTTTTGTAGGGGCGGGGCTTGCCCCACCCTCTGAATGCGCGAGCACTACTCAAACCGAATCGCGCTGAACTCCGCGCGAATAAAATCTTTCACTCCGTCACGTCCGGTGATCCGCAACGCAAGCGAATCACCCTTTCGATCCATTATCAATGTCAAGAACGGGCAGCATCTTGTCTCAAGCACGACAAATGCGGCGAGTTCCGCCACCGCAAACGTCCCAGCACGCAGCCGCAACGCATATCCATCCAGCAACTCGTAGACCGCATCCACCGACGATTCGAGCTTCGCGCGCAAAACCTTGTACTGCTCGCGGTGTTTCGGCGTCATCGCGTTCATGTTGCAACAAAACCCGTCATTCTCACTCACGCCGCCTCCCCGTCCGCCAACCACCCAGGCCACGTTTCCCCTAAAGTCCGCGTCTGAGTATACTCAGTGTCCTCGGGGACCAAGCTCATGCTACGCCGCCTGTTCATGGTGTTCTTCGCCGCGAACTGCCTGTTTGCCCAGTCGGCTCCCGCGCCTGCCCCAACTCCTTCCGCTGCGCCGCCCGACACCCCATTGTCCGAAGCTCAAAACAAAATCTCCGTAAAGTCCGACCTCGTCGTCCTGCCCGTCACCGTAAAAAACCAAAAAGGCGACCTCGTCCCCGACCTCCAGCAGTCCGAATTCCGCATCTTCGACAACGACGTCGAGCAATCCATCGACGTCTTCACCGAGGAAGCCTTTCCCCTCTCACTCGTCGTTTTGATCGACGACGATCTAAAGCCCAAAGACGCCGCGCAAATGGCGCCGACTCTCCGCGCCATCACCGCCGGCATCAGCGCCGCCGATGAAGTCATCGTTTGCCGCTTCGATCTGGATTTTCACCCGGGCGACCAATTCACCAGCGACTTCGACACCATCTGGGCCGATCTCGTGCGCATCCAGGCTCGCAACGAGCGAAGCAAATCCAAGTCGCAATCCACCGTGAGCACTGCGTCAGACGGCGCCCTCGGCGTCGGCGAAGCCCCCATGAAAGTACCGATCAAACAGGGCGCCCGCCCAACCAAAGCGCTCGACGACGCCATCCACTCCGCCGCCGACTTGCTCCACGACCGCGGCCTCGCTCGCCGGAAAATGATCCTCATCGTTTCCGATGGCGTGAACGGCCCGGAATTCAATCGCTTCACGTACCGAGACTCTCTGCAAACGCTGCTTCACGACAACATCGCGGTCTACAGCCTCGCCGTTGGCAACACCCTCAACAAAGGCAAATTTCAACGCCTTACCAGCTATTCCAACGACTCCGGCGGCGACATCTACTACGCCTCGAACAGCGACAAAATCGAAAAGCTCTACGCAGAAATCACGGAAGAAGCCCGTCACGAATACACGCTCGCCTACGTGCCACGCGCCATCCATTCTGTTGACCCTTATCACAAGGTCGAGGTCCGCGTGACCCGCCCAGCGGTTACCGTTAAGACGCGCCCCGGGTATTATGTCGCGCCGTCAGCACCCCCGTCCGAAGGCTCCTCAGGCCGCAGTCGATAGATTAACCAATTATATTTCAATCACTTAGCAACAAGCGATCTCCATACCTGTCCCAACGGGCAATTACCAAGCTAAGCACGGTAAACGGCAAAACCAATTGCCTCGTTAAGTACTGAATCCTATCCTCCTCCTGCACTCCAGTGGTGTCCTGCGGAATTTCCTAGCTGCTAGTTCCGCGGCCTCACATCGCCTTTTCGCGATGCTTACTGGGGGTGTGTCTAGCCGCCGAATCTTGGCGCCAGACACGGTTGAATTCGCCGCAGCCATAACCGCTGCGCCGCTTGAAGGAGCACGACATTATGAAGTCTGGTCTGAAATCGATCTTCGGTCTGCAATTGCTCGCCGCTGCCGTAGTGCTGACGGCCTGCAGCGGCTTGCCACAGAGCTCAACCTCCACCGGCGGCACCGGCACGGGCACCGGCACCGGCTTCACCATCGGCGGCACGGTCACCGGCTTGACCGGCACCGGCCTCGTTTTGAAAGACAATGGCAGCGACAATTTGACGATCACCAAGTCCGGAACGTTCGTGTTTCCAACGAGCGTGGCGGCTAATGGAGCTTACGCGGTAACAGTTGCGACCCAGCCGACCAATCCACCGCAAAGCTGCTCGGTGACCGGCGGTTCGGGTACTGCGACGGCCAACGTAACCGCAGTCAGCGTCGCGTGCGTAGTCGCGGCGACCAATGCCACAGTCGGTGTCACCGTCAGCGGGTTAAACGGCACAAACCTTGTGCTCCAGGACAATGGCGGCGACAGCATGACGGTTTCGGCGAATGGTTCTTACACCTTCAAAACGCCCGTGAATGGCGCATATGCCGTCACGGTTCTGACCGAGCCGACATCTCCGAGTCAGCTCTGCACTGTTACAGGCGGGTCGGGAATTGCCACAGCCAATGTCACCGGCATCCCGATCGCCTGCGTGAACAGTTACACGATCGGCGGCAATGTTAACGGTCTCGTCGGCACCGGCCTGGTACTGCAGGACAACAACGCTGACAATCTGGCCATCGCAACGAACGGCGCCTTTGCCTTCAAGAACCAACTTCCTACAGGCGCCGCATACTCCGTGACGGTGCTCACAAACCCCACTTCCGTGCCACAGACGTGCAAGGTTGCCCAGGGTACGGGCTCGGGAACAGCAACGGCACCGATCGCAACCGTAACCATCAATTGCCAGGCGGTGACTTACACCATCGAAGGTCAGGTCGTCGGCCTCGCGGGCCGAACGCCAACGCCTCCGAGCCAGATCAACCTGCCTCTGAATGACAGCAGCTTTCAAATTCAAAACAATCTCGGAAATACCCTGATCGTTCCGACGAACGGTCCGTTCATCTTCGCAACGCAAGAAGCGCTCAACGATCAATATCAGGTCTCTGTGTTCCACGCCGCAAGCAGCCAGACCTACGGCTGCACACTCTGGGGCTATAAAGGTGTCGTCACGGCGAACGTGACGAACATCGTAGTCGATTGCGGTCACGACGACTGGACCTGGATTGACGGTTCGAAGACCGCCGGTACTGTCAGCGCGCCGCAATATGGTGCGTTCCCAGTAACGCCCCCGACGACCACACCAAACCCCTTGACCAATACGCCGGGTGCGCGCTATGGCGCGGCGGGCTGGACCGACCAGTTCGGAAACCTGTTCCTCTTCGGTGGCGACGCTTTTGAACTGAGCAGCTCTACCGACGTCTCCCAGGACGCGCCCAATAATGATATGTGGGTTTGCGTGACATTCGCGGACGGCTGCCAGTGGCAACTCGTCGGTGGTTATGGGCCGAATGGTGGCGCCATACAGGCCAACGCGCAGACTGAAGACCAGTTCGGCGTTTACACCGGCCCGAACCCCATTCCCGGAGCCCGACTAGGGGCGGCTACCTGGACCGATGCCAGCGGAAATTTCTTCCTCTTCGGTGGATCCGACGGCGCTCACTTCCTTAATGATTTTTGGGAGTACAACACGGGTGCCTTCAACGGAAGCAACTACACCGCGACGACGGGCACTTGGACCGTGGTGAGCGGCACCGGCGCAACCGACCAATCCGGTAACTATTCCTCGGGCACCTTGGTTCCTGGCGCTCGCACTAACGCGGTCACTTGGACCGACGCCTCCGGCAACTTCTGGCTCTTCGGCGGATTCGGTTACGACAGCGTGGGTGGTTTCGGCGACCTCAATGACCTTTGGAAATATTCCGGCGGAAATTGGGTTTGGATCTCCGGCGGGAACACCAACAAGGTCAGCCAGGTTGGCATCTACGGAACTCAGGGAACTGCTGCGCCCGGCAACATGCCCGGCAGTCGCCACTCAGCAGTTGGCTGGGCCGACGCCAATGGAAATCTATGGTTGTTTGGCGGAGAGGGCGAAGATGAGACCGGTACAGCTCACGGAATCCTCAACGACCTCTGGATGTACAGCATCACGAATAACCAGTGGACGTATGTCGCAGGCTCGACGGCGGCAAACCAGACTGGCGTTTATCCAACCCAACCCGTCGTTGGCTCAGTAGCCACCACGGCCGCCGCAGGCTCATGCGGATTGGCTGTCGGAGACACCACGCTTGGGAACGACATTGTCTCTTGCTCTCCAATTTCTTTGACTGGCGCGGCGCCTGGTTCACGCTGGGGCGCAAGCGGCTGGATCGACACTAACGGGAGCCTGTGGCTTTTTGGCGGCTGGGGACTCGATTCCACCGGCACGAACGGAAACGGCGCTCTCGACGACCTCTGGGTCTACACGCCGAACGCGACGCCGGGACAACTCGGCACTTGGGCGTGGATCAAGGGCTCGAACACGGGCGCTCAGAGTGGTTCGTATGGAGACGAACTGTTTCCCTGGAAGACCCATAACACTGACACTCCGGGCGGTCGTAGCAACGCCACCTCGTGGACTGACTCGAGCCACCGATTCTGGCTCTTCGGCGGCGAAGGTAACGACGCCACAACCACGACTGGCAGCGGTTACCTCAACGATATGTGGCGCTACGTGCCGTATCAATGAGATCGGTCGTTTAACAACTTGAAAGAAAGAAGCGCCCCGTCTTCCATCCGAAGCCGGGGCGCTTCGCTTTACGCGTTTTCTTTTGCGAGAGTTAGTTTGGTTCCTTCGGCGAATGCACGGAAGTCCTTATCCCGCGTCACAAGCGTGACTCCCGCATCCATGCAAATTTGGGCGATCATCGCGTCTGCCAGACGAGCTCTTCGGCCCTTGGCGAGCAATGATGCACGACACCTGCCCGCCCTGATCCAATAACCTTCCTCGATAGCGACGAGCGGAATGCCACTTAATCGCTCTTCGACGTCCGTGCTCATTTTGGGATCGCTGAAGAGTTCGGTCAGGACGGTCGGAATCATCAACACGTGTTGTTGGCTCAATGCGCTATCAAGCAGTTCGACGTCCCACCCAAGTTGGCCCGCAAGGAACGCGATCCATGTGCTCGTGTCTGCGGCGATCATCGATCATCTTTCAACTGTTCCCAACTCAACGAGAATTTCACTTTCCCGCGTAGCTGTCGCACCTTGGCGTAGGCGTTCGAAGCTGCCACAAGCTGCAGCCCGGTTCGCACGGTCTGCGTGATTCCCGTCCCGCTCGCTTCCTGCGCCTTTTCCAGCAAGTCAGCTGGGACCTCGATCGTGATCTTTCGCGCGGTTCTCATACGGTAAGCATACCATACTGAATACCAGCATCGAGTATGGTATTTCCAGAGCCTTCAGCTCGTGAAGAATTTCTTGGCTGCTTTGCGCAATACTTCAGCAACCCACCTCCGTCGTTGCTTCTTCTCTCTTTTCAGCTAAACTTTCCCGGCAAATAAATCCGCACTTCTCCGAAGGAGCTTCCATGTCCGACTCCGCCGCCACTGGCGCAGAATTCAAGAAACAGCTTCGCGATGGCCAGCCCAAGATCGGCCTCTTCCTTAACTCGCACAGCCCCACCGTCGCCGAGCAGCTCGCTCATTCCGGTTACGACTGGCTGCTCGTCGATACCCAGCACGGCCCGATGGGCTACGAACGACTCTCCACTATGCTCGCCGGTATCGGCAGCGGCGGCGCCAAGAGCATGGTTCGCGTGGGCGGTTACAGCGATCGCGCCGGCATCCAGCAAGCCCTCGACATGGGCGCCGACGGCGTCCTCGTCCCCTACATCAATACCGCCGAAGAGGCCCGCCAGGCCATCAGCTGCACGAAATATCCCACCGCGGGCACGCGTAGCGTCTACTTTCCCCAGCGCAGCATGAACAAGGCAGGCCTTCTCGGTTACGCCGGCGCCGCCAACGACAACCTCATCGTCGCCCTGCAAGTGGAGACCGCCGATTGCATCAAGAACATGACCGAAATCGCCGCCGTCCCCGGCGTGGACATCCTCTTCCTCGGCCAAAACGATCTCTGCATGTCTATGGGCCTCTTCGAGAAATATAAATTCCCAGACATGTACACGTCGCCCGAACTCGGCGCCGCCACCGACAAACTCATCTCCGAAGCCCGCAAGAACAATGTCATTCTCGGACTCTTCCTCTTCGGCACCGCCCGCGTCGGCGAATTCCTCGACAAAGGTTTTACCTTCATCAGCCTGGGCAACGATTTGCATCACGTCCTGACCCAGTCCGGCGCCTACATGAAGGACGTCACCAACATCGCCAAAGACAAATCCAAAAACTGGAAGCCACGCCCCAGCGCCCTGCTGTAAGCTCGGCCCGGTGGCGCCGGCACCCCTGCCAGCGTTTTTCCGCTCCGCCACGAACCACCGATCCGCTAAGCACGTACATGTAGGGGCGCAGCATGCTGCGCCCCTTGTCCGCACAACCTCTCGATCCTGGGCCCTCAGCGCCTCCAAGAATCGGCCGCTCGCCTCTGCGCCAGGCATATTCCCAAATCGGGAATAAATAACCGGCGTTTGCCCCTTGACAAACGTAACTAAATAAGTATATTAGAAGTTAAAAAGAAATCCTCGCGTTCGAATTACATAATCCCAACATGCAGGGTCATTTACGCGAGGAACAAGCCTTCCTGTACGCCCTAAACCCCCTAGAATCACATTCTTAGAGCAAGTAGAGGTCTAAACGCTTTAGAATCACATTCTTGCACAAAAACACCCGGGGGGGGGAGGGTGCTGGCCCGAGTCAATCCGGCAGCGTCGCCTCGCCTGTGATTGAGAGCTGCGTGTGAGCGCCTGTGGTGTCTGGCGTTCCCGCTCGCTGCACCGGTTGACCGCTACCGATCCAGGCATCGACCGGCCCCGCGACAACGCGACGCTTCCCTTCCGGATCGACGATGCTCAGGTCGCGATTGTCGAGCGTAAACGTGATCGTTTTGTGCTCGCCCTTTTCGAGGTGTATGCGTTGGAATCCCTTGAGCGCGCGAATCGGCGCACCCGCCACACCGGGATGCGTCAGGTAAAGCTCCACGACTTCGTCACCTGCCATGGCGCCGGTATTCTTTACATCGACGGAAATCTTCGCACCGTCAGTCGCGGCGATTTTCGCGTTTTCAAAGCGGCCGCCAGTGTATGAGAACGACGTGTAGCTGAGTCCATAGCCGAACGGATACAACGGCTCGCCATCGAAATAGCGATACGTGCGCTTCGCCATCGAGTAGTCCTCGAACGGCGGAAGCTGATCGACGGATTTGTAAAACGTAACCGGCAAGCGGCCCGCCGGACTGAAGTCGCCTGCAATCGCGCCGGCAACTGCTGTGCCGCCTTCTTCCCCTGGATACCACGCTTCGAGAATCGCAGGCAGATTCGCGTCGGCCCAGTTGATCGAAAGCGCGCTGCCGTTCATCAGCACGAGAACGACAGGCTTGCCCGCGGCGTGAATTTTCTCGAGCAGCTTTTCTTGCGGCGCGGGCAGATCGATCTTCGTGCGATCGCCGCCGGCGAATCCGTCCGCATCGACTTTCATCTCTTCGCCTTCGATGCGAGCGGAAAGCCCCATCGCGACGATCACAACATCGGCGTTGCGCGCGGCATCAACCGCTTCGCGCTCCGCTTGATCCGGCGGGCTCCAGATGAAGCGCGCTTCCGCGCTGCGGACGTCCTGGAAATACTCGATCTTCACGTTGTATGCGTGGCCTTGCTCCAGATGCATCTGCTTCGTCTCGATGGAAGCGGGATGATGCACGCGCCAGTCTTCGACGATGAGATTGCCGTCGATCCAGACGCGGTAGCCGTCTTGCCCGCTGAAACCGATGAAGTAATCGCCGGTCGCCGGAGGAACGAGAACGCCGGTCCATCGCGCGGAATAATTCTTCAAAAGTTGCGGCGACATTCCTGTGTCGCCCCACGTGAAATTAATCGTCGCGTCGGTGCGCGAAAGCGTCGGCGCACCTTCGACCTTCATATTGTTGAAGTAATCGGCGTGCAGTCCATGCTCTTTGCACGACTCATCCGTGCAAAGCGCTTCGGTCGGAATGGGTTTCTGCACCGGGCTGACAAGTCCGGTGCCTTCGACGTAAGTAACTTGGGAATTCGGGAACCGCTTCTTCAGGCCCGCGAGAATCGTGACAGGTTTGGACGGCACGCCATTGTAGTTCCCTTCGAGGGCATCGAGATTGTCGGCGTTGGGCCCGATCACGGCGATGTTTGCAGGCTCTTTCTTCAGCGGAAGGAATCCATCTTTGTTCTTGAGCAGGACGATCGCTTCCTGTGCAACGCGCAACGCCAGTTGGCGATGTGCTTCCGTGTCGTTGTCCGCAGGAGTGATCTTGGAATACGGAACATCCGACTTCGGGTCGAACATCCCGAGGCGGAAACGCGCGCTGAACAGGCGGTAGAGCGCTTGATCGAGGTCGGCTTGCGGCAGCAAGCCTTGTGTCACCGCGTTAACGATCGCGGTGCGCTCGGTTGCCATATTGCGCCGGTAATCGCCGCAGATCACGTCCATACCGGCTTTGAAGGAAACGGCAACGCCTTCCTCAGCGGTGGGAGCGAAGTGATGACCACCGAAAACATCGGCGATCGCGCCGCAATCGGAGACCACGTAGCCTTTGAATCCCCAGTCGTGTCGCAGATGGTCTTCGAGGAGGAATGTATTCGCGCAGGCAGGCTGGCCGTTCAGCGAATTGTACGCGCACATCACGGATTCGGCTTTGCCGTGAATGACGGTGGCGCGAAACGCCGGGAAATATGTGTCTTCCATGTCATGGCGCGACGCGATGACGTCGACGGTGTGGCGCGTCGATTCCGGGCCGCTGTGTACTGCGTAGTGCTTCGGCGTCGCGACGGTCTTGAGATACTTCGGATCATTTCCCTGCAAACCGGTGACGAACGCTACGCCCATTCGCGCTGTCAGGAATGGGTCTTCTCCGTAGGTTTCCTGGCCGCGGCCCCAGCGAGGGTCGCGAAATATATTGATGTTGGGAGACCAGACGGTGAGACCGCGATACCAATCCGTCGAGCCGTCAGGCTTCACGGTGGCGTAGTATTTGGCGCGAAATTCGGTGCTGATGACGTCAGCGACTTCGTGCATTAGCGGCGCGTCGAACGTTGCCGCGAGGCCGATGGCCTGGGGGAACACGGTGGCGATGCCGGCGCGCGCAACGCCGTGCAAACCCTCATTCCACCAGTTGTATTCGGGGACGCCGAGCCGAGGGATCGCCGGCGCGGTGTGACCGACCTGCGCGGCCTTCTCTTCCAGCGTCATTCGCGAAATCAAATCTTTGACGCGTTGGTCGGTCGGCAGATTCGGATCCTTATATGGCACGTTGTCCGGCACCCGGTCCTGCGCGAATATCGGCGGAGCGATTCCGATGGTCGCGATGATGGCCAGGAAAATTGCTGTGGCAAAGATTTTCGTTTTCATTTTTTCACCGGATATTCATGGGCTACGGAATGCGTGACCGAACGGACCGCTTTCCAAAACGGAACGACTGCGTCCAATGCCGCGAAGCATCGGAAGAGACAATTTTTAACATCGCTGATTTTGCTTTTCCAAAATGAAACTTGCCGTGAAGAAGATTTTCTGGTGCAAAGACGGAATGAAGAGGATGGCGCGCAAACGAAAGAGAGAACTTCACTTAGCGGCGTGGCGAATCCGAACGGGTTTGGGACAGCAACGATTTTGCGGACTTCGTTCGTGTACAATCGTGAACCTCCACGGAAATCGCGTGGAAGTGGCGGAGTATAGCACCGTTAACGTACACGGAAAAAGCGCCGCGTGCGATGTTCGCGCAGGTAGCTGACGTAAGATGTCCCGGGAGTTGTGCCGATGGGCAAGGAACGACACGGAATTCATTTGATCGCCGAGATGGCGAACGTGTCGATCGGCACCGTCGATCGTGCGCTGCACGGGCGCGGCGGAATCAAGGATGCGACGCGCCAGCGCATATTGCAGATTGCGCGGCAGATCGGATACACGCCCAATCTTGCGGCGCGGGCGCTGTCGGTAACGAAGTCGAGCGCGCGCATCGGCGTCTGCATGCCGCGCGAAATCCATTTTTTCTATGATCAACTGTGGAGCGGCGTGCTGGATGAGGCGAAACGCGTCGCCCAACTCGGCATTCAGTTCGTGAACCGACCGGTTCAATCGCTGGGCACCGATGAGGCCGCTGCGTTCAAGGATCTGATTCAGAACGGCGTGGACGGAATCATCCTGACCGCGGGAAACCCAAAGGAATTGAAACCGCTGATCGATGACGCCGAGGAGAACGGCATCCCGGTCGTCTGCGTTTCGACCGATGCGCCCGAAAGTCGAAGGTCGTGCATTGTAAGTGTGGAACCGTACCTGAACGGCTGCCTAGCCGGGGAGCTCATGGGCAAAACCGTTCCGCCGGGGTCGAAAGTGGCGGTTGTGGCCGGAATGCTGACGGCGGAGGACCACCGCAAGAAGACGGACGGGTTCTCGGAAACCTTTCCGAAGCACTGCCCAGGGGGCAAGATCGCGGCGGTCATTGAAGGTCACGAAGACGAGGACGAGAGTTTCCAGAAGACTTTCGATCTGCTGCGACGGACGCCGAGCATCGTCGGCCTCTACGTGAACACGGTGAACTGCTTGCCGGTCTGCAGAGCGCTCGGCGCGAGAGGATTGGCCGGCAAAGTCAGGCTCATCACCACTGACCTTTTTGCGGAAATGTCATCGTATTTTCAAAAAGGAACGATCACCGCGTCGATCTATCAGCAGCCCCATCGGCAGGGGCAGCTAGCGGTGAGAATTCTTGCGGATAACCTGACGACAAAGGTGAGTTTTCCACCCGCTATGCACCTGAGTCCGGGGGTGGTTATGTCGTCAAATCTGCATGTTTTTCGAGAAATGAGAATGACCGATTTGAAGCTCGGCGAAGCCATCTCCAAGGCCTCCCGTTAGGGGTAAAACCGGGCGTAACGAGTTGTAAAACAGAGTAACGAACGTTACAAACCCACAGGGCTCCCTTAAGTCTTTTATAATAATAGACATAACTGGCTAGAGGTAACGTTCACGACGCATGTTTCGCGGAACGGAAGTTAAGAGACGGGGGAGTACCCTGATGCAAAAACGGTGTACAAAATCGTTTAACCGCTTCACCGAGCAAACTTGTGACTAGTTAGAATCGAAAAAAATGCTTGACACCGGGGGCCCAAACGGAGGAATCTCCGTGTACGTTAACGGCGATACCAAATCGTCGTGGGGTGTAGGAGGCACGTAAATGCATCTATTTTCCTCGTGTGGTCGGAGT
>Ga0209006_10005230_pt1 | contig 11781 bp, 12 predicted proteins | sample JacPin_JW_Ref_O2_FD_188567 | JGI IMG/M metagenome (GOLD analysis project Ga0209006, IMG submission 188567) | Forest soil microbial communities from Algoma, Ontario, Canada - Jack Pine, Ontario site 1_JW_Ref_O2 (SPAdes) (version 2) | ecosystem: Environmental > Terrestrial > Soil > Boreal... | reverse complement strand
CACCATCGCCGACATGGCGGTCTGGCCGTGGTACGGCGCGCTCGCCAAGGGATTGATGTACGAAGCCGGCGAGTACCTACAGGTGGCCGAGTACAAGAACGTCCAGCGCTGGACCGATGCGATCGCCGAGCGACCGGCAGTGAAGCGCGGGCGGATGGTGAACCGTATCGTTGGCGACCCGGCGAGCCAGCTGCACGAACGGCACGAGGCGAGCGACTTCGACACCAACACGCAGGACAAAGTCGCCGCGGCCGGCACGCAATGAATAAGATCACGCCTAGAGACTTCCGAAATGCCTTCGTTGCGGTCATGCAAGCGGAGCGCGACGGCTTTCGCACCGCGGTGGGATTCGAGACCAAATCGTATAATTTCTACATGCGCACCACCATTTATCCGAGAGTTGCGCGGCAATTAGGGTTGCTGTCATGGAACAAGGAGTACTACACGCTTGACGGAATGCTGTACGAGAAGCGCGGCATGGACGACACCGGGAAGTACGCCACTTATGCGAATTGGATTTCCGTGGCAATAGAGCACGAAAACGACAGTTCTCGTGCCCACGAGAAGATGAATAAGCTCCAGTCCTTCAACGCGCCGCTGAAGGTATTGATCACCTACGCCGCTGATGGCCCCGCTACCGAAACCCTGCTGCGAAAGTACGAGGGCCTCATAAAGACCTCGGACGTGTTCAATGACGTGGCCACTCTGCGCCAGCAACTCGTCATCCTGGGAACACCAAAAACCGTTCGTGAATGGCAATTCTACTGCTACGAAAATGACGGATTCGTTCTGATGCTACCGAATTAGCGGCGCCACTGCCGTCTTGCAGCGCGCATAAACTGCGTTTGCCGCCGCCGCTCCCCGCGAGCTCTCTCCATTGTTCGCCGTATCGAACAGCCTGTACGGATTATAGCCAATTGTCGAACGAACCGACGGCGACTAACATGATGTCGATCCAATCCAAGAGGAGTTTTACCATGCCGAGCATCGATAAATCCGGCACTTTCAAGCTTGGCGACCGCATCGTGAAGCGTCTCGGCTACGGTGCCATGCAACTCGCAGGACCTGGCGTCTTCGGCCCGCCCAAGGATCGTGATGCGGCGGTCGCGGTATTGCGCGAGGCCGTCGCAAGCGGAGTGAATCACATCGACACCAGCGACTTCTACGGCCCGCACGTCACCAATCGGCTGATCCACGAGGCGTTGACGCCCTATCCCGACGATCTCCTGATCGTCACCAAAGTCGGCGCTCGTCGCGGCGAAGATGGATCGTGGTTTCCGGCTTTCTCGCCCGAGGAACTGACGCAGGCGGTGCACGATAATCTGCGTAACTTGCGCCTCGACGTCCTGGACGTGGTCAACCTCCGAGCCATGTTCGATGTCCATGGCCCTGCCGAAGGATCGATTGAGGCATCGCTCACGGCCGTCGCCGAACTGCAGCGAAAGGGCTTGGTCCGTCACATCGGCCTGAGCAACGTCACGCCCGCGCAGATCGAGGAAGGGCGCCGGATCGCACCGATCGTTTGCGTACAGAACTACTACAATCTCGCGCACCGATCCGACGATGCCTTGATTGACGATCTGGCCCGCCGCGGCGTCGCCTATGTGCCGTTCTTTCCGCTTGGTGGATTCCATCCGCTGCAATCGACTACCCTGGGCGAGGTCGCTGCACGTCTTGGTGCTACGCCGATGCAGGTCGCGCTCGCGTGGCTGCTCCGACGTGCCCCCAACATCCTTCTGATCCCCGGAACATCATCCGTCGCACACCTGCGGGAGAATCTCCGCGCAGCCCAGCTTGACCTGCCGAAGAATGAACTCGCCGTGCTCGACGCTATTGCCGCAAGCGCCGAGACAGCGTAGCGCGGGCAGCGGCTCAAGCGGCCGAGCCGGCACGATCAAGCTTTGCCATGTATGCTCACAAACGCGCAAAGATCGGAGAATTGTTTTTGACGCATAATCATCGACGCGACCGAGCCGCTGAGCATACCGACTCGTCCAATGATTCGCTGACCCGGCGGGATTTCTTTCGGGGGGCCGGCTTAACGGGCCTGACGGCGGCGGCATCTCCGTTGAGTCTATTCAACGAAGACGCCAACGCGGCGACGGCCGACGGCACCCCGGAGCAGATTCATCTCACCTGGGGTGATGATCCTTCGAGCAGCGTTTTCGTCTCTTGGTGCTCGCCTGCGCAAGCGGTCAACCCTCGAGTACTTGTGGGAGGCGAGTCCATCGAGAAGCACACCATCCACGGCATTCAGCGAACCTACACCGACGGACTCAACGGTCAGACGGTGTTCACGTATCACGCGAAACTCGATGGACTGCATCCCGGCTCAACGCTTCACTATACGGTAACGGCGGACAATGACCGTAATCGGGCGCGGCCATTCACGGCGACATTTAGGACGCCGCCGCGGGGTCGGGTCGCATTCCGCTGGACCAGCTACGGTGACTTGGCAACACCGGTGACGTCGTGGGTGCTTTCATCGCCTCAAAGCCGATTTGCGGTGGAGGCAGTGGAACGATTTGAACCGCTGTTTCACTTACTCAACGGGGATCTCTGCTACGCCAACCTGAATCCCTTGGCGCAGCCGGCGGTATGGTCCGATTTTGGCAACAACGTCCAAGTTTCCGCCGCGAATCGTCCGTGGATGCCATGTCCGGGCAATCATGAGATTGAGTTCGCCAACGGCGTTCAAGGATTTAATTCCTACCTCACGCGTTACTCGTTGCCGCACAACGGCACCGCTTTTCAGGGGTTGTGGTACCGCTTTCAAGTGGGCTCGGCGCTGTTCATTTCGCTCTCGGCCGATGATGTGATCTATCAAGACAGCGGGGCGTTTTGTGCGGGGCCCGAGCCGCTGCGACCCGCGCCGAGCACCGGCAATGCGCCGATCGAGCCGGGAACCTCCCTCTATATTCACGGTTACAGCGGTGGTGCACAGACGCGTTGGCTCGAGGAAACTTTGGCTGCGGCATCGAAGGACGACGGTATCGATTGGATCATCGTGCAAATGCATCAGGACGCGATGAGTTCGTCGGAGAACGGCAATGGCTCCGATAGGGGAATTCGCGAGGCTTGGCTGCCGCTTTTCGATCGTTACGGCGTTGATCTGGTGCTTTGTGGTCATGACCACGACTACGAACGAACGTGGCCGGTCCGCGGGTGCAATCATCACGTTGGCCGCGACGCGATCACCGGCGCCCCTGTGGACACCTGTCAGCCGAACCCGACCATGACTACCAACCCGGTGGACGGCAAATTCGACACGAGCAGCGGTACGATTCATCTCATCTTGGGCGGCGGGGGCACCAGCGCGCCCCTGGATGCCTATGGGCAAAATCCCGCGACCGGAGTGCCGCAGGCCAAAGTCATCACCAGGGCAAATCGCCCGATACCGGGCGAGACGCCCGGAACCTTCAAAAAGACCGGCGCCGATGCGCTGGAAGACGCCGTCTGGTCGGCGCGGCGCGACACGGACACCGGTTATGGTATTGCCGTGTTTGATTTAGAGCCGGGAACCCCGCGGACTAAGACATCGATCACCGTGCGCTACTACCATGCCCTGGGAGCGGACCGGGCCCCAACCTCCGACTACGAATTGTTCGAAACCTTGGTGCTGGCGAAAGACCGGCGTCAAGTATCGCGCTGATTCACGGATGTCATGTTTCCGCGTTATGATGCGTTCTTTTTGGAGAGCGGTAACATGGCGAAGGCGAGGCGGAAACTAGTGGCGTGGTCGAGGGACGATGTCAAGAATCTACGGGCGTTTGCGAAGAATCGGTTGTCTGGGACTCAGACGGCGAAGAAGTTGCGTCGGTCGCCGGGCGCGGTGGCGCAGAAGGCGATGAAATTGGGAATTCGGTTTCGTTCCATAAGAAAGAAGTCGGGCTAGGCAGGTTGCCCGGTGCGAGTTTGATCTGATAGCGCTACAGACCTCGCCCTTCAGGGCGAGGAAGGATAGCGTGGGGCCTTGCGGCCCCGACACCGTCGGAGCAAGCATTCACTATTTTTTGGTGTGAGAGGGTTCGGGATCGACGACGTCGCCTTTGCGCGGAAATTCCTCGCGAGGAATGCGTTGCGCTGTTCCCGGCAAGGGCGGTTCCCGAACCTCATCGCCCGACGGCCCGCTGGGGTCATCCGGATCGATCGGCGGGTTCGTATGCATTGGCGATGCTCCTCAGTTGGGTGTGGCCGATGGTAAAACTCCTCGGGCACAAAACCAAGGTGCAACGCCCAGGCCTCTCCGTGGGAATCGGCTGACGCCCGTTGCATCGCTCGTGAAATGGTAGGGGCCGCATGGACCGCCATTGTCGGGTGCTATCCGATTATTTGGACTTGCGCCATACGCTCGCCAACCACGGCTGCTGTTCGCGCGGCAATCCCGTGGGCCGATAGTAGTGCTCGATCTCCGTGAAACCCGCATCTGATAGGTAGCGACGCCAGCCGTCGAGGTCATGGTAGACGCCGTAGCGCTCCCCGTTCCAGCCTTCGTCATTCTGACCGCGTGGATTTGAACTGAATAGCACGCTCGCAGGCTTCAGCGCGACGTGCAGCTGTCGCAGCACGCGCGGCAGTTCTTGCGACGGCACATGAAACAGCGACGCATTGGCGAAGATGCCGTCAAAACAATTACTGGGAAGTTCGAGGGCCAGGAAATCCTGCTGCCACACGTCGCAGCCGGTGTCGGCGCGCGCCATGGCGACAAAGGCGGCGGAACCGTCGAGTCCGATGACTGTGTGTCCGAGCGCAGCCAACGTTCTTAGATCGCGGCCGGGACCGCAGCCAAAATCCAGAATGGTGAAGGGCGGTGGGCCTTCCATATGCCTCAACAGCGCCGCGATGTTTTGGCTGACGTCGTGGTCCCGCGTGCCGGCACGAAATTCCGCGGCGCGACTCTCGTAGTAGGCGAGCGTCCGCGTGGCAGTAGCGCCTGCGAGGTGCAACTCAAGGTCTTTGCCGTGCATGCGGTGAGCTTAGCAATTTTATACCTTGAGGTGCCGATAAGATCTGCGCCGTACGGTACCAGTTGGTACACTCATGAGAGGGGTTCGGCAGTTTCGCCGTGTCATTTGAATACCCGCCATGCCAGACTTCAGGTATTCGTTCCCCGCCGTCCGGATTGCCGCGGTCTTAGTCGGATTATCCCTTACGGTCGGTGGTGCGCTATTGCGGGCTGCGGATAACGCCAATTCCACCTACGACCTCATCATCGAGCACGGCCGAGTCGTCGACGGCACGGGGGCACCCTGGTTTGCCGCAGACGTCGGTATCCGCGCGGGACACGTCGCCGCGATCGGGCGGCTCGACAAAGCCACGGCCAGGCAACGCATCGACGCCGCGGGACGGGTCGTTGCGCCGGGGTTCATCGACATGCTCGGTCAGTCCGAACTCACGCTGCTCGTGAATCCGCACGTGCCTTCAAAGATCTTCCAAGGAATCACGACGGAGATCACCGGCGAGGGGCAGTCCGTCGCGCCGGTCTCTGCTGCGATCGCCAAGGAAGCTGCGCCCCGTTTCCGCCATTACGGGATTACGCAGGACTGGACGGACTTCACGGGATATTTCGCGCGGGTCGAGAAGCAGGGAGCCGGCATCAACATCGGAACGTACGTCGGCGCGACTACGGTGCGGGAGATGGTGATCGGATTCGCAGACCGCGCGGCAACTCCGGACGAGTTGTCCCGCATGCAGGCATTGGTGGCCGCGGCGATGCGTCAGGGCGCTCTCGGACTGTCGAGTGCCTTGGAATACGCTCCTGCACCCTACGCCAGCACCGAGGAGTTGATCGCGCTCGCAAGCACCGCGGCGCAGTTCGGCGGGATCTACGCGACCCATATGCGGTCCGAACAGGAATCCATCATGGCTGCGATCGACGAGACGATCCGCATTGGTCGCGAGGCGCGTATTCCGGTCGAAATCTGGCATCTCAAGGCCGGCGGCGTTGCGAACTTCGGCCTCATGCCGGAAATCGTCGCGCACATCGAGCGCGCGCGTGCCGCGGGCGTGGACATTGCGGCCGATACCTATGCCTATCCGGCTTGGTACAACGAGTTCTCGGCATTCATTCCTCCCTGGGCGCACGACGGCGGTAACGCGAAGCTCATCGAGCGGCTCCAAGACCCTGCGACGCGTGCACGCATCAAGACGGAACTCGCCGCCCCGGCGCATGACTGGGACAACGAATGGCAGTCGGTTCCAGGGCCGGAAGCGATCCTCATCACGACCGTACTCAATCCGAAACTGGCGGGTCTCCAAGGCCGCAGCCTCGCCGAGATCGCGAAGGAGCGGGGCAAGGGCCCCGAGGACACGCTGTTCGACATCCTCGTCGAGGACGGCGCACAAACGTACGTGGCCGTGTTCGGCATGAGCGAGCCTGACGTTGCGCTCGCTGCGGTTCAGCCCTGGGTTTCATTCTGCAACGATAGCGAGGGTACTTCGCCTGACGGTCTACTGGGCACTGAATTCCCTCATCCACGCGCCTATGGAACCTTTCCGCGGGTGCTGCGGAAATACGTGCGCGAGGAACGTCGAATGTCCCTCGAAGAGGCCATCCGTAAATTCACGAGCCTGCCTGCTTCCCGAGTACGTCTGAACGATCGGGGAGTCCTCAAGGTTGGGCTTTGGGCCGACATCGTGGTGTTTGATCCGGAACAGATCACGGACAAGGCCACTTTCACCGCGCCGAAACAACTCTCGATCGGCATGCAGTGGGTGCTCGTCAATGGGGTGCCGGTTATCGCCAATGGAGTTGCGACCGATGCGCTGCCCGGCCGGGTTCTGCGCGGGCAGGGCTACCAGCCAACACACTGACGAGCGGGCGGTTGAGGAGATACGGTGACCACAGGAGCCGCCGGCATCCTCGTTGCGGGCGCAAAAGTTGCCTCGCTTGCGCGATCATTTGGCCGGCTGTATAGTTATAATATAACTAGTGTTATATAGACTATGACAAAGATCATCAAACGTTCGCCCATCGCGCTCGCGGCGCTGGCCATGCTGTACGAAGCCCCCATGCACCCGTATCGCATGCAACAACTCATCAAGGAACGCGGCAAAGATGAGGTCATCAACGTCGGCCAACGGGCGAGCCTCTATCAGACAATTGGACGCCTGGAACGCGAGGGGCTGATCCGCGCACGGAAGGTGACCCGTGACGAGAACCGCCCTGAGCGCACGGTCTATGAGCTGACCGATGCCGGCCGGGCGATCACGCTCGACTGGATGCGGGAGATATTGTCGACACCTGCGCGCGAGTTTCCTGAATTCCCGGCGGCTATTTCTTTTCTGCCCCTGCTCACACCCAAGAACGCGCTGCGTCAACTGGAGTTGCGAGCCCTCGCGCTGCAAGCCGAGATTGAGCGCCTCGACGAACAATGCAGGCTCGCAAGCGCCGTTCCCAGGCTCTTTCTCCTGGAAATGGAACTCCTTCGGGCCACATATGCCACCGAGCGGTCCTGGGTCGAATCGGTCGTCCACGACCTGCGGTCCGGAACGCTCACATGGAGCAAGCCTTGGCTTAGAAAAATCGCCGCCCAATTCGCCCATCAACCAGTCGCCCCCGAATAGGAGCCGCCGCGTCCTGCCATGCAGAATTCCTCATTGCACGTATTGATTGTCGGCGCCGGAACCGGAGGTCTCGCCTTGGCGCACGGTCTCAAGCAAGCCGGAATCCGTGTTTCGGTCTTTGAGCGCGACCGCACGCCCCGGGACGCCCAGGGCGGCTATCGCGTCGGCATCAGTCCGGCCGGGAGCCGGGCTCTCAAGGCATGTATTCCATCGTCGCTCTATGATCTCTTCGTCGCCACCTGTGCTCGGGCACCGCGTTATTTCAACATGCTGACCGAACAATTCTCTGAACTCGTGAGCCTGGAGCTTACCGGCGAGGCGGCGGACCCGGTCGATGGGGAGAAGAACGTCAACCGGATGACTTTACGGCGGGTGCTGCTCAGGGGTCTCGAGGGCATCGTAGCGTTCGACAAGACTTTTCGCCGCTATACGCAGCTTCGCGACGGCACCGTCACGGTTCAGTTCGAGGACGGGACGGAGGCCACGGGCGATGTACTCATCGGCGCGGATGGTGCCGGCTCACGCGTGCGCAAGCAACGGCTCCCCCATGCACATCATGCAGACACGGGCATGTTGTCGATCGGGGGCAAATTGCCGATGACGGCGCGGAGCAAGTCCCTGCTGAGCGACAAAATGTTCAATGGGATGTCGATGATTATGGCGCCCAAGGGGGTGGGTGCGATCATTCATGCGCTGGAGTTCACGTGGAATCGCCCTAGTGCGAAACCCGGTCTGAACGCAGCATGTGATGATTTCAGGGCGCGTTGGCCTGATTTTCCCGACGACGGCACGGAGGACTACATCGGCTGGGGACTGTGGGCATCGCGAGCGCAATTCCCGCTTGATACGCCCACACTGACTGGGGCGGATCTGGTGCGCCGAGCGGGAGAAATGACGCGCCGCTGGCATCCGAACATTCAGCAATTGATACGGTCGACCGATCCGGCGACGGTCGCCTGGATCAACATCCGCACCTCCGTGCCGATTCCTCCATGGGAAAGCTCGCACGTTACCTTGCTCGGCGATGCGATTCACACCATGACGCCGGGGCGCGGCGCCGGCGCCAACACGGCCTTGCGGGACGCCGCCCTGCTTTCCAAGATGCTAGAGGAGGTCCACCGAGGCGAGAAACCGCTGGTCGAGGCGATAGGCGAGTATGAACGGGAGATGCTGCGCTATAGCACCGAGGCTGTATTGAAATCTCGGCAACAAATGAATGCAGATGACTTGCTTCACAAGCCGGTACTCGGGCGAGTGCAGCTCGCCGTCATGAGAGGCGGCATGCGCATCGTCAACGCTTCTCCGATGCTGAAACGGCGAATCACCCAGTCCATTCTTCGGACGCGGGGAGCAAATTAGGGGGCCGTTTCAGTTCGATGACGGCGCGGCGTCGACCTGCTGTCCGATCGCCAGTTCATCAAAGATGTGCAAGAATCGGCCGCGTACCCCAATCAACCACGGGAGCACCGAAATGGCCAAGAAAGCTTCATCCGAACGCAATGATGCGAAGAATCGCCGAAGCGCAGCGTTGATAACGCCCTCGGATCTGGGGGCGAAGGCATCGAAAGACATCGCTGGCGGAATGAATGCCATCTTGGCCGACGTGTTTTCGCTTTACCTGAAAACCAAGAATTTCCATTGGCACATGAGCGGACCGCACTTCCGCGACTACCATTTGCTGCTGGACGATCAGGCCGATCAACTTTATGCAATGACCGATCCGATTGCCGAGCGAATCCGAAAGACCGGCGGTTCGACCTTGCGATCGATCGGGCATATATCGCGACTGCAACGCATCAAGGACAACGATGCAGATTACGTCGAGCCGCTCGATATGCTGGCGGAGCTGCGCGAGGACAATCAGACGTTGGCGGCGAGACTGCGAGAGGTGCACGACATGGTCGACGAGCACCGCGATATCGCCACCGCCAGCCTGATCGAGAACTGGATCGATGAGACGGAACGCCGCACGTGGTTCCTATTCGAATCCAGCCGTCGCGGTGACGCGACGGGTCACTGAGACTCCACGCGGCACGGTGCGCGGCGGAGCCCGGCGCCTGCCGGGACTCATGAGCGTCGTAGAGTGACGCGAAGTGTTGAATGGATATTCGGCGTTTAGTCGTACCGCTGCGAATATGTTTCGGGCTATTGGCAATCGTGGCGATCGGCAGCCAGTTTCTAATTCACCTCAGCCTGGGTTTGGATGTCGTCAATTTTTTCAGCTACTTCACCAATCTGGCAAATCTATTGGCCGCGGCCACCTTGCTGATCGGAGCGCGGATGTCGCTCAGGGCGGAAGAGTGCACGGGTTTCGACGTTCTGCGCGCGATGGCGACCGTGAGCATGGTGGTGGTCGGCATCGTGTTTTCAGTGCTGCTGCGAAATGCTGATCTTGGGTCGCTTCAGCGCTGGGTCAATGTCGTGGTTCACTACGTGATGCCCTGTGCGATCGTCGCGGACTGGATGCTATGGCCGCCAAAGTATCCGCTCCGATCTCGCGAGCTTCTCTTGTGCCAGATAGCGCCCGCTGCATACCTCGCGTACGTCCTCATTCGCGGCGCCTGCATCGGGTGGTATCCGTATCCCTTCTTCAATCCGGCTGCGGTGGGAGGGTATGGGATTGTCGCGATATTCGCGATTGGAATAGCGTGTATCTTTTTGTTGGGCGGCCTCCTGCTTTTTTGGGTTGCAAGGCGCCTACTTTAGGTCGCTGGGAGCCAGAGAGGGGGGCTGCGACGGAGCAGGCAACGGAGGGTTCCGAATGGAGTTCTCGCTTTCCGCGAACTCCGTGTGACCGGCGGCTCGCGCAAAGAATACAATTGCGGCATGTCCTCCATCGTCATGCAAACGGCCGTGCTGACCGCCCACCCTTCGACCTCCAGCGACGCCGTGCGCGGACTCGGGGTCCAGCTGCGAGCCGAAGAACCCGGCATTCTCGTGTTCCAGTATTCACTCGACGCGGATATGTCGCGCGTCCGCGTTCCCCTGTCCGTCGGAGGTCGACGGGCGGACGCCCTATGGAAGCACACGTGCTGCGAGGCGTTTGTCGCGCCCGTGGATGCGCCCGGCTACCACGAATTCAATTTCTCGCCGTCGCTCGACTGGGCGATCTACCGGTTCAGTTCCTACCGGGAGGGTATGTCGCCCGCCGAGATCGGCCGGCCTCCGGAAATCTCCGTGCGCCAGGGCGGCGATGGGCTAGAGCTCCAGGCGGCGGTGCGATTGGGGGATCTGGCTGATTTGCGCGACGCTCGTCATCTGCGGATCGCTCTGGCCGCGGTCATTGAAGACGACAATGGTAGGCTTTCGTACTGGGGGCTGCGGCACCCGCCCGGCAAACCCGATTTTCACCACCCGAACGGATTCGCACTGGAAGTTGTCCGCTCATGAAGTTTGGAATCGACCGACTTATCGAAGAGCCCAGCCTGCGCAAGCCGTTGGCGGGACGGCGCGTGGCGCTATTGGCGCATCCCGCTTCGGTAACCCGCAACCTGGTCCATTCCCTCGATGCGCTGGCGACGCTCGGCGACGTACGCCTGAGCGCGGCGTTCGGCCCGCAGCACGGGCTGCGCGGGGACAAGCAGGACAACATGATCGAGTCGCAGGACTACATCGACCCGGTGCACGGCATTCCGGTCTTCAGCCTTTACGGTGAAGTACGCCGGCCGACGGCGGAAATGATGGATACCTTTGACGTCCTACTCGTTGATTTGCAGGACCTCGGGTGCCGAATCTACACCTTCGTCACCACGCTGCGCTACGTGCTCGAGGCGGCTGCGAAGGAGCACAAGGCCGTGTGGGTTCTGGATCGCCCGAACCCTGTAGGCCGGCCCGTGGAAGGGCTGACCCTTAAGGTAGGCTGCGAAAGCTTTGTCGGCGCCGGTGCGATGCCGATGCGTCACGGCCTGACACTCGGAGAGCTTGCACGGTGGTTCGTGGAGACCCTGCATCTGGACGTCGACTACCGTGTCGTGCCGATGGAGGGTTGGGAGCCGAACGCAGCCCCGGGATATGGGTGGCCGCTCGGCGGGCGGACGTGGGTCAACCCGAGTCCCAACGCGCCCAATCTCTGGATGGCGCGCTGCTATCCAGGCTCGGTGATGCTCGAAGCCACGACGTTGTCGGAAGGTCGAGGGACCACGAGGCCGCTGGAGCTGTTCGGTGCACCCGATCTGGACGTTCGGGCATTGTTGGCGGAAATGCATTCGCTCGCAG
>Ga0209006_10005229_pt1 | contig 11781 bp, 9 predicted proteins | sample JacPin_JW_Ref_O2_FD_188567 | JGI IMG/M metagenome (GOLD analysis project Ga0209006, IMG submission 188567) | Forest soil microbial communities from Algoma, Ontario, Canada - Jack Pine, Ontario site 1_JW_Ref_O2 (SPAdes) (version 2) | ecosystem: Environmental > Terrestrial > Soil > Boreal... | reverse complement strand
CAGCTGCCGCCCGAGCCGGTATCCTGGACGATCTGCAAGGTGCCTGCGGGCAGCCCCGCCGGCATCACGCCGGAGCGAAAGGGGCTGATCTTGAACAGCAGAGAGTTTCGGACACGGAGCGGGTCGAGCAAGGCGAGCGACAAGTATCCCGAATAACTTAAGTCGCGCGTCCAAACGTAGGTCCACTTCTCGCCGGTCTGGAAGCATTCGCAGAGGATGGGTTGGCCCGCATTGTAGGCCGTGTCACGGATCGAGCTCACGCTATCCAGGCGCGCATCATCGATGGCCTGAGCAAAAAGCGCATCGAACAGCAGGCTGGAGCTGTGCACGGCCGGTGCGCCCGGAGCTTCGACGATGCTGCGCACCTTGGGTCCATCATCGCGCTGGGCGGCGGATGTCGTCAGGGTGAAGCGGCGGGCAGCGCCTGGCTCGGTTGTGACGCGCACCCCAACCGTTTCCGCCTGACCAGAGGGGTCTTGCACATAGGCGGGGAAAGTGAAGTTCGATTGCGCGCGGCTTGGAACGGCCGCCACAGCGAGCAACGAAAAAAACCAACACGATGTGAGCCGGGCGCGCGGCAGGATCATATGCTGCGAAGGACTTGAATTGCGCACGCGCGTGGTCACTGCGCTTGGCTGCCAACGCCGCGTAAGTTACCCGCCACGATTTCCATACAGAATTCGATGAACATACGCACCTTCGCTGCGCGATGCAGCCGAGAGGGGTATATGGCGTAAAGGGGAAAGCGTTCGTCTGACCATTCCGGAAATAGCTCAACCAGCCGGCCGCTATCCAGAAGATGCTTGCATCCCAGTTCAAGGATCTGGGCGATTCCGGCGCCGGCCTCGCATGCGCCGATCAATGTCCCGGAGTCCGATACCTGGAGGCGCGCCTTGACCCGCAGCGGGATCAGCTCTTTCTTCCGTCTGACCTCCCAGTCGTATGGTCGGGCGTTTGCCGCATCGTAGAAGTCGATACAGTCGCATCCCTCGATATCCTTCGGGTGCCGCGGTCGCCCGTGGGCTTTGATGTACGAGGGTGAGGCTACGGTCAGTACCCGCGTTTCAACCAGCTTTCGAGCGACGAATGAGCCGACGGGCGGCTCGCCAAAACGTAAGGCCAGGTCGAATCCGTCCGCGACCAGATCGCCCACCGAATCCCTCATGATCAATTCGACAGAAACGTCCGGGTAGCGCTTCAGAAACGACGCGAGATGCGCTGACAAGACGATCCGGGAAAAGAATGGATCGATATTGACACGCAACCGTCCCCGCACCTTGTCGGCGGACCCGGACGCCTCGATGGCCGCCTCCTCGATGCCGGCCAGATGCGGCCCGACTTGTTCATAAAAGCGCCGCCCTTCGTCGGTCAGCGACAGCGATCGGGTGGTCCGCGCCAGCAACCGCGCTCCGACGCGTTGCTCCAGGCGCGCGAGCGCCCGACTGACACCTGAGGGAGACAGCCCCAGCGCTTCGGCGGCCCTTGCTATCGTCCCCGCCTCGACCACAGCGATGAGCACCGTCACTCCAGAAAGTAGCTTGCCGTCGAATGCCATATTTATTCCTGATTTTAAATCACGACTACACTTACATAAACGCTGTTGTAGCACGAATGCCGCCGAGAGATAGTGCTCCCACACCGCCGGCAGGCGAGTCCACACAGGAGCAGCGAACATGTATGCAGTTACCGGTATTACTGGAAAAGTTGGGGCCGCGGTGGCCCGCAGTCTTCTTTCCGCCGATCAACCCGTCCGCGCTGTAGTCAGGGACCGAGCCAAGGGCGCCGCATGGGCAAAGCTTGGCTGCGACATTGCCGTCGCGGATTACTCGGACGCGACCGCGCTCGCCAAAGCCTTCGAAGGGACGGAGGGCGTCTTCGCAATGCTGCCCCCGGTCTTCGATCCGACACCCGGCTTTCCGGAAGCGCGGGGATTCATCGAGTCGATGTACGCGGCTCTTGCCAAGGCGAAACCCAAGAGAGTCGTGGCTCTGTCCACCATCGGCGCCGACGCATCTCAACCGAATCTGTTGAACGCGCTCGGTCTGATGGAGAATGCCCTGAAGACCTTGCCCATGCCCATCGTCTTCCTGCGCGCCGCATGGTTCATGGAAAACGCCGCATGGGACATCCCCTCGGCCAGGCAAGGGAACATCCAGAGCTACCTGCAGCCTTTGGAGCGTCCTATTCCGATGATCGCCACGGATGACGTCGGCCGCACCGCTGCGGCGCTCCTGCAAGAGCATGTGCAAGGACAACGCGTGGTTGAATTGGAAGGCGCACAGCGCGTGTCGCCAATCGCCTTGGCCGATGCATTCTCCAAGGCACTGGCGCATCCGGTGCGCCCGCAGGTGGTGCCGCGCGATCGATGGGAATCCATCTTTCGCGACCAGGGCATGAAGAATCCAACGCCCCGCATACAAATGATCGACGGTTTCAACGCCGGGTGGATCGACTTTCCGAATCACGGCGCGAATGCGCGCAAGGGCTCCATCGGTATTGACCAGGCCATCGCCACGCTCGTCCAAAGAGAGCAGTCAGATCGTTAGAGAGCAGTCGGGTCGTTGAACAGAGAGAGCCCGGCGCCAGCTCGCCGGGCTCGCCTCGCGGCAGTCGCGCCCGGAAATCTGGTAGGGTGATGTGATGCCTGCATGAGGATACGCCGTGCTTCACCATCGCCTTGTCACGACGCTGCTTTGCAATCTGCTTTTCGGCATTGCGCACGGAGGCAATCATTCTGCGCCTGAAGATTTTTCGTGCGCGGCGAGTGGCCGGACAGCCGATGATGTCATGACCGTGCAGACGACGCTGGCGGGCGTGCCGGCGATTCTGCGCATGCCGAAGGTGATCAAGAAACCGCCCATCGTTCTTTGGCACGGCCTTGGTCCGCCCGCGAGCGAAAGTGAGCTGATGCAGGCTCTGCCGCTTGACGAGGTGCCCTCCGTGAAAGTTTACCTCGCGCTGCCGCTGTTTGGCGCGCGCTCACCATTGGACGCGAGCGAATCACTCGTTCGCCGGCAGGCCGAAGATTATGCGACCCGGATCTTCGAGCCGGTGGTCGTTGGCGCAGCGAAGGAGTTGCCTGCGGTACTGAAAGCGCTCCGTGAAAAGAAGTGTCTCGCGCCGAATGATGAGGTCGGCTTGTTCGGATTTTCCGCAGGCGGGACCGCGGTGCTGATTGCGCTGACTGAAGCAGGCGTGCCTGTGCGTGCGGCGGTGACGGTAAACGCACCCATGGGCTTGAGTGCGGCCATCGATGCGATGGAGCGCGCAACGAAGCGGCAATACGTGTGGACGGAGTCCGCACGTCAGCTCGCAGAACGTTCCGACGCCGTTCGGCATGCCGCGGAAATCGCCTCCGGCACCCCGCCGCGTGCCTTGCTGCTCTTCCATGGGGCAGACGATACGATTGTCTCGCCGAGCGGCGCCATGTCGTTGCGCGAGGCGCTGCAACCGTATTACGAGCGTTCCGGCAACGATCAGCGGCTGAAGCTCGTGATTGCATCGGGCGTGTCGCATGGCTGGACTGAACCCCGGCCACTCCAGCAGCTGCGGGCTTCCGCGGCAGACTGGTTCAATCGATACCTCTAATCTTGACGAAGAAAGCCGAAGACGCTAGCGTTGGCGCACCATGTCCGTGACCCCGCGCAATAACCAGCAAGTCCGCCACTTCGCGGCGGGCATTGCGCGCGGACATTCCGGACATCGGGCTCGATAACCACGTTTCTGGAATGACCCCCGCCAAACCCGCCCACCGGCGGGGTTCATATTGGGCTTCGTCGGCGCAACACCGAGGAGTTCAAAGATGTCACACTTCAATTCTGATGCCGAAATTGAGCGCATCGCCCGAGGGCTGATCGATCGCTCGCTGCCAAAATCCTCGTGGACGCATGCAGCTCACTTTGCCGCGGCGCTATGGCTGCTGAGATGGGAAGACGCGCACGCCAACATGCCCTCGTTCATCCGGGCATACAACGAAGCCACGGGCGTGCCGAACACCGACACGAGCGGCTATCACGAGACGATTACGCTCGCTTCCCTGCGTGCGGCACGCGCTTGGCTTGCAGACCGGCCCGGCGTGCCGCTGCACACAGTGCTCAGCGAACTGCTGGCAAGCCCCCTTGGCCGCTCCGACTGGCTGTTGGCCTACTGGTCCAGGCCGGTGTTGTTTTCGGTGGCCGCACGTCGGGCATGGGTCGAGCCGGACGTAAGTCCGCTGCCGTTTTGATGTATTGAGCGCATGTGATTCATGGCAAGGTAACTTAGAATAGAAAGAAAATCAGGAGAAACCTTGAAAAACTCTCGCAGACGTTTCTTGACCAGCGCATCCCTGGGCGTTGTCGGCGCCACCATTGGCGCGTACGAAGCGGCCGGCGTGCAGAGTAGTGCGGCCCCTAGCGCGCAGAGTAGTGGGCCCCCCAGTGCGCAGAGCGGTCCGCCTCCCGGCGCGCCTTCCGCATTTGCCACCTCGCCGCCTGTGGGACCGGAAGTCTCTGCCGCCACTTTCGGCGAAGCCGGGAAATTGATGCAAATCCAATTGAACCGTCAGGAATCTCTTGACGCCGCCGGTACTTGGCGCGAAGCCATGGCCCCTCTCTATGAGCGGCGCACGGGACCGAAGAAGATCCGATTGGAAGCGGCGCTCGCGCCGGCTTCGCGTTGGGAACCCAATCAGTACGGACAAAAGACGCGCCGCTCAGACCGGATCGTTCGTAGCGCGATCGAAACGCGGCCGCTGCCGGCCGCCGACGCCGACATTGCCTTTGCGCCGGTGACGCAACTTTCGCACTGGATCGAGGCGCGGCAACTTTCGTCGGAGAGGCTCACACAGATCTATCTCAAGAGGTTGGAGCGTTTCGATCCCAAGCTAAGATGTGTCATCACGCCGACGCGCAAATTGGCGCTCGAGCAGGCGAAACGCGCAGATGCCGAAATTGCAGCAGGAAAATATCGGGGTGCACTGCATGGTATCCCGTGGGGCGCCAAGGACCTGCTCGACACGGCCGGTATCGCGACGACTTATGGCGCGGAACCGTTCAAGGATCGTGTACCCAGCGCGGATGCCACGGTGGTTCGGCGGCTTCATGAAGCAGGCGCCGTACTGGTCGCCAAGCTGAGCCTGGGAGCCCTGGCCCTCAACGATATTTGGTTCGGCGGCCAGACGATGAATCCGTGGCTCCTGGAGGAAGGCTCGTCAGGGTCGAGCGCCGGGCCGGGCGCTGCGACGGCTGCGGGTCTGGTTGGGTTCGCTGTGGGAAGCGAGACCGGCGGCAGCATCGTGGCGCCAAGCATGCGCTGCGGCGTCACGGGATTGCGCCCCACGTACGGTCGCGTACCGCGCACCGGGGCGATGACGCTTTGCTGGTCGCTCGACAAGCTCGGCCCGATGGCGCGCAGCGTTGAAGATACCCTCCTGGTTTTGCATGCCATCTCAGGGCCGGACAACCTGGACGTAGCCTGCGTGCCCAGCACGCTCGACTATGACGCTGCGTCGCCGATCACAGGCCTGCGAGTCGGCTATTTTCCTCAGTGGATGAAGGAAGCCACCGATGTGGACCGTGCCGCTCTCGATGCCGTTCGGAAACTTGGCGCGACCGCCACGGAGGTTTCGATTCCGGACTGGCCCTATGACTCGCTGAATGTGATTCTTTTCGCGGAGGCGGCTGCTGCCTTCGAAGAGCTGACGCTCAGCGGTGGCCTGAATCAACTGAAGATGCAGGTGCCCGATGCGTGGCCCAATATCTTTCGACAATCACGCTTTCTCTCCGCGGTGGATCTGGTCCAATCCGACCGTTTGCGCCGCAAAGTCGCGATCGAAATGGCGCGAGTCTTTTCTCGGGTGGATTTGCTGCTGGTGCCTTCGTTACGGGACGAAATACTGGTCATCACCAACGCCACGGGCCATCCGTCGTTGACCCTGCGAGCAGGGTTTGTCGAAGTCTCCGAGGCGCGCAGCGATTGGGCGCCGGATCCCAAGAATCCGCTGCCTAAGTTCAATCCGCCGCGCCGCGTGCCGCATGGCGTGACCTTGATCGGGCGCCTGTTCGACGAGGGCACCATCGGGCGTGTCGGTCTGGCTCTTGAACGCGAGTTCAACGTGGCAGCCGAGAGACCACCGGGGTTTGAATCATAAAATATCTTACACTGTGCGGGCCGGCCACAAATGCGAATCCACACACCCCGTTAAAAATCCAAAGCGCAAAAGGGTAATTAGATGAAGCAGATTTTGATCTCCATGGCGGTTTATTGTGCGGCGTGCTTCTGCGCGGCGCACGCCAGTCCCGGCCCAAGCCCGATCGCGCCGGCGGCGCCGATCGCGGCGCCCAAGGATCGGGCATATGCCGGTGAAATTCGTCTCAGTGTCGACGCCTCCGATCTCGAGCGGCGAATCGTGCATGTTCACGAGACCTTGAGCGGCGTGGGCGCGGATACCGTGCTGCTTTACCCGAAATGGCTGCCGGGAACCCACGCGCCGGAAGGCACCATCGACAGGCTTGCGGGCATCAGGATAACCGCCAACGGCGCGCCGGTGTCCTGGTCACGCGATCCGGTCGATGTGTTCGCGTTCCATGTCCATCCAGGTTCAGGCGTGAGGTCGATCGACGTCGATTTCGACTATCTCTCGCCGACCAGCCCGAAAGTCGGCCCCATTGAGATATCGCGTGACATCCTGCTCCTCGAGTGGAACGAGCTGGTGCTGTACCCGGCCGGATATTTCGCCCGGCAGATTCCGGTGGAGGCAAGCCTCACCCTGCCCGTCGATTGGAAATTGGCGTCGGCCCTGGAAACCGCGACCGCGGGCGGCAAGGAGACCAAATTCAAGCGCGTGAACCTCGAGACCTTCATCGACAGTCCGGTGTACGCGGGCCGGTATACCGCGCGGCTCGATCTCGATCCCAACGGCGCGGCGGCGGTGCATCTGAATCTGTTCGCCGACCGGCCCGAGCTCCTGGTGGTCAAACCCGAGCAACTCGAGGCCCACCGAAATCTCGTGCAGCAGGCCTACAAGGTTTTCGGCTCGCATCACTACGCGCACTACGATTTTCTGTATTCGTTGAGCGATCAGGTTCAACAGAACGGCCTGGAGCATCATCAGTCGAGCGAGGACGGCAGCGATCCGGATGCGCTTACCGAATGGAACAAAACCGCGTACGGCCGGGATCTGCTGGCGCATGAGTTCACTCATTCCTGGAACGGCAAGTTCCGGCGCCCGGCGGATCTGTGGACTCCCAATTACAACGTGCCGATGCAGGACAGCCTGTTATGGGTGTATGAAGGCCAGACCCAATATTGGGGTCAGGTCCTGACTGCCCGCTCGGGCCTGTGGACCCAACAACAGGCGCTCGATCAGCTCGCCCTCACGGCGGCGTACTACGACGTCCAAGCCGGCCGTCGGTGGCGCGCCTTGCAGGATACGACCAACGACGAGATCATCAATCCGCGACGCCCCATGTCCTGGCCCAATTGGCAACGCTTCGAGGACTATTACGAAGAGAGTCAATTGATCTGGCTGGATGCCGACACGTTGATCCGCGAGCGATCACAGGGAAAACGATCGCTGGACGATTTCGCGCGGACCTTCTTCGGCATCGATGACGGCAGCTTCACGACCGTCGCGTATACCTTTGACGACGTGGTCAAGGCACTGAACACCGTGGAACCCTACGACTGGGCGGCATTCCTGCGCGCGCGGCTCGATTCGATCGGCAAGCCGGCGCCATTGGATGGATTGCGGCGCGGGGGGTACAAGCTGGTGTTTTCCGACACACCCAGCGAATTGCTGAAGGAGCACGAGGATCACAGCAAGCGCGTGAACCTGCTGTTCTCCATCGGAGTCGAAATCGACGACAAGGACGGCAGCGTGCGCGAAGTGCTCTGGGATAGCGCGGCCTTCAAGGCGAAGGTGACGGAAAGCAGTGTCCTGCTGGCCGTCAATGGTGCCGCCTACAGCGCCGATGTCCTCAAGGATGCGATTCGGGCGGCGAAATCGACGAAGCTTCCCATCGAGTTGATCGTCAAGACCGGCGATCGATATCGAGTTCTCGCTCTCGACTATCACGAAGGTTTGCGCTATCCGCACCTGGAACGCGACCCATCGGTACCGGCACGGCTCGACGATATCCTGGCCGCCCGCAAGTAGTGAACGCGGCGCGAAAGCAGATTTCGCTGGCGATGGCGGCGTTGCTTGCGGCAAGCCTGTGTGTTGCCCAGCGCAGCGACCCGGAAATTGCCCGCCAGATCGCAGCGATTCAAGCGATCGACAATCACGCGCACCCGGTGCTGGCGCCTCCGCTCGACGCCTCGGACCGGGAGTTCGACGCCCTGCCGGTCTCCTCGTTGGAGCCGCAGTCGGACCCCGTCGCCCTGCGGCCCGACTTCCCTCTGCTCGGCGCTGCTTGGAAGGCGCTGTACGGCTTCGATGTTCCGCTCCCACTGGATGCACAGGGGATCAAGCAGCTCCAAGATGCGCGCAAAAAAGTAGCGGCACAGCAGGGCGAGCACTTTCCGGCGTGGGTGCTCGCGCAAGCCGGTATCGGCACCATGTTGGCCAATCGCGTCGGGATGGGCAGAGGCGTACAGCCGCCGCAGTTTCGCTGGGTCCCCTATGTCGATGCCTTGCTCTTCCCATTGGACAACGGCGCCCTCGCAGCCGTGTCGCCGGACCGGACCGAATTCTTTGCCCTTGAAAGTATCGTCCGCAGCCGCTTTCTCAAGGAAGCCGCGCTGAGCGCTCCTCCGGCGACGCTGGCGAAATACCTGCAGCAAGTGGTGACGCCCACCCTCGAGCGGCACAAACTCGGCGGGGCCGTCGCCGAGAAATTTGAGGTGGCGTATCTGCGATCGTTTGATTTCTCCGACCCTTCGCGCGCGGAGGTGGAACCGATCTATGCGCGGTGGATAGGAGGCGGTCAACCTGACGGTGCCGGGTACAAACGGCTGCAGGATTTTCTGTTTCGTTATATCGCGATGGAGTGCGGGCGGTTGGGGCTCGCCGTGCATTTGCATGCACTGGGGGGCTTCGGCAGTTATTATTCCATCAACGGCGGGAATCCTTTGCTGCTCGAGCCGCTGTTCAATGACCCGCGGTTGCGCAAGACGAACTTCGTCTTGCTGCATGGGGGATGGCCCTTCGTGCGGGAAATGGCGGCACTGCTTCAAAAGCCGAATGTGTACGCGGACATTTCGTCCCAGTCGCTCACCATGACGCCGCATACCCAGGCGCAGTGGCTGCGGGAGTGGCTGGAGATCGTGCCGGAGAAAGTGCTGTTCGGCACCGACGGATATCCTTACTCAGAGCAATTGGGCTGGCCCGAGGCGACGTGGATCGCCGGTCGCAACGCGCGGCAGGCATTGGGCATTGCCCTGACCGGAATGCTCGAGGATGGCGAGATCACCAGACAGCGCGCCGGCGATCTTGCGCGCATGGTTCTGCGCGGAAATGCTGAGGCGCTTTATAAATTTTGAGCGCGACATATTCTGAGTGCCACGCGAACGAATCTGCACTACGCTCCACGCCAGCTGCACTACGCTCCATGCCACCGTGGCGGCATCAGAAGAAATTGCTCGCATCCACCTGCCGCACGGCGCCGTCCTTCATGGTGAAGGCGAAACGACTTCCGGGGTCGGCGAAGCGCAAGGTCATGACGGCCAGATCGGGATAGAGCGCAGCCGGCTTGCCATCGATCGCGGCGATTTTCTCACCCGTCGTGAACCCCGCGGCCTCGGCCGGGCTGCCGGGCGCGACAAAGGTCACGCCGAGTTCGTCGCCCTGCTTGGCCACGACCAGGCCGAGCCGATCCTTCTCGAAGGGGATTTGGGCCGCGTGGGCGTTGGGAATCGCAAAGAGCCGGTGGTGCGAATAGTCGATCAGAAGACGGAAGTGCGACAGGAGCGGTAGGCCGACCCCGCCCGTGATCGATGCGGGAGGCAAGGCGGCGTCCGGGACCAGCGCAATCGGCGCGTTGGGAAAATCGACGCCGGCGAAGGTGAGGCGCTCCAGCGTCACCACGGGCTCGATGAACTTGCCGGATAATCTTTGCGATGTGCGTCGCCCCTCCAGCAGCTTGTGCGCCTCGACGTAGGCGGGCACCACCAGCAAGGGCCCGCTGACATTGCCGAGTTCCAGCTCGAACTGAACCGGCGGCGCGCCGTTGATCGAAAGCGGTACGGTGTGCTCGCCGTCGAGCTCGAGCACCGGAACCGCGCGCGCGCCGGCCGGCTTGGCCAGCCGGTCGGGATCGCGAAAGGCCAGACGATGACGAGCGTAGTCAATGTCGACCGCAACCCGATTGAAGACCTCCTCACCCAGATGAAAGGGCACGGGACGGCCCGTGATCCTGGCGAACTGGGTTGGCGCGTCGATCGCCGCGGCCTCGAGATTGGACAGCGTCATCGCGCCGATCTCAACCGTCACGGCGGCCGACTCGGGCGCCTCAGCGCCTGCGCCCGGTTTCAGCGGCACTCCGAGCGAAGCGGCGAAGCCTTTGTCGATGTGCGTGGGCCCGCCGTAGAGAAACACCATGACCTCGCGGCCGTTCACCCTGGCCGGAAAGAAGATACCGGACGCCTTATATGGCCTGAAGTCGATCCAGCCGGACCACGAGGCGCCGTCCTTGAACATCGCCTTGGGCGCGTCGGTTAAGGAATCCGTGTGTATGGCGCCGCCCGGTGCGGCCATCGTTTGAGCGGGATTCGCCACCGCCATCCAGCACGCGACGACGGCAGCCAGGCAGCGGACCGTGGAGCGCGCGCTTGAATCAATATCCATGATGTCCCTTACTCAAATTGCGGCGGGAAGCCCTCATCAATTGTCGCAATGAACAGTCGCAAGCCGCAATCGGCAAGAAAATGCACGTCGAATCCGCCCCGTGAACAATTCAAACAGTCGGCTCAACGGACGGGCATTGTGCGAGACAACCTGACGTCGACGCCCGAATTGCGGGAATAAAGCGAGCATGGCATAAGTCTTCCATTGAGGAACTCTCGAGCTGGTTCCGGGTCACTAATTCAGCGGTGACGAGCGTTCTTTGGCCGCAACGCCACAATCGCCGCAAGAGGTAGCTATGAGCATTCTTGCACTCAGCGCAATCACCAATACCCGACTCAAGATACCGGGTGCCGAACCCTGGCATGCGGACCCACAGGATCCAGCCGTATCGGTGATGACGGACTTTCGCGAGCACGCCTCGGTAACGGTCGCAGAGACTGCCAAGATCGATGAGGCGCTGGAGCATATGAAACACACCGGTGTGCGCTCAGCGTTCGCAATCGATGATCAGAACCGGGTCGTCGTTGGATTCATCACGGCCTACGATATAACCGGTGAGAAGCCGATGCAGTACATGCAGTCCGCGGCAATACCACGCCGCGAAGTGCTGGTCTGCGACATCATGCACACGCTCTCGGAGTTGCGCGTGGTGGATATCAAACAGATCGAACGCGCTACCGTTGCCGACGTGTCCAAGCTTTTCAGTGAATGGCCCTTGACCCACGTGCCGGTCGTGGAGACGAACGAAGAGGGCGAGCGACGCCTGCGAGGCTTGCTGTCGGCGGCAAAGGTCAAACGCCTGTTGTCGACGCCCGGCAGGCACCACGGGCACAAAAACACGCCCAGTCCAGAGGTCGTCACTACCTGAGCCGCACGGCGGCATTTTGGCTGACCGCTGAGGGGCACAGCGGCACTTAGGTCAACTGCCAAGCATTAGACGTTCATTTCCCGCGTAAACGCCTTGTAGCTGTTCCCTCCGCCTTTCTTGGCGTGATACATCGCGATGTCGGCGTTCG
>Ga0209006_10005228_pt1 | contig 11782 bp, 10 predicted proteins | sample JacPin_JW_Ref_O2_FD_188567 | JGI IMG/M metagenome (GOLD analysis project Ga0209006, IMG submission 188567) | Forest soil microbial communities from Algoma, Ontario, Canada - Jack Pine, Ontario site 1_JW_Ref_O2 (SPAdes) (version 2) | ecosystem: Environmental > Terrestrial > Soil > Boreal... | reverse complement strand
GGCCAGCAACTACACTTTCGCGCCGTCAAACGGCAATCTGACCATTAATGCCGTGGCAACCCATATTTCCGCGGCTTCATCAGGGTCCAGTGTTTTTGGCCAGTCCGTCACATTCACTGCGACCGTAACTGCCGCTTTGGGCGGCGGCGGGCGCACCGTTGTAGGTGTTCGTGCTTTCGACGAACCAGCTCGTATCGCCGGTGGTGCTCCAAGCCAGGTTGGTCGTGTCCAGCGCCGCGTTAAAGTCCGAAGCCCCGATGGAGACAATCACCGTTCCGGGATTGGCATAGAGTTGCGCCACCTGGTTGGAAGTGAGAACGACCGAGTAAAGTTGAATGTCATCCAGCAATCCTTGAAAATAATTGCCGGTATTGGCGTCGGCCGGGTTTGATTGCGAAGCGTCAATCTGACAACCGATCGCCACCAGTTGCGGCGCATTCAGCAGGCTCGTGGTGTCGGTGTCGGAATTATTGAGCACCCCATCAATATAAATCTGTTTCTGGCCCGTTGCCTGACTCCGGGTGATGACTACGTGATGATAATTTCCGTCATTGATGTCAACAAACGTATTCAGGGTGTCGTCATTCGGCCCCGTATTGAAGCCGATTTCACCCCCGTCCAACGCGGCTGGCACCAGGTCATTGGCCTGTCCTGGGACGTCTGCCGCCACGATCCCCGCGCCAGCATAGGCCTCGCCACCTTCATTTCCATCATCCTCCGTCGTGTTTATCCAGAACGACAGCGTGAAGTCTCCGGCCAGGGTGCTCAATATGGCCGCAGGGGCTGTGTTATAGCTGAAAAAACTGTTGCCGTCAAAATCGGCCGCCCCGCCGCCGGTCTTCGCCTGTGTGCTGGCCGACACCCCGTCGCCACCATTGTAAGTCAAGTCATAACCATTGCCGCTGCTGTCCTGCCCCAGATTCGCGGTGTTGTCGAAGCTGTAATGGGCCACGAGAATGTCGCTGCTTGGACTGACATTAGGCTCGGCTGTCCCGGGATTATCAAATAGATTCGTCACTTCCGCCGGCTCCAGCACGCCTACGGCTATTTCATGGACAAGTGCAAGTATGAAGAGGTAGTCGACCTCTTCTCCGAGCAAGGGGAGACGTATTTTCTTGGTGGCGTTTTCAGGGGCAAGACCGGCGTGCGCCGGTTGTATTGCGGGCGGCTCGGCACAAGATTCGCCTCCGGGAAAAATGGCCCCGTGCACGGGCTGCTGCTCGATCATCTTCTGCTTCAGGACGTGATCACGATTGCGCCGGATCGTCGGTCCGCCAAAGCGCGTTACCGCTGTTTCATGCAGGGCGGAAGCCACGAAAGCGTGCCGCAGATTTTCCCGGCGTTTTGGGAGGCAGGCGTTTACGAGAACACGTATCGGAAAGAAGACGGTGTCTGGAAAATCGGCGTGCTGAACTACAACGTGTTTTTCTATGCGCCGTACGAGCAGGGCTGGGGTAAGGTGAAGCCCGGTTATGCCGTCCCGCCATTCTCAAAAACATTTCCCGAAGATCCCAACGGTCCCGACGAGCTGATCGCGCGGCGGGCGAGTTTCTGGCCTGAAAATGAGCTCGTACCTTACCACTACCTCCATCCCGTGACAGGGAAACCGATTCAGTGAGCGCCGCGCAGGCGGCCGGCAGCAAGTCGATTTCGCTCGCGGGCGAAACCGCGATTGTCACCGGTGGCGGCCGCGGATTTGGGCGCGCCATCGCGCAGGGACTCGCCGCAGCGGGCGCCGCCGTTACTGTCACGGCGCGTTCCAGGAGTCAGCTCGACGAAACCGTAGCGTTGATTGATCGTGCGGGTGGTCGCGCGTTCGCCGTCGCTGGCGACGTGACGAATCGCGCAGATGTGACCCGGGTGTTCGAAGCGGCCGAGGAACAATTTGGCCCGGCCACGATTCTGGTGAACAACGCCGGCGTCACCGGTCCGTTCGGGCCCGTCTGGACCAACGATCCCGACGAGTGGTGGGGCGCGCAAGCCGTCATCGTCCGCGGCACTCTGCTTTTCATGCACGCGGTGATGCCGGGAATGGTCGCGCGAGGCAGGGGCACGGTCGTGAACGTATCGGCGCTCGGCGGCCAATGGTTCGCTCCGAAACTCACAGGCTACGCCGTGGCGAAGTCGAGTCAGATTCGGCTTTCCGAACACGCCGCAGCCGAAGCGAAAGAATACGGTGTCAGCGTTTTCTCCATCGAGCCCGGCACGGTATACACGGATATGACCGAGTACACGATTCAATCGCCCGACGCGCAAAAGTGGGTGCCGCACATGGTCGAATACCTGAAAAATCTGAAGGCGACCGCCGACCCGGCCCCGGGCCTCGCGCGCTGCGCTGAAATGTGCGTACTCCTTGCCTCCGGCCGTTACGCCGCGCTCTCGGGACGATTTTTGCTGCCCGGCGACGACTTCGACCGACTGCTCCTCGAGCCGCCGCCAAAACCCGGCTCCGCCTTGATCCCGCGGGAACCGGAACGCAGTCGGCAGCGGTGAATCAAGGATGAAGCGATGACGTGTATGCCGCGATTGACACGATATCGCCGAGGGTCAATTTCGCGACTGTGGGCTTCATCAGTGGCGTGTTCATTCCGTTGCGGGTGCCGCTGCGGATGTCGTAGAGCTGGCGGACGATGTAGCTTGGCGAGCGGCCGGCGATCGACGGCACATCGTTTTTTCCTCTGAGGTCGCTGCCATGGCAGAGGTTGCACGGAATCGTTTTCCCGCCACCGGTCGTCACCAGCACCTTCCCCTCCGCGATGCTTCCCGCCGGCACGTACGCGACGAATCCGGAATCGTCGTTGCGCAGCTCAGTCTGCCCGAGGTTTTCCGCTGATTCGATGATGCGCTCACCGATCGGTTCCCTGCCCGGCGCCGGCACAAGCATCCAGCCGGCCGCGCGCGTCTTCGGCACGGTTTTCGTGTCGACCACGCGAATCCACGCCTTCGGCTTGAGGGAGGAGAAATAACCGGCCGCGGCGCGTACGTCGTCGTCATTCGTTTTCGATGCCAGGCTGACCATGTAATTCACAGGTCCCTGCCGCGGCTCGGAGGCTTTGCGGCGCCCCGCGCGAAAATCGGCCATTTGCCGAACGATGTATGCTGCCGGCAATCCCGCAAGGCTCGCGTTCTCGGGCCGGCCCTGTCCATTCGGCAAATGGCAGTAACCGCAGGCGAAAAGGTCCGGCTTCCTTCCATGCGCAACGACTTCAGGCATCACGGGGTGCGCGTCCGGGTGCCAATCGACTGCAGCATAGAGATCGCCGATTTGGGCGGGCGTGAACGCGGCCGTGCTGCCGGGAATGTGCCGGGGCTCATCGTCCGGGGGTTTCTTCGCCGAGCTAGCGGCGCTCGCAGGTGGATCCACGACGTAGGCCCAAGCAGGAGGCGGCCCCAGCTCCTCGACGATGGTCGGATTCCCGGGCTGATCTTGCGCCACGACTGTGGCAACGCCCGCGCACGCCACTAAAGCCGCAGCGATCCGCGTGAGACGGAGAGTTTTCAAGCCTGATCCTTGCGTGCGTTCGCCAGACTGCGAGAAACGGTCGCCCGGGCGTCCTGCGTTGACCGATACGGGCGAGGTCAACGCGACGAATTCATCGTTGAAGATGCCAGTCGATGCTGGCGGGACGGCCCCTCAGGAACTTACCAGCCGCCAAGATCGTGCCATTGCGAATGCTGCCGGATAAATTGATCGTCGCCACGCGAGTGCCATCCGGTTGATCGTTGTGCATCTGGATCGTGACGTCGCCGTTCGGCGCGACCCTGCCTTCCATGAACATCGTCAGCGGCCCCTGCTCGATCAGCCAGCGTCCCGATATCTTGTTGCCGCTCACGTTTCCGGACGCGTGATAACAATGGTGCGGCAGCGCTGCGACTTTTTCGTAGCAAACCTGCCCGGCGTAAACGCCGTCGAAGGGGCCCACGCTCGCGTCGGGATGGCCGGCGGGGCGTGCGCCACTGCGAACGTGCGTCACGGGCGCGGCAGGCTCGGGCGCCGGTTCGACTTCGATCAAGGCTGGCGAATTCGATGGCGCCGCAGCAGGCCTGGGCGACGGTGCGGCCGCCGGCTGAGTGTCAGACTTTGACGGTGCGGCAGTCGTATTTTCGCCCGTTGCAGATCCTGTCTTGGCAATGAGATTGGCCTCGCTCGCAGCGGCCGCTTGCTTGGCTGGCGGCGCGAGCGCTGGAGCCGGTTTCCCGTCGACCTTGTGGGCAACCGGTCGATGAGCGCTCCCCGTTGATTGCGGCACGACCTCCGGCGCAGGCGGCGGGACCATTGCCGGAATCACCGGCGCAGGACTCGGCAACGCAGGGGTCGGAGATGCGGGCGTTGCCGACGACGAACCCGCCGGTGTCGCATTCGGCAGCTTTCCGTGCTGAAACAACGCGTACGCACCGTAGCCAACGGCGGCGGCGAGTAATACTCCCGCGAGCGCCCCCATCGCCGGATGCTTCCACGCGGCCCGCGGCTTCGCGCTCGGCAACACGATGCCGCCCTCCGACTCCGAGATGGCAAAAGTACGAACCGGCTGCGGAATGTTTTTGTAATTGCGTTCGCCCAGCGAGTGAAACGCGAGCGACAGCTTATTTCGAATCTGGTCGTGCACGCTGCCGGAAATGCAGATGCCGCCGGGCTCGGCCGCCGTCTGCAGGCGTGCGGCGAGATTCACGCCGTCGCCCAGCAGGTCCTGCCCCTGAATCATCACGTCGCCCAAATTGACGCCGATGCGGAAGCGCACCTGCCGCGACGGCGGGAATGCGTCGTTGCGCGTGCGCAGCGCCGATTGCACGTCGGTCGCGCAGCGCACCGCTTCAACGGCACTCGCGAACTCGGCAAGGATGGCATCGCCGGCAGTGTTGAAAACGCGCCCGTGATGCGTAGCGACCAGCGCCTCAAAGATTTTCTTGTGTCCGCGAAAGACGCGCAGAGTCTGCTCTTCGTCCTCGCTCATCAGGCGGCTGAATTCTGCGACGTCCGCGGAAAGGATTGTGGCAAGCTTCCGCTCAATCAGCTGCGAAGAAGCTGAGATCACGCCTCGCGGCGCGGCCGGTTTGTCGGCTCCGTCAGGCATCAAATCACTCCATCATGGGAATCCAAGTTGATGCGTATGGTAGCACCCGCCCGCCGGCCGCGGAACGCTCAGCAGCACGATCGTTCGTTACTGTAACGGCCGAGTTCCCGATGCTGTGCCAGGACGTCGCGAGCGACAGATTGACAGCCTCGTTGCGAAGGTGATACGAGAAGATGAAGAAAGGTTCATACTGCACCGATTCCTTGGGGGGCGAAGTCATGACAACGAAGTTCCCGGACTCATTCGATTACGCCGGCTTTAACGCGCCGATGCGCACGGAATGCGACATCTACGACCTGGTGATCGAAGGCAATCTGCCGGCCGAAATCAGTGGCACCTGGTATCGCACGATCCCCGACCCGCAATATCCGCCGATGCTCGGCCACGACACCTACCTGAGCGGCGACGGCATGATCAGCGCCTTCAAATTCGAGAACGGCCACGTCGATTTCAAGATGAAGTACATCATGACCGACCGCCTGAAGGCCGACCGCAAGGCCCGCCGCGGACTTTTCGGCCTGTATCGCAATCCCTACACCGACGATCCCAGCGTAAAGGGCATCAACCGCTGCGTGAACAATACCACCCCGATTTTTCATGGCGGCAAGCTGCTAACGCTCAAAGAAGACGGCCACGCCGTCGAAGTTCATCCGGATACGCTCGAGACGATCGGCGTATTCAATTACGGCGGGAAGCTGAAAAGCCAGACCATGACCGCGCACACGCGGCTTGACAACGAAACGCAGGAAATGCACTTTTTCGGCTACGAAGCGAGCGGCCTCGCCACGCGCGACGTTTCCTACTGCGTCGCCGACAAAGAGGGCCGGCTCGTGAAAGAGGAATGGTTCCAGGTTCCCTACGTCTCGCTGATGCACGATTTCGCGGTCTCCAAGGAACACGTGATCTTCCCGGTCTTCCCCACCACCGCTGATCTCGACCGCATGAAAGCGGGCGGCGTGCATTGGGTGAACGATCCCTCGCTTGACGCCTTCGTCGGCATCATGCCGCGCGACGGTCACGTTGATCAGATGCGCTGGTTCAGGCATCCCGCATGCTCCGCGTTTCATTTCATGAACGCGCACACCGAGGGGAAATTCGTCCACCTCGATTTCGGCATCGGCAAGTACGCTCCGTTCCCATTCATCCAGCAGGCCTCGCACATTCATCCCACCGCCGAGGACTTTGCCTACGGCAAAGTCGTTCGCTGGAGTTTCGACATGTCCAAGCCGGGCGAAAAATTCGAGGAATACAAGCTCGCGCCCGCCGGCGATTTCCCGCGCATCGCCAACAAGGACCACATGAAGGACTACTCCATCGGCTACTACGAGCGCTTCGATCCCGCACTCGGCGCGCCGATCATCGCGGGTCCCGTAGGCGCGGGTTTTAATACGCTGAGCCGGCTCGAAATCAAGAGCGGCAAGCTGAAATCGTGGCATCCCACACGTCCAGTGACGATCCAGGAAGAAGTTCATATTCCGTCGCGCACGCCGGGCCATGAAGGCTATCTCGCACTCATCGCCGATCTGCACGACACGCAGCTTTCCGACCTGCTCGTCTTCGAAGCCGAGCACCTGGACAAAGGCCCGATCGCCACGGCGCACCTGCCGCTCCGCTTGCGCAACCAGGTGCATGGCAACTGGGTCACGGCCGAAGAGCTTCAATAATTTAAGAACAACACACACACGCGCACGCACAGTGGGGGCGATGACGCGACACTCTGACTTCTACGGCTGGAAGCTGCTGGCTATTTTTTGGATGATCCTGTTCGCGAATTTCGCATTCCCTCTCTACGGCGCCAGCGTCGTCAACACTTACATGGCGGAGGCGCTGCACTGGGACCGCGCGCAGCTTGGCCTCGCCTACGCCATCTACCAGCTGATGATCGGCGTTCCGGCTCCGCTCGTCGCGATCCTCATCGTGAGAAAGGGAGTGCGATTCACCGCCGCGCTCGGCTGCAGCGTGGTGGCGGCCGGTGCGCTCCTGATGTCGTCCGTCGTCCACACGAGCTTGCAGACCGACCTCGTCTACGGCGTGATGATCGGCCTCGGCGCGATGACCGGCGGCGTGCTCGTCTCGCAAACCGCCATCAATCGGTGGTTCAACCGCTACAAAGGACTCGCCATCACCCTCGTCCACACGGGTGGCACGTTCGGCGGATTCGTCGCCGCGCGCTCACTCGACAAAGTGATTCGTGTCTCCGGCGACAATTGGCGGGCAGGATGGTGGCTGATCGCCGCAAACAGCGTGATCTGCACTCTGCTCGCGCTGGTATTCGTGCGGGAGCGCCCCGCCGATCTTGGGCAGTTTCCGGACGGCGCCACGGAGGCAGCGGCGCTTTCGTCGCAGCGCGCCGCGAAGGAACGCGTGCATAAAACCGATGAGGATTGGACGCTCGTGGACGCACTTCGCACACCGGCGATCTGGTTGATTCTGATTTCGCTGCTCGGATTCAGCGCCGGCTACCCGCTCTACATCGCGCACGGCAATGCGCATCTGCGCGACCTCGGCTACACGCCCGCGCAGGCCGCGTCCTCGATCTCGATGATGTTGCTGTCTGCGCTTTTCGGCACCCTTTTCTTCGCTGCAGTCGCCGATCGCATCGATCCTCGTATCGTTTGGGCGGCGGGCTCGATCGTTTTCGCGGCCGGGATGCTGCTCGCGATGCGCGCCAGCGGTGGTTTTGGGCTGTATCTCTACGCCATCCTGCTCGGCACGTCGTTCGGCGTCTGTTTTTCCGCCATGATGGTGCTCCCCGCAAACTATTACGGCGTGAAGGGGTATCCTCCGGTCATCTCCTTCATGATGGTCATCGGCACCACCGCCGGAGCCGTCGGCGCGACGCTGGCCGGAATGGTCTTCGACCATTTCCACAGTTACTCGCCGGTCTTCTACTTCGTAGCCGCTCTCTCTCTGGTGTCAGCCCTGGCGCTCCTGATAATGAAACCGGCCCGCAAACGCGCCGCGCCTCTTGTAGCCGCCGCCGAACAAGCCTGACGCTCGTTGGGGCGTCGGAGCTTCGGCTCCGACATAAGACCGCCGGCGCAGAGCGCCTTCCTGTGCCCTGGTTTATCCGCCGTACGTTTTCTATACGGGCGCCCCGTAAAGGTCATCTCCGATTCAAGCACCGAATCCCTTGCCGCTGTTCCCTTCCGCCTGTATCTTCGTTCATCACGGAAGGCGCGAACAAAATGGGTGGATCGCTCGCAGGACAAATCGCCTTGATCACCGGCGCGGGCCGCGGCATTGGCAAAGGCATCGCCCTGCGCTTCGCCGCCGAAGGCGCCGCTGTCGCTCTCACCTCGCGCAACAAAGCCCAGCTCGATCAGGTCGCGCGCGAAATCGAATCGGCCGGAGGCCGCGCGCTTGCTATCGCAGGCGACGTGACGAAACGCAGCGACGTCGAACGCGTCGTCGAAACTGCCACGGAAAAGTTCGGCCCGATCTCGCTGCTCGTCAACAACGCCGGCATCGCCGGACCCTATGGCCCGATCGGCATCGTCGATCCCGACCAATGGTGGGCCGCGCAGGAAGTCCATGTGCGCGCACCGCTGCTCTTCATGACCGCGGTGCTACCCCGCATGACGGCGCGCCGAGCCGGCACGATCATCAATATTTCCTCGCCGCGCTGCCACATGAACACGCCGAGCCTTTCCGCCTACAGCCTCGGCAAAGCGGCCGCAAATCGCCTGGCAGAATTGGTCGCCAACGAAGTGAAAGAAACCGGCGTGACGGTCTTCGCGCTCGATCCCGGCTCGATCATGACCGAGATGGCCGACGAGACCATGAGCAATCCCGACGCGCAACGCTGGGTCCCGAAAATGGTCGAGCGGCTGAATCAGATGAAAGGCACAGTAGGACCGCAGGAAGGGATGAAGTGGTGCACCGACCGCTGCGTCGGGCTCGCATCGGGCCGCTACGCCGCGCTTTCGGGGCGCTACATCGACCGCACCGACGATCCCGACGAGCTGGTAAAACAACCGCCGCCGAAGCCGCCGCGAACGAATCCATAACTTCATAAAGGGGATGAAATCATGAGAAAGCTCGACATCTTCACGCACATCTGGCCGAAGAAATTTCACGAAGCACTGCTGAAAACGACCGGCCAAATGAAAGACATGCACCGCCGCAGCGAAGCCGTGCCGATGATGACGAACCTCGACCGGCGATTCGAAGTGATGGACATGTTCGAGGGCTACCAGCAGGTTCTTTCGCTGGCCTCGCCTCCGCCGGACGCTGCGGGCGACAAAGCTGCGTGGCGCGATCTATCCCGTATCGGCAGCGACGGCATGGCCGAGCTCTGTGAAAAATATCCGGACCGCTTTCCAAGCTTCATCGCGTCGGTCGCCATGCGCGATCCTGAAGGCGCGGTCGAGGAAGCGCGCCGCGCGGTGAAGGAACTCGGCGCATGCGGGATTCAGGTGTATTCCAACGTGGCCGGAAAAGCGCTCGACGCGCCGGAATTCCGTCCCGTGTTCGCCGAAATGCAGAAGCTCGGCAAACCGATCTGGATTCATCCCGCGCGCACCGCAAAATTTTCGGATTATCAGACCGAGCCGGAATCGCTCTACGAAATCTGGTGGACCTTCGGCTGGCCCTACGAATCCAGCGCTGCGATGGCGCGAATCGTATTTTCGAAAATGCTCGACGAGCTGCCGAATCTCAAAATCATTATCCATCACGCCGGGGGGATGGTCCCGTTTTTCGACGGCCGTGTGGGCGCCGGCTGGGACCAGCTGGGCGCACGCACTTCGAACGTGGATTACAAGCCACTGCTGAAGGAGCTGAAGAAGCGCCCGCTCGACTATTTCAAAATGTTCTACGCGGACACGGCAACATTCGGCTCGAAATCAGCCTTGGTCTGCGCGCTCGATTTCTACGGTGTCGACCACGTGCTCTTCGCATCCGACGCTCCCTTCGACCCCGAAGGCGGCCCTATGTATATCCGCGAAACGATAAAAGTGATCGACGCGCTCGATATTTCGAAGGAAGACCGCGAGAAGATTTACTACAAGAATTCGTGCGCGCTGCTTGGCATTCACTGACGCGTGAGCGGCGCACACTTCCATCCTAGTTCTGTGGCGCTGCCTCGGCTTTCGAAGCAACCGGAGCTGATGGTGTGGCCGAATCCGTAGCTTCTGCGGCTGGGAGTGCGGGCATAAATGACTTCAGAAATTCCGGCACGCTCACCAGCCGATAATCCCGCGGCACGGCAAACACCGAATCATCGATCGGCGCTGCCGAAATATTCTCCACCTCCATCGTCATTTCCATGAAAGGCGCTGCGGCGTCCGAAGTCTGCGCTTGATCGGTTCCCTTTTCCCGGGCCTGCGCCGCCAGCATGGCCTGCGCCATGGGCATGAACATCTCAAACTGGGTCTTCAGGAGGATGGCCTTCTTCTCCTGCATTGCCTCCATCATCGATGCAAAGCCTTTCCCCATCCCCGGCAAGGAACCAAACATTTTCCCCATCGAACCGGTCGGGTTCATCACCTGGTTTGCGCCGGGATCGCCATAAACCGTGCTGAATTCCTTCAGGGCTGGCACTCGTTCCACCTCAGACGGCAGGGCCGTCCACATATGGATCACCATCTGAAGCAGCACCTGCGGTTCGGCGGCAGGCGTCGCGTCGGTGGATGGAGTCGCGCCCGGCTTCGCCGGCATCGTCACCACGAGGGTCATCTCTGTTTCTTCGACTTGGATGCCCATCACGGTGTCGGTCTTTCCGGTGTTCTGCGAGGAAAAGCTCGACTGCATCGAGTCCATGATTTTCTGCGCATCCGCAGGCATGGACGGCATGGAGGATTGCAGCAGCGACAACACCTCATCTTGATAATCTTTCATGTAAACCGTCGCGAATTGAGTGTGCGCGGGATCGATCACCGTAACGACTTGCTTATCGAAATCCGACACGGTCACGAACGGCAAACTCGTCGCCCGTGCCAGCTTGCCTTTGATCTGTATGACCGTGCTGGTGGGCATCTTGGACTTGGCGGCTTCCAGGATGGGTCCGAGCATCCGCGCAGGTGCGCCCGCGCCGGGTTTAATGTCGTATTTGTAGCTGACGGTGGAATCGGCAAAGAGCGAAGGCGCGACTAACGAAATGGCGAAAGCGGCAGACAACACGCCTGATGGCTTCATCGTAGGGTTGGACCCGACGCCCGCTTTCGGACGTGCGTCTCATAACCTCCGTCATCGAGATTCAAAAACGCCGGATATGTCGGTGATGGTACACCACCGGGGCCGAGATAACCACTGCCGTATTACCGATATAATTACGGATCGTTGTGCCGAAACACGCCCGGGTTTAGCGCCTTCAGCCGTAGTTCTCCCCGCGCGCCCGTCGGTCCAACAAAGGGACACAACTCAAAGGATCTAAATCACTGCAAACAAAAGAATGGGACCCTCGCGAAGTGACACACACCGCGAGGGTCCCGGGAATCACTCGGTCCGTACATCCGAACTGTTACTTCTTAAGCTGCGCCTCGATGGCCGAAACCACTTCGGGTGAATCCGGCGTGACCGCCGGCTCGAACCGCTCGACGACCTTGCCGTTGCGGTCGACCAGGAATTTCGTGAAATTCCACTTGATGTCGCCCGCAAGCGTAGGATTCGCGTCTTTCGTGAGGAAGCTGTACAGCGGAGCCTGATCATCACCCTTCACGGAAATTTTTCCGTACACCGGGAACGTCACGTTGTACTTTCCGGTGCAA
>Ga0209006_10005227_pt1 | contig 11784 bp, 9 predicted proteins | sample JacPin_JW_Ref_O2_FD_188567 | JGI IMG/M metagenome (GOLD analysis project Ga0209006, IMG submission 188567) | Forest soil microbial communities from Algoma, Ontario, Canada - Jack Pine, Ontario site 1_JW_Ref_O2 (SPAdes) (version 2) | ecosystem: Environmental > Terrestrial > Soil > Boreal... | reverse complement strand
ATCTTCGCCATCGCATCCTTATCTGGCGGCGGCCCATAAAACACAAACGCCGCCGACAAATCCGCCCGGTTCGTCGCGAATCGAAAAGTCTGGCCGCCCCCCCAGCAGAATCCCGCGACATACAATTTCCCGTTCGCCGCCGGAATCTTCTTCGCATAGTCCGCCGCCGCGTTCAGATCCGCCGTCACCTGATCTGGCGGCAGCTTGCTCACCGCCTCCATCGTCTTGCCTTCCGCAAACGACGAGCTCCGCCCGCCGCCCGGCCCCATCCCCGACAACAAGTCCGGCGCCACCGCGATATATCCCGCCGCCGCCACTTCATCCGCCAATTCCTGCACCCAGTCCGACATACCAAAAATTTCGTGAATCACAATCACCACCGGCCGCTTGTCCTTCACCTCCGGATAAACCACAAACGTATCCACCGACCGCCCATCATGCTTCAGCGTAACCCACTCGCCATGCCTCGGCGATTTCACCAGCGCCGCCTTTGCCCAATCCTGCGCGCAAGCCGGCTCCGCCCCGAACCCAGCGAATACCGCCGCAAAAATCACCGCCACCACCAAACTCAGAATCACTCGCTTCATCTGTAAGCTCCTGTTCGAAAAGCCGCCCGACTTTTCCTTTTTCGCTCTTCATCGTCTCACTCGATATCAAATCCATAGCTTTGCCCCGCATCATAAGCGCCCGTCGCGCATTCGAGCAAGACCGACCTCACGGACCTTATATGGAGTGCGGCGGCTCGGCGCCGCCTTTGACCAAGAACACGCATCCACCGAATCAGCCTGGTGAACGGCTTTGTGGGTCGCGGTCTCAACCGCGATAGAAACCTCAGCCAACAAAAGGGCTTCAGCCCCTGAAGTTCACCGAACCGCCACCGAAACTTCATCCAATTCCCTCGCATCTTCTCTGCTATAACGTTGTGCGGAGACAAACTAATGATGGCAACGCCGAACACCGTAGTTCGCCGCCTTCTTCCCTTCCTCGCCGCAGCGTCCGCAGCAATTTTCGCCGCCGCGCATCCAACCGCAACGCACGCGCAAAACACCGTCGCCGAAGCCGTCGAAATCAATCCCGCTGCCGCGTCGCATCCCTTCCCCCACTACTGGGAAAAAGTCTTCGGCTCCGGCCGCGCCATCCTCTCTTTGCGCGATGACTATCGCCACGATCTCCGCGAAATAAAACGCATCACCGACTTCGAGTACGTCCGCTTCCACGCCATCTTCCACGACGAAGTCGGCTTCTACGACGAAGACGCCGGCGGCAACTCTATCTACAATTTCTCTTACGTCGATCAGATCTACGACGGCCTGCTCGCCAACAAAGTTCGTCCCTTCATCGAGCTCAGCTTCATGCCGAAAAAGCTGACCTCCGACCCGAACGCCCTGCACCCCTTCTGGTACAAGATGAACGTCGCTCCGCCAAAAGATTGGGACAAGTGGGGCGCAATGATCGAAGCCTTCACGAAGCATCTCGTCGATCGCTACGGCATCGAAGAAGTCTCCACGTGGTATTTCGAAGTCTGGAACGAGCCGAACCTCGATTTCTGGGCCGGCAATCCGAAAGACGAAACGTATTTTCATCTTTACGACGTAACCGCAAAAGCCGTGAAGAGTGTTAGCCCGCGCCTCCGCATTGGCGGTCCTGCGACCGCGCAAGCCGGCTGGGCCGACAAATTCCTGGCGCACGTCAAAGAACAAAACGTGCCCGCCGATTTCGTTTCTACGCACGTCTACGGCAACGACAAAGCCGAAGACGTCTTCGGCACGCATGAAAAAATCTCGCGCAACGACATGGTCTGCCGCTCGGTGCAAAAGGTTCACGATCAGATCGTGGCGTCACCCTATCCGAAAATGCCGCTGATCTGGAGCGAGTTCAACGCCGCGTATGACAACACAAGCGCCGTGACCGACAGCGCCTACATGGGCCCATACCTCGCGAACACCATTCGCGAATGCGACGGCCTCACCGAGTACATGAGCTACTGGACGCTCTCCGATGTTTTCGAAGAGCAAGGTGTCGTAAAGACGCCCTTCTACGGCGGCTTCGGCCTGCTCGCCGAGCGCGACATCCCCAAGCCTTCGTTCAACGTCTTCGCGCTACTTCACAAACTCGGCGACACGCGCCTCGACGCCGCATCGGATTCGATCCTCGTAACAAAAACGAAGAGCGGCGGCCTCGTCGTCGCCGCCTGGAATCTTTCTTTGCCCGAAGAACCCGGCGCGCCAAAGTTGATGACGCTCAAGTTCAAAGACATGACGACGGGTTCAGCCAAAGTCACGATCGTCGACCAAGACCACGGCTCTCCCCTGCCCGAATTCGAAAAACTCGGCAGCCCCAAATCACCAACCGTCGACCAAATCGCCCAACTCCGCAAAGCCGCCGCGATGCCCCCATCGAAAACGATCCCGTTGAAAAACGGCTCGCTCTCACTGACATTGCAGCCCAAAGCCCTAGCCCTAATCGAACTGGAAAAGTAGACTCAACCCGATCGCCCATCTCATGGTCACGCCACCCTGTAGCCGCGATCGCTGCGGGGTTTAGATTCAACCTCGCCATCGGAACATCCAGAAAATAAATCACTTACTCGCGCGTCCGGTGTCCACAGCACACTCCCGTCGCCCCTAACCCCTTCAGAATCACATCCTTGAATAATGCGCGCGTGCAAATGCCTTGGAATCACATTCTTACAAAAAAATAGGGAGGGGGAGGGTCAGCAGTTCCCAGCGGGTTGTAGGGGCGTCCCTTCAGGGCTCCCAGGCACAAGCTCAGCACGACGCCCTCTTGGATTCCTATGCCGATACCCTTTGCGCCTTGTCCGCAACGGATGGGCTCTTCCTTCTCGTCCTACTTCACCATAAAGATCGGATAACCCGCGGGCACAATCGGCTTCGCCGCCGCAGGCGCATCCGACGGAATCGCATGGAATCCCGCGCGCGCCATCCCATTCTGCGCAATATCATTCTTCATAAAGTGCTCCCACACGAATCCGGTTCTCGCATTTTCCGCCATGAGCATAGTGATTCCCTGATCGATCCCAATCACATCCGGGCTATACCAGTTCGTCAGCGGATTGAACGCATCGACGTATCCGTACCGCTTCCACGCGCGATCCTGATATTTCGTATAGATCGTTCGCAGAACTTTCAAACATTCTTCCGGCAAAAACGGAAGCGATCCACCCGCCGCACACGGCACCACCGATCCATCGATACGCCCCATCGCCGGCGGTCCGCCCCAGATCGCATAACCGCGAACCGAATCCGAAGCCGTAATGCCCCAGAGATCGTCGCTGTAATCCGGAAATTCGCGTGCCAGTTCAAGGCACCACAACTTGTGCACCTTTGTCGCGATCACTGAGTTTGTGAAATAATCCGCATACGCATCGCGTTTCCCGCGGAAATCAAACCACGCCTGCGAAAACTGGTGTACGAAGAGCGGCGCGTGCGAGCCGATATAGCGGATCCCGTTGAACTCGAAATACGTCCGCGTCCACGCGTCCCAATTCACTTTCGTCAACTGCGGATTCGGAGCCGGCGATCCGATCCCCAACAAATAAATCATCATCAGCTCGCTGTACGCATCCCAGCGCGCCTTGATAAATCCGTGCTCCGGCGTCCAGCCCATCGACAAATTCTTGTCGCCGTGCAACAGCCAGTTCCAATCCAATCGTCCGTACAACGTGTCGGCGAGCGTCGAAATTTCGTCGTCGTTGAAATACGCTTTGCACGTCAGCACGCCGCAAATAAACAGCGAGGTGTCGATCGACGACACTTCCGACTGAAATGCGCGCTCACCGTTCTGGAAATTGAGAAAGTGGCAGAAGAATCCGTGCGCCTGCGGCACGCGCGTCGCCACGAACCGCAGCGTATTCCGAACGCGATCGCGAATTTTCTTCTTGTCTTCCCAGCCGCGGTGATCGGCGATACAAAGCCCAGTTAATCCGAATCCCGTCGCCGCGATGCTCGCGACGTTGCGCGAATCCGAACCATTCGCCTGGCTGCGATCTTTCACGAGTCCCGTGTAAGGGTTCGCTTCATCCCAAAAGAATTGAAAGCACGCGCGCTCGACCTGCTCCAGGAAGCGATCTTCCTCCAGCGTGAATCGATATTTAGTCGGATCAGAAGGAAACAGCGACGAAATATCGCTGACTGGAGTATTGCTCTGCGCAGGATACGCCTCGCCCGGATAAGGCGGCTCAGGCAGCGGCCACGATTTCGCTGCAGCCGCGATCGAAGTTGCCCTAACTGAAGCAGCGTTGGCTGCATCAAGAGCCGCAAGATCCGCCAGCGACAGCGCGCCTAACGGAATCCCCAGCGCAAGGCGTGAAGCCTCCCTCAGCCAGTCGCGTCGCGAACGCTTCCCACCGCTCACCGCTTACACCGCGAGGCAGCGCTCAACAAACCGATGGAGCGACAGAGCCGGGTTCTCCATTGCATACCGGCCAGTTTACCGGACACGCGAAGACACCGGAAATATCGAATCCCAAAACAAAACGAAAAGAGCACTCACCTCAACTGGGGTTTAACAGCGAGGGCGCTCTGAAGCGTGACAGACGCGAAGCGGCGCGAAGCTATCAGTGTACGGGCGCAGCACTGCTGCGCCCCAAGTCCGCAGGATCTTCAACGCAACGACGATCTGTTTTTTGGGCTTGGCTGGAAAATACGCAACCCAACCAAAGTTCGAGCGTGTTTATTTCTGTGAAGGCCATGCTGTGATGCCCGGCTCCGCCGACAATCCGCGATACGCATTGATCGCGTTCCTGGCGGTCATTGTCAGCTTCTCTGGCAACTCACCGAGCCCGAACCATCGCACTTCTTCCGACTTGTGCGGCTCGCGATTGTAAGCTTCGCCTTCGACAATCCGCGCCAGATACGACGGCGAAACCCAATGCTGATTCTCCGCCGGCAGCAAGTGATCCGTGATGCAGAGCAACCGCTCGATCGCGATGCGCACACCCGATTCTTCGTATGCCTCGCGAATCGCGCAATCCTTAACTGTTTCGAGGAAATCGACTTTGCCGCCGAGAATGCTCCAGCAGCCTGCTTCAGGCGCCGCTTTGCGCAGCGTCAACAAAACACGCTCGCGCTCATCAACGAGCAAAACCCCCGCGCCAACGCGCGGTTGCAAAATGGAAGCAGCGTGCGAAGCCATATCGTTCGGAAATATTCTACCGCGAACAAGTGGATCGCGACTGACGCTGGCTCGCTCCTCCGTTACCGAGCGAAGGACCAGTGATATACAACGCCTGCGCCGATCAGCAAATTGTTCTGATGATCGTTGGTGGCGTTCGCGAATGTCGTCGGAAAATAATCGATCTGCGCGCGCACTGAAAAGTGCCGGCTCACGGGAACATCAAAGCCTCCGCCAGCTCGCGCAGCAAATCGGTTCGTTCCGTCGCCGAGCCCGGCCGCGCCGCCGCCTGCATGCGAAACGCCCGCCAAAATCTGCGCGAACGGTTGCACGCGATGCGCACCGTGAATCCAGTTGCGCCGCAATCGCGGCAATTCAAAGCGTGCGCCGGCCAATCCCGAGGTCAGCGTCAACGAACTCCCCACCGTCGGCGCGCCCGTCGCAGTCTGGCTGCTGAAATCCGCAACCACCGACCACGGCCCGTGCACTTCCCACGACGCCGAGATCCCGCCTCCACTCACGCCGAAGCAGCCGCACTGTCCCGGCCCGGCGTTCGTGTGTACCCACTGGTACGTCGCCGCCGCATCGCCGCTGATGCCTTCCTGCGCGTGAGCCGAAGAAGCGCACGCGCCGGCAAGTAGCAGCGCCACAAGAATCAAAATCGTTCGCATCGTAATTCTCCCCATCTAAAAACTCGTAGCGTTACCAGTCACCCGTCACAAATCACCAGTCACCGTCAATTCGGCGGCGGCGTGATCACCGACGACACATTGCTGATCACCGCGGTCTCGTAAGAACCACCCGTCGACGCCGTGACGTACACATACGCAACCGGCGGCGGGTTAATCAGTGCGTTCACGACTTCATTGCCGTCGAGCGTCACCGTCAGCACGTTGTTGACGATCGTCAGCACATAGTCGTGCTTGATCGTCTGCCCAACAGCGACCAAGGTCGGAATGGTTCCGTTGTATGCGTAGTAAGGATTCTCAAATTGCGCGGTTTCGCCTCGGGTCACGGCAAAATACGGCACCGCCGGTTCACCGGCGTTGTGATAGTCGTCGTACTCGAACACCAACCCCGGAATTCCCTCAGCTCCCAAGCCCTGGCCCACTGCACCGATGCTCGTTGGTGTCGCCCCCAGCGATGGGTCGCCCAGAACAATCGTGAACCCATCCGCCGGCGTCGAGCTCGGATTGCTTAATGTCATCGTGAAACTCAGCGTCATGTCGCCCGTCGCAACCAAAGACGGCCATACCAATTCGCCGTGCTGGCTGTTCAGTGACGCCGTCAGCTGGTAGCTGCAGCCCGACTGCGCGGTGGCGTTGTCGATCGCCGACCAGTCCGTGTTGCAAAGATTGGGAACTTGAGTCAGCGGCCCGACAAACAATGCGGCCGAGTTGCTCGTTGCCGTCGAAGTTCCATTGCTCACGATGACTTTGAAAACGTCGCCCGTGTCGCCTGTCGCTCCCGGACCAAAGTTCAGCGTCGGATTCGTGGCCCCGGCTACCGGCGAAAACGTTGAAGTGCCCGACGGCGCTTCATACCACTGATACGTCAGTGGTATGGTCGACGTCGCTGCGACGGTGTACGTCGCCGTCTCGCCGACGTTGATGTACTGCGTCTGCGGTTGCTGCGTGATCTGGATGCCCGCGCCGACGGCAAGCGTCACTTGCTGCGAGAGAACTTGGCCATACGCGTTCGACACAACAACGTAGTACTTGTCGCCGTTATTTGCGTTCGTCGTGGAAGTCGCAGGAACGTTGTATGTCGCGGACGTAGCGCCGGAAACCAGAGTTGGCGTCGTGCTTCCCGCGGGAATCACGTACCACTGATAGGCCAGTGGTCCAGATCCGGCAGCGACCACGGTGAACGACGTCGTTCCCCCGGTCGATACAGTTTGACCAACGGGTTGAGTGATGATCGTCGGCGAAGCATTTCCCGCCACCACGGCAAGGTTTGCATTGCTGCTGTTGAGCGGAGTCGTGCAAGAGTCCGTGACGACGGAATAATATTTCGCGCCGTTGTAGCTCGCGTCCACCGCAGGCGTGGTGTAAACCGGCGATGTCGCTCCGGAGATCGCAGTGCCGGTCGTGCCGCCCGAGGGAATCTGATACCACTGATAGGTGAACGGGCTAAGGCCTTGCGCCGCAACGGAGAATGTACCGACCTGCGTCGCGTGCAGTGACAGGCTCACCGGATTGGTAGTGATCGTCGAACCAACGGCGACCGCAGCTATGCTCGACGTTACCGACCCCGCGCCATTCGTGACCGTCACGGTGTAGTTGCCCGCATTCGCGCTCGACGCATTCGTCACGGAATACGTCGCGCTCGTCGCACCCGAAATCGGCGTCCCACCCAAATTCCACTGATACGTCGCCGCGTAGTTCGCCGCCACCGACAAAGTCAGCACGCCACCGCTGCAATCGTGCTGCGCCACCGGCTGCGTGTTGATCACCGGTCCGCTCACCGTGGTCGTCGTGGTCACCAACACCGACGGATTGTCCACGCTCGTCGCCGTGATCGTGTACGTCCCCGCCGTAGTCGGCGAAGTCCACACATTGCCCACAAACGTTCCGGCGCTTGCTTTCCACGTCACGCCATTCGTCAAGCCGCCTGTCGCCGTGCTCGAAAATGTCACATGGCCCGGCGCTTCGGTCTGATTTCCCGGAGTGATCGGCGTCAACGCCACAGCCTGGGGTATGACAAGGCACGTCGTCGAAACAATGTTCCCCTTGGAATCCTTGACCGTGAGTGTGTAGGTCTTGCCGGCGGTCAGTGCCGGCGTCGGATACGAAGTCCCGCTCACCGCATTTGCCGTAATGTCGGAGCTTCCGACTCCGCTCGAACCGATCGTTGCCGTACCGCCGCTGAACGTCGGCACCAGCATCACTGTGCCGTCATAAGGCGGAGTGGCGTCGCTCGCCACGAGGCTCTTCGCTAAAGGTACGGAGCTGTCGACGGTCAACGTCGCCGGCGAGCTGGTAACGCTACCCGCCGAACTCGTCACGACAACTGTGTAGATTGCTCCGGATTGCCCGGTGGTCGTCGATGAAGTGGTAAAAGTGTTCGAGGTGCCGCCTGGAATCGCTACGCCATTTACAAACCACTGGTAGGTGAACGGGCCGCCGGTTCCTGTTGCGGTCACGCCAAAAGTCGCTGTTTGGCCGGCAGTCACGGTGACGCTGGCGGGTTGGCTAATGGTCAGGGCGGATTCCGCTGGAATCTTCGATCCCTGAAATCCTCCCGAGCACGCGCTCATGGTCAGTAAGCTGACCAGCGCGGCAAACACACATAATCCGACCGTAGATAGACGACGGGGCACACGTCGCATAATAAGAAGCTCCTAAGGTAAGTGTGCTTACAGGGTTTGCTGTACGCTATCGGGGTGATACATCGCTATGTGCAATGGACTCATAGCGTTTTCGCCGCCGGTCCGTTGGGCAGGACCACTTTAGAACGCAAGAACAGCGTTGAATGACAGGTCTGTAAAAAACCGTAACATATTGATTTTAATATATTTATTAGAATCCGGTGAGAATGAAAAGAGGCCGAAGGACAGCGGCGCGCCTGCTCCCAAAGAGAAGCACCACGGTTACCGTTTAACTATCGCCTTTGTAATTTCCTGGGGTACTTCCCGGTTAGTGAATTCCACCGGATGACGAAGACGTCGATGAACATCTGGATGCTGTCTCGCATCATGCTGACCTTTGTGGCGTCCGAGTGTCCCCAGACCACAGGAATCTCGATCGATCGCAGCCCGTGATGCCTTGCCAGATATAGCAGCTCTGGGTCAAACCCAAACCTTTCAATAGTTTGCTGCTCAAAGATGATCTTGCACGGATCTCGCCGAAACGCTTTAAACCCGCACTGCGTATCCACAAACGGGAGCCATAGGATCGCTCGCACGATTTTGTTAAAAATGATGCCCGCGAATTCCCGGAAGGGCGACTCGTGCACCGTAATCAGGCTTCGGTCCACGGCGCGCGAACCGATCGCCACTTCGTGGTCCTTCATCGCCGGAAGCAGCTTCTCTACCTCATCGATCGGTGCCGATAGGTCGGCATCGGTGAACAGCACCACCTCGCCCCGGGCCTCCTGCATCCCGTGGCGGACGCTGTAGCCTTTACCCCGGTTCTGCCCGTTCGAAACGACCCTGAGTGACGGGATCATGCCTTTAAAGCTCTCCGCCACTACGATCGTTTTGTCCTTCGACCCATCGTCCACGACGATCACTTCGGTCGTGTGATTTGCCGCGTGCACGTACGCCGCAATCTTCTCGAGCGTGGGCGGCAGCCGCAATTCCTCGTTGTATGACGGGATGATGATGGTGAGATCGGGTGCCGCGGCTGTCATCGAAGCGGGAGGTCCTTCCATCCGTGGGCGCCGATCAGCGGGACGAAGCGGCAGCTATCCAACACGGTCGTCTGAAACATGTCGCCTTTGCGCTCTATGAGCTGGAGTTCCTGATTTTCCAGCGTGCCAACGGGTATCACCATGCGCCCGCCCTCGGCGAGCTGCGCCAGGAGGGGCGGCGGAGGCGCAGGCGCACCTGCGGCCACCAGGATCGCGTCGAACGGCGCCATTTCCGGTAAGCCTAGCGTGCCGTCGCCGCAGTGCACATGGATGTTGTCATAACGCATTTCGGCCAGCCGTTTCGCTGTGCCGGATGCAAGTTCCGCGCGGTATTCCAGTGTGACAACTTCTCGGCCTAACTTCGATAGTACGGCTGCTTGGTACCCGCACCCTGCGCCGACCTCTAAAACCCGTTCGTTTTCAGCGACTTGGAGGGCTGCTGTCATTGCGGCGACCATGTAGGGTTGCGAGATCGTTTGGCCGTCGCCAATGGGAAGCGGCGCATCGTCATACGCTTGCAAGCGCAAGTCAGCGGGAACGAATGCATGCCGCGGAACGGCGCGCATCGCCGCGAGCACACGGGCGTCACGCACGCCGCGCCGCTCGATTTGCGTTTCGATCATTGATCGACGTGCAGCTTCAAATCGCGCGGCTTCGAACTGTGCCGCCGTGCGTTCACCGGCTTCGGCATCACTTTTCCACGGTTTGATTCGCCAATCTTTCAGCAGAGTCATCGCTTCACGCAGACGTTGTTGCCGCCGCGGCGTGTTTCTCCCACGCGTTCGTCTTCAAAATTTCTTCGATCTGTGCCAGTGCGAAATCGCACTCTTGTATTCGATTATAAAAGTGTGGCGACAGCCGAATTCCCGCTTTGGGACGGAAGTCGATCATGATTTCGCGCGCGAGCAGTTCCCGGCTGACTTCATATGCGTGCGGGCAATCTACCGATACGGTTCCCGCTCGCTCCGCCGCGTTCTCTGGCGTATTCACGCGCCAGCCGCGGGCCTTCGCGCCTTCCATCAAGCGCGTTGTCATTGCGATCGATTTCGCGCGAATTGCTTCCACCCCGGCCTTGTTCAGAATCTCGAGCCCCGGCTGGCACGCAAAAAGCGCCGGAATATGCGGCGTGCCGTTCAAATAGCGAAACGAATCTTGGCGCGAGTCGATCGCGCCGGTCTCAAACGCAAACGGCCGCTGATGCGCGATCCAACCGGTCAATGCCGGCTGCAACTTCGCACGCAAATCCTCGCGCACATACAAATACGCTACGCCCGGGCCGCCACACAGCCACTTCAGCACGCCGCCCACCGCAAAATCGACGCCCAGAGCGCGCACATCGAACGGCAGCGTGCCCGTGGCCTGAAAAACATCCAGAATCAGATGCGCGCCGACGCGATGCGCTTTCTCCACAATTGCCCGCGCGTTGACGATGAACGAGCTTCGAAACAGTACGAGCGAGATCGGCACGAGCAATGTTGTCTCGTCGATCGCGGCCAAGAATTTGTCCAGATCGAAGCGCACGGTGTCCGTAGTCGGCACCAACTCCACCCGCGCACCTAGCCTGCGCTGCTCGTGGTAAAAATATTGAATCGACGGAAACTCCAGCTCCGTCATCACAACTTTGTTTCGCGGCTCACGGAAATCGAAGCAGGAGGAGATCACCTGCTGCGTCGTGGTCACATTCTGGTGTAACGAAATCTCGCCCGGGCCCGCCCCGATCAGCGGCGCGATCTTGTCGCCCACGCCGACCGCCATCTCCCACCAGCCCTCTTCCCAAGCCTTCACGCCGCGCGTAGCCCACATGTCCGCATAGTTGTGCAGGCTGGTGTAGACGCCCCGCGGCATTGCTCCCAGCGAGTTGCTGATCAGATAGGTTGAGCGGTCGAGAATCGGGAAATCCGCGCGCCACTTCAGCAGTTCGTCTTTCGACTCAGAGATGTGCGATTCGGGCATAGAAACGGGCCAAACCCTCTGGAGAGGAACCCCATAAAAATAGCACAAATGGCCGTGAGTCTAGGCGCTCCAACGCCTTGAAAAGCCACGCCTTTTCGATGATTTACGCGAACATTTGGATTTCCTGAGCGAACGGGCAGTGGCCATTCGTACTTACACGTCGGCCCGAAAACTGGTCCGGCGTACCGCATCGCGAAAATCGCGGGTTTTCTAGACTGGTTGCGTTGGCGGCAGATATTACTTACCGCCCGTGGAGGAAGGTTAGGTCATGAAGGCTTTTTTGGTGCTCGCTGCGATCTACGTTGGGGCGTTTCTGATCGCAATTCAAGGTGCGTCGCAAACCCA
>Ga0209006_10005226_pt1 | contig 11785 bp, 6 predicted proteins | sample JacPin_JW_Ref_O2_FD_188567 | JGI IMG/M metagenome (GOLD analysis project Ga0209006, IMG submission 188567) | Forest soil microbial communities from Algoma, Ontario, Canada - Jack Pine, Ontario site 1_JW_Ref_O2 (SPAdes) (version 2) | ecosystem: Environmental > Terrestrial > Soil > Boreal... | reverse complement strand
CCGCCTGCGGAGGAGCGCTGTTCGGTGTTAGCTCGTGGCTGCCCTTCGTTGCTGTCAGCGTGGCCTCGGCGGCCCTGCTCATCACGCTGCCGGTGATCTGGACCGGCGTACCCGGCCGCGTGGGCGCCAATCCCGTCGGCACCGGCGAGTTGAGCCCCGGCGACGCGATGACGATCTTGTAGTCGGCTGTGGCTCAGCTGTGGCCCGACTTGCGGCAGTCGCCGCCTGTCTGCGGGCCTGGCGGCGTCAACCGGATACGGTCCTGGCATGTCCTTCGCAGTCTCGGTTTCGTGCGGCGTGGCTTCGGCCGTCGCCTACGGCGGGGCCACTGCGATCGAGCATCGCGCGGCACCGTCATCGGGAATCCGCCGACAGCGGCGGCCGGCAGGGACGATTTGAGAATGGCACGATAGTTGCTCCATAGTTAAGGAGCGGTTCAGATGTTGTCGATCAATAATCACTCTCGGGGATGAATCATGCAAAAGAAATTGAGCACGCCTTTGGCGCGCGCTGAACTCACTTTGTTGGCCGCCGCGATATGCACGGCGCTGCGCGCGACGGCGGCGGACACCAGCACAGACGCGCTGGCGCCGATCACCGTGACTGCCGAGCGGCGCAGCGAGAGCATTCAGGAAGTACCGTTGAGCGTCACCGCCATCTCGGGCGAGACCTTGGAGAAATTCGGCGACGCCAATTTTGGCGACTACGCCCACACCATTCCCAATCTGTCCTTCGGCACCGGCAGCGACTTCGGCGTTACGAACGGCCGAACCGTCACCATTCGCGGCATCACCGGGGGCCGCTTCCGCAATGGTCTGGCGACCACCAGTTTCTACATCGACGATACCCCCGTGCCGCTGTCGCTCGATCCACGGGTGCTCGACCTGGAACGCATCGAAGTGCTGCGCGGCCCGCAGGGCACACTGTTCGGTTCCTCAGCCATGGGCGGCACCGTGCGGGTGATCACCAAGCCCGCGGATCCCAAGGCGACCTCGGGCTCCATCGATGTCCAAGGCTTCGACATCAATCACGGCGGCGCCGGCTACGACCTGTCGGGCGCCGTCAATCTGCCGCTCATTGCGGATGAATTGGGGCTCAAATTCGCCGCGTACAACTCCTACAAACCCGGCATTTTCACGCGCCGATGGGGAATCGCGACGACGCCCGGATACATCGTGCCGGCCTCGCAGACGCCGGGCGAAGAAACGCATGTGGGCGACGACAGTGAGTTTGGCGGCATGGTGTCGTTCACCTACACGCCTTCCGCCGTGCCCGGCCTCACCGTCACTCCCATGGCGATCTATCAATCGGCCCGCAGCAACGGGCTGCCGCTGGCGGATTTCAGTCCGGGCAATCTGGTGCAAATCAGGCCCCTCGATGTCGGCGAGTCCACGCGGGATCAATGGTCCTTCGAGGGCCTGACGGTCAAGTACAAGATCGACTTCGGCACCTTCATTTCTTCCAGCACTTGGTTTCATCGCGAGGCGCTCGACAACGAGGACGCCACCGAAGCCTCGCAGACGGTTTTCGGCCCCCTCTATGCCACGCCGCCGTTGGGTCCTGTGTACCTGCCCTCGCCGGCGCCGAGCTTTCTCGATTTCACCGCGTTCACCCAGGAGGTACGCTTCGAATCGAGCTTCGAAGGCCCGCTTCAGGTCATTCTCGGCGGCTACTACAATCACGGCACCAGCCACACCGGTCAGGACATCACTGAACCGGTGGTCGCCGGACAGCCCGGCTACATCCAAGAATTGCCCCACGCCAGCAACGAGGTCGCCGAATTCGGCGACGTGACCTATTCTCCGATCGACCCCGTGGAACTCTCGGCCGGCGTGCGCGCCGCCTCGCTGCAGTTCAAGCAGCACAACTTCTTTTACGGCTGGATCAACGGCGGCATCACCGACGTCTATATCGCGCACAGCGAAAGCGCCGTGACGCCGCGCTTCACCGCCAAATACAAGTTCAACCCCGACGCCATGGTGTACGCCAGCGCCGCGAAGGGCTATCGCAACGGCGGCGAAAACAGCGTGCCGGAGCAGTGCGGCGCCGCCGGCGGACCCTTCAAGAGCGACTCGCTCTGGAGCTACGAGATCGGATCGAAGAACACACTCTTCGATGGACGGATGAACACGCGCGCGGCGGCCTACCGCATCGACTGGAGCAACATTCAACAGAGCATCCTGCTTCCCTGCACCTACAGCGTGACGGCGAACGCCGGCGATGCCACCAGCACGGGCGCGGAATTCGAGGCCGACATCGCGCCCATCACCGGGCTCAATCTCAGCCTCGGCTTAGGCTACGACGATGCCAAGATCACCTCGGTGCCGGCGGGAGCCACGGGTTTCGTGGTCGGCCAGGCGCTCAACGGCGTTCCCAAGGTGACGGCATCGCTGCTCGGCGAATACACCGTGCCCACCACTTTCGGGGCTGCGTTCGTGCGCTCCCAGTACAGCTTCACGGGCCGCAGCGTCAGCTACTCCGTCATTCCGGTGCAGGACGGCGGGCGCGTGCGCAGCTCCTATAGCCTGGTGGACCTGCACATCGGCGGTTCGACCGGGCCGTGGGAGGCCTCGCTCTTCGCCAAGAATTTGTTCGACGTACGCGCCAACCTCGGCGACGAGCAATCGGAGACGGTGGAGCTACAGAGTCCGCAGGTGCGGCCGCGCTGGATGATCGCCCAACCGCGCACCATCGGCGTCGAATTGAAGTGGCGGTTCAAGCCGCAGTAGCTCGAGCCCTGGCGCGCAGGCTGTCACGTTACGCATCGTCCGGCAGGGGCACGCCGCACCGGCGTAGCGCCTCGATGAGCGGCGTGAGGTGGCGCCGGTACCGGCGCCAGCGGCCGGAGGAGCTGCCGTACACGGGCCGGCGCACTTGCGCGGCACTCGCCGTCAGCGACACGGATTGGTTCTTCTGAATCTCGAGGGCGGCGGGCGACCACGGGAGTCCGCAGCGGGCCGCGACGGCGGCGCCGACCTGCTGCGGCTCGCGCACCAGGTCTTCATAGACGATTTCGTACAGAGCATCACCCAGAACGCTGCGCCAATGAACGACCAGCCGGTCGTAGGCCGCGTAGTACCGTGCAAGTTCATCCCAGTCGTAGGTGAACGGGTAGGCGTCGCCGAACAGCGTGCGGAACATCGCAAAGCAGCTGTCGAGCGGCGTCCGCCGCACCAACAACAGCGGGGCTCCCGGCAATGCCCGGTGGATCGCTCCGGCGTACAGATAATTGGTGGGCAGCTTGTCGATCACCCGAACATCCGCGGGGTGGCGGCGCGCGCGCCGCTCGTAATTCGCCGCCACCACCCGCGGGTCCGCCCGCGCGGCACGCTCGAACATGTCGCCGCTGCCCGCGGCGCCCTCGTTGAGCGCGCGGGAGAAATGATCGGTTTCGCCGTTCGATCGAACGCCGGCGAGCCCGCCGAGGATCCGCTCCACGAGCGTGGTGCCGGAGCGGGGCAGGCCCATCACGAACAGCCAATTCGACCCGCGCTGCCCGCCGCCCGCGGCGGTGTCTCGCGGAAACACTTCCGCGATGCGGCCAAGCTTCACTTCGTCACCGGCGATGTCGTAGCGCAGTTGCGAGCGTCGCGCCTGCGCCGCCGTGCAGAACCAACGGAAGGCCTCATCGACCTCTCCGACGTCGTCCAATTCCTTGGCGAGGGCATACCCGAGGAACGCGCGCGCCCCGACATCGAGATCCGGAGGCGCGAGCAAGGCGTGCAATTCTTCGATGTGATTCGACGCCGGCGCCTGCACCCGCAGCTCCGAGCGCAGCAGGTAGGTTCGATACTGCCGTGCATCGAGCGCGATGCAACGATCACAGAGGTCTTCGGCTTCCTTGAGCCGGCCGAAGCTGCGCTCGCTGCACGCGAGGTTGTACCAATGCCGCGCCGTGCCCGGCGCAAGCTCAGTCGCCCGCCGGTAGAAGGTATTGGCGCGTTCGTGGTGGTCGAGACTCAAGGACACGAAGGCAAGCCCGTCGTAGGCATCCGCGCCGCCCGGCTCCAATTGGGCGGCGCGGGCAATCACTTCCTCGGCTTCGGCGATCCGGCCCAGCTGCAGGAGCAGCGACGCCAACAGGGCGTGCCCGGGCAGGCAGGTGCGTGCGCCTGCCACGGCATGCGCGGCCACGGGCAGGGCTTCGTGCATGCGCCCGGCGCGCATCAATCGCACCGCCTCGCCGTCGACTGACGTCAGGGCAGATCCTGCAGCGCCCCGAAGGTGCCTCGTGTGGTGGCACTTTGCAGCAGGACACCGGGGCCGTTCGTCACGACGCCCCCTTGCATCGGATGACTGACGCCGGTACTGACCACGATATCGGGCTTGCCGTCGCCGTTGATGTCCGCGACCGCGATCTCATTCGCATCCTCCGCGGCGTAACTGGTGCTCGCCAGGAATCGGCCGGGATTGGCTGGATCGTGCAGCAGCACGATCACCGATTCCCGACCGCCGATCACGATGTCGAGCTTGCCCGAGCCTTGTAGATCCGTAACGACGATGGACTGTGGGGAATCGGGCGTGGCGATGGGATAGCTGACGGGAGCCAGGAAGCTGCCGTGATTCGCCGCATCCTGCAGCAACACGTTGACCGTCGGGGCACCGCCGCCGGTCGGGCCCGGATCCGTAATCACCAGATCATTGAGCCCGTCGCCATTGACGTCGGCGATGGCGATGATATTTGCCCCGGAGACGTTCAGGTTGGCGGTCTGGGTGAAAACGGTCACCGGGGCGGCGTACGTCGTTGTCGAGGCGGCGCCCGTATGGAGGAGGATCTTGACGCCGACACCGTCGGTCAGCGCCACATCGGGGGCGCCATCACCGTTGAGGTCGCCGACCGCAACCCAGTTGGCGCCGCCGGAGTAGAGCGAGAGCGGTGCGGCAAAGGTTCCCGGGGACGTTTGTACGAACAACGATACGTTGAAATCCGCAGAGATCAGGTCGGGTAATCCATCGGCGTTCATGTCGGCGATCGCTACCTGCGAGGCGCCTGGGCTTGCGAGGACGAGCGGTGAGTTGAAGACGCCGGGACTCGCCTTGTCATTGAAGAACACGCGTAGCACACCGTCATCGTAGCTGGCCGACACGAGATCCGGCAATCCGTCGCCGTTCAGGTCCGCGCCGGCGAGATACAACGGGTCCTGCCCGTCGGCCGTCAGCGTCGGCGCAGCGAATACGCCCGCCGCCGTCGACAGATATGCCTTGAGATTGGACGCACTCCCGGCCACGGCCGGATGCACCGAACTCAGCCCGACGACGTCGGCAAAGCCGTCATGATTGAAATCGGCGCTGACGACGCCCGCGGACAACTCGACGGGCGCGACATACCCATACCCGCAGGAATGGCACCCCCCGTCCCCATAGCCGTCGTCGCAGCTCGCCAGCACTGCGGATAGCGCGATACCGAGGGCAAGTCGTCGATACCGAGGCGCCCATTCGGTGGATCTTGAATGCAGCATGTCTATCTCCCCAGCTGTGCGCCTGTGGCCGGCTCGGCGCATCGGCTATCCGACTATAACGGGCGATGTTATTACCGGTTGACCGGATTCCGGGGTCGCCGCGTTCGCGGCGCTCAATTCGGCGGGACCGCCGAATTAGTCGGCGAGCGGCGACGGGCGGACCTGGAAATGGACCACCAGCGGTTTCGTGCCCTTACCCCCTTCCTTGTGCCAAGGTGTGCGATCGCCGCTGGTGATCCAGACACCTCGACCCTTCCAGCCCGCGGCGGCATCATCGATGCGGCCTTCGAGGCCCTTGGCATAAAAACCGAGGGGATAAGGAATGCGGAGCGTCACGAATTTTCCATCGACCAGCGCGTGTATGCCGTCAAACAGATTGCCCGTGGCGATCGGCACGTTCGCGCCCAGCCCCAAGGTGTCGTGCTGATCCACCCACGTGTAATAGCTGGACTCGACGCTCATCTGCGGGACGTTGACGAATCCCGGGCCCGGCAAGCGATGGAAACTCCAGCCTTCGGGGCAGTGATCGCCGGTCGCGGTCGGCCCGTTGAGCGGCCCTTTGCATTTGCGCCGATCGAACTCTCCCAAATGCCCGCTCGCCAGCGATACCCACACCACACCGTTGCGATCGATGTCGGCGCCGCGTACGCCGAAGCCGGGCGCGGGCACATTGTAGATCTCGCTGAGCCGGGTTCGCGGGTCGAAACGAACGATGGCGCCGGGATACCGAAACGCGACGGAGCCCCAGACGGTGCCGTCGGCCGGATTCGGCATGACGGCGTAGAAGCCGACCGCCAGACGCTGGTCCGATTTGGCGTTCGCGGGTTCACCGGGTTCGACCCACGGGTCGAGTTTGCCATTGCCATTGGTGTCGAGGACGAAAGGGGCCCATCCCTGCGAGGCGGCCGCATCACCCGTCGCATCGAATTTCTTGGTGTCGAGCCAGCCCACGACCTCACGGTCGCCGCTGGTCCAGAGCGTATCGTTCGCGTCCTCGGCGAATTGCAGATGGTGGGTACTGAAGCAGGTATCGACGAATATATATTTGCCGCTCTGCGGCACGTACACCGCAAGTTGGCGCTGCGATGCGGCGATGGGAAATTCCTTGGCGGACGGATGTGCCCCGCCTTTTTTGCAAAACGCGGGATTGTCGGCTGCGCGAATCCGCGCGGTGTACCAAACGCGGCCGGATCGATCGAGCATCGGATTGTGTGCGACCGCCTGGCTGTCCCAGATTCGTTCCTCCCCCCAGTACGGTGAGGGCCCCAGAACCGCGTCGTCGTGAGTCGTCGGCGTAGCGGCGTCGCGTACCGAGGCCTTGAATGTGGTGGCGCGGTTGTGGAGCGGATCGAGTATGGGGAAATTGTCGGTGCTCAGTTCCGGAGTGCCGTACAGCATGCCGTTGGCGTTGACCGTCGGATTGCGGCGATCGGTTCCGGAGAGGTCGTGTAAATACGCTTTGGCATCCGACCAATCCCACACGGTGGCGACCACGTTGCGCTCGATGCCGCTCGGGCGCGCCGGCGGCACCGCCGGCAACTCGCCGCCGGCGATCCGGTCGGTCCAATCCGCCAGATAGTGAATCGGGATGCCCGCGAGCGTGCCTTGCACGATGCTGATCATCTGGCTGCCGGCCTGGCCCGACTGCACGCGATGCAGCCAGGCTTCCTCCGACGACTTGAATACACCCAAGGATTTCGGGAGCGTACGCGTCGCCAAATTCCCGAGCTGATGACAACCGACGCACCCCATGTTCTTCATCCACATGAGATAGCCGTTGCGTCCGCCCGGCAAGGTTGCCACCTGCGCCTGGTCGGGAATATTCATCATCGCGTACCAGTAAGCCGCCGGATAGGTCTTTGCCGCCGTGGCGGCATCGGGTGCGATGAGGGCGGTCAGATTGAGGGCCTGGCCGGGGCCGGCCGGTACCTTGGGCGAGTCGGCGAGGCCGTAGCCGCGCGTCCATACGCTGTATTTCGCCTTGGGAAGCTGGGGCAGAAGAAACCGGCCGGCGTCGTTGGTCACGACGATCTTCGCGAATCGTGTCGGAAAATCCTGCGTTTCGGCGATGACCCAAACACCGGCTTCGGCGCCGCGGGCGCTCGAAACCGTGCCGCCGATACTATCGGCCGCGAGCGGCTCGTCGCCCCGCACCGGCCGCGGCTGAGGCAACCCACAGAGCAGCAGTGCAGCGCCGAGAAATGTCCCGAAGATATGAGGCCGCGGCGATGCTTTCATCGGTTCTCCGGCAGCAACGAGGTTCTTCTGCAGCGTGGACGCGGGAACTAAAGGGAGACAGTCCGTACAAATCCGCGCTTGCCGTATTTTAGGATGTCCTCGTCACACGTGGCGAGTACCATATTCTGCGTTCGAGCCGTGGCGTTCAACATGCGGGGCGTCTCCCCGAGCGGCGTACGCCGCCCGGGGATTTAAGAGCACTGCCCTGAAAAGATCACCTGAAAGATCGCCTCAAATCGCTCCCGGCAGCGCCGGACCATTCGGAGTGCCGAGCCCGGTGCAGGCATCCCAGCCCTTGGCTGCCAGAAAATCTCCGTTGTTACCGCTGATGATGTCGCGCAGCGCCTGCGGTTTGCTGTACAACATCGGATTCAGGTACCCCGCGGGAGAGCCGTTGGTTTGATTGACTCGGGCGATCAGACCGGCCCATAGCGGCGCAACCGCACTCGTGCCGCCGATGACGGTGTCGGTGCCGTCGATGCGCACGTTGTATCCCGTTTCCGGATCGGCATCGCCGGCCACGTCGGGTACTCCGCGCTTGGTCAGGGCGATCGCCTTACCGCCGCGATGCGCCGCTTTCTTGCCCATCTGCCAACCGGGCGTCGGGAAAAAACTGCTGATGCCGCCGCCGCTGGCGCCGCCGTTCGCGCCGTCGTTCCAGACGACCTCGCTCGTGATGGCCGTCTTGTTCGCATGCAGTCTGGTGCCGCCGCAAGCGAGAGCGTACGGGCTGGAGGCGGGAAAATCCACATGGTCCTTGCCATCGTTGACGCCGTCGCTCGATCCGCTGTCGCCGGAGGCCACGCACACGGTAATGCCCATGGCCGCTGCGGCCTGAAACGCATCATCCATCGCCGTCATCGCTTGCGCAGTCCATGCCGACTCGGGGCCGCCCCAACTGATGGAAATGACGGACGGTCTGTTCGTCGCGTCATGAATCGCGCTCGTCACGGCATCGAGAAAGCCGGCATCCGTATTGGGAGCGAAGTACACGGCAATGTTCGCGGCGGGTGCGATCGAGCCGATCATTTCGATGTCCAGCATGACCTCACCGTCGGGACCATTCACATCCCCGGTGGGGGCGTTTTTGCCGTGGTCCACAGAGATCGCCGTTACCTTGGGGGAGCCCACGCCGAGGCCTGCGAAGTACGCTACCAAGTCCGCAGTGCGATATCCGCCGCCGAGTTCGATGATGGCAACGCACTGACCTGCGCCCGTTCCGCTGGGAAAGCCGTACAGGGATGCCACCTGCGTTGGATTGTAAGAAACCGGAGTCGTCGGCTTGGCCTGCTGATTCTTGCCGTTATCCTTGGACCGCACTCTGAAATGCGGTTTGGCCTGCGGCCGATTATCCAGACCCATGACCGCCTCGATGACTCCGTCCAATTCCTGCGGTAGCAGGATGGCTCCCGTGCGGCCACGATAGGTGCCGCTCGGATGCGCGAACTGTTGCATTTGCACCGAGAATGCATCGCTGAACTGCTCCACCGTGCCGGATAGGACCACAGTGCGGCGCGCGGCGTTTGCCTCGACCACACTGAGACCATTGGCCGCGGCAAACTTGCGGACCGTGCTGAGGTCGGCCGGATCCGCACCGTGCTGCGACGCGAAGTCCTCGCGACTCATGAATCCGATCGAGCGGTTTCCGGCGGCCAGTTTGGCCACTCGCGTCTGCAGGGCTGTGCGGTCGCCCCGCCGGACGATCATGCTGACTTCGAGCGTTTCCCTCGGATTTGCCGGGCCGACTGGTTGCGCTCCCGGCATCTGGGTGCGTTCGCTTCCGTTGAGAGTAACTTTAGCCATGACTTGATCCCTCGCTAAGATGGTGTACTGAATAGTCCGTGCATGGACCATGGCGCCCGCGACGCGCATCGGCGGGTGAGTGCCGCGATACCGAAGGCTGATGGAGGCCACTGGAGGAACTGTGCGAGCAACTCCCTCTGCTGACAAACCGAGCGGCGACTGTACGAACGACGCATCGCGCTAGCGATACGCGCGGGAGTATCGCGCCGCCTCGCAGCGATTGCACCCCTAAATTCGTGCCGGGGAATGGCGGGTAGTCCGCCGGAAATTCGCCGAATATGCGCTGGAATCCGTCGCGCGCAGCGAGTCCAACGCGTAACCGCACTGCGATCGCATCAGACCCCCGCAATGTGGTATCAATGACACGCTCAGCGCTACTCGCCAGTTTCGGAGTGATTTCATGCCGACAACATTCATGCTCAACGGCGTCTCGACCACCCTGGATGCCGATCCGGCCATGCCCTTGCTCTGGGCCATCCGCGAGGTCGCCGGATTGCACGGCACCAAGTTCGGCTGCGGCATGGCGCTGTGCGGGGCGTGCACGGTGCATGTGGACGGCGCTGCCGTTCGCTCTTGCGTGATGTCCGTAGGCTCAGTCGCCGGCAAGCAGGTGACCACCATCGAGGGACTGCAGAGCAAGCCGGCCAAGGCGGTTCAAGCCGCGTGGATACAACTTCAAGTACCTCAGTGCGGTTATTGCCAAAGCGGTCAAGTCATGTCGGCGACGGCGCTTCTCGAGAAGAACGCGTCGCCCTCCGATGCCGACATCGACGGCGCCATGAGCGGTAATATTTGCCGTTGCGCAACCTATCCCCGCATCCGCGCCGCCATTCACGCGGCCGCAAACTCCATCAAGGCGTAGGAGCCCGGTATGAGCATTCCCCATCGCCTTACACCAGGCAGATTTCCCGTCAGTCGAAGCGGCTCCTCCCGGCGTGAGTTTCTGAAAGCCACCGGCTCGATGGCCGCGGCGGCGCTCACCATCGGCTTCGAATGGTTGGGCCCCAGCCGGCGCGCGGCCGCCGTGGGCGCCAATCCTGCCGTCTTTGCGCCCAATGCGTTCTTGCGTATCGGTCCGGACGGTAGCGTGACCATCATCGCCAAGCATCTCGAAATGGGGCAGGGCGCCTACACCGGCATCGCCACCGTGCTTGCCGAAGAGCTCGATGCCGACTGGTCGAAGGTCCGGGTGGAGAGCGCCCCCGCGAATGCGAAGCTGTATGCCAATCTCGCCTTCGGGACGATGCAGGGAACCGGGGGCAGCTCGGCAATGAACAATTCCTGGACGCAGCTGCGTGAGGCCGGCGCCAAAGGCCGCGCCATGCTCATGAGCGCCGCGGCCAAAGAATGGAAGGTGCCGGTGACGGAACTCACCACCGAACAAGGCATCGTGTACCACGCCGGCAGCAAACTTAAGGCCAGCTATGGCTCGCTCGCGGGCAAGGCCGCGGCGCTCCCGGTACCGGACAAGGTAACGCTCAAGGACCCGAAAGATTTCAAGTTGATCGGACGGCATCCCCCCCGCGTCGACGTGCCGGCCAAGGTCGACGGCACCGCCCAATTCACCTTGGACGTGGTATTGCCCGGGATGCTGGTGGCCTTGCTCAAGCGGCCGCCGCTGTTTGGTGCGACGGTCAAATCCTTCGACGCCTCCGCAGCCAGTGCCGTGCCCGGCGTGGTCAAGGTGGTTCAGGTGCCGCGCGGTGTCGCGGTGGTCGCCAAGGGCTTCTGGGCGGCCAAGCAAGGCCGCGACGCGCTCATGGTGGAATGGGACGACACCCAGGCGGAAAAGCGCAGCTCGTCGGAGATGATGAACGAGTTCCGGCGCCTCGCCGAGCAGCCGGCCGCCTCGGCGCGCAAGGTGGGCGATGCGCTCCCGGCCCTCAAAAATGCGGCCCACACCGTGTCGGCGAGCTACGAGTTTCCGTTTCTCGCGCATGCGCCGATGGAGCCGCTCGATGCGGTGGTCAAACTCACCGCCAACAGCTGCGAGATTTGGGCGGGCGACCAATTTCAAACCATGGATCAGGGCAATGCCGCCAAGGCAGCCGGACTCGAGCCTCAGCAAGTCAGCATCAACACGCTGTATGCCGGCGGCAGCTTCGGCCGGCGCGCCAACGTCTGGTCCGACTACATCGTGGAAGCCGTCTCGATCGCGAAGGCCTGCGGCGCCGATGGCACGCCGATCAAGCTGCAATGGACGCGCGAGGACGATTTGCATGGGGGTCTGTACCGGCCCATGTACTTCCACAAGCTCGAGGCGGGCTTGAGCGAGAAGAAGGAAC
>Ga0209006_10005225_pt1 | contig 11785 bp, 15 predicted proteins | sample JacPin_JW_Ref_O2_FD_188567 | JGI IMG/M metagenome (GOLD analysis project Ga0209006, IMG submission 188567) | Forest soil microbial communities from Algoma, Ontario, Canada - Jack Pine, Ontario site 1_JW_Ref_O2 (SPAdes) (version 2) | ecosystem: Environmental > Terrestrial > Soil > Boreal... | reverse complement strand
GCCATGCCAATATGCACACACGAAGAGTAACCGCATGATCGCTTCATTGTGTGGTTCTGGAAATAGGCCATCGAATACTAGGATGGCACACTAGTAATGGCATGAATTATCATAATGATCGGGTGAGAATGGCATGCACTTACCTGTAGAAGATCTTCGAAGTCGCGAGCCGCTAACTTCTTTAACTCTGAGGTATTCGACGAGAATTTTCTGATCGTGTCTCGCCCAAACGTAGGGATCTGCCGATATCTGACGTCAAGTCTGTATGAGTGCAGGAGAGAGAAGATAGGGTGAGTTCACGTACCGACGATCCAATTCATTTAATAAGTTTGGATTCACTGACTCCAGAATGCGCAGAAGATGTAGAAACAACGCCTTCCAGACCCCAAGTTCGAACTCATGCATCAAATCAACAGCCAGCATGGGGAAGAAACAGAAGCCGAGTGAGTTCAGTCGATCTGAAAAGGCATTCTGTGGACGCGTAAGCATTCGCTCGATGACTTATTCCAGACAGCCGAACGAACCGAAGTAGGGACCAGAGATTCTAGTTTGAGCAACTTTTCAACAGCAGTACTATTCACCTGGTAGTTCTCCTCGTAGATCAAGTTTCGCGCAATGTGGATCTTACTCCTCCTTTGTAAATCATCAGACCTCTTCAGACTTGAGCGATACTGCCGGTCCTGCGGCATTCCTAAGTTTTGAATGCGATTTTTAGGAATTCGGCATCTGGGACAAGGACAGTTACCCCCGTCTCGAATGCTTGCAAGGAGACTTCTGAATATACATTTAACCAAGCTAACTGTTTGAATTAGTTGAGTCACTCACTTTTCGGGGTAATCAGCAGAATAGGTGAAAATACGAGGGTAAAACCGACGTTTGACACCGTCCCAGCACATTACCACTATCCCGTGCTTATACGCAAACACGAAATCATCGTCGAATAATACTTTTAATTGCTCATGAAAATATTCACGGTGACAATGAGTAAAAAATGGGCCCTGAGGACCCTTGCCTCCTGCGTGCTTAGATGCAAAGTCCTTGAACTCGTCAGGTAACTGTGGAATGCATGAAAACATAGGCAGGAGATAGTACATACATCGACTCACCTTTTGAAAATAAGCAACGTGATTGCACAAATGACTTGAGGGTTTGCATCGCCGGTACTTGGATTCGTTGCCGAAATATAGGTAGCATGGCCAAAGTTTCGAGTTGCCGAAGGACGTTAAGTGTGTCGCGTCTGACCAGAACATGAGACCAACGACAACCCGCGGAAGGTCACAGTTGGGTTCCCCAGGAGATTCTTGGAGTCTGCGGTGAGCTTCGATAAAGGACTGTGACGTGTAAAGTTCGCCGTGAATGCGAATATCTTGCTGTTGATCAGTTGGATTCCAAAGCAGCTCGTAAGGTTCCAAATGGAACTGTTCGCAATCTTGTGTATTGGTGAGTTTCTCCTTAATGACGTCAACGAGAGGCCGATAGTGAAGTTCGCCACCGATATACTTATGAACACCGGGATTGTGTGTTCGATCGTGAAATGGAACAGGGATGCTGATCGTTTTTTTTTTCCATCCGGCGTCAACGTCCATCCATTCATCGTCATCTTCAATCTCATCGCTTGCAAGTTTTGCATTGATTTGATCCCATTTGGTATTTCGGACGTGTGACGGGTCGAAATTAGGATCGGCGACGATATGTAGTAGTTCTTTGAAGGATTCTTGGGATTTTTGGACACTCCCGTTCCAGTACCAATGACCTAAACGGAATGACGTTTCATTGGGATAAGGATAGAAAGAGGAACCACCAGCTTGAACACCCAGATCGCATAGCTGAGTGTCGGCGGTCTTGTCTACTGGATTGTTACATAGATCCTTCAGCGTTGTATACTCTTCAGGATCGTGAGTTGGTAATTGATCGGCGAAGTATCGACGAGAAAGTCCGAATATATTTTTAGATGTGCGAATGTATTTAAAGAAACGGGAATGCAGGGAGCGTGTTGGGGGTTTGGGGTGGTGACCGCTCGACTGGCAGGATGGTAATGACTGCGCTAAGGCAGACGTTGCGGGAGGCAGGCTCGGCGGAGGTTGAGGTAATACGTCTCTGAATCGCTTTGGTAATCGACGACCAAGCCTTGGAGTCTTGCGTTCTGCTAGTGACAATGAATCATCATTGTCTATAGGGGAAGGAATTGGAAAGTCGTGCGTTTCCTGCTAAGTCATTCCCATAAATCTCGATAAAATATAAACCAGGGGGATGGATAGTACCTCTGGGTCAGGACCAGCTGTCAAGTTCAGCCTCAGGTCGTGGCTGGTATCTTGAAGGTGATCGACCCCAGGAATAGTTTGGACAGCAATTCCCTAGTACTCCTTGTGAGTACTATGCATCGTTTTCGGATTTACTGAGACCCACATGATGGTTTGACAGATTTTCTGAGGTGGAACTACCCCTAGTAACACCTGGAATCGGTATCGATGTCTGCGTATTCTCCACACCAGGTTCAGGACCTTCAAGGCGACGTCGCTTCTTTGCAACCCATAATTCTTTCGCTTTGGTGAGGGCTCCCGATAACTTTCGCTTGCTCTTGGCACAATTTCTTTGGTGGTTACCGAAAGCGGGGACCTGGAGGAAAGTTCTTCCGCATAGGCAAAGCAGGGGCGAGTTTGGGGAGTACTCAGGTATCATGAAGGGTTGGATCAAACATGGTTGGATCAAGCACGAAAAAATATGTCATCACATTCGGGTGATGCCGATTGCCAAAATGCCAGTGTCATTTAGATAATAAATACTGGAACGCACGAAAAACATATCCACCGGGCTGAGATGTACACAGAAACATCGGAAGTACAAACTTAGAGAAAAAAAATGAGGCTCGACCTAACCTATAACACGCGCTTCATAATGAACCTCAGGCAATACAAAGATATCCGAGTCCACCTCATTTGTCGAATGAGCTGTTGGATTCTTCCGAACTTGAAGATGGGCCGTCCCAGAACGAATCGGGATCTGATTCGCTGCCCGTGCTTGTCGTATTTCGGCACGGGGAGGAGTTGCGTTGCTGATCCCCAGGGCAAACTACGAGTAGGTAAGTGGTTGGAATGATCGGAGAGGAACTATCGCACAGGAGGTGGCTCGAAAATTAGCTGCCTTGGTAAGAGCATCGCTGTAGAGCTCCACTTCCAGGCGTGCACGATGTAGTTTGCCCTCCAGGAGTTGATTCTGGATTGGGACATCCAAATATGGCTCCCGTCCCGATGTCTTGATGGACTGTTCGACCAATTGAATACGCCGTTCCATTAGGTGCTCACGCCACTGTGCCTTGAGAAGGTCTTCCATCCTGGCTTCAGCGGTCCATCTTGTCAAGGAGTGGGGTACGATGACGTTGGTCTTGAAAAGAACGCGGTGAGTACGTCGTTTACAGAACAGACGATGTGGTTCACTACTTGAGTAGAGTCCGAAAATCGAATGTGCCGGCACAATGATCGAACGGCAATTTCGACCTCAGGATTTGGCTTGTCGAGGGAAATGCATGCCATCAACGCAGGCGTGCGAGAAATATGAGGTTGGTAACTCATCATGGGTTGAAGCACAAAGATATCTATCGAAGTCGTATTTAACAACTTGATTTACTCCGCTGCTGAGGGACCCCAAACACTGTGTACTTGCCTTACATAAATTGTAGTTCAAATTCAACAGATATTTGCCAAGCCAAGTACCCTAAGTATTGCACTTAACGAGAGCTGGACGAATGAGGGTCGACGTTCTCCGTGTCACTCTCAATGCGAGCCCTCTTCTTCCCTTTCATCCTACGCCTCGCCTTCCTCTGCGCCTCCGTTTTGATTTGTTTCCTGGCCTGATCCATAAATATTCCTATGGCGCCCTCAGCCATTCCAACCCTGTTAATGAAAAAGTCACTGTCAAGACTGCTGACATTGATGGCGTAGCAGATTCCACGTTGCCGAAGAGTAGCTTCATACTGCAGGTAGTTCAAGGCTGGGTACCTTGCATGGAGGGATGACAGAACTGCTGAGATGGAAGTGGGATCCTCATCCTCGTCACTATCACTTGGATACGCCGAGAGCAGCAAAGGCGAGCCAAGTAATCCCTCGACAGTGTTACCGATACCTTGAAGCACTGGAGCGATCGATTCGGGAAGATGGACATGGATGTTAGATACTGGCGGAATGATTTCGGTGGGTAGCCTACGCAGGCGGGACCCTCGTGGTTCTCTCTTTCGGATCTCGGAAAAGTGTAGGATGTTCGGAAGAGTGAGGCAATCAGACGAAGCACTCCCATCGTGCTAGGATTATAAACCCATCAACAGGAATACTAGAATGACTAAATGAGAGCTCACGATACACCTCGCCCACAGTTGAATATCATTTCTCGCAAGTGGGATGTGGTTGGTGGTCGATGGGTCTACATAGCACCATCCGCCGTTGCTGGGATGTTCGGAGCACTTGAGTTTCTCGTTGACAAGTTTGAGCTCGGCTGCATAAGCGGTCACAGAAAAGGGTAGGGTGTCGTCCCTTTTTCGCTTTTTTGCTTCATTTGCTGGCGTTGGCATCTGTCACGGAGGAAAGTCTATCAGAAAAATAATTGGAGACAAAAGCGTAAGTCGTGTTACCAAATTAACGACTTCGAGGACAACCGCCTTCTTTATCCTCTTGTTCTTCATCAGATCCACGGCTCTCTGGAATGCACATGCAAGGTCATACGCCGTCGCAAGCTGATGGCTGGGATCAGTCCGACGATCCATCGTAAATTTCCATCCAATGCTGGCAGACTGGCGCTCGATTTCCATTATGGCGCAAATTCGATCAAAGAAGTCATCGAAATGAATGTCGGTGTTGAACAGAATATCCCTGCAGCTGGGCGTGGCACCAGCCTTTGTCGTGTTGAGCGGAATACGGGTCATAACTGAGAGAATTCATAGATACAGATCTGTAAGACAGCTAGTGTGGTCAAGACGTACCTGAAGTCACAGAATCAGGGCCGATGCTATTCGTCCAAGACGAAGTATGAGCAGGCCCCCCTTCCAAGGACGAGCACACAACACGTATTGCCATCTCACGATCGAGTTCCTCTTGGGTGATGGCGAGCATGGGATCGTTGATGGCCCCAAGAAGGTAGGCGGTCTTTTGAGCGGATTGTCGGCGTCGAGGGTCACTGATATTGGCAATGGCTCTATTCAAGGAGCTATTCAGTGTCGCTATGTCTTCAAGGGTGGGGGTGGTTGGAGAAGGCATGATTGTGACGACTAGACCTGCTCATCGTAATCGCGTATTTAGCCAATGAGTGCTGATATTACATAACATCAAATAACCTGAAAAAATCTTCGCTCGCGATCCTAGTTTTGCGAAATGCCATTACATAAAATCAACCTGAATCCAGTCTTTGGCAATCGCAGTTTTGCGTATTAAAGATCATTTTTAGAATCTCGAAAGTTATTGGCAACCACAGTTTGGCGAATCGCCATTACATTTACATAGGTATGCACAAAATGTACTACTTATGTCTAGCGACAGAATTACTACGTATTATCCACCCTTTCCTTATGCCCAATTCTTCCTCCCCGAGTGGTGACCAACTTTCTGAGTTGCCAGACACAAGCGATCGTGGCCAACCTAGATCTAGAAGTCACCACGATCTGGACTTGTCTCAATTCTATGACGTTGATCACCTGGATCGACTCGGAATGCCAGATCTCGACTTGAATAGAACGTCCTGGCCTGATTCTTTCTCTGATTTTTTTTCGACCGCGGGAACGGACACACAAGCTACTCAGGCTGCAGGCAACAAAGCCGACCGCTCCGTTGCTCCGCTTGGCGAGCTTCAAGTTGGGGTTGCGCCCTCCGTTCAAGGTTCGGAGGCCCCGCGCACTGACATTGATCCAGTAGGTGACCCGCCATACAAAGAACCGTCCCTGACAAGAATACAGCAACGTCACTCGACGTTTTCTATGTCAGGTTACGTCGTGGACAACGGAGGCGAAGTTTGGCAGCTGTGGGTGCGTAGTACATCTCACACTCTTTGTCTTCGTCACAATGGCTCACCACTTCACGTAGTCGTGGGATTCTCAGGTCAGCGATCTCTGCTCAGTTGAACACGGTCTGATGCTAGTACTCGAAGAGGACTCGGATGCCTACGCCGCATGCCTTCATCGGATACATTTGCTCAGCGAATGAGCTCTGGCCTTTACGTGTACGTACAGTATCTCTCTGTTGCTGATTTATGTATCGCATCTCACTTTTTCTGTAGCTTCGTGCTGGCGCGGATGTAATGTAACGTCATATTTTGATTGGAAAATTGCTAACCTTGTCTCACAGATAGCAGTCGTTTCGAATCTTCCATATCTCGGACTACTCACACCGTCCGATCCAAGGGTACCCCAGGACTACTGTCATCTGTATCTCCATCCGAAGACTTCTGTACGTCCATTACTTCTTGTCAAGAATTCTTGAAAATAATAGCTTTAGATCCCTACTACTGCAGTTCGAAAGTATGCGATCCACGACGAGCTAAACGTCGACCTTTATGTGGTGTGTTTTTCCTTCCCATTTACTAGAATCATTATCATTCACGACCAATGTAGCGCAGCCTTGACAATACCCCCGCCCACGCGACAGCTGCGCCATCCGACCTGGTTCTGTCGCGAAGCGCTCTCGCCATGTACAACGACGGCGACACTACCCATACCACATTTCCGCCGTCCGACCTCGTTATGCCTCACAGCGTTCCCGTGAGGTACGACATCGACACCTCTGTCCCGCCGTCCGATCTCGTGTCGCAAAGCGCTCCCATTGGTCCTCTCAAACGCCCAAGGCACGATTCACCGCCCGTTCTAGCAGACCCGCAAGACGGTAGTGGTGATGAAAGAGGGACACCTCCGGCTCTCACAGACTCGCAAGATGAGAGTCACGATGAAAGGGGGGCTAAAAAAACCAAGAAAGATGTTGAGGATGTATTAGCGATTGCACACCATTCGGATCGATATCCGAAGTGGTTTCTGAAACAATATGCGCCCCAACTCGCCCAGCTTGTCCGATCAGCCAAGATCCACATCCGCTATGTTTCTCTTACGGCGACAGTCTCCCCCTATGGCCCAGACAGAGCAGGACGAAGGAAATCGGCTGAGATAGCCTATGACTTTGCCAAGAAGGAAATGTTCTCGGTGGAAGACGGTGGGTACTGGATCTACTCACGTAAACGTCTCTAAAATATTCATAGGTGTCGTTATCGATGGGAAACTAATCTCAATCAAGCAGCAACGGGTCTTGATGACGGTACGTGCTCGATGCTGTTCACCGGAAATGACTCAACATTGATCTCAGATCGGCAACGCGCAATCGGAACTCCTTAAATTCCTCAAAAAGAAAGTCCTCAACATCGTCAAGCTCCCGAAACCCGGCGGCTTCGGCCTGGGCTCGACTAATAGCAAGGTGGTCGCACAGGGTCTTCTCGCGGAAACAGGAACACACGGATATTCTCTTACAGATATAATCGATGCAAACGTGAGCGAAAACATTCGTCTTGGTTTATCACAAATACTGAAAACAAGTAATCTTAGGGCGTAACCAAACCATATGGCCACCCAGCCATTCGAAGAGTCGCCTTGGTCGTCCTCTCAAAAATACCTCACGATGTATTGATTAGAGACCAACCGACTAGCCATGGCACTATGGGTTTGTCGGCATCTCTCGTACGTTTCATGTTCAGCACGTTATGGAAATTAACAGATTTTATTTCAGATTATTGATGCCATTGGAAAGATTGCCTTTGGCTCTCCAACTCTTGGCCGACATTTCAATCAGCTGCTGGACAAGAGCCGCCAAATTGACCATGATTTGGTCTGGTCCAGAAACTACAAGGATTTCCGTATCGAGTTACAGAACGAGAGGTACAGCCAATTCTTGAGTATCACCAAAATATGATGATTACAGCGACTCGCCTTCCATAGCATCGACTCGAGGCGAGTGCCCCGCCGCCAATGACTTGAATATCGCCAGGGTGTATGATCGAGGTTCAAGAGTGATTTGCATGTACGCGAGAGGGCTCGATTAGTGTCATCAGGTTCGGTAACATTTGTGTAACATCATATCGCGTAGTGCTATCATCTGTATATACAACATTTCTGTCTATGGTACTTTTTCTCTGGTTTCTGGGGTCCTTTCGAGCCAAAGCGTTTGGCAATTTCCTGCTCGCGAACTACGTAACTCCATTGGTGATGACTGTTACAGCAATAAAAAGGCGAATCGAAATCCACGGGTGGCCCACAATCTCCCATGTCCACGAACGAGAACGTTCCTACGATCCCAGATAATGCCCAGAAGCGCCCCAGTGCTCTTGAACTGGGACCAAGGAAGAAAGCGTGCGTACCTAAATTGGCCGTCAGCTTCTTACTTTTGATCGTCTACTTCTTAGCTGTACCACGGACCCACTTGTCCATCACGGTCGCCACTTCTCTCGGACAGTCCATGCTCTCTGTAATATCCAAGCTTTGTTGACGAATGGTATCTTGCGAATGGTCGACTTAGCTGATCAGCCGGCGGAGCACTTCACAGCTGAGTGAGTGGGTAATAATGATACTTCATCGTTGTGCTTACCGATCTCAGAGAGAGACGCGAGCATAAGGTATTTCAAGAGCTTCTCAAGCTTGTGCCAGGACTCGAAGAACGTCTCATGACGGGCTCGGACGATGAGGTGGCTATTACCTCTGACTTGGTGAGCCTCCAGTCCCAATTCCGCGAGTATAAGATGATCATACCTCTCGTAGATCCGAAAAGGCGCCTCAGGCGCTCGAGGCGATGATACTAAGAGCCTCAAAGGTCCCATCCTGGATTGGATCACACCCAAGGGCCAAGTGCTTGTCCCTCCGCTTTCTCGAAGCGTCAAAATTGATCGCGGATTCAACCACGAACGTACCGGGGCACTTCTATGTCCTGCTGGTATGAATTGGAATAACCCAGAGTAGGTAGTTATTGAGTCTCGCCGAAAATTCCCTGACGCTTCACAGGATCAAGGAGAAGCTGAAAAGTGGGGAAATGGTAGTCAACGGCGATCAATGGCCAATTTTTCTTTACGCAGGTTACGCATACGATCACGAGGACCCGTGGAATGGGCTTTTTCGGAGCCCGGTGTTGATTAGCGTGCGTTCACTAACATTCATTGCATCGTTCACTCTCATTACCACGGTTGCAGGCATTCAAGCACATATTTACTTCACCGAGCTCAGTGGATAAAGAACCCAAGGCGACTCGCTCAGGAAACGCTCGCATTCATGGAATGACCCGTACAACCGCTGCGTCGATTGCGTATGTTGCTACGCAGGTAAGTCTCGATAGATCTTCATCTGAAGAGGAATATCTAATCACCTTCAGTTCTAGGTTCGATTCGCACTGAGCTCGTCCCCCGTGTTTTCTCGTACAGACACCGTCACCGACTCCGAGAGATTTTACAACAGCATCCTAGAACTTTTTGATGACCCTGAGGAAAAGCAGGAGGTGGATGACCTTCTTACGTGGTGGAACCGGTGCGTCTAATGTCCACATCGTATGATACTTCATCTCGACGGTTGTGTCATTGCAGCCAGGTCTTCCCGAACTTTTCGTCGGCGCAACGTCCGGTCACCAAGAATAGTGCACTGATGAGAATCAAGGAGAGGAGGGCTGCCTTGAAAGCCGCGCATACGTAGACACTTAGGTTCTTTGGGTCAATATCAATATGATGCCGGTTCTCTTTCTTCGAATGGTAAACAAGATTGAGTCTGAATGATAAAAGGTGATGGATAATATCTATCCCGAGACCAATCGTCATCTGGATCAGAATGATGCCTCAATTGTCACCACTAATCTGTGCGATGTACACGGTAATGGAAGGTCGTTTCTCGGGAGATTGCACGATTCAGATGATATTACCTATCACGATACAAGTTGTCACCTGTGCCAGAACAATGCCTCTGGTCATGAAAGACAATTTCTCAACAAGTTTTTGGAGATTGTATAACCCAGCATCTCTATCACCCTATCTATGATAATAACTATCCTGACACAAATTGTCATCTATATCGGAACGATGAGCTTTGATCAGCTAATTGGAATTACTGATCTGTATGATGCTGGAAGACGATCTCTCAACATGATTCTGGAGATTGTGAGATTCGTCAAGCCTATCACCCCATATATTGGCCTGCCTTGCAGGTTATCATAATTGCGGGCATTGTTCAAATTTTATGGATTGTAAAACTGTATAAGGTTTTGTAATTTTGACCGCAGTTCCCTGATGTTCAGTACCTTCCCGAATTAGCTGCCCAAATTGCCGGAACAGTAGACACAGCTATCCATGCTGCACTCGCTAATGGAGGCACCTTGCCTCCCCCAGGCGGTATAATAATGAGCAAGGTGGACCGCAAGTTATACGTCCTGGGCATAAACCGCGTTGTGTCGATGGAGCTTCCGGTAATCTCGTTTTACGATAAAGCGACAGCTCAATTTTGCCTCCCCGTTGCGTCAACTCTTGTATTACATCCAAAATATCATACATGGGCGACCATACTCCAGTGGAGCACGACCCCTAATGCAAGAGGTTTTGCGATATCTGATGGGTCGCTCCAGTTCCTTAACCTTGACAGAGACGATGAAACAGCAGAATTCCGCGACGACGTTCATGCCAGCATGGATCCTCGCATGGTCGAAACTGTACGCAAGTTGCGGGAGACCTATCCAGATTTGGCTGTCTGGGAGATGAAAAGCTTGACGGTAGGATCTGCCGAGGTAATGCTTAGCATTAAAGGGTTTGCACGTACCGGTCGGTGTTTCCCATGGGACAAATGCACATGCCGTGGAAAATCACACAAAACGGACAGGATGGACGCCATCAAAAATACTCGCGCAGGTCCGGATGCTCCTATTACACCATGGAATATCCCCGATGTGGAACCCAGCGAATCCTCTGTTACCGAGGAATCCGACGATGAGAAAATCGCCACCACCGGAGGCGATGATAGTACCGTCATGGCATCCCCACCTCCCACAGCAGATCTTGCTGGTACATCCTATTCTTCTCCCTTAACCGACATATCCGAAACCAAAACCGAAACCGAAAAAACAAGTGTAGTGCCGAAGGACAAAGGAAAACGGCGGGAGGATGATGCAGGTCCTTCGCGTATTCCTGCGAAGCGTAAACGTGATGGAACTTACAAAGGGCCAGATACAATCACTGCAGGAGACCTTATTCAACAGGCAAGCAGTGCTGGTAAACCACAGGATCCTCGTCGCTAATGGGTTGATTTACTTAGGCATGGGCCCAGGCTGTGCGTTCTGATTCCACTATAATTGTCTTACACTCGGGTAATCACGAGCTCGTGGGCGTTCGTTATCGTAAAACTCGAACACTCTACATTTCCGATATCATCAACCCATCAACATGCAAGGCTCCAGCTTACGGAAAGCTTCATATTGGTATATACATTGCAGCCATTCAAGACGCCATTAGACGAATGGAAGTCAACGAAACCCTTCCCGACGGACAAAGATCGATGATCCCCCCCAATTGTAAATCCAACAGAAAGCACCGTGATGATGGTGGAGATGACAAGGGCGGAGGGGACGATAAAGGCGGAGGGGACAAGGGCGGAGGGGGAAGTGGAAGTGGAAGTAGCCCGGATCGCTCCAAACGCCGAAAGAAAGACGACGGTGATGGTCCATTTCGCAGAGGGTCCTCCAAACGACGAACTAGAGCCGATCAAAAGCGTGAACAAGAAGAACGAGGGGTACGGTCCTAGCTAGCTTTT
>Ga0209006_10005224_pt1 | contig 11786 bp, 14 predicted proteins | sample JacPin_JW_Ref_O2_FD_188567 | JGI IMG/M metagenome (GOLD analysis project Ga0209006, IMG submission 188567) | Forest soil microbial communities from Algoma, Ontario, Canada - Jack Pine, Ontario site 1_JW_Ref_O2 (SPAdes) (version 2) | ecosystem: Environmental > Terrestrial > Soil > Boreal... | reverse complement strand
GCAGGTCTGCGATCTCGCTGAACATGCGGTCCCGGCCGGATCGGCCAGCCAGATACGCCGATGCCAGCGACCCGACGATCAGAACCATGGCGGCCGCGGCTAACATCCATGCCATGCGAAAACTGCGCCGCGGTTTTGCAATGGAGTTCTGCACGCGGCGGCGAAAATCGGCACTGGGAACATACCGTTTTCCCGCCACTTGAACTGCACGCTTCATCTGTACCTGATCCAGCGCATCGGCCGCGCACGAGGCGCAGCTGTGCACATGCGCGTCGAACTCGCGCATCTGCTCCGAGGGAAGCTCACCATCCAGGTAAGTCTCAAGTTTTGTCTTCCACGACTCACAAACCATGGTTCGTCCCCTTTACCATTGCCGTCGCCGCAGTTGTGCCTTCCAACTGTTTGCGCAAGCCGTCCCGCAACGCCTTCCGGGCGCGCGACAAACGCGACATCACTGTCCCCATGGGGACCGAAAGCGTTTCGGCGATTTCCTGGTATGACATTTCTTCTACCTCACACAAGAGCAGGATCTCTCGGAAATGGACTGGCAGCGCATCCATGGCGTTGAGCAATTGCTCCTGATTCGCACGCGCAAACAAAATCGTCTCGGGTGTGTCTCGTTCAATCGCCAATTCCTGCCCGTCCTCTTCAGTGTCCAACGGCACCGTCATCGTCACCTTCAGCCCCTTGCGAGAGGTCAGGAACGTGTTGCGTAAAATACGATAGATCCAGGCTCGGAAGTTCGTGCCTAACTCGAACGACGAAAATCCCTTCAACGCCTTGGCGTAAGTTTCCTGAACCAGGTCTTCGGCTTCCTCGCGATTGTGTGTGAGCCAATGAGCGAAGTTGTACAACTGGTCGAAGAGTGGCATGGCCAGTTCTTCGAACGAGTCGAGATGAGGATCCGCCGCGGACACATCCACATACTAAAACATCGCAGGCCGCAACTTATTCCCCCGCCGCCAGGATTTATTTGGGGGCTCGGCTATCGGAAGTGAGGCGTATTTGACAGGAGGGAATTCTGATACCAAGGTTAGTAATACTGGGCCCAACAAGCCCAGAACTGACGACAATTCCACGCAAATTCCAAAGCGCACAGTGACCCGAATAGCGTTGGAGAGCGCCTCTATCCAATCTGATCCAGTATCGCTCGCGCCTCCGCCGCCGGGTCCGCTGCCTCGGTGATCGGCCGTCCAACGACAATATAACTCGCTCCAGCAGCAATCGCTTCTCCCGGGGTAAGAACCCGCGCCTGATCCCCGTGGCCGGCGCCAGGCGGGCGCACTCCCGGCGTCACAATGACGAAATCGTTCCCTAGTCTTTTCCGCAGAGCCGCCGCCTCGTGCGCCGAGGCAACCACCCCTTGGCACCCGCTCTCGAGCGCCAGTGCTGAGACCCGTAGAACCTCATCCAGTACGGTTCCCTGAATCCCGATCCTTTCGAGATCGTTCTGGTCGAGGCTGGTAAGTACCGAAACTGCCACCACGATCAAAGCAGGGTTAACCGCCCGGGCTGAGTCCACCGCCGCCCGCAGCATGTTGCCGCCCCCGGTGGCATGCACGGTCAACATGCTTACGCCAAGCCGGGCAGCTTCGCGCACCGCCGCAGCCACAGTATTTGGAATGTCGTGATATTTCAGGTCAAGAAACACGCGACGCCCTGCGGCCACCAGGTTCCGCACCACCTGCGGTCCCTCCGCCGTATAGAGCTGCATCCCGACTTTGTAAGTGAGCGCCGAATCGCCAACCGCGGCGACGATTTTATGTGCGGCCTCCGCCGTGGATACGTCCAAGGCGACAATCAGCCTCTCGCGCGGCTGGCCCGGGAGCGAGCTCTTGCCAGGATTAGAAGGGATGCGGTGGGGAAGTGCGGCCTGCATCCCTATGAGTTTAGAGTTTCTAGCGAACTTGCGCCACTGGATAATTGCTCGCCAGGGTTTGATAAACCTGCTGACGTTTGGTCTTGGGTTTCACCAAGTCCAGACGAACCCTCTGCAGCCCCCGGTTCTGGAAGTTCAGAACCTGAGCCGCCCCGTAAGAGAGGTCAATGATTCGTCCGGGCACAATCGGGCCCCGGTCGTTGACCTTAACCACAACAGCCCGGCCGTTGCGCAGGTTTGTGACCCGCACGTAGCTGCCAAGGGGCAGCGTTGGATGGGCAGCCGTCATGTCGTACATGTCATAGTCTTCGCCGCTGGCCGTCGGCTTGCCGTCGAAGAACTCCCCATACCAGGAGGCCGTCCCAACTTGATACGGTTGGGTCTTGGCCTGTTTGCGGACCTCGGGTTTCGGGATTCGGCTAGTTTGAGCGGAACTGGCCTCCGAGCTGTTTGGTCCCTGAGCCGCTCCCAAGCCGACGATCATAAGGCCGATCATCAGTCCATGAGCTATACGTCTGCGCATTCAGTTCTCCTCGCATCTCAAAAGTCGTCCTAGCTAGTACTTCTCCGTTAACGTACTTAAATCGTATGGGGGCAGGGCAGCCCTGTCAACCCGAAAGTGTATGGCCTATAGTGATCTCGTAGTAATGGATATATTACGTAACTTGTTGTTAATCATGAGTAATGCGCAACATCTAATTAAAAACAATCATCTTAGCTATGTACCACAAAGTAAATACCCAAGCCTACGTAGAGGCGGAAGAAAATACATCATCAATAGATTCAATCACTTGCCGATAAATTCTTTCTAAGTTGTTTATTGTGAGCATTTTATGTACAAGGTTGCTAGTGGAGAAAAATAAATTCTTTCGTTTTCGTGGCACGGAAGTCCAAGGAGCAAAGCCTCAGCAGGACTATGCCTGAACAACCACCCGTAGTATTAGCCATCGCTGGCTTCGATCCCTCCTCTGGTGCCGGCATCACCGCCGACATCAAAACCATTGCTGCCCATGGCTGCTACGGCATAGCTTGCATCACAGCCCTGACCGTTCAGTCCACTGCCGGCGTCCGCCGCGTCGTCCCAGTTGACCCGGGCCTAATCGCCGATACCCTGGAGGAGCTAGCCAGCGACATCCCAATAGCTGCGGTCCATATCGGAATGTTGGCCACAGCGAAGGTCGCCAGGGCCGTAGCCGAATTCCTCAGTCGCCGATCCGGCAAAACCAGGCTGCCCAATGTGGTTCTCGATCCCATCCTCAAGTCGTCTTCTGGCGCCAACCTGCTCGATGCCGCCGGAATCAAGATCCTCCTGGAGCAACTGATCCCGCTGGCGGATGTCATCACCCCCAACATAGATGAAGCCGCCACACTCACCGGTCTTCCGGTGACAAACCTCGACGAAATGAAGGCGGCGGCGGCAAAACTCCACCAAATGGGTTCTTCCGCCGTGGTAGTCACCGGGGGCCATCTGGATAAGGCAATCGACCTTTTGAGCTTCACGACGAAAAACGGGGCAGAGGAAGAAGTTTTCAAAGCCGAACGGCAGCGTTCCAATTCCACCCATGGTACGGGCTGTGCCTTCGCAACGGCGCTTGCCTGCCATCTGGCCCTCGATCGAGGAATCGCCGAAGCGGCCTTGCTGGCCAAGACATACGTAACTGCAGCTATCGCAGCCGGCCATTCACTCGGGCGCGGAACCGCACCCGTTCATCATCTCTACCGTATGCACGAGCAACGTCGCGGCGTCGGATCAGGCGGCGAATAGTAACGGCAGTCTGCCTTGCTTCGAGATTGATCCTCGCGAAAAAAGCCGTTAGTCGCGTTTTCCGCTGGAAGGCGTCTTCAGCAGAATCCCGGCCACAAACGCAGCCGTGGCAGCCAGCAGCCATTCGATTCGCCACATCTGGATTGCCTGGAACTCCCCCAGGTTGGAAGCTCGGTAGAACAGGCTCACGCCCACCGCTCCGGCCACGCATCCCAGACCAAAAATGAAAGCGATCAGCGATGCCGTCGGCAGGCCTACCACGCGTTGAATCTCATGGAAATGCAGATAGTGTAGCCACTTGGGGAATGAGATCTTTTGCCAGCGAGCAGCAACCCAAGCCGCCCGTTCCTGCGCCCAGGCTTTGCTTTGCATCCAGAAGCTCGATCCGCCCACAGCGTAGGCCTGAGCCTGAACCGGCGCCGGTCGGCGCATGCCGCAGGCATGACAAAACCGCGCACTGATCATGTACTCGCTGCCGCACTCCGCGCAGGTTTCAGTCTCGTACTGAACCACATCCGGCGAGCTAACCTCCGCCGATGGTTCTAGTACCGTGGGAGCCTGCCAGAAATCCTGGCCTGTATTTTGGATTACTTCACCCATAAATTTAGAGAAGACCGTGTAGCTTCAAGAACGCAAGTTGACAACCAAAACCTGTGGACAAGCAGTTCTTTTCAATTCAAATACTTGCGTCATTCGAACACCGGACAACAGTCCTCTAACGCGCAATTCTTACTCGCCTTTCCCGGTAAAGATGCCCCGGTTACGCAAGTTTTCCACGCGCAACTGTGCCGATTATAGGGGCCACCTATTTAACGCACGATGCAAATGTTCTGTGAGACGCGATTACGTCTTTGGTTCATCCCGTGCTTGGGCTTCTTCGGTTAAACTAGAAATTTGAAGTTGGAAATGCAGTCGAATCCGATATTGACGAGGGTGCTGGTCCGCGGAGGTGCGGGGTTCTGTCTCGCGCTCTGTCTATCGCCTTTTTGCGCATCTGCACAAACCCTCGGCCCAGCCGGGAGCGCGACCCGCGCCACGCTTGCCTACTCGGCGCACGATCCTCAGGTCAGTGCCGCCTTCGATCACTTTTACAATTTGGAGTACGACCGCTCGATTCAAGAGTTCGGGAAGGTCATGGATCGCCATCCGACCGATCCTTTCGCGGTGAATCACGTGTTGACCTCGGTCCTGTTGCGGGAGCTTTACAGAATGGGTGCGACCAACACAGGCGAGTACGCCAACGACAGCTTTATCGGCCAGGCGCACCGCCCCGCTGACCCTAAGGTGAAAGAGCGAATCAAACAGCTGGTCGAGCGCGCCGAGAACCTCGAGGAAGTGGAACTCAAGGCGAACCCCAATGACGTGGACGCACTCTACGCCCGCGGCGTCACCCGCGCGCAGTTCTCCCTTTATACCGCTCTGGTGGAACGGGCATGGTTCTCAGCGCTGCGCAACGCCGTGGGAGCACGTCGTGATCACGAACGCGTTTTGGAACTCAATCCTCAATATGTCGACGCCAAGCTGGTGGTTGGCGCGCACAATTACGTGGTGGGCAGCCTGCCCTGGAGCGTGAAGGTCGCCGTCGCCATGGTGGGATTAAGCGGAACCAAAGAAAAAGGCTTTGAGTATTTGCGTGAGGTCGCGAACAGCGGTGGAGAAAACAGCGTTGACGCCAAGGTAGTCCTCAGTTTGTTTCTTCGCCGCGAACATCGCTTCGACGAGGCGCGCTCCCAGATGCACGATCTGGCTGAGCGCTACTCCAGAAATTATCTATTTCCACTCGAAGAAGGCAATCTGCTGCGGGCCGCCGGCCACCCCTCGGACGCCGCCGCCGTCTACCGCAAGGTTTGGCAGAGCGGCCGTGAAGGGAAGTACGGCAATCTTCATTATGAAATTGCCGCGTGGAGCCTCGGCGAAACACTACGTGGCCAAAAGGATTATTCCGGCGCCGTCGCGGCCTTTGAACTCGTAACCGAAAGTCAGGATCCAGACCCCGAGACCTTGCAGAAGGCAAATTTGGCCGCCGGCGAAATGTATGACCTGTTGCAGAAGCGCGACCTGGCCATGAAGAAATATCAAATCGTGCTGGCTGAGAATGGCAGCACCCCTCCCGCCGAACAAGCTCGCAAACACATCCGCGAAGCCTATCGCGAATAAATTACAAGCCGTGGCAGCCCCACTTCTTGCCGAAGCCGGTCAGCCGAAAGCCAACTACTTCGCCAGCACCGTGATCTGGCCCGGATTCTTGATCGCATACGGCGACCCCGCTGCCTGGCTGTGACTGGTGGGCGTAACCGTGAACACAAAAAGTTTCCCAGCGGATTGGCTGATCGCGTAAAGGTGATTGTTTTCGTCCCAGCCAATTTGATCCACCTGATCGATCGGCGCGGTCGTGAGCAGCCCCGTATAAGGCTTGATCGGATTCGCCCCATTAAAATGGAACACTTGTAATCCCGATGTTCCCGCGACGGCCAGCAATTGCCCCGATGGCGAGACCGATATCCCCATAACGCTGCCCACCGCGACTTTGGGCATATTTGCATAAGTGCTGGTCGTGGTCAGGGCCCCAGAGGTATTCGCCGTATAAACGGCAAGCTGTGCCGATCCCAGGGGCTGAAACGAGGCGCTGCTGGTCGCTTGCATGGAGACAGCCACATGATTGGTTCCATCCGCCGCAGCCAGGTTTGGACAATAAAATTGTCCCGCCATCGCACTGGGCATCGCTGGCTTGATATTCAAATCCGTCAGCGCGCCGTCACTGCTTCTCCTGAACCCGAAAACCTCTTGGTTCCAGTGATAGCAACTCGCGCCGTAGGCGTATTCGTTATTTGCGATGAAGCGTAGCGGCACCTCGAAAATCGGGCTGGTGGCGCTGGTGACTCCCAGATAGTTCGTCTTGCCTGTGGTGGTTCCGACGCTAAAGAATTGATAGCCGTTGTTGGCGCAATCGCTGTAAATATCCAGATCATATAAATTGCCGCCCGTCCGGTCGAGAAATAATGCCTCCGGGCCGCCGCAACTCGATTGATTAAACGATTCTGCATTGACCGAAGCAATAGGTTTGATTGCGCCATTGGACGCGATGGAGTACGAGTAGATGTGCACTCCGTTCGTGGCAAACAGATACTTTCCATTGTTTGCCAGCGATGCGCCGTATCCCAGATTCGTCGAAAAAGGCGATCCCGCCACCGGCGTGAGCTTCCCGGTCGCAGCGGCTGCGTACGCATCGATGACCACATTGCTGCCCGGACTACTGGATATGTAGACATAGGCGGCTGTCTGCGCCTGCAATACGGCACTCGCTCCGCAAACGATCAAAATCAAAATGACTAAGGTGGACAAAGCGACCAAGGAAGCAGGCGAGCGACGAGTGGCGGATCGAAGCATGAGGCACCTCGTGGAGTGCTCAGTTAGTGGCCGCAAACAGACCCTGGGGATGCACTCACGAAATAATTCTTACGTGGAAAGTCCCACCGTCAGGTTATCCTCCCGGTCTTGCGGTCGGCTCCGGCCAGCAGAACTTTTCGGCTACAATTGCCTATATTCTAGAAGAGATCGAGTGTGAGGGGGAAGCCATGTATTGCAACTATTGCGGCAAGGTCATTCAGGATGACGCGGCGGTATGCGCCTATTGCGGAGTTCGCGTTTCCGCGTCCGTGGCTCGCAAGCGCCTGGTGCGGCCCCGCCAGGGACGTAAGATCGCCGGCGTCTGCCTGGGCTTCGCCGAATACTTCGATATCGACGTCACTGTGGTCCGCTTGGTTTGGCTGATTGCTTCTTTCATGACTGGCATCGGCCTGCTCTCCTATCCCATCGCCTGGATCGTGATTCCAGAAGAGCCACTCCTTCTTGCCGCGCCCATCACCGCTCAGCAAGTGACGAACACGTAGGCATGGACCTTCGCCAAATCAAAAGTGACGACGCGGAAATCAGCTATCGCGCTCTCGGCGACGGTCCTCCTGTAATTCTCCTGCATCCGTTTCCTGTGAACCACGAGTTCTGGCTGCCCGTAGCGGAAGCTCTCTCCACGCGCTATCGCATCGTCCTTCCCGACTTGCGCGGCCACGGAGACTCCGGGAGTGGCGACGGTCCCGCCACCATGGATAAACACGCCGCCGACATCGCCCGCGTAATGGATGATGCCGAGATTGGCCGCGCCCCGCTGGTCGGTGTCTCCCTCGGTGGATATGCGCTCTTCGAATTCTGGCGTCGCCATCGCGGCCGCGTAGCTGCACTCGGCCTCTGCAACACCAAAGCTCCCGCCGACGGCACCGAGGCCCGCAATGCACGCCTCCAGGCGGCCAACGACGTCATCGAGCGTGGCACAGAACCATTTTTTCAGAGCATGGTGCCGCGTGTCTTTTCCAAAAGCACACAGGAGGCCCGCCCTGATCTCGTTAAGGGCGCCCTGCGCATGATGCGAAAAATGTCTCCGGAAGACGTGGCCCAGGTACAGCGCGGCATGGCCACTCGCCCCGACTCGGTCGATACATTGAAGACCATCAATGTCCCGACAATGCTGGTTACCGGCGAAGACGATATTCTGACCGGAGTAAACGAAGCCGAACTGATGCGCCGGCACATTTCGAACAGCCAGATGCGCGTGATTCCGAAAGCAGGACACTACGCGCCATGGGAGCGCCCCGATGACGCTACTCGAATTCTGCGCGAGTTTCTAGGGGAAATATCGTGACCCGAAGCCGTGTAATACCCGTGCTACAATTTTCTCGCCATGATTGATGCGTTTTTGGTTGCCGAGCAGACTGTCGTCAATGCCAAGGGCGACGGTCCCACCCTCGACGTCAGCCATGCGTCCTCGCGCGTGTTTCTTCTCACCCTGCAAATAACCAATATCATCGAGCAGGAGTCGCTCGAAGTCAGCATTCACGGCTCAGCCGACGGCTCGACCTGGGCGCCGAAGCCCATTGTCACCTTCCCGCAGAAATTTTATCGCGGAGATTCTCCCCTGATCCTCGATCTCACCGCGCATCCCGACGTGAAGTTCGTGCGCGCACACTGGGAAGTGGCGCGCTGGGGACGCGGCCTCGAAACCCCGATGTTTGAGTTCAACCTCCGTCTGAAGGAAATTCCAGCCGAAATCCTGCGCGAAGCCACCGCTGAAGCCAAAGCTTGAAAAATTGTTGATTGTTGATTGAACATTCCGACTTCCAAATTCGCTTTCCCCCAGTGGGTCTTGATCCTGCCCGGCGCGATTTTATTAGTTCTTCCGCTATATTGATCTAACGATGAAAATTGGTTCCGAAATGATCGTGCGTCCCGCGCGCAACCTGCGTGGCAGCGTAAGTCTGCCGGGCGATAAATCCATTTCCCATCGCTATGCCATGCTGGCAGCGATTGCCGATGGACCGTCGCGCCTGGAAAACTACTCCACCGGTGCGGATTGCGCCAGCACGCTCGCCTGCCTGCGTTCGCTGGGCATCAAGTGGGAACGAAAAGACACGGGTAACAATATCATCGAAGTGCAGGGAAGCGGTCTCCATCTGGCTCCGCCGACGGGAATGCTCGACTGCGGAAATTCTGGTTCCACCATTCGTATGCTGAGCGGCATTGTCGCCGGGCAAAAGTTCTCCAGCGAATTGGCAGGAGACGAGTCACTCTCCCGCCGTCCTATGCAGCGCGTAATTGCCCCACTGACAGCCATGGGCGCGCAAATCGAATCTCAGAATGGACGTCCGCCACTTCATATCCGCGGCGGAAATCTCAAATCGATCGATTACAAAATGCCCGTAGCCAGCGCCCAGGTAAAAACCTGCCTGCTGTTTGCCGGTCTTTTTGCCGATGGTGAAACCTGCATTGAAGAGCCGCTATCAACCCGCGATCATGGCGAAGTGGCGTTGCGTGCTTTTGGCGCCCAGCTCGATCGGCGGGCAAACACAGTAAAGATTCGCGGCGGCCAGCGTCTGCGCGGAATCGAAACAAAAGTTCCCGGTGATATTTCCAGCGCCGCATTTTTTCTCTGTGCTGCCGCTCTGTTTCCAGGTTCACAACTGACCATCACAAATCTATTGATGAATCCCACGCGCGCCCGTCTCCTCGATATTCTCGTGCAAATGGGCCTGCGCATTTCCGTAACTCAACTCGCGGAGCTTCACGGAGAACTTGCCGGCACCCTTCAGGTTGAAGGGGGACGACTCAAAGGTGCCGTGATTTCCGGCGCCGATACGGCAGCTTTGATCGACGAAATTCCCGTCCTGGCCGCCATCGCGCCGTACACCGAGCAGGGAATCGAAATCCGCGATGCGAAAGAACTGCGGGTCAAGGAGTCCGACCGCATTGCCTCGCTCGCTATCAATCTTCGTAGCATGGGAGCGCAGGTCGAAGAACGCGAGGACGGCCTGAATATTCCCGGCGGACAGCCGCTGCACGGTTCTGCACTCGAATCGTTCGGCGATCATCGCATCGCCATGGCCTTCAGCATTGCCGCCCTGCGAGCTCACGGCGAGACTCTGATTCGCGGTAGTGAATGCGCCGCTATTTCCTATCCGGCGTTTTTCCCCACACTGGAAGGTCTGCTCGAGCGCTGATCCCCGCTTTCCCCCGCGCAGCCTCTGCTCTTGTTACTTCCGTGCGATGACCATGGTGATCTAACCACTCACTGCCCAATACGACACAATATTTCAAACCACTTTGGGGGGATTTTCATGCGTTTCCAATCGTTGGTGCTGGCATCGATTCTGTTTGCAGGAACCGCGTACGCGAAGGAGCCGAAGGCCTATCAGAGCGGAAAATTGTTGCAGATGGATTCCGTGCAATGCGGCGTGGATGAGAAAGACGCTAAGAGTTTCACCGGCGAAATGATCGGCACCGATTCCGGCCACAAAAAGACTCAAGAACTGCTTTGCCAGGAATACTTGCTTCAGACCGAGCGAGTGATCTACAAAATTCGCCCCAAAGACATCAAGCATCCCATTCTTTTGCCCGTTGGTGACCAGGCGCAATTCCGTTTGCAGAAAGACAAGATGCTTCTCCGAGTCGAGGATCTCGACAGCAAGGAACGCGAGTACATCGTGGTGTCGATGAAACCGCGCTCTGACAGCACAGCCGACGCCAGTCCGGTTCACCTGAATCACCTGCAGTAGCCTAAGACATACCGACTACAGCAGGCTGTGTGGCCCGCCCCGCGCGCCATTTCGCCATTACAACGGCAACCCGCGCGAGGCGCTCGTCATCTGAGTTCCAAAGTTCCCGCACCGCGCCCTCTGCCGCGTCGTCTCCGCCGAAAAATGCTGCTGGGAGATGTGTGTGTGGACACAAACCATAACGAGGAGTTCAACTCATGAAGCGTTGTTTTGGATTCGGAATCTTGATCTTGCTGTGTGCTGCGCCGGCCCTGTGGGCGCAGGACAGCGATCACGCCGAGGTCGGAGTTTTCGCAGATTATTTTCGGCTGAGTAACACGTCGCCGCAGGAGAATTTCGTAGGTCTCGGTGGCCGGGCCGCCTTTAACCTTCACCCCAGTATCCAGTTGGAAGCGGAGATGGCTTACGACTTCAAGCGCAACTACACGCAGACCTTCCACAACGGCGCTGCCGATGAACTGGTGACCTCGCAGGTTCGAACCTTGCACGGTTTTTTTGGCCCGAAATTCCAGACCGGATCGGGCCCTGTCCGCCTTTTCGTCACCGGAAAAGTCGGCTTCGAGAATTTCAGCTTCACCAATAGCAACGCCACGACCGGCTTCACAAACTCGGTGGGTCTCAGCACAGGCACGACACGCTTCGCCGTCTACCCCGGCGGAGGCATCGAGGCCTTTGCCGGGCCCATCGGCATTCGCGCTGAGGTCGGCGACGACGTTTACTTCCTCAACGGCGCCCACAATAACCTACGCATCAGCTTGGGGCCACAGTTCCGCTTCTAGCGAACCTCTGCTGCATTCTCTTCGGCGGCCTGCTCTAGGCCGCCATTTTTCTGTCCGCCGTAACTCCGGAGTTCTCGATCTCTGAACGCCTGGGGAACGGCCAATATGGTAAAGTAGTGCCGCTCGGCATTCCTCGCCCGCCCCTAAAGGAGTTCCCGATGTCCACCCTCCGCGACCTAATCAAAGACCGCAGAATTCACTCCGTCGAAGCCGGACGCACCGTGCTCGAAGCGGCTCGCTTCATGATGGAATACAACATCGGC
>Ga0209006_10005223_pt1 | contig 11789 bp, 10 predicted proteins | sample JacPin_JW_Ref_O2_FD_188567 | JGI IMG/M metagenome (GOLD analysis project Ga0209006, IMG submission 188567) | Forest soil microbial communities from Algoma, Ontario, Canada - Jack Pine, Ontario site 1_JW_Ref_O2 (SPAdes) (version 2) | ecosystem: Environmental > Terrestrial > Soil > Boreal... | reverse complement strand
GAGCCTGGTCACATCGGCGGCCGGCACGCTGCCCAGCCGGCCCGGCAGCCCGGCCAGCCCGGCCAGCTCCTCCCGGCAGCCCACGCACCAGGCGAGATGAGCTTCGACCACGGCCCGGTCGGCTGGGTCGATAGCTCCCACGACGTACACACCGAGCGCACTGCGGATCTCCGCGCAATTACCGCCGATCGTCACGGCGCCCGTCTCGACGATTGCGAGATCACCCGCGCGCCCGGGCCCCGCCGAGCAGGACCGGGCCCCTGCCCGCCCGCAACCCGCCGACTGCACCCGGACTGCCTGGTCCCCATACCCCCAGAACGCGCCGACCTGCCCCTATCGTTCACTTCACCGGCAACTAACCACCAGCCGGAGCCGGTAGCCGGTCCAGGATCCGGCCCCGAAAGCGCAGCCGATGGCGGGTCACTGCGGGCGCCCACCAGAACCAGTCGCACGACCGACCTCCCGGATTTGCCAGTCCCCGGGCAGTGGAGATCTCGCGCGATGGACAAGACCACCGGCTGCCGGGTGAGGTTCAGGTAGGCGGTACTGTCATGGTTCAGGCGTCGGGCTTCACCGACATAAGGACCTTCCCGAACTGGTTGCCGCTCCTGAGAAACGTCTCCGCCTGGAAGGAGTCCGCCCAGTCGAAGGACCGATCCCAGACGGGCTTGACCTTTTTATCCTGCAGGGCAGGCAGCAGCTCTTTGATGAAGCGGGCGACCACCGCGCAACGCTCCTCAAAGGTACGCGTGCGGAACGTGGTCCCTGTCATCTGGATTCGCTTCCGGGCGAACTCGTCAAGATCGAGTTCTCCGCGCGGACCACTCACCCGGCCTAGGCAGATGATCCGCCCCTGGACTGCAGCCGCGGCGACATTCTCTTGCAGGGCGGCGCCACCAAGGATGTCTACGATCACATCGACGCCCCGACCGCCGGTGACGGTTCCTACCGACCCGGCCACGTCCGCGAAACCGCGCACCAGAGGGATATCGCATCCATAGGAGCGCAGGCGCCCGAGCTTGGCCTCCTTGGAGGTCGTGCCGAAGACGGGCTGGGCCCCTGCATGCTTAGCGATCTGCATGACGGCCAGTCCGGCCGCAGACGTGGCTCCCTGTATGAGCAGGCTTTCGCCGGGAACGAGTCTTGCTGCTGCCGCTATGCAGTCGTGGGCGGTGATATAGGACACGGGGGTGGCAGCTGCGTCTCTCCAGTGGAAGCTGCTGGGCATGGGTATAGCCAGCCGGTGATCTACGGCGACACGCTCGGCCCACGCCCGTCCTGTCATCGCCATGACACGGTCGCCGACGGCGAAGCCAGTGGCACGCTCGCCCAGTGCTATGACTTCGCCCGCCATCTCGAGACCGCCAATGGCCGGCCCGGAGTCCGACTCGGACCCTGCGAAATGCCTCGACGCATGACGCAGGTCCGCCTGGTTGATCGCCGAGGCATGCACCTCCACCAGAAGGTCCGCCGGCCCGACGGCCGGCTCGGGAACCTCGGCGAGGACATAGCGCGCGCCCTCTGATGAGGGCGCGATTATTATCGCCTTCATCGCCGGCCGGTCATGAGTTCGCCAGACCCGAATAGGCGGTCCGGCCCGCAGTTTCGTCGAAGAACCGCAGGCAGCGGGAGGCTAGGGCCGCAGGGGCTGTGTGATGCGCCGCGTGGCCTTCGCCGCTGAGGCTATCCAGCTCCGCGCCGGGGATCATCTCGGCTAGCTCCGCAGCTAGCTCCCTCTTGGCGGGGACGTTCCGGTCCCCGGACAGGACCAGGACCGGCAGGCTGATCGTGGCCAGAAGTGCGCGGCTCACCTTCGGGAACGCCTCGTCGGCCTGGCATTCACGCACCACGGACCAGGCCGCGGCCACCCGCACCCGCCACACCTCGGAATCCACCAGCACCTGGATGTCTTCCGGGGGCATCCCGATAACATCGCGGAAGACTAGGCGCAGGGCGGTATCCGGGTCACTCTCGCCGACCGCGGTCTCGATCCGGTCCAGCGCACCTCGCGGATACTCGGCACCGAAGCCCGGGCTGTAGGCGACGAGGCTGCGTATCTGGCTCTGGCCGGCCGCCGCGCCCATCGCCACGTACGCGCCGAAAGAGTGCGAGATGACGTCGACTGCCGGGGCACCTTCCGCCGTGACGACATGGCCAACGACCGCGGCGAGGTCCGCGAATTCCAGCTCCAGGCGGTACGGCTCCCCGGAAGGCCCGTCGCCGCTGAGGCCACGGCCACGCCGGTCGTAGCGGTAGACCCGCCGCTTGTTTTCCAGATGCGGCACCAGCTCGTCGAACGTGCTGTGATCCGAGGTGGTGCCATGCACGAGCAGCACCGGCCGGCCGCTGCCGGAGGCCCAGATGGCGATGGGCACGCCGTCCTCGGATGTGGCCGTGGCGGTCGGCTGCTCCCCCGCCGGGTCTTTCGGGGTCACGGTGTTTCTCCTTGGTGTCCGGGCGGTGAGCGGGTTACGCGCCCCGGGCAGCGACGAATCCGAACATTTCGGCGGCATTGCCGCCGGCCGCCATGCGGAACTCCTCGTCATCGTCGATGGCGGCGCGCAATTCATCGACCGGGGCGATCGGCGCGCTGGAGAAGGAGCAGTCCGTGCCGATCATGATGTTCTCGGCGCCAGCCTTCTGGACCAGGAATCGGAGGGTATCGATGTCGTAGACGAGGCTGTCGAACTTGATCCGCCCGACGTAAGACCATGGGTCAGCGGGCAGCTCCCGCAGTGAGTCCCGGACCCGGATGTAGTTGCGCAGCCGTCCGACGTTGTAGGGGAAGAAGCCGCCTCCGTGCGCACCCACGACTTGCAGGCTCGGATAGCGGTCGAAGTGGCCGGCGCAGATGAGCCGCTCCAGCGCGATAGTCGTCTCGACGGGAAGGCCGATGATCGCGCCCAGGCTGAAGTCGGCGAATGCTGGGATCTGCAGCTCGTAGCCGGGGTGGAGGAAGACCGGGACGTTTAGCTGCTCAACCATCTCCCAGAAGGGATCGAGGGCCGCATCATCCAGCCGCCGGCCGGCCGCCGAGGGAGCAACCTGGACGCCGGAGGTCCCGAGATCCGCCGCCTCCTTCAAGATGCGGGCGGCAGCGTCCGGGTAGCCGAGGGGCGCGTGCGCCATCCACCTGAGCCGATCAGGGTGGACAGCGCAGTACTCCGAGAGCCCGATGTTGGTCTCCCTGGCCACCACCGACTGCGGCTCCAGCGGCAGCTCGAAGAAGTAGAGCGGTTTCGGGGCGATCGACACGACGGCAGCGTCGAGGCCCTTCTTGTCGAGCTCACGGAGCTTGCCATCGGGTGAGGCCCACGCCTCGACGAGCTCGAAATCGCCGATGTTGGGGCCGTGCCAGATTCCGTTGTCCAGGCTCACCCCGTAGGCAGGCTCACGTTCGACCAGATCGAGCACTCGCTGCGGAATGGCATGGTTGTGGATATCAATATTCACGGTGCCTCACTTTCGTGGCGATGCCGGAGACGGCGGTGATTCGGTTCCCGCGTGCGCGCGGCGGAGACTCTGCAGGCCCTCCGCGGCGCCGGCCCGGATGAGAGCGGCGTCGCTCGTGGCGGCGAGAATGGTGTAGCCCATCTCCTCGAATTGCAGGACTGCGGGGAACGTGCCGCAGAAGATCCCGGCGGGCACGCCATGCTCCTGGCACGCGCGGGCGATACCGGCGAGCGTGGCCTCGTGCTCGCCGGCTATCGGCCCTCGCTGCGGGGGAAGGCCCATGTCGACGGCGAGGTCGCTCGGCCCGACGAAGACCGCGTCCACGCCCTCGACCTGGAGGATTTCGGTGAGATTCCTTACGGCGTCGAGCGTCTCGACCATGACCAGGCACTGGACCTGGTTGTTGGCGCGCTGGGCCTTGTAGGCGGGGTCGGCCAGCGTGAGCCGGGCCGGGCCCCAGCTTCTGACGCCGTCGGGCGGGTAGCGGCAGGCCCGCACCGCCTCGCGGGCGTCGGCGGCGGAGTTGACCATGGGGACGATCACCCCGGATGCGCCTGCATCGAGGGCGCGCCCGATGAGGCCTGCGTCCAGGCGGGGCACGCGTACCAGCACCGGTGTCCGGGTGATCGCGGCCGCCTGGACCATGGGCAGCAGGCTCTCCACCCCGGCGAACCCGTGCTGAAGGTCGATGCAGATCCAGTCGAAGCCGCAGCTGCCCAGCAGTTCGGCGACATAGGAGCTGCCGATGGAGCACCACGCACCCACCCCGCTCAGCGGCAATGGTCTTCCTTTCTCGCGTTGATCCCCTGGCTGCGTGTCCCCGTCCCCGCAGCCGGGCACGAGGGCGGTCTCGGCTCAGGTGGGCACCGCCGGGCCCACTGCAGCCATGTAGGAGCAGCGCGCCCCGGCGATCCTGAGGGAGTACCGGTAGAGCGACGTCCGGGCGCATATGTACAGGTCGGACCAGCCTGGGCCGCCCCAGTTGAGGTTGGCGGGCTTCTCCGGCACGCCCAGAGTTCCGAGGTGGCGGCCGGACTCGTCGAAGACGAGGATCCCGGTGCCTACCGGTCCCGTGATGTAGATGTTGCCGGCCTGGTCACATTTCATGCCGTCGAAGCCGGTGATGCCGTCGACGAGGACCGACCTGGCGCCCACCGATCCGTCCGGATTGACTTCGTAACGGAGGATCCGGTTGCGCCGGCAGTCGTTGACGTACAGCACGTCCTCGCGCGGCGAGAAGCACAATCCGTTGGGCTGGTCGTAGTCGTCGTCCAGCAGTTCGAGGTCGCCGCCGGGCGTCACCCGGAACAGGCCCTGGAAGTCCAGTTCCTGATTGCGGAGGACACCGATGTCCTCCCGGATGCGCCCGAAAACGGGGTCGGTGAAGTAGATCCCTCCTGACCAGCTGACCACGATGTCGTTAGGGCTGTTGAGTTCCCTGCCCTGGAAGTGGGAGGCAACCACCTCGGCGGTACCGTCTCGCTCCCTGATCACCCGGCTGGTGGAGTGCTCGCATATGAGCAGGGACATGTCCCCGTCATACGTCATGCCGTTGCCCTTGTTGCTGGGGTGCCGGGCGACGCTGTCGCCATCGCGGGCAGACCACCTGCGCCGGGTGTCGGCTTTCATGTCACTGAAGTAGAGGCATTCTTCGCGAGGATTCCAGACGGGTCCTTCCACGAAACCGAAGCCCGTGGCGAGGAGCGCCGGTTCGGCCGCCTCCTCGACTAGTGCTGCGAGCCGCTGGTCAGCTATCTCCACTCCTGCGGGACCGGCCAGGCTCACGAGGATGCCGCCTTGAGCTGCAGCGCCGAGAAGGTGGTGAGGTTCTGGTACGTGCCAGACGGGCTTGGGCGCACGCAAACGAACGGGCCGTAGACGTTGTGATTGGCGTTGTAGTAGAACGGCCCGCTTGCGCCGACGTACGTAATCTTCTTGCCTGCCTTCAGCGCCGCCAGCCCCTGGCTGTAGCTGTACACGGGGGTGCCCCCCTGGGCGGTGACCTTCTGGATGGCAGCGTTGAAGGTTGCTCCCTTGGTGGAGTGACTCTCGTCCATGGCCAGGGCGGTGATGATGATGCCGTCGTATCCGAACTCGGCATTGGCCTGCGGCGCCTGGCCGCTGGTCTTTTTAACTGCCGCCGTGAAGACGCCGGTCGCCGGGCTGGAGAACAATCCTGCTTCGCAGTTGGTCATGATGCGATGCAGCGTCGTGGCCCCCACCGCTTTGATCATGTCCGAGCCGATCATGGTGTCGGTCCCGATCACCGGGATGTCGGGCGCACCGAGGCTCTGAAGCTCCCGGACGATCACGGACATCGTGGGCGGATCGGTCTCGGTCAGGATGACCTGTGGCTTGCTGGCGATGAGTCCCTGCACGGTTGACTCGTAAGACGTCTGGCCGGGCTCGATGGCGTCAGTCTTGACGATCGTCCCGCCCAGGCGCTTGAACGTCGCTTCTGCAACCGCCCGGAGCTGCTGCTCGACGCCAGTGCTGAACAGCAGTGCGGCACGGCGGTAGCCCTGGTGGTGGGCCCAGAGAGCCATGGCCACGCCGAGCTGGTTGTCCGAAGGTGTCAGCCTCCACAGCATCGGGTCGGTGTTGGCGTCGAAGTAGGTGTCCCCGCCTGCGGTCAGGAAGGGGATGCCCGCCTTGGTGAAGATCTTGTAGATAGCCTGGGCATCCGGGCCGGCCTCGCCGACCTGAACCACGACGTGGTCGTGGTTGACCAGGAGGTTGGCCTTGGGGACCGAGTCGACCGGGTCCGAGGCGTCGTCCACGACGTCCAGGGTGATCTTCCGCCCGAGTACCCCGCCTGCTGCGTTGACCTCCGCCTCGGCCGCCTTCAGTCCCTGGCTGACGCCGGCGCCGAACGGCGCGAACTGGCCCGTCAGGGATACCTCCGAGCCGAAGACAATGTCGCCGGACCCCCCGGCCTGCGCACCACCGCTGCCTGAGGTGCCCGAGCTTGCACAGCCGGCGATGACCAGCACCGCCGTGCACAATGACGACCCCACGGCTAGTCGCCGGGCGCCCCGCTTCTGTCTCGCGACCGTGTTGAGCATGACGCTTCTCCCTCACACCTGACTGAAGTTCGTTTGTGCTTGGTCCTGCCTGAGATTGGTGTGGGCGGAGCGCGCGCCTGACGGGCGACGGTCCGGTGCCACCGCTTCCGCTAGTCGCCCTCCGTGATGACGGCGTCGACGCCCAGGTACCGCGACGCCAGCTCCCGGTCCTGAAGGAGATCCCGGCCAGTCCCGCTGAGAGCGATGGACCCGTCGACCATCAGGTGGGCGACGTCGGCGATTTCCATGATTCCGCTCACGTCCTGCTCGACGACGAGCAGCGCGACCCCGGAGGCCCGCAGTCGGAGGAGGTGTTCCCAGATGAGGTCCTTGAACTTGGGCGAAAGCCCCGCTGACGGCTCATCGACGAGGATGATGGTCGGTTTCCTGATCAGGGCGATCGCCAGGGCGAGCATCTCGCGCTGGCCCCCACTCAGCTGGCGGGCCAGGCGGGCGCGGGAGGCGTAGAGGTCGGGAAAGAGGTCGAACATCTCCGCGCGGCGTTCTCTCGCCAGCCTCCACGCCCGCCGCGACAGGCCGACACGGAGGTTCTCCAGCACCGTCAGCGACGGGAAGGTATTCGCCAGCTGGGGCACGTATCCCAGGCCGTGCCCGGCCAGTTCCTGCGGGGGCAGGCCGGTCAGCTCCCGGGCTGGATCGCCGCCCAGCGTTACCGTGCCCGAGGCTGGGGTCACCACACCGCTGATCGCCTTCAGCAGCGTCGACTTGCCGCAGCCGTTCGGGCCGACGAGCGCGCCGATCTCGTTAGGACGGATCTCCAGGCTCACGTTGTGCACGACGAGATCGCCGCGATAGCCGGCGGACAGGTTCTCGACCCGGAGGGCGGTGCGGGACAGATCGCTCATCTGTGGTGTCACTTCTATTCCTGCGGCGTCTTCGGCGCGCGTTTGCCCAGATAGGCCTCAGCGAACGCCTCCGATGAGGCAAGCGACTGCACGGTGCCCTGGGCGACGACCTTTCCCGCGTCCATGGCCAGCACGTGCGGGCACAGCGCTGAGACGACCTTCAGGTTGTGCTCGACAAGCAGGACGGTCACGCCGCGGGTGCTGTTGAGATGGCGGATCTGCTCCACGATCGTGTCTCCCATCACCGGGTTCACGCCCGCTAGCGGCTCGTCGAGCAGCGCCACTGTGGCGCCGGACATCACGATCCGGGCGAACTCGAGGAGCCGCCGCTGGCCACCGCTCAGCTCGCCGGCGAGCTGGTCGCGCACTGGCCACAGGCCGACCTCATGAAGCGTCTCTTCCGCTTTGCGGAGGACCACGGCGTCGGCGTGAGCAGTCGCGTGCGGGCGGAACACCCCGCGCCACAGCGCCTCCCGGGCCGATCCAGGTGCGGCGACGAGCAGGTTTTCCGTCACGGTGAGCTTGTTCCAGACCCGGGCCGACTGGAATGTCCGGGTCAGGCCAATCCCGGCCCTGCGGGCGGGCGTCCACCTGGTGACGTCGCGGCCTGCGAGCAGTACCCGGCCACTGTCGGGGGTCACGAAGCCGGCGATGGTCTCCACCAGCGTGCTCTTGCCGCTCCCGTTGGGTCCGACCAGCCCCACGATGCCGCCCAGCGGCAGCTGGAATGAGCAATCGTCCACCGCCGTAATGCCGCCAAACCGCTTGGCGATACCTCGTACCTCGAGGGCAGCGGTCGCTTCTGCCGGCCGTACCTGAGGAACGACCTTGGCTGGGGTGCGACTCACCGGAACCGGGCTGGAACCGGGTCTCAGCCGGTCGGGCTGCTCCCCCGCGCCAGGTCGCGGCCCGGCTGCCCTGGTGGGTGAACGGCGGTGTGCAGTCTCCAGGCCACCACGCCGCTCGAGCTTCGCAACCGTGCCCACCGGCTCGCGCAGCAACCCGTCGGGACGCCAGCGCATCACCACAATCAGCAAGATCGCAGTGGCCATGACCTGGACTTCAGCCAGGATCTCCGGGTTGCTGGCCGCAATGTTGAATAGGCTTGGCACCTGCACGAACAGGGTCACGATGACGGCGGACGCCAGCGCACCGCCGAACATGTTCCCGGATCCGCCGACCATGATGCACGACAGGGCGAAGATGGTCTCGCCAACCGCCCAGGACGCGGGTGCGAAGGCGCCGACGTACAGGACGGTCAGGGAGCCCGCCAGCCCGGCGATCATCCCGCCGAGTACGAAGATCTTGAGCTTCGCCCGGAATGGGTCTTTCCCGAACACCTGCAGCGCGGTTTCGTCCTCCCGGATGGCCCGGCCGAGACGCCCGAACGGGGAACGCTGGACGCGCCGGGCGAGCACGTACACGACGGCTGCGAAGGCGGCGACCATAAGCAGGTACCAGGTCCCGTAGGACGTGGAGGACAGGGACGCGCCGAAGGGCTGCGGAATGTTGATCAGGCCTTCGACGCCGTTGAACAGATTCGGCTGCCCGCTGAGGAGCGTCGACATCGCGATGACGATCACCAGGGTCAGGATGGCGAAGTACTCGGCCTCGAGCCGGCGGCCGAGGATTACCACGCCCACGACGAGGCCGAGGGCTCCCGCGGCGGCGATACCGCCGAGCATGCCGGCCCAGAATGGCCATTGCAGGCCGAGCACATAGCTGGTGCCACCCGCGAGCGTTGCCTTGGGCAGTACCAGGACTGCTGTCACGTAGGCACCGGCCGCCATGAAGCCGATATAGGCCAGGTTGAGCATCCCGGCGATGCCCCACTGCAGGTTCAGGCCAAGGGACAAGATGATCTGGAAGCCCACGAATGTCAGGATGACGAGGGTGAATTCCATGGCTAGCCAAACGCCCTAGTGTCGGCGGCTCTCGTGTTGAACAGGCCGCTCGGGCGGATCAGCACGACGATGGCCAGGAGGCCGAGGGCGAACAGCTGGTTATATCCCTGATTGGTGTAGGCGCCGGCCACGGACGTCACGATGCCGATGAGGAGGCCGGCTATCACCGCGCCGTACATCTTCCCGATTCCGCCGACGATCATGGCGGCGAAGGTGACCAAGAGGAAGTTGAAACCCAGCAGGTTGTCGAACGTGCCGGAGTACACGGCGAGGGTGGCTCCACCGAGCCCCGCGAGAAGGCCTACGGCGATCCATGTCCAGCGGATGACATTGCTGGTATTGACTCCGCATACGCGAGCGAGGTCAGCGTCGTCGGCGACCGCTCGCTGGGAACGCCCGAACGAGGTGTACCGCAGCACCACGTGAGTGACCAGGAAGGCGATTACGGCCAAGCCGATGACTACCTCGTCGGTCGTGGTCCACAGAAAGGGCCCGACGTGCTTGGCATGGGTAGTGGGGACCTGAAGCGTGACGTAATTCGCGCCGAAGATCAGGGCGAAAGTTCCCTGCAGTACCTGCGAAGCGGCTGCCGTCACGACCAGCAAGGTCACTAGGCGGCGGGTCCGGGTCCGGAAGGGCTTGAACACGAACTCGTCGAGCACCAGGGCCAGCAGCGCCGCGACGACCAGCCCGACGAGGCCGTCCAGCAGGACGTTATCGGTCAGGTGCTGCATAGCGAACATCGCGTAGGCGGCCACGGTCAGGAGTTCCCCGTGGCTGAAGTTCGCGTGCTTGGTGACGGAATGCTGGAGCGACATCGCCATGGTCGAGAGCGAGATGATCGCGCCCGAAACGATCCCGAACCCAACCGCGTCAGCCAGGACTGACATTGCCTGCGGCTTCCGGGCCGGGGAGCTGACACCGACGGCGGGGCACCCGCCCGTGATCACTCACACCCCACATAGTGGACTCCTTCGTCACCTTGTGGGGTACATTAGGGGTGAGCTCATACCATGTCAAGAGTTACGGAATAGCCAGATCGAAGCAGCTATCTCGTCCTTGGACGGGTGCCCTAATCCCGTCCGCTGTGTGCTAGAACGACGGGAACGTTGGCGGCCGCCGTCATCGGGGAAGGGGTACAGGCGTCGCTATCCAACGAGACGTCGGAGGCCCGCCGACCCTAGTTATGCTGCGCCCATCTGCATCCGCCAGAAGCTGATCGCCTCCACCGCGGGCGGGCGAGCAGCTCTTCCAGGATCGCGCCGGGCGCAGCGCGAACCCAGCTGAATCAGGAGTTGTACCCATCATTACGACTGACCCTCCTCGAGGAGCACAAGCGATACTCCGCGCGCTCTCCGTCTTGCAGGCCTTCAGCGCAGACCGGGCGCGGATGTCGGCGTCGGAGGTGGCCGATGTCACCGGCCTGTCCGCGGCCACGGCGCACCGCATCCTGAAGACACTCCAGAGTCAGTCATACCTGGAGCAGGACTCTCAGACCCGGGAGTACAGCCTGGGCATCGGCATCCTCAAGCTCGCTAGCCTGATCGCTGATCGCCATGACGAGGTCGCCCTCTTGGCCGGTGCGTTGACGCGGATCCGCGACCTTACCGGGGAGACGATCAGCCTGCACCGCCGAGTCGGGCATCGCCGGGTCTGCATAGCCGAGGAGGTATCCCGCCAGCCGGTGAAGGTAAGCTCGGGCGTCGGAAACTCCTATCCACTCAACGGCGGCGCGGCGAGCAAGGCCATCATGTCGATGCTGCCCGACGACGAGATCGAGCGCATCCTCGATCTGGGGAACGAAAGCTCCGACCGGAAGCCACCAGACCGGAAGACATTCCTGCGCGCGATCGCCCAGGCGCGGCAGCGCGGATATGCCACAAGCCGAGGTGAAACCGTGCCAGGCGCGGTTGCCATCGCGGTCCCCATCCGCCGCGCCGACCCGCTGGCACCAGGGGCGATCGACCTCGCCGGCCCTAGCAACAGGATGACGCCACAAATCACAGAACTAGCACTACCAGAAATGCAGGAAGCCGCTAGGCAGATTATGGAAGTAAACGCACCTTTCACATCGAGGGCCTGACACGAGCCTAGACATCCTCCGCCGGTCGGATAGGGTACCGGCCGGTAATTCTCGGTTGGTCACTCTCCAGCGCGATGACCGCCTGCAGTGGAGTCGGGCAGGCCATCACCCGCCCCGCTCTAGCCTTCAGAAACGTTTGAACTACCGTTCTCTGGAGGCTACAACAATTGGCTCCCAGAATGGACCACGAGTCGGCTTGGACATCAACGGCCAAGCCGACTCTATTGCCACCGCCAATGTTGCCCAGCTGAGCTGCAGGTTTCCCGGGGAGCCGGCCGTCTTCCAGGACGCCGGGGCCGGCTTCGCGGCGGCGGAGTTAGCTGCGGGGGTAGCTTCATGGGTGGATTCGCCGGTCCCAGGCGGACCAGACGGGAGCCGATCAAGCGTGAACCTGCCCGCGGGCCTCATCGCTTTGCTG
>Ga0209006_10005222_pt1 | contig 11789 bp, 6 predicted proteins | sample JacPin_JW_Ref_O2_FD_188567 | JGI IMG/M metagenome (GOLD analysis project Ga0209006, IMG submission 188567) | Forest soil microbial communities from Algoma, Ontario, Canada - Jack Pine, Ontario site 1_JW_Ref_O2 (SPAdes) (version 2) | ecosystem: Environmental > Terrestrial > Soil > Boreal... | reverse complement strand
CGAAGAATTCGTCAATCAATGCCGTGAGTGGATTTCCGAAGGTAGCCATGCGATGGAGAACAAGTTGTGGGCGGGCGAGTACTATCTCGCGTACTTCGACCCGGAAAGCAATCTGAAATCCGATCTTGTCTTCGGATATCAGCTCGACGGCGACTGGATGGCCAAGTACCACGGACTGCCGGGAGTATTCCAGTCCGACCGCGCGGATACAACGCTGAAAAAAATCAAACAGACTTGTATCGCAATCAATCGCTACGGTGCGGCCAACTTCGCCCGTCCCGCAGCCTCCGCCGCAGATCCCAAAGAATTTGCCGCCGAGGCATGGGGCATGGGGTATGGCGCTCACGGTTACTTCCCGCCGGAAGTCTACATGCTGGGCGCTACGTACCTCTATGCCGGAGACGTCGAAACCGGCAAGGAGATTGTGCGCACCTGTCTGGAAGGAATTTCAGTGGCAGAAGGCTATACCTGGACACAGCCAAACGTCGTAAGCGGTGATACCGGCAAAGTGATCTACGGCTCCGACTACTACCAAAACATGATGCTGTGGGCTGTGCCGGCGGCGCTGGATGGCCACGATCTGGCGAAAGCGACCGCAGAAGGAAGTCTTGTCGACCGGGTATTACGAGCCGGCAAAGCAACTTAACCCCCACGCGACCGTGACGGATGCTCATAACGGTGTCCGTCACGGATCGCGATATTTCGAGGGAGACCCAGTGCATGCGAACACGGTAAAGCAGAAGTTAAAGGCCGGCGAATGCGTGTATGGCACTTCGCTGGAAGATTGTCTGGATCCAGAGATGGCCGTGCTGTTGGCGGCCGCGGGACTCGATTTCTTTTTCGTTGACACCGAACATTGCACCGCCAGTCCGGCGCAGATCCAGGCTCTCTGCCGGGCGGCGAAAGGCGCGGGGATCATCCCGCTGACACGAGTCACCCAGAATGAACCGGACCTGATCTCCAGAACGCTGGATGTAGGATCCATGGGCGTCATCGTGCCTCGGGTTCACAACGCCGCTCAAGCCCAGGCCGCTCTGGATGTGATGAAATTTCCGCCGTTTGGCCATCGGGGATACGGGCTGCGCGGAATCGTGAATGACTTTCAGACGCAGTCTGCCCGGGAGGGCGTTGAATCCGCCAACCGGGAAACCCTGGCAGTCCTCATGATTGAAAGCAAGGAGGGACTAGACAATGTGGAAGAGATAGCGGGTACGCCTCATCTCGATGTTCTCTTTGTGGGCCCGTATGACCTCACACTCTCTCTCGGCATTGTCGAAGAATTTGAACACCCTATTTTTGTGAAAGCCTTGGAAAAGGTGATCGCTGCTGCATCTGCTGCGGGGGTGGCGGTCGGTTTGCAAACGCCGAATATCGATTTCTTAACCAAAGCCCGGTCTATGGGGGCACGGTTCTTGATCTTTGGAAGCGACATAGCCGTACTTTTCAGCGGCTACAAAGAAGGAATAAGCCGGCTGAAAGCCGGTCACGAGCAATCGTCGCATCAATTACTGAAAACCTGACAACGCAAGCAAGACTCACTCTTTCAGAACGTGCCGCGCCCTGCAGTGGCGCGAATTCGCCGCCTCGGGATTCGATCAGTGTCGGGAATTATCTTTGGCCCGGGGACTGCCCCCGCGGGATGCCGCCGGGCGGCATCGTCACCGGATGCGTGGATTTGAATACAGATGGCTCGCCGGGATCGTGTTCGATCTTTCACAGTTTTGTGCCACCGGGGGAGTTGAAGAGTACGCTGCTCGAGCTGACACTTTCGGGAAAACCCTCGCCCCTTCGCGTTACGAGTGAGACTGCAGGATTGTCTCGAGGCATTCGCTATTGGGGACTCTGCTCGGTCGCGGATCTCGAATACCAGTTGGAAGCTCCCGTGAGCGTCAATCGGACGGAAACTTCACGGGAGAGTGTCTATGTCTGGCGGCAACGTTGATCTATGAGGGCTGAAAAGAAAGTGGGGAAGAAGTTGCGCGCCGCCTGATGTCGGCAATCGTACTCAACGACGGAGCAGAGTGGGAGTTGCCCAACATTCTGGATGCCGAAGGACAAATCCTGCATAGAGCCGACTTCTACCAGATGATGATCTTGTGGGCCTTGCCTCTAGCAATGGAAGGACATCGCGCAGGCATGCGCGCCCGAAGGTTTTATTGGCCGCATTCTTAAGGCGGCGGCAGAAAGCTAGAACACGGAGTGAGAAGGGGCAACCATGGAGACGGCATTGGCTGGCAAGACAGCCCTTATTACGGCCGGGGCCACCGGAATTGGATTCGCAATTTCAAAGGCCCTGGCCGCAGAGAAGGTAAACCTGGCGATCGCCAGCCTGGATCTCGACGAGAAGAACGTCGCCGAACTCCGCGGGTACGGCGTGAGGGTGGAAACCTTTCCCTGTGATGTAAGCGAAGAAGAACAGGTCGTTCGACTGGTAAGCAATGCCACGGACGCGTTCGGACAGATCGACCTGTACATAAACAACGCTGCGTGGGCCTGGCATCAGCCAGTCACGGCCGTCGATACGGATTCCCTGCTGAAAACCTTGAAGACGAATCTTTTTTCCTGCATCTGGGCCTGTCGAGAAGTGGCCAGGCAGATGATCGCCCGCGGCTCCGGTAGCATTCTGATCATCGGTTCCACCGCAATGTTGAATCCATTTTATGGCGAGACTTCTTACCGCATCTCCAAAACAAGCCTGGCGTACTATGCGGAAGTACTGGCGATTGAACTGGCGTCCCATGGCATCCGAGTCAACACCATCCTTCCCGGCTTCTTCCTTACCAAGCTGAGCTCCCGCGGCATGTCTCCGGACGGGCTGAAAAAAATCCTGGCCGAGATTCCATTGCGGAGTGCCGGCGATCCTCTCGACGTCGGGGGACAAGCCGCCCTTTTGCTGTCAGACCGGCTTAGCCGGTACACCACCGGGGCCACGGTGGTGGTGGACGGCGGTCTGCATCTGCGTCCCTTGCCGTTTCTATCTGACGACGAGATCAAACAGCTGAACGACCCGCGCTAGCGCCGGGGTTCAGCCGTTTGCCTCGTCAGGGAAGACTTTTCCGTTCTCCCATGGCGGCAGCCCGTTAATCGCTCGCAAGGGCGGAGTTAAATGTCAGATTGCCATTGCCATCTTTCTGCAAAAACCTCAATAGCCGATTTGTCTTCGTCCTGCTCTAACCCGTCGAAGCTGTCGCCTTTCAGGTCGGTTCCCGGTTGTATTCAAGCGCGAAAGGATATCTGGAACGAGCCCGGCGCATCCGCCGCCGTCTTCAGCGGCGCGCTGGTTCCGAATCTCGATGCCCCCTGGCCGTCAGCTTGAAAAACCGCAAATTAAGGCTGAGCACGTCGGGAACTGTATCGCATTCTGCGGATTCAGATTCTCAAAGGTACTGGTTCTCGCCCGCCGTGAGTTGCACGTTTGCCGAAGCACTCAGCGTCACCGAACCCACCGTAAACGTCGCGTGCAGGGTGATCACCACCGATTGATCGGCGAGCAGTGGCGTAAACGCATTTCTGATCGTTGAATTGAACGTGTATTAAGGATACTTGAACCGCTGCAGCGGACTGTTCAGAGTTGGGTCCTGCCCTGCGCCAGGATCGGCGCTGGTCCCAGCTGATTGAACCTCGGCAGATTCGCGCCAATGCTGGAAATCTGCCCGACCGTCAGCCCGGTACTTAGTGCCAAGTCAACCGTCGCCGCAGTCGAAGGATCCGGGTTAGGAGGTATGTTGCTCAGATCGCGGGTCGAATTGAAGCTCATATCGCTCGCATCGAATCCGTCCACCGCCAGCCAGTACGCTTGGTGAAATTTGGCCGGCAGGTTCGGAGTTTACTTGAGGTCAATCGAAATGGCTTCCAATTTATCAGTACCGACATTTTCGAAAGAATGAGTCACCCCATCTGCACGAACGAGCTCCGCGAGACCCGTTTTTTCCTCTGCAATCCTGATTGCGCCGTTAGAAGTAACAAATTTGAGCCTCGAACCATGGACAACTACCCAAATATGGTCAAGTCGATGCGTGTGCTCAGGAGTCTTCTCGCCTGGTTGGAGTATCCAGCGAACCATTTCCACCTTCTGGTTTGAGACAAGAACCTGGGGTGGAATAACTTGCCCATTCGCCAGTTGCATTGAACCTCTGCTACCCATCAGCAGACACCCTAAAATGAGCCCTAGGACATAGCGCTCCATACATCCTCCAATAAACAGAATCGTGATTTACAACATTCAGACCGACGAACCTGGAACCGCATTCTTCCGCGACTGGCGCGGTCCCCGCTTCAACCGCCACGAAACCTTCCCTCAAGAGTGCTGCGGGATAACATCACGGAACAGGTCTAGAAATGTCACAGGGTGTCAAACTGCGTGCGCGTTTCAATTCACGATTTGCCGCGACCTCGCTGCCCTCACCGAACAGCAGTTTGGCCAAGGCACAGTGTGATGGCCCGTCCCCCGGCCTCTCAACTGTTATCAGATGAAATTCGCGAGCCGCCTCCCGAGTGTTGCCAAGTCTCCAGAGGGCCACCGCATAATTGAATCGCATCGTAGCGTCCTGCGGTCTAGCCTGCAAGGCCTTATGTAGTTCCTCAACCGCCTTGGCCAATTCGCCTTTTTGGGCGAAGGCTAAGCCAAGCCACTGGTGACCCTCTGGAAGGTCGGGCACGATCTCGAGGGCGGAATTAAACAGTTCTATCGCTCTGGAAGTGTTGTCAGCTTTCAACGCATCGATCCCTTGATCTACGATCAACGCAACACGCTCTCTCTGGCTCGCCTGGCTCCTGAAGGCTTCTCCTCGCTTCAGAATCGCTCCAGCCTCTTGGTCTCTGCCGTCCGACCTCAGAGCTTTCGCCAGGACGAATCGCGTGGTAGGCGATGTCGGATCCAACGACACGGCGATCCTCAGCTCACTAACTGCCTCTTTCACTATGTGTTGACGCAAGAGAAGTCCGCCCAGGGCGGCATGAAGTGTTGTTTGCCGGGGAGCAAGCCGGACCGCAACTCTATATTGCTCAATAGCTGATCGAGTGTCCCCGGCCTGTTTCAGGAGCTCCCCGAAAAAGTCCCGCGCAGCGGGCAAATTGGGATCGAGACGAATTGCTGCGCGGAGTTCAGCTTCGGCTTCTGAAAATTCGTTATTCAGTTTCAGAAGGTACCCCAGTAGGGCATGAACACTCGCGCACTTAGGATGTTGCCGAACGGCTTCTCGATACTCCGCAAGGGCAGCGGATAGCGATCCGCTATCCTGAATCAGGCGGATAAGGTTCACATAGGGAGGAAAGAATCGCGGATCGAGTTCAATTGCCTTCTTCAGAGCAATCCTCGCCTCATCCCAATCTCTCATCGACTCGAGTACGTTTGCGAGGTTATTGTAGGCGTCAATCGGCGTTGGATCTTGTTTGGTGGCCTTTCGAAATTCGTCGATGGCTGCTTCGGGTTCATGACTTTCCTGGTACAACATGCCCAAATGATTGTGCACATACGGGAAGTCAGGCCGAAGTTCTAATACTCGTTGAAATGCTCGAACCGCGTCCTGGCGCGCCGCCAAAGATTCTGTTTCGTCGCCCTCGCCCTCGGCGCTTTTGGCCTGAAACGCGCGAGCAACCCCGAGGCCGTAAAGGGCTTCCGCATAGTCTGGCTTCAACTTTAATGCTATTCTGAACTCGCTAATTGCCTCCGAAAACTCCTCAGCCTCCCCCAGTGCAGACCCAAGCTCGTTATGTAGTTCCGCCGAAATCGGTGTCCTTCTCACGGAAGCACGTAGCTCCGCGATCTTTGCTCGCAATCTCGGCGATTCGGTTTGTTCTTTGGGCGACAGCGCATTCGCCTGCGCTGACCTCTGGGCATTCTGGGCAGCTCCCATTGGGTGTACCCATACAAACGCCGCGAAAACAGAAACAACTGTCAGCCACTTAATACAATGCCCTCTCCGGGACATCTTCTCCTCAATTCTTGACAGCTGTGGCCCCGACTTAAAATATCAACCCTAAGCGCAAACTGCGTCAATGTGATTCGGTCAACCTCATTCCACCCTTTTCCAAACCTCCTCAACCCTATCTCCGTTAGATGAAACGCCATTCAAAACCAGTGCACCATCCTGAAGCCGAAATACCCGTCGGGGCTTCTTTCCAAAATTCACGGGGTTGTAGTACGAGAGCGGCTCGATGGTTAACGTCGAGCCGCTCACATCATATTGTCCACTGCCCGCACGAAAGAGCTTGTAGGATTCGATGACTTGCTGCCTCTGTTGACAAGTTAGCTTCTGAGTCTCGTAATCGAAAGGGAGTTTCGATCTAGCTTTCGCCATGTAGACGCGAGAGATGTAACCTCGAGTGATGATCATGATGCCCACCCACTTCTCCTCTGGCTTGATCGTGGACCGATAAGATTCCAGTTCCCACACTCCCTGCAGCTTGTGCCTAACGTCGGAGATCTGAGCTTCTTGATCTGTTTTATCAGTCCTATTCGGAGTGCTGGGAACCTTCTCTTGGGAGGTCTGCCGAGAGCCTCCCATACGAGCTTCCATTAGAAGCAAAAGTACACTCAGTATCGCCACAGCACCGGATCGTGACTGGACCATTCGCAAGACCCCCTATTTGGTGGTTCGTTACTCTGACTCCAGAATTCTCTCGCGCTGGAATACTAGGGTTCTGTAGACCGCTAGCCCACGCAGAATCGTATCTGCTAATACCGAATCCGCGTGAGGGAAACCTCCCCCCAGCCGTCCTGGGTCACCCACACCTCATGCTCACCAACAAACTGGAAATCCTTGCCCCAAAAAACCTGATCAGTCGGCATCTGAAACACTGAGAATTCGCGAGTGTGAACGTTATATCTGTAGACTTGGCCTGAGAAGCGCGTAGAGATCCAAATGTTGCCAGTCTTGGGATCGACCTTTAAGGTATAAGGCCCTGCATCCGGTGTGGGAAGTGAAAATCTCTGATATGAATCGGATATGGGATCATATCGGAGGACTTCTCCAGCCGAGTGGGCCGGGATCCACACGTTGCCGTCCGGCGCACAATCCAGACGGCGAGGGCCGCCATCGGTCACCCCAAACTCTATTGGTTCTGCGTGCAACGTGTGGGGATCAATCCTCACGATGGTACTTGCGTGTAGGAGAGTAGTCCATACCTGGTCATCTGGGCAGACCGTCAATCCGTAATTTTCTGTCGCTGAGCGATCAAAGGGCAGCGATAGCGCCGGGAAGTCGATCAGGGTCATTTTTCCACTGGCGGGATTAATTTCTGCGGCTCTTCCCGGATACCGGGCGACGTAGTCTCCCACCCATAGGTTGCCGTCGTGATCTATTTTCAGGGTATGAGGGAAGAAACCGTCAAATTGTTTGCCGAGGTCAAAGACCCTACCGATCGTCTCCGTCTTTAGATCAAACTCCACAATTTTGCCCTGGTAGGTCACGATCCAGACGTGATGACCGTCCCCCGACGGCACGATCCCTCGGTTAGCCAGTTCGAAAGGAACTATCCGTCCTTCCCCTGTTTTAGGATCCAGTCGCCATAACCCATTCGGCTTTTGCGTGGCCCACACGATCCCATCCGAACTCACATAAAGGTCGTGATTTGAGTGACCCTGCGGAACGAAGTACTGCGTGATCTGAACGTTCGAAGTGTCCGCCGTCGAGGGCGCCGGCCGGCGAAAATTTTTAAGGGCGTCTCCTCGAGAGGCATACTTAGCCACCCACCTCGCAATTGCCTCAGGCCGCTCGTAATCCTCTGTCGGAAAGATTGCCGGGGTGGTATAGAAGAGCATAGGTCGATTCCTAGCGCGAACCGCAGCCTCAATTCTTCGGGTCAACTCGTCGAGGGGAGGATGATCTAGAACCGCCCTCCGCACTAAGCCAGTCATTTCCGTGAGGATAAACTCCCGCTTAGCCCAGCCATCAGGCAGGAGGCTGAGAAAGGACGAGTAGGGGAGCTGTTCAATCGTACTTCTCTCATCAGAATTAGCCTGAAGGTCGAAATTGATGGTAGTAGCTTCCACTGCGAGCCTCACACCTTCTCTCTTCTCCACTTTATAACCAATCTCCGAAGCCACCACATTTAGCACGCCTGGATACTGAACAATGAGCCGGTAATTACCTGAACTATCGGTCACCGTAGATTCCTCAATCCGCCGATCAACGTGCGTCGCCATGACCATTACACCGGGCAATCCCTGCCCACCCGCAGCAGTTACCTGACCGACTATCGTGCCCTGGGCTCGGCTTTGTACAGGAATCACAAAAAGAAAAACTGCTGCCACGTAAAGTACCAAATGCTGGATCTGCTTGGTATTTAGATTCATGCTTGTCGCCTCCATTCGTAGCTAAGTCCTAAAAACAACCGCGCGGTGCCTGCTAGCTGACGAGGACGGTACAACAACTTTACCCTTTTAAATCGGCCCCGACCTTGTTAACCCACATCGACTCACGAAAAAACTGGATTTGATCCCAGCCCCACGACAAGTCCTCTGTGACTGACTGACCTACCCTCCCTATATCGACTCAACATAGAGATTCAGACAGCTATGCGCTGGACTTCCGCCTGATTGCCGCCACTTATCCGAAAGAAAACTTGCGAAAATGTGAACCACCGACGTACCTCCTCCCTGATCAGAAGATACCTACAGAGCCGACCACTACAGATCAACCGCTCTTCTTGCTCTAGAGAAAAACCATTGACCGATCGGAACTCCTATCTTCGAGTGAATTCCTGAGACAGAGATCTTCTCCGAGATGCAATGATCACATGGGCGGGGATAGAACCTCACGCGAACCAAGCCCGCCAGCCCTGTCAAAATTCAAACACTAGCCCTAGCTGCATGATGCGCGCAGCGAACCACGGAGGGCTTACATTTTGACCGGAACCAAGACCGCGAGCACCACTAATCTTGCCAAACGAAGAGGTCCCAAATGTTGTTCCCGGAATCGCGAACTTGGGGGTATTGGTCGCATTGAACACCTCCCACAATAGCTTAAGGCTGCGACCCTCATCGAACTGCGTCCGCTTGGCTACTGAAAAATCGAGGTTCTTGAAGCTCGGTCCGACAAGCGGTGAGATACCCATATTGCCCAGTACTCCGAACGCCGGGGCCGCGACAGCCGCGGTGTTGAACCACTGTTGCACGGTTTTCGGTCCTTTGAGATTGCCCACTTGGTTGAGCCTTAAGCCAGCGCCGCAGAAACAGTTCAAAGAATCGGTGGCATCGGTAAGGCCATATGGAAGTCCAGAGTCATACGTGAAAATACCAGAAGTCGTCCAGCCACCGAAGATCCACGAGGCCGGTCCTGAATGGAACCAACGGGCTCCGGACCCCATAGGCAGGTCGTAAACTCCCGTAAGCCTGAAGAGCTTGTATGGACCGGCACCAGGAGCATTTGCCCTGTCATATTCGACAGCTCCATAGCTCAGTTTGGGAAACGCGTCTGCTTGATAAGTAATTACCCCGAGCGCCTTTTGCCAAGTGAAGTTGCCGATAAAGAGCAAACCATGCGATAGTCGCTTTGTTGCCTTCGTTGCCAGACCGTAATAATTTGTGTTCCCTCCATTGGTATCCACTTGCGAGACGCTGCCAAACTGTGGATAGGGCCTTCTTACTTGAGCATTTCCGGACAATCCCCATAAGCCGGGAGGAACTTGATTGCGGTCCACAGTTATCGAGAGCCTGCGTCCTAGCGCTCCGATCCCGTCCGCCTCAAGCACAATCTGCCCGGGAAGCTCTCTCTGGACGGACAGGTTGAAGTTTTGGCTGTAGCCGAACTGCCAGTTGGGATTAACAAAACTGGGACTCGTCGTCGGGTTGCTGCCAACCGCTACCGCTCCAAACGAGTCGTTCAAAGTCGCAGGATTCGCACCCGCGGGCCAAGTTGGAACGCCAGCCCCCAACACAAAAGCGGGGGTAAGTCCGTTATCAGGCGTCGAGAAGCTGGCGTTGGCCGGATCGAATCCAACCGTCGGGGCGGCATCGTGCGAACCCAGAGCAGGAGATATCCCGTAGATCCCGTATGCGGCTCGAAGAACCGTCTTATCGCTCAATCGATAGGCGAAGCCGACGCGCGGCTCAAAGCGATTCCAGTCCGTCCTATAGAAGCCAAACGGAACGCCGCGCTCTCCCTGGAAGGTAATTACACCTGGGGTATTTGAGACAGGATTGATCGTGAACGGGTCAAAGCCGCTACCACGGTTTTTACCTTCGTGCAAGGGGAGATCTATTTCCCAACGCAATCCCACATTCAAGGTGAGCTTTCGCGTAACGTGAATGGAGTCTTGCGCATAGGGAGCTACATACCACTCCAACCAGGTGTAGTTCGCGCTATTCGCGACAGAAGCTGACGAAACCTCGCCCAGCAACAAACTCGCAACAGAATCACCTGTTTTCGCCACGCCCGGCGACGCCGTCAGGCTCGGATTGAAAGTAAATGACCCTCCAGACGCATTCCCGGGACTGACGTTGTGCCAACTATACAACCCGTCCATGCCGATGCTCAAAGTATGCTTTCCATGCATCCAGGTTACCCCCTCGGACCAGGAAAATGGCTGCTGATCTTGCGTAAAGCCCAGACTCGCCGTGCCGAGGCCCATGTAGCCACTAAGTGCAAAGGGCGGAAACCCGCGCGGCTCTGAGATGTTTGTGATACCAAGCTGCGCTGGCCAGTCAGCACCTCCAATCAAGCCCGGTGAGTAGCGTTCGTGCCGAATAGAGCGATAAGCAACCACCACATGGTTCACCAGAGTTGGGGAAAACGTATGACTCTCGTTAAAGATATAGCTCTGTAGTTGATACTTATATCCGAGGTTTTCAGCATCTTGGATTGCAGCTGGGCTCCGAAACCCGGGCAATCCTGACTCCGACAGGTTTGAGTGGTCGAAAAGCCACGAGAAAGAGGCCTGGTCGTTGGGACTGAACTGAAAGTCGAACTTCTGTAACCACGCATAGCGATTAAGGCCATTGACCCAGCTGGCCGCCAAGTTGTTCGCTCCCGCTTGTATGATCGACGGATAGAAAGAGAGAACCTTCACACCCACTGGGTCAAAGCGGTTCGCGGGGATGATGTTGCCCGGAAACGGATCCCGAATGAATTTCCCAGGGTTGTTGGGGTCAGGTCGCGTGGTCGCAGGATCATAGATGGGAGTCTTAAGAGCGGAGAAATCTCCGTTCGTCATGGCAGTAGTTGGGACCGTGAAATTCCCTGAAACCGGGGTAGCTTGCCTTGTCCCCTCAACATTCGTAAAGAAAAAGTACCGATCCTTCTTGATCGGGCCTCCGATCGCTCCACCAAAAAGGTTATAGTGATCACCCTGTCTGTGCTGGGCAAAGTAGGCCCGCGTGTCAAATATGGTGTTGCGAGCGTGCTCATAAAGGCTGCCATGAAACAAATTTGTTCCCGACTTGGTCTCCATCCTGACCATCCCACCTTCGTATCCGCCGGATTCGGCCCCGTAATAACTCTGCTGAATTTGGACTTCTTGGAGCGAGGCCTCAGGTGGATTCACTCCCATTTGGTCCACAGATGTGCGCGGGGCTGCGTTCGGAGCTCCATCCAAGAAGAGTGCTACGTCGCCGTTCCCCGCGATTGTAAATCGCGGTGCCATGAAAGAGACTGCATCTTGCCCTTCATAGTAAACTCCAGGGCCCAAGGCGATAAGCCCACCCGCCCGACGATCCGTCAGTGGAAGATCCGAGATGGCCTTCTGTTCCACCACCTCACTGATCGCGGCGCTTTCAGTGTTCAGGATGGGCGCCGAGCCGGGCACATTCACAATTTGGGACCCTTGGCCAATTTTCATCGAGAGGTCGA
>Ga0209006_10005221_pt1 | contig 11790 bp, 13 predicted proteins | sample JacPin_JW_Ref_O2_FD_188567 | JGI IMG/M metagenome (GOLD analysis project Ga0209006, IMG submission 188567) | Forest soil microbial communities from Algoma, Ontario, Canada - Jack Pine, Ontario site 1_JW_Ref_O2 (SPAdes) (version 2) | ecosystem: Environmental > Terrestrial > Soil > Boreal... | reverse complement strand
GAACCAGCCGTGCATGAGCACGTAGTACAGACCCTCGACCGCGTCGACGTTTCCCAGCATGTGCCAGAGCTGGCTCAGAGAACGACTGTATGCGGCCGAAATCGTGGCGGCCTCGTCGTACCAGAAAGACGGGCGGCCTGCGCCGGCCAGGCTCACAACGGAGGCCACCACTGCAACGATCACAGGGTCCAGCGCGGCTCGCGGCGGTGTCGGTCGGTCACGGCGAACAGTTGCGATCAGGCGTCTCGAATACCCGCTGATCACGTCGCCATGGTGCCAGAAGCGGTGGCTCCGGTGGCGGCGACCCGGCATCGCGCAACTACCCCGTCGAGATGCTGGTCGACGGGATGCCAGTCTGCTAGCTACCGCCGCGACTGGCGGACTTTGTAGGTAGACGGCCACGAGTGCCGGCTGTCGTCGCCCACCAGCGGCGTGCCCATACTGCCGACTTTGACGGCGTACGCCTCCTCGCCGGCGCCGATCTCGCGATTGGCATGTTCCTGGGCCAGGTAGTACAGCTCGTCGATGGTGGCCTCGTGGTAGGCGACAAACGTGGTCTTACGGACGATGTCGCCGGCCGCGGCGGTCATCCAGTCGGGCAGGAATCTGGTGGCGAGCGCGCCCAGACCCAATAGCGAGAACGGAACCACCCAATAGCCGATGTAGGTCAGCGGCGTGGTGGCGTCGAGTACCGATGCGTTAGCCGCCACGATCGGCGGAATCGAGGATGACACCGTCATCCCCGCGAACACGCCGACCCAGATCCAGGTGAGCCGCGAGGTGATCTGGCCGAAAACATCGCTGTTGACCACCGCCGGGGGTTGATTCGCCGCGGCGTACTCGTGCACGAACGACTTGCCCGACTGCGCGGCGACCAGGGTTACCAGCAGGATTCCCGCGATGCTCAGCGGCAGTGCCCACCGCTGCAGAAACGACTGGCTCGTCAGCAGTGTCACCCCAATGAGCACCAAGAACGATGCGCCAGAACCGATTTCGAGCACGCGCCTGGGTGTGCGGGTGAGATAGCCGGCGATCAGTCCCGCGACCGCGACCGCGAAGGCGACCGAAGCCGCGACCAGGAAAGATGCGTTGCCGACCAGGACCCAATAGATGATCCACGGTGCGAAGCCAAAGAGAATGCCCACGATCGGTCAGTGTATGGGGTGCACTCCACCACCGAATACCCCCGCACGCCGAAGCAGGGCGTCGCCGGTTCGGCGGACGCTCAGCGCTGAAGGCTGCGCAGGGTGCTCTTTGCGAATTTTTTCAGCACGTCGTCACGCCCAGGACCTGACTCGCGGGCGCTGATGAGCTGGGCGTGGAGTCCGATCAGAAAGAACGCGGCGCTGTCGTATGCGTCGACGTCGTCGTAGAGCTCGCCGCGGATACGCGCCCGCTCGATTTCGGCAGCGAGCAGCACGAACATCGGGTGTTTGGTCCAATTCTCGTCTTTGGGTGCCGCCGGTGAGAAGTAGAGGCTGATCACGTCGCGGAACAAGGAGGCGCCCCAACGGTTCTCGAGCGCCACGACAAGCCTGATGATTTCGTTGAGAACTGCCGGCAAAGCGCGACGGGTATCGAGAAATCGGCTGAGCTCCTCAGCGAGATAGTCCTCATCGCGTCGGATCAACTCCAGCAGGACATGTTCCTTGGTGGGGAAATGGAAGTAGAAGGTACTGCGGGCAACACCCGCCGCTTCCACGATCGCGTTGATATCCGCCGAATTTGCACCGGCACGCTGGAACTCCACGATCGCAGCATCCAGCACCCGCGCCCGCGTCTTGCGGCGCTGGGCTTCGCGACCCGTCGCGGTGTCTGGCACGCCCCTATTCTGCAGCATCCAGTGAGCTCGCTGACAGATATCACTTGAAATTGGCGTTCGCCGGAGCTGACCCGGACACACTCGTCTCATTTTCCCCGAACTACAGCCTATTTTGCAATCGGAACATCGGCGGCATCGACTTCGAGCTGCGCGTGATGTCGCGAATTCGTTGTCATTTGTCAGTGAACGTGCTAGATCTAAGACGGCACCGGGGTCGTAGCGAGATAACTGGGTGGACCGTCGACGTGGTGCCACAGCGCGCGGTTTCGCATCAGGTGAGGCAGGGACGGAATCGATGAATACCAGAGGTCAACGCATCCTGTTGTGGACGGCGCCGCCTGCGGTGGCATTGTTTGCGCTGGCCTACCTTGTGTTCCCGGTGTTTTCACCACCACTGTCGCCGACGTTGACGCCCGATCAGGTGGCAGCGTTCTTCCGGGGCAACGTCACGGGAATCCTCGGTGTGGCGATCCTCGGCAACCTCATCGCGTGCTCTTTGGTGCCGCTGTTCGCGGTGACAGCCGTGCAAATCTCTCGCGCCGCCACGTCGAGCACTGTCCTGACGTACGCCTATGTCATCTGCGTCGGCATCGGTACCACAGCGTTCATTCTCGCCGACTATTGCTGGGGGATGGCCGCTTTCAGGCCCGAACGCGATCCGCAGCTCACGAGTCTGCTCAACGACATGGCGTGGTTCTTCTTCATCGCGCCGGTCGGCACGATCATGGTGCAGAATCTGTGCTTCGCACTCAGCGTCTACCTGGATGAGCGTCCAGATCCGATCTTTCCGCGCTGGGTCGCGCACTTCAACGTCGCGACCGTTGTGCTGCTGGCCCCAAGCGCATTCTCGATCCTCTACAAAACGGGCCCACTCGCCTGGAATGGTCCACTGTCGTTCACATTGCGGTTGACGACATTTGCCGTCTACATCGCGGTGATGTTCTGGGCGCTTCTGCGCGCGGTGAGATACCAGGGGGACGACCGGGTGGTGCTGGCATGAGCGGCAGTGTGGCAGAGGTGCCGAAGGCCCCCGCCCCCTCGGCCGAGCATGCAACGTCGTGGCGCAAGAATCGCAAACTCGATCAGTGGATTGCGTTTTGGAGCGTGCCGTTCTTTTTCAACTTGTTCGGTCTGGTGTTCGTCCCGCTGAGCTGGATGATGCCGCCGAGGTCGCCGAGCAGCAGCACACCGCACATCGTCGACTTCATGCACTCACACAATCTGCTGATCGCGTGCGTGATTCTGACGCTGGCCTATGGGCTCGCGCCGGTGTCTAACGCCTGCTATCTGATGCAGGTAAAGCGGATGTCGGTGAGCCCCGCGTTCCGCTATTCGATGATGATCGGCGCGATCACCGGCGCGATCGTCGGCATGTTGTTCCCGATGTTCTGCTTCGGCCTCGGCGCATTTCGCCCCGGGTACAACTCGGGTGTCCTGACGATGCTCTACGACTTCGGCTACCTGGCATTCATCGGTTCGCTGGGATGTTTCTGCGTCATGTGGATGGCCTTCGGCTTGGCCATCATTCTCGACGAAAACGGCATCCTGCCAAAGTGGTTGGGCTACTACACCATTTGGCAATATGTGACCGAGCTGATGGCCGCACCGGTCTGGATCGTCAAGACGGGCCCCTTCGCCTGGAACGGCCTGATGACCTTCTGGTTCGCGATGACACTGTATGTCTCCTGGCAGATCATCGTGTACGTCTGCATCTACCGGGCGATCAAGAACCAACCAGAGGCCGAACTCGACAACGCCTCGCCTGAGCTCCGTCCGGAAGCAGTTGAACTCCGGTCAGGGACGAGCGCATGACCAACGTGGCTGAGGGGGTCACCCCGGGAGTCGACAACTCTCGACCGGATGACAGCAGGCGGGGCCATGTTCCCGGCGACTCGAGCATGTGGTTCTTCGTCATCGGCGACCTGGTCATCTTCGGCGTCTACTTCGTTGGCTACATGTACTTCAGGGGCCAGAATCACGAACTGTTCCTGCAAAGCCAGGCTCGGCTGAATCTGGACATCGGCGCCATCAACACCGTGATGTTGCTGACCAGTTCGCTCTTCGTGGCGCTCGGCACGGAGGCGGCTCGTGCTGGCAACAGAGTGGCTGCGCTACAACGGTTCTGGATCGCCTTGGCCTTCGGTGCCGCCTTCCCGCTGCTCAAGATGTTCGAGTGGATCCCGGAAATCTGCAGTGGTTTGACACCGGGAACGAACCTGTTCTTCATGTACTACTACGTGATGACCGGCATGCACCTGTGCCATGTCGCCCTCGGCCTGGTCATCATGTGCTTCATCCTCCGCAACCTGAGAACATCGAAGGCGCCCAAGATCTCGTTCGTCGAGACAGGCGCCACGTACTGGCACATGGTCGATGTCTTATGGCTTGTCCTGTTCGCCCTGCTGTACTTGATGAGGTAGACCATGACGGCACTGATACGCAATCCATTGACGATCGTGTGGGCACTGCTCGCGGCGGTCACCATCGTGTCGTCGCTGATCGCCCTCGATGGCGGTGCCGCGCATCAGATCAATACGACCGTGACAACCGCCGTATTGCTGATCGCAGCGGTCAAGGCGTACATGGTGATTTGGCATTTCATGGAAGTTCGCCGTGCGCCGATTTGGCTCAAGGCGACCACGGGCGGATGGGTTCTCGGGCTTTTCACGCTGCTGCTGAGCTTCTACTACGCCAGTCTGTGACCAAGCAACGTGGGCGGATTCGTGCCCATCGCTCAGGCGGCGATTCGTTGCGCCAAGTCCCATGCGGTCTCGGCCATACCGCGATACCGCTCGCGGTATTCGTCGGTGCCGGCTCGCGAATCGGCCGCGTTGCCCTCGACGCCACGCCGCCAGACTCCGGCGGTGATCGAGGCCAGCCGGAACATCGAAAAGATCACGAAGACGTCGAGCGAGTCTGGAAGCTCCAAGCCGGCATGGGTGCGGTAGCTGTCCAGAAAGGTCTGCTGGTCGGGAATTCCAGTGTCAGTGAGGTTTTCACCGATGACGCCGCTTCTGCCGCCGGGTCCGCCCGGCACGTGATACGTGACGCAGAAATACCCGAGGTCCGCCAACGGATTGCCGATCGTCGCCAGTTCCCAGTCCAGTACCGCCACCACTCGTGGCTCGGTCGGGTGCAGCAACACGTTGCCCAGACGATAATCGCCGTGGGCGATGCACGACGGCGGGTCGTCGGGCGGCAGGTGCTCGGGCAGCCACTTCGCCAGCAGATCCATGGCCGGCATGTCTTCCATGCGCGCGGCCTCCCACTGACGAGTCCACAGCGCCACCTGGCGCTGCATATAGCCCTCTGGCCGCCCGAAACCCTCGAGTCCGACCGCGCGCCAATCCACCCGGTGCAGGGCCGCAAGCACGCGGGCAAGGTCCTCGTAAACCGCGGCGCGGTGTGCGGGACTCTCCTCAAGCATCACCCGGTCCGGGAAGACCCGCCCCGGAACGTGATCCATGACGAAAAACGTTGTACCGATCACAGATACGTCATCACAGAGCAGCTGCATGCGCGGCACGGGAACATCGGTGTCGGCCAGCGCGGCCATCACACGGTGCTCGCGCGCCACCTCGTGCGCCCGCGGCAACAGCTTGCCGGGTGGCTTTTTGCGCAGCACATAGTCGCCGCCGGCGGTCTGCAGATGAAACGTGGGATTGCTCTGGCCGCCCTGAAACTGTCGGACCTGCAGTTGACCGTCGAATCCGGGCAGCCGGCCACGCAAGTACCCACTCAGCGCCCCCTCGTCGAAGCGATGCGCAGGCAGCACCGGCACCAGCTCTGCCATCCCTGCCATCTGTGGCCCCTTGTCGTCGACCGCGTCTGCGAAAACCCTACCGAGGAGCAATAAGCGATGGCCCGTTTCGGTGTCGGCGTCATGCACAACACGATCAACTCCCGATTCGGGCCGAAGCCCCTGGTGCACGCCGATTACGCGATCGGATTGGCCTGCGGGGCTGACTCGTTCTGGGTGGCCGACCATCTCAACTCGGTGCTGCCGCCGTCGATGTGGACTCCGAAGCATGTCGGTGCGGCCAGGCTGATCCCGAAGATGGACGCTCACCTGGAGCCGTGGACGATCCTGGGTTATCTGGCCGGCCGCAACAGGCTCGGCAGGATGAAGCTCGGGGTTGCCGTGACCGATACCGGTCGGCGAAATCCCGCGGTCACCGCGCAGGCCGCGGCGTCGTTGCACCTGCTGACGCGCGGTCGTGCGGTGCTGGGAATCGGGACCGGTGAGCGGGAAAGCAACGCTCCCTACGGCGTGGACTGGTCCAAACCGGTGGCACGTTTCGAGGAAGCCGTGGCCACCATCCGCGCGCTGTGGGATTCCAACGGCGAGCTGGTCACTCGCGACTCACCGTTCTTTCCTTTGCACAATGCCACTTTCGCGCTCCCGCCGTATCGCGGTAAGTGGCCGGAGATCTGGATCGCCGCGCATGGTCCTCGGATGATGCGAGCCACCGGGCGATATGCCGACGGCTGGTTTCCGGGAACCACCAGAGCGTCCGAATACGGTGAGCAGCTTCAGATCGTGCGCGCCGCCGCCTCGGATGCCGGGCGCGATCCGATGGCGATTACTCCCGCGCTCATCCGATTCATCGTCACCGGCCGGTCTCGTGACGAGATCGACGAAGTCGTCGAATCAGACATCGCGAAAGTGTTCACGCTCAACTCCCCCGCCAAAGACTGGGCCCGTCACGGTGCGGAACATCCGATGGGAGCAGACTTCGCCGGCGTGCAGGACCTGATCCCGCAGACCATCGACGAGCAGACCGCGCTCAGCTTCGCAGCGAAGGTCCCCCGATCCCTCGTCGAGGAGCTGTTCGCGGTCGGCACTCCTGACGAAGTCGTCGACCAGATCAGGGAGTTCCGCGACAACGGTTTGCGGTACCTGGTTCTGGGCAACGCCGGTGCGATCCAGCCGAGTCTGCGGAAAAGCGCCACCGCGACTGCTCCCTACGTCAAGGTTGTGCGCGCGCTGAAGAAGCTCTGAGGAGGGCCGGACAATGCCGATGATCGACTTGACCTACGTGCGTGGCTCACTGGAGCAGCGGGCGCTGGGACGACTGACCGATGAGCTTGTCACGGTGCTGCTGCGGGCCGAACAGGCTCCGGACACCCCGTACCTGCGGGACAACACCCTGGTGTATTTGCACGAGCTGGATCCGGCCGCGCAGTTGGTGGGCGGCCGCGGCCCGGGCGCGCCCCGATTCCGGGTGGAGATGACGGTGTTCGCTGGCGCGCTGACGAAAGACCGCAAGGAACAGCTCGCGGCCGACGTGCACGTCGCGGTCTGCGGCGCCGCAAAGATCGATCCGGACGGCGACCAAGCGTTTCACGTCTGGACGTTGATTCATGAAATCCCCGAAGGCAATTGGGCCGGCGGCGGCAAGGTCATCTACTACCGGCAAGTCAAAGGTCTGGTTGCCGACGACGTGTCCTGATCGAGTCGACTCGGTTAGTGTCCGGGCATGGACATCTCTTGTGCGTTCGCCACCTCATCGGACACCCCCGCGCATGTTGAACTGGCAGAGTCGCTCGGCTACCGGCGAGCGTGGCTCTACGACTCCCCTGCGCTGTATCCCGATGTCTGGATGATCCTGACGCGGTGCGCCGAACGGACGTCGCGGATCGGTCTCGGGCCGGGTGTTCTCGTTCCCAGCCTGCGGCATCCGATGGTCAACGCGGCGGCCATCGCCGAGCTCGTCGACCAGGCGCCGGATCGCGTCGCGGTGGCCATCGGATCGGGTTTCACCGGCCGGTTTTCGTTGGGCAAGAGACCCATGCCGTGGCGGCAGGTCGCCGAGTACGTTCGCTGCCTGAAGGCGCTGCTGGCCGGCGAGACCGCCGAATGGGATGGCGCCAGGATCCGGATGATGCACGCGGCCGGTTACGGCGCTGCGCGGCCGATAACGGTGCCGATCCTGATTGGCGCAGACGGTCCGAAGGGTTTGGCCGTGGCGGCCGAACTCGGTGACGGCGTGTTCTCCGCCATAGTGCCCCAATCCGATGCCGTCAAGGTGGCCGAGTGGCGGGCGTTGCTGTCCTTCGGCACGGTGCTCGATGAAGGCGAAAAGCTGACCTCTGCTCGGGTCGTCGATGCGTTGGCACCCGCAGCGGTGGTGATGTATCACGCCGTATACGAGCGCGGTGGTGCCGCCGCGGTTGACGGGTTACCGGGTGGGCCGGGGTGGCGTGCGGCGGTCGAGGCCTATCCCGAGAACGAACGGCATCTCGCCATCCACGAAGGGCACCTGGTGAAAGCCAACCCACGTGATGAGCCGTACGTCGCCGACCTCATTCCGATGGCCAGCGCCGCGGCCTTGACGGGTAGCGCGGAACAGGTCGCCGCGCGCGTGCGCGACCTTGCCGCCGCCGGGGTCACCGAAGTCGCCTACCAGCCAGCGGGATCCGATATCGAACGCGAACTACGCGCCTTTGCATCCGCCACCGGCATCGCGGACTGAGTATTACGGTGTAGTGATGATCGCCAAAGTAGTCGTGACGGCTTTACTCGCGGTGCTGATGGGGTTTGCCGGTTCGATCAAGCTCGTCGGGGTCAAGCAATCGTTGGAGATCCGCGATCATCTCGGCGTCAACCCAATGCAGTGGCGGGTGATCGGGGCGCTCGAGCTCGCCGGTGTCGCCGGCATCCTGGCGGGCCTGTCGTGGTCGCCGATCGGCATAGCTGCCGCCGTCGGACTGGCCCTACTTCTCCTGGGCGCCATAGCCTTTCACGTACGCGCCTCCGACAGTGCGTCCGACTCGGCTCCGGCGGTGATCGGACTGGGTCTCGCCATCGCGACCGCGATCCTGCAGTCGATGTAATCAAGTAGCTTGGCATAGCCCTGGGCTCACTTGTAAGCTGGGCTAAATGAATGACGTCGTCATCGCCGGGGCGGGCCCGAATGGTCTGATGCTGGCGGGTGAACTCGGATTGGCCGGTATGCGGCCCGTCGTGCTGGAGCCACTGGCCGGACCCAACCCGCAACGGCGCGCGAACGGGATTACCGGTCAAGCGGTTCGGCTGCTCGACCATCGCGGCCTCTACACCGTCCTGGCCGGAGCGCCCGATCCCCCTCAGCCGTCCCCGTGGGCGATGTTCGCGGCTATGGCACTGGATCTGACGGGAGTGCCGGATCCGCAGCACTTCATGTTCCCCGTCCAACAACCCCGGCTGGTGCAAGTTCTGGCCGAGCGAGTCCGCGACAATGGCGCCGATCTGCGCTGGGGACACCGACTGGTCGGATTCGACCAGCACGCCGACGGTGTCGTCGTGCATGTCGACGGTCCTGACGGCCCCTATGAACTGCCCGCGAAGTACCTCGTCGGCGCGGACGGGGGTACTAGTCAGACGCGCAAACTCGCCGGCATCGACTTTCCGGGAATGACCTCCCATGACGCGGTAGCCCGGATGGCGTTCGGAGTGGTGCCACCCGACGATTGGGTCGACCCGGTGACCGGCGCGCTCGAGATACCCGGCTGGGGTCGTGTCCCGCCCGCGCCGTTCTACCGCGCCGAGCACGGTGTTTTCGCCTCGCGTCGGATGGGCGACAGGGCGATGCTCATCACTTTGGAATTGGACCGATCGGCTCAAGAAGACCGCGTCGACGACTACGACGAGGACGACACGCCAGTGAGCCTGGCTGAGATCGAGGCCAGCGTGAAACGTGTACTCGGAGCTGATGTTCCGCTGCGACCGGTCTCGCCGGACGCTCCGCTGGACCTGCGCCGCTTCTACGGGATCAACTCGAGGATCGCGTCGGCCTACAGATCGGGTCGGGTCTTCCTGGTCGGCGACGCGGCGCATGTCCACTCCCCGCTGGGCGGGCCCGGCCTGAACCTCGGCCTGCAGGACGCGGTGAACCTCGGATGGAAGCTGGCCGCAGTCATTGCCGGTGGCGCTGATCCTCAGTTGCTCGACACTTATCAGGCCGAGCGCCGGCCAGCCGGCGAGCGTGTCGTCATGCACAGCCGCGCCCAGTTGGCCCTGGTGCGGCCCGGAACGGAAGTCAGCGCCCTGCGAGGCCTCTTCTCCGAGCTTCTCGAGGATCCGAACAACGCTAAGCGGCTCAGTGATCTGTTGTCCGGCAACGATAATCGTTACGACGTGGGTGCCGACGCGCATCCGCTGGCCGGACGGTGGGTGCCCGAATTCGCGGTGCGGAACGGCGGAACGACACGACGGGTGGCCGAGCTCGCGCGCAGCGGTCGTCCACTGTTGATCGACCTCACCGAGGACGCAGTCGTGGCCAACGTGACTTCCGATGTCGCAGAGCGGATTACCGTCGCCACCGGTAGCCCGGTCGGTGACGTGTCGGCGACCGCCTTGCTGGTCCGGCCGGACGGCTACGTGGCGTGGGCGTCGTCGGAGCCGAAACCCGAGGTTGGCGAACTTCGCCGCGTCCTTCGTGACTGGTTCGGCATCCAAGCAGACTGAAGCCGAAAGTCGGTTATTTCGAGGCGATTTCGTCTTGATACTTCTTGGTCATATGTGCGACGGCGTCGTTCTGCGATTGCGCAAGGCCTTCGCGCGCCTCGCTGGCACGCGTGGCGGCGTCCAGGGTCGGTTGCGCCTGACCCTGGAAATGCGGCATCACTTCGGCGGCGAACAGCTCAGCAGACCGTTTGGTCGCCGCCGGGTTGGCCCACTCGTGGCCCATCTGCAGCATGCAGCCGAATCCACCGGACTGATCCCACATCCGCTGCACTTGTTCACGCGCCCGCTCCGGTGTGCCGATCACTCCGGCACCGTTGTCGTTGATCACGTCGATCATCTCGTCGATTTGCTCGCCGGGCATGGTCATCTGCGGGAACGCGGCCACCTTCTGGAAGTACCGGAACCACGGCTCCAGGCCGAATTTCACGTCCTCGCGGGCCTGCTTCTCGGTTTCGGCGATGTGGAATGGTCCGACCAGGCTCCAATTCTTACGGTCGACCGCGGTGCCAAACGCCGCCGCGCGCTCTTCCACGATGTCCCAGTGATATTGCAGCGCGTTGAAGCCTTCGACCGTCAGCGTCGCCCCGATGGACAGCAGGCCGATGCCGTGCTTGCCGGCCAGTCGCGCACCGGTTGGCGACGCGACCGCGGCAACCGCCAACGGGACACCCCCCTCGGAGTAAGGCGCAAGCTGCAAGCGGGCGTTGTGCAGTTCGTGCGTCGGGGTTTTCGCGGACACCGTCTCGCCGCGCAGCAGCCGGACGACGATGTCGAGGTTGGTGTCCAACAACTCTCGCGTGTCAGTCGGCGTCAGCCCTATCATCGCCGAGTCGCTGGGCAGTGAACCCGGCCCTACCCCACCGATCACCCGGCCGTGGGTCAGGTGATCGAGCATCATCAACCGGTCGGCGACCCAGAGCGGGTTGTGGTACGCGAGCGAGATGACTCCGGTACACAACTTGATCCACTTGGTCCGCTCCGCGGCGGCCGCGATGAAAATCTCCGGCGACGCGATGATCTCGCTGCCCGCCGAGTGATGCTCGCCGATCCACGCCTCGTCGAAGCCGAGCGCGTCGAGGTGTTGGACGAACTCGAGATCTCGCTGCATGGCCAGCGTCGGGTTGGTTCCTGCGCGGTGAAACGGTGCGATGAAATATCCAAACCTGAGCTTGGCCATGTGCGGTCCCCTTGCAATCGCGTTGCCCAGACCCTAAACCCTTGATGCGCCGAGGGTTAAGAGTTGAAGCCTGGAATCTGCAATGAGTTTCCTGGCACTGCCAAACCGAGGTCGGCCGCAGCCGGTGCCGGATCAGCCTCGTCGGGATAGCTGGGCGTGGATCAATGGAGCGATCTTCTCGGCCATGTACGCGTGCCCGGCGTCGTTCGGGTGCACGCCGTCGGGGCCGATCAGGTCGGGCCTGCCGACGAACCACCCGTCGCTGATCGGGTCGATGAACGTTGCCCCGGCCTCGTTGGCCTGACCGCTGAGAATGTCGCGGATGTACAGGACGTCAATCGG